>Ga0208179_1001887_pt1 | contig 10240 bp, 16 predicted proteins | sample Malvired_Geostar_FD_184238 | JGI IMG/M metagenome (GOLD analysis project Ga0208179, IMG submission 184238) | Marine viral communities from the Global Malaspina Expedition - Malaspina viral metaG DeepMed_Geostar (SPAdes) (version 2) | ecosystem: Environmental > Aquatic > Marine > Oceanic | place...
GCCCCAGTATTTTTACATTTCTTAAACCAGCAACTAAATGTCCAAGTCTTACGATTTCCATTAGTAGATGGAGTCCTGCTTAAATAAGCAGCATCACCATCTTCAAACCGCAACGAGTTATCAATCGTATAGGCAGTAGCAGCAGACGACTTGGCGAGTCCGGAATTAAGTATTGCCATTTAGCTTAACGCAGCAGATGCGGACACGTAGACATCTGTGCCATCGCAGAAGTAGGAAACCAGATAGGTACCCGCAACGGATACATCTGTCGTAAAGGTAGAAGACTTTTTGACCTCCGATCCTGCGCTGATTGCGTAGGCAGATGGGTTGATTAACTTTATGAATCCAGACTGTCCGGTAGTTTCGTTGGTAAACGATAATTCATCCGCTGCTGCCGGTGTATAGAGAAAGTTATTACCGGTATTTAAATCTATCAGCGTACCTTCCGTAATGGTTTGTGGGGTTCCTCGTTGAGAGCCAGACCAGGACTGATCAGATGCTAGAACCGCATCCCCTACCACAGTCTTTCCATCCAATAGATTAAGTTCTGCGGCAGACGAAGTTACAGCAGTCGTACCAGAACTATTGATACCACTGAAGTTTGTCTTCAGAACCTCCTTTATCATCCTAAGATGATCGTCACCCTCACCAACGGGGTCGCCAACTACAGGATTCGTATCTACTAGCTGGCTAATATATGTGGCTGATTCAACTGCCATAATAACCTCCTATTAAGCCGATGCTGCGGTCAGCGTTACTGTAACAGTAAGCGTATCTCCAGAAATAACTGACCTGCTAGAACTAAAATCCACCGCACCATATAATGTTCCAGTTGTTCCTGACTTGGTGCTGTTAGACACAACAAACGCACCAGCAACAGTGGCTGTTCCATTTATGGAATAAGTGGCTAAGTTCCCAGTGTTATCAATACTTCCTGATGCAGCGGTACCCAGAGTTAAAGTCTGTCGCACCGACTGCGAGTAGTCTGTATTTTCCGTCCAACCACTGTGACTTGACATGGTGTCTGCCGCCGCTATAGAGCCAGCGTTCTTTAGACCCACATACCAAGCAGTAATCTGCGTGCCACCATCAAATGTAGACGATAGTACATGATTAAGCCCCTCATTAACTACAAGGTTCTTTCTTTTTTCCCGCCATTTTTCAGCCCCACTTGAGTCGTAACAAACTACTTCCCAAATATTGGTAAGGCCAAGATTCATCTTTTGGTCTTCTTTCATCTTTAAGCCTCCTGAGGCTCTCATTGTTGGTTTAATAATATTAATTAGGATACTCCACTCTAGTCCAAGTTGTTGTTGGATCGCTTACCTCATTCCACAGAAGTGAATCTGACGAACTAATACCAGAAGTCACACCTACAGATACAGATTCTGCATGGTTAATATTGGTTACAAATGTATTGTCCACAGCAAATGTAGCTGACCCAACAGCCGTATTAACATCTGTCGGGGTATAACCTAAGCTATTAGAGAATTCTACTACCCCTGTAAAGGTAAACCCACCCTCAGATGTTGCGCCCACTACATTCCCAAAGGATACGACTCCAGAAGTTGCTAAGGTAGAAGCATGGATTTTACCCATGTTAGAGCCTAATGTGGCTGACACATTCTGCGTAGCATTAGTTGAACTTGTATAGCCAATACTAGAAGCATAAGTAGACGTATTTGCTTTTGCCGGGCTATCCCAATCTATGCCTATATTACTCCACAGTATAGGAGAGGTAGCCTCCGACCACTTAATTGGCGCAGTCATTACATATACCCGCTAGTATTCATCACCCTAAGCGCGGAGCCTGAATGACGATCTTTATTATCCTGTTCCTGTAGTTCCTGAATAGCCTTAGATAAGGAAGCACCCCAAAGAGCAACTCTCTCGTCGTTCATGATAAAGGGTTCAGCTTGCATCATAGCCCCATACAAATAAGCATCTGGAGCATTGGTTATCAACCAGTTCGTAGCAACTGTACTACTAAGGTTCTCAAAATTCTTGTAGAATAGCATTTCCACTTCCTGAACAGATGCCGGAATCGGGCCAAGTGAAATCTCATCAGCTAAAATGGTATAAAACTTAGGTGTTCCCTGTGTACTACCTCCCCATAGCCTATCGTATATTTCTGGTGTAACATAGGACAGGGTTGTCAGAGGACTAGTATTAACCTGAAAGTTACGCATCTGTATATAGCCAGTAGGTAAGGCCAGATTTCTCTGCGCGGCTACTGTATTCGCAGTATACTTAGCTTCCATAGAGCGTAGACGCAACGTCCTGTTGAACTTTGCTTCTGCTAAAGCAATGAACTCTGGTATTCTTAATGTCAGATCATCTCTGTCTAACCAGTTGGCTACAGCCGTAGTTAATTCGCTGTAGGTGCTAATAGCCATTAGACGTTACGGGCTGAGAAGAATATGTTTTGGTTTAGGACTCTATATCCGTTTGCTGTGTCAGTTTGTGCGCGCCCTGCGACACCGAATGCGTATAGCCACATAATTAAACCCTCGTTGGTGTTGTTCTAAAATATTTGTTATCAGGATCGTTTAGATACTTCTTCATAAGTTTATGATCTTTCTCTATCGCCCCATTAGTTTCCTTCATCCACTGAGTCCATATATTCAACGGTATAGAGGCTACCCTTACGCCTTCACCAGCTTTTCCGGGAGTAAGTAAGTCACCATAATTATTGTATGATTTCTTATTCTCCTCAAGTATAGGTTCACAATCCTGATATGTATTTATAGTAAACTCTTCCTCATCCGCGCTGGAATGGAAAGTAGTATGTAACATATTAGGCTCTGTTGGTTTATTCATCTTAAATGATACCCCGGATCATCACCTTCAACAATCCTATTCATACGCCCTTTCGTGTCAGAAAGTTTTTCCTCAAAAGTCATAGGCTTCTGCTTTTTCTTCTGTTTAATGGGTTTCTGCTTTACAGCCTTACTTGCTTTACCAGCCATAAACTTTTCCTACCTTTGAAACCTGAGAGCTTATAACATTATCTATAGACCCATTATGATCTGTGTGTCCTAAAGCGCCATCTGTTCCCGGCCCATACTTTTTAAGTTTAGGCTCTCCCTCTGCGTAAGGAGGGGGATTCATGTCTGGACCAATAGCGGTTGCGGTGCCCTTACTAGGCGGTTGTCCAATATGTGCCATCTTATTTCTCCGTTGAGGCAAAGCCCCCCGGAGGGGGCTAAACCAAGACTATTTAGATTGCGCTCTTCAACTGGCCACTTCCGTTGCCATTTTTAGCTCGCAAACCGTACTCAGCAATCAAAAGCTGTTTCACACTATCGCCAGACTTGGCAAGAGTTTCTGTACGGAAAGGACGTAAATAATCAACCGACCAAAGGTCAAAGTCGATAAAGTCAACCTGAGTTGTCGGGATAAACCGATCAGGAACAACCTTAAACGTACCAAAGTCCGTAACAAGAACATCAACCGCATTTACAGCCGTGATAGGACCTTTCCCTGAGTTATTACCTCTGGGTTCAGCAACCACAGCGCCACCAACAGTAGATGAACTGATAGTACCTTTTACTGTTCCATCACACAGAATGGTATCTGGTGTCCCACCCAAATTCCATATGCGTTCAGCAACATTGTTGACCAAGGCAATGGTAATGGCTGTATCAGCACCGCCCGTACCTGCCTCTGTAGTACCATCTGGGCCAGCGGCACCTGCACCATTGTTAGTCAAACCAAGACCGGTAGAAGCGGCAACAACATTTGACGTTGCATTCACAGTCGTACCAATCCAAGTTGAAAAACAAGCGGTATTCCTAGCAGCGCCAGAAGAACCAGCAGACTTAACCGTACCCTCAAGCAACATAAACTCCATATCGCGCTTCATTTCTTTAGCGCGTTTGGCTAACTGATAAGCCTGAGTTGACTTTCGACCAGCAAAATCGACCGCTTCCGCAGTTCCTGAACTCTGGACCTGTGTGGCGGAGATTTGAGTATAGTTGCTAAGACGGCGTGGCTCAGTCGCAGCAGTTGAAGTATAGTCGTTACCCTCAATCTGCATATTATTGGCTGCTGTCTTTAACGTATCTGTTTGCCATTCAAACAGAGTGTTATCAGCGGAACCACGACCACAACCATTAAGAAACGGTGTGTCCGTAGGACTGATGTTGTATATAATATTTGATAGGTCTTCCCTGATGCCCACAGCACCATAGGTTTCCCTAGTATTTGACGGAACTGCCATAGCATTCCCCTCCCTTAGTTATATGTCTATAAAATCCTCCAAGAGTGCAGACGCATCATCAATATGCCCTGTACCTCGAAGACGCTTCATTTGTTTAGTACGCGCAACCTTATCAGTAGATTCCTTACTTCTGGGTGATCCAGTTCTAACTACCTTAGGTTTATTCTTTAGCTTCTTGGCCTTTACTTCCTTTTTAGTTGCCTGACCTTCTTCGAAGGCTTTGGCTTCCAAAAGGATTAGTATCGACCTATGGTCTACAAGCTGCGATATCTCCTCTCTGGAAAAACCCTTGGACTCTGCAAAACTTCTAAGTTCATTAGAAACTTTACTCCTGAACTGTTTGTTTTCCCATTGTGGTAAGATATTAACTAACTTGCCATACTCTTCTCGTAGAGTATGTTGGAAGTTAGCCTGATACTCCTGTTGTTGTTTCGCAGTCTCTTCCTGTATATTGGCCTGAGTTTGCTGCATACGATTTTCGATATCACGATACTCTTCTCGTTTTAAGAGGTACTGATCCTGATCTTCTTCTCTCAATCGCTCCCAATCAACATTTTGGTATTGTTGTAACTGTCCATACTCCATCTGTACCATATTTGCTAAAGCATTAACGTACTGTTCTCGATTAGCTTGAATCTCTGCAATTTCTTGACCATATTGATCTATGGCATTTTCATAGTGCTTTCGGTATTCAGCTATCTCTTGAGTTTTTTTGGTGTAATCCTGTTGTCGAGAATATCCTTTAGACAACTCATCAAGGGTAACTTCCACATCTTCGCCATCAACGCGAACTGTATATAGTTCCTCTTTGGGTTGTTCCTCTTCTTCAGGTTCCTCAGATTCTTCTTCAGCCTCCTCCTCTTCGGGTTCAGCTTCTTCTTCCTCTGCGGGTTCCTCATCCAATGATTCGTCTTGAGTTTCCTCTGTGGACTCTACATCTTCAGTCGGGGTTGCTTCCTCAGTTTCTGGAGTTTCCTCTTCAGGTTCCAATAGGCTGAGTAATGCTTCTTGCGCTTCAGTGACACTTCCACCTAGCGCGGGTATTGGCTGTAATCCAGCCGGGACTTGCGGGGCAGGTTGCTTATCCGCCATAATTAAATTCCTCTATCAGATATATGGGTGTTGCTTTTCCATCACCTTAGCCATGTGTCCAGTTTCAACTATAGACTTTATATGGCCATGGATTCTTTCAAGCAGTCTTATTGCAAGCCAGATAGATTCTCTAGCTTCCAAATCTGTCGAACCACTGTGTATCCAGCGGTTCATTAAATCTTCTCTTAGTACATCAAATGACTCGTTCAACAAGGGGTCATTAATTAAATTTTGTGCTTTACGTTCTCGTTCTTCGGGTGTCATGTGTCTCCTATAGCTACAGCACGGTTCTGTTCACGTTCCAGTTTTAATTCTTCTACTTTAAGCTGTGCATCAACTGCATTCTTCTGAGCCTCTTGCTCAATCTTCTGCTGTTTAATCTGCACATCCGCAGCTTTGATTTGCAGTTCCTGCTGTTTCAGTTGCATTTCCTGCTGCTCAATCTGTTGCTCCGGCGTAGGTCCGGGTGGTTGTGGTGGTGGCAGAGTAGACGGATCAGTCAGGAAGTCCTGTACGTTCTGGAATCCCATGTTCTTGACCATAGCTGCGCCAATATTGTACATATTCTGTGGATTAGCAATAGGAAGACCACCCTTCATTGCTTCAGATGCAAACTGCATAATAGCAGATAAATGGGCTAATTGCTGGTCTTTATTGCCATTACCTAAAGCTACACTTACTGTACAGTCATACTTATCGTTCCATGAATCAGGTCGTACAGGAACCCAATTGTTCCTCAACATAACTACACGCTCCTTATCCTGATTCTTTAGGAGAAGTTCGTATATCCTGTTCATTAACTCTTTCACACCTGTCTCTGCAAAGTTTCTCGCAATCAACTCTACACGACTCTGTGCTGCCGACATTACAGCGTTTACGGCAGTAGCAGTCGTATGAGAGGTTAATGCGTTGTCATTCATGCCCTGAGACATCTTGGATACACCTGCTCTGGATTCTCTTATACTGTCAAGATACTCAAGCATCTGGAAGGAATAAGGTTCTAAAGATGGTGTTGCAAGTGGGGTGACGGCGTTAGGTGATTTAACCCTGACTACACCGCCCGGACGCTGGGTAAGCAAGTCATCCAAGTTCGCTTGACCCTCCAGTACAGCATAACGTCCATAGTTCTGATTGTACATATTGTCCATGAGATTACGCATGAGCGTACTCTTCATCAACTGTAAGTCCATCACAAGGTCTGCAACAGACAGACCAAAGAATTTATGTGGTATTGTTATGGGTGACAGCGATACAAACGGTATAGAATCTACTTCATCATTCTGAAGTATCTTATCACCAACGCTACATACCTTCCTGAGTTCTGTAATACCATCATCGTTATAGTCTGTTTTAAGGAATGATTCATGAAGCCAATAGGTTCTTAACCCATCCTCATCTTCGGTACCAGTGTCTCCCCATCCTTCCCAGTACCTTGCAGACTTATCAAACATATACCTCTCAAGTCTTTCTGTGTCGTAACCGGCTAGATCATCATCCCCACCGCCTAAGTCTTCCGGCTCAAGATTCTCATCAGGATACATCTCCCGTAACTCTGATAGAGTTTTAAGAACTCGGTGACAGACAAACCTAGAGTCCTGAATATTCTTAGATTCTCTAGCAATAAGAAATTCTGAAGGTGGTACATTCTCTATGCGAATCTTACCAGTATAACTGTTGCGTTTGATTACAACATCATGTATCTGAGGTACTTCCATTCCGGGCATCATACCTACAGTAGTAGTCTCCTCCATCGCATTGTACTGTGGATCAGGGTAGGAAGTGTGTTCTATGACTTCTACACTCGGAGACATGATTAAAGTCTCGAACTGTAGCTCTTCTAAGCCATTGTACTCCTCTCTATTCCAATCCTCATACTCATCCCACCATACCTTAACGATACCATTCTTAGATAAGAGGGCATCGGTGAACCAAGAGTACAGGATTTCCCAGCCGGGATTGTCTTTGGTAAAGATGTAGTTGACATAATCGGTAGCCTGTTTCGCCATTTCTACGTCTTCGGGACCATGAGGACTAAATTTTACCATTTCATCCCCGGAGGCAAATACTCGCATCAAGGAGGGCTTAATCCATTCAATGGTGTCCTGAACAGTAGAATCAACGTACTGACTCCTACCTTCTACTTCATTACCGAAAGGCAAGCCATAGTAATACTTCATAGCTTGCTCTCGCTGTTTGGAGATAGTATCTCCCATATACCCCAAAGAGGTGGTAATCTCACCCCTTATTCTGGATATTAAATCTTCTTCTGTTATTTTTTTAGATGATGCCATAGTTTTTGTATTCTAAATCCTTTGTCCAAGCCGGGTCTTCACCGGATATTGCAAAACGCTGTGATTGGAAAGCATAACGAGTGGCACTCATAAGGTCATCCCGTATAGGAACTACCTTACCACCTTTCCTGTGATACATCCTGAATTCTTCCCACCAGTCAGATAAAGTGCTAAAGACCTTGAACTTGTCATTTTCCATAGCCTGTATCATTGCCATAAGACCTTCTTCTATGCTGTTGCCACCTTTGTTCTCTCCTAACGCTGGCGGATTGGTAAAGTGATCCAGCATCATGTTGCAGCCTAGATTACGATACTGGTCAGCCAGACCGGGATTACCCATAGAATCTCGTCTATTGCCGTCATGGGGATAAGCAATGGGGATAAAACTAGGTCTGCCCCGTATAGCTTGAGCATGAACTGTGGGTGACGCTTTCGACATTCGATAACAATCATAGACATAAAACACATCCTCATCACGATCAATAGCACCCCAAACTATTGCTGTCGGATGATCCCATCCAAAGTCTATTGCTGCTATTCTAGGCCAATGATCCTCAAGTTGTACAGGATCAGTCATTATCTTCTCTTCCATGATCGGGAAGATCAGGCCAGAGCCTATAGATGGCCTGCCATATCGCCTCATCTCTCGCTCATGAGGTGAATAGGAAGACAGTATCTGCTCCATTACTAATTCATTCAAATGCCCCGGATTACCACTTTCGGTCCTTATCTTCTCAGATGCGTCATCCCATGTCGCATTGATTAAAGATTGTCCGGGTTGCAGGTTATTCATGAACGATGCTACCGTTTCAGTCATTCCTGCCTCTGGGGTAAAGGTCATATAAACCATACCTTTCCTGTCCAGAGTTCTGGTTACAGCCTGTGAGTAGATGTCTCTGCTTGGCTCCTCGTCCAGCCAGATACAATCTACCGATCTTCCCTGCCATTTCTCAACGCCCATCTCATAGGCTTTGAAGAATAAAGATGAGTTCCCACCGGAAACGTGCTTAATCAAAGCAACGCTCTTTGCATTAGGAACACCCGGTTTACGTTCAGTCTTTACTATGTAGTTTTTCGGTATTGTACCGGAACCGAACGCTTCGGGGTCATCAGGGGAACCCAATAACTCAAATTGTACTATATCTCTGGTAGTCTCATTAGACACCCCACCTGCCCATGCGACTATAGGTTGACGGAATTCTCTCCCTTTCCACCATTTGGGATACAAGCCCGTCAGATGATAGGATAACTCCATACTTCCACAGAAGGACTTACCTATACGGTTAGCAGCCATGAGAAGCCTCTGATTGGCTCCTGCACCGCTTTCATGGAACTTGAGTTGGTAGGGGTACGGGTCATAAGATTCGACCCTTGTGTATCGTTCCCGCTGCCTTAACTCTCGTTCTAGTGTTAGTTCTCTTTGTACCTTAGTGAGCTTGTCTACGGAGCGCATCTAGTTCTCGTTGTATTTCTTCTTCGCTCATCCTTTCAACCGAGGTTGTTTCAACCCTTTCAACAGGTTTAAGACCGCCTCTATCAAGAATGTCTTTAACCGCGCCCAGCCTGACTGATTCAGATTCCGCATTCTCTGCGAGATCAGTAAGGTGATGTAGGGCCACAGGTAGACAATCTCCAATATGCCTAAGTACTTCTTCCTGTATCGGTCCTCTGAGTAGTTTCTTGAGTTCATATCCTTTCTGTTCCGCTGTCTTTTCTGAGTACCCCGCAAATATAGCTGCTCTGGTTGCATTTCCTGTCCTGCTGTAGAATTCTATGAATCTTGTTTGTTTATCGGTCATTTAACTTTCCTGCGTCTAGCCATCTTCTTGAAGGTTTTAGCAAGAGTTTTAGCCCTGCCAGTACATCCGGGTTTTGTTATCGGTGTGCATTTACCTTTAGTTCCTCTCTTGGCTATGGATTTGTTTACCTGTTGAATCCACTTGGATTTGGCTCTAGCCATTATTTCCACCTGTCTTTGCCATACCTGAACCTGCGGTTAAGTTTATTTTCCATGTGCTTCTCAGTAACCTGTCTCTGGCCTCTGGGTACTTTTCTTGGCTGTAGATTACCTCTCTCAATCTGTTTGATTACCTTATCCAGACTATCTGATTTCTGCCTGTTAGCAGTAGAAGTGGCTCTGCTAGTGATTGGTCGGGGTTTAGCCTTCGTAGGAGCAGCTGAATACTCGATCTTTACTTTACCACCACCGACTGCTTTCTTTGCGCCTTTCTTGGCGGCTTTCTTGGCTGCCAGCTTTGCTGCTGCCATTACAGCTGCTCTGGCTATTATTGGTGCTACCATTTACTCATCACCGTAGAACATATGGGTAGGAAGACCAACATTATCCCAATGCTTCTTGACACTTCTTTTACTAGGATAAGTTTTCTTTCGTTTGCGTTTATAGGGCTTTGTTCCAGTGCCTAGTTGTTTTATAACCTTATCTAAACTATCCATTAGAGTTTCCTTATGTTTGGTATATTACCATTCGGTTAGTGGGAACAATATATATTATATTCAATCCTTAGAAAGGGGGCGGGAGGCGTTAAGACCGTTCCCCCCATGTACCATGACTTCGATTAACTCTTACTGCAACAGCAAGAAGACCGTGTGTGTGTGTAAGAAAGATATCTTATAC
>Ga0208179_1001891_pt1 | contig 10232 bp, 8 predicted proteins | sample Malvired_Geostar_FD_184238 | JGI IMG/M metagenome (GOLD analysis project Ga0208179, IMG submission 184238) | Marine viral communities from the Global Malaspina Expedition - Malaspina viral metaG DeepMed_Geostar (SPAdes) (version 2) | ecosystem: Environmental > Aquatic > Marine > Oceanic | place...
CATGGGAAGGCGCAAATCCTCTCGGTGATCTTTTCCAGCAATGGCAACAGGCTGGCTACGATGTACCAGCAGCAGGGTTCATTTAAATGACAATGCAGCCGTTTAATGCCCAATTCCCGTTTATGGAGTTCCTTGAGGAAGACCCTGGAACCAGGGCAGGCTACTTTTCATTTCAGGACAGGTTCGGGCAGTCTCCAACCCAGCGGAACTGGTTCGAGAACCAGTTCTCAAACATAAGAAACGAGTTCTTAGGGACGCTCGGGCAGCAGATAAGGCAGGGCCAGACACCCAATGCACAGTTTACTGACTTCCTACAGGCGTTCCCGTTTTCACAGCGGTTCAGTGCTTTGCCGCCCTCGATGAGAGGAGCTGCTACCAGTAGATTTGCACCACAGACTAGATTCTTCTTCTAGTTATGGTAACTCCCGGCTTAGGAGTTGGCTCTTTCATACGCCGAGGATATGGTGGTTCATATAAGGCGCTTATGGAGCAGCTCGGTCTAAGTAGGCCCGAGGATGTATTAGAGGATGGGGCTGACGCCCGCAGGCGCAGGGACCAGATCCTCGATGAAATTGCAAGACAGGGTGGTTTCCGGCCAAAACCGCCAGGACCTCCTGAGTTTGGCACCGCAACTCCAAGGCCTATTGACCCCGAGGGGGCCAGGAGACAGGTCAGGACATCACTGGGACTACCTCCTGATACGACCATAGACGGCAGGCCGTTACCGCCCATGTGGCCTCGTGACGAATGGGGACGGGTTGTCCCCGGCGAGGTCGAGCGCACGATCCCACCAGTATCACTGGGTGCCGCTATCCCCTTACCAAGTCCTCAGCCAACTGTAAGGATGTATGCGCCCCCTCCTCCGCCGCCGAAGAATCTATGGGAGAATATCATGCGGCAGGCCATGAGTAGTGTTTATGGCCTTGGAAGGAGCCAACTTGAACAGGGGCTAGCTAGAAAGCAAGCCGCCGAAACCGTGTTACAACCCGTGTCCCGTGCATTCGGAACAGGTAAGGCGGCAACATCTGCCTCTGGTCTCGCGATAGGTAGACACCTTCCGCCAGTAGCTGACGCGCCTGTTGGCGGATTAGAAGCACATCGGGATCGGTTAGCGAGCACCAGGATTCCGCATACTCAGGCCCTTGATGGCTATGATCCTAAAAAAATAGTAGGAGTATATGGCGCAACGACGCCGGAGGCATTGGAAGCGTTACATATGGCGCAGGGGATACAGGCAGCATTTAAGCAAATATTTGGAAGTCGTGAGGACCACGGTGCACTCCAGGAAAAAGCATCCAAGGCGTTGTTCAGCCGTGGAGCATTTACGTCTCCTATTGAGACTGTGAAGGCCCTACAGGCCGTACAGGAGCAGCGTCCAGAGAGTGAGCAGCTTATAAGCAGTATCATAGCTGACCCCTTTATGTGGAGCCCTGCGTCCATACCAGCGAAGAGCTGGCTGGCGTCTAAAGGAGCCAGAGTTGCACTTGGTTTGGGAGGAAGCGAGTTACGTGGACTCCCCCTCGCGGCTCACCTCGGTCCTTCTCTCAGTACCCGAACAGGACGACTTGGGAGACAGGCCCTTGTACGTGGACTCCGAGGTGCCGAGCTTGCTGTAACGCCAGCGGCAGTAACCGAACAGGCTATGGCGAGGGCGGTAGGGGCTACTTTACAGGCTGGAGGAGCGGGTCTTTCACTGGCTGGTAGGGCAGGGACATGGCCTGTCAGGGCGGCTTACAGGAAAGTTCTGGAGAGGCCACGCGGTCAGCTTGAGGCACTAGAACAGACTATGGGTGGTCCTGCGACAGAAGAGCTTGCTCAACAAACACGGCAGCTTGGTCTATTTGACGCAGGGGACATTCAGCCTCCTGTCAGTGCGATGCCTGATGTCGCTCCCGTCACGGATGCTGGGCATATTTTGCCTACTAGGGTACGTGATTCAATCTTACAAGTTAGGCAGGCAGTTAACGAAGGCGTAGAAAATTATCGTACACAAGGGCCTCAGCCAGACACTGTTATGGGAATCCCAAAGAGGGAAATTCCCGATGATTGGAGAGCAGGTATTGATGATCTCGACGATGTACAACTTGAAGTCGCTATGGGGGCGGAAACCGATAGGCTAGTTGATCTACAGAATGAGATGATAAAACGGGGTGTGAAAGTACCCCGTGACACAGATAACTTCGTTAAGACTGAAGTATATGGAGAGATTAACGCCGTACAGGCAGTTATGACCGAGTCTGGTAGGCGTTCCCGCGTCTTATTGTATGACGCTATTGCAAGACGACATGGGGGCAAGTCTATAGCTGACGAGTTTGATATCCTAGACGATGTTATTCCTAGTGAGACAGGTGGACGGTTAGATCTAAACCGCCTTGCTGCGGATTGGGACACGATGGGCCAACCCGAAATAGGTGCTCAGGTTACCAAGGACGCTATGCGAGTTGTAGAAGAGGCAGATACTTTATTATACCAGCAGCTAGGTAGGCCCACTACCGCAGCTCCCACTCCCGTCCCGGCTCCTGTGCCTACCGGGCCGTTGTCACTGGGATTACCGCCAGAACTCGATGCGTTCAAGCCGGGTTTTAAGAGGATTGGAAAGGAATATTCACCAATATTTGCCTCCCATGTTGATAAGGCTCTCTATATTATCTCCCGTAGGGGGACTCAGATCGGGGTAGAGGGTAGGCAAATCAGCGCAGCGCAGAAAGAACAGTACATGGCATGGCTCCGTGAGAGGCTGCCCACCTTATCCGACGAGGAACTAAAGCAAGCCGGGGACAATGTAGTTAATCACGTAAGTCGAATCGCCAAGGATAACCCAACCCGGCAAGCTCCGGGAGAGCTTCAAATACCGTTTTCCGCAGAAGCAGGCGGATTACCACCTGGTATGACGCCGTACTCAATGCCCGGTAAACTGACGATACCGCTGAATCTAATCTCGGATAAGGCACTGAAGCAACGGTCAAGGACTAAGTCGATTCATGCAGACCTGTATAAAGCGGAACTGCGAAGACGACAACTTGCACGGGCCAGGGGTGAGGAAGGGATACCGCCAGAACGCCCCTCCAAAATAGAAGAACAGGTTATCAGGTTTGACGTTCAGAGATCCGACTACCTGGAAAAACAAGCTGAGAATCTAACAAAGAACATGGCAGCCGTAGATAGCGGCAAAAAGGCTCCTCCTCCTAGTACATTAACACCTGGCGGAACGAATTCGGATGGAGCTCTGGAAAATGTTCTTAATCAAGCGAGTCATGATGATCTTTCTCATGCCTCTATGGCGCAATTTGAGGGTGCCAGGAACGAACATATGTTAGAAGTGCAGGGCTTCATTACTGAGGGAAACAGAATATTAAAAGAAGTTGGATTAACGACCCTTGATGATGCGAACGTCCGGCCTCTAATCAACGCTGTTGAGGCACGGGCTCCTGAGACCCTTGATCCAAAGCTGAGGCCTGTCTATGACGCACTGGTCGCCGCCACCGAACTGGAGACCAAGGATATGCTGCAATTCTCGCGCTTTGCGTTAGAGGCAGATATGGCTAATCTTGGCATAGACGCCCAGCTTTTTATGAACCGCATTGCACTTCACCCACACTACTTCCCGCATATATGGAAACAGCCGGGGCAAGTTCTGGGAATAGGGATGGGCAAGGGGAGGCTGGGCGCACAGCCACACTTTGCCAAGTTACGGTGGGATGCAAGCCTTGATACCATGCTGGATGCCGGATATGATCTTGCAACATGGAACCCGTTTGAACTCCTGGCATTACGCCGGATGGCAGGGATTGAGTATCGTGAATCCGTGGTAATGCTTAACCGACTGCGGCGTAATGGCCTTGCGGTCCCGGCCAGTGAAATGCCTGCCAAGGGCTGGCGTGTCCCACAGGGGGTAGGCCCCGCTTTTGGCGGAAGACCTATAGTTACCCCAGATGGAACTACTGTAATTGCCTCAGCTCCCTGGGCTGTGCCGAATCATGTGGCAAACTTCATGGAGCATTTCTTCGCCAAGGTGCCCCATGTAGACTTCCTCCGTGATATAAGAAAGTGGGGCGACCGGGCAAAGCGGATAAAGCTGTTTGCTTCATACTTCCAGCACGCAGACTTCTTTCTCAGGGCGGTGGGAGTAGCTTTTTCACCGACAGGGATCTGGAAGAAGGCTCCGCTTAAACTACCTTCGCTTGCAAAAACGCTTTTACACGTTAACTTTTCTCCTGGTGCGAGGAATGATTTACAGAAGAGGCTACTGTCGAACGCGCCTATTTACAAGGACTTTGATATTACCTATCGGATGCTTATCCAGCAAGGGTGGGGAGTCCACGGTGACTTGAGCCTTCTCGAACGTGGTATAAACACTTTAATATCAGATCCTAACATCTCCAAGGGACTCTCTGGCAGGGCTTTACAAAACGGCAGGAAGATCCAGCAGTTCTTTGAGACAGGACTATTTGACGGGGTCTACCGCGAGACACAGCGGTGGTCACTGGAGAATTTCATCATACCGTGGGTACGCAGGACCAACCCAGGTGCAAATGCACGACAGGTCGCCGCACAGTCCGCTGAAATCGCTAACATAATGTTCTCTACACAGGGTGTGTGGCAGACTGCCCTTAAAAACCCGATGTTAGCGCAGATGACCAGGACTCTCATGTTTTCCGCCCACGAGAATGAAGCCCTTCTCAGGGGTGCCTTCAGGGCGTTAAGCAGGACACATCCGAGTGCGGGCATCTTCCGCGAGTGGTATCTCGGTATGTTCCTTGGCTTAGGCACCATAGCGAACGTGATAAACGTCTCCGCTACTGGCAAGATATTGCCGTGGTCGTCTTATAACCCGATCAAGATCAATGACCCCTATGCTTCCTTCTACTCTAAAAAGCTAGGTGGAATTGGATATAATGACCGTTTCCTGTCTCCCCAGCTACCGTTTATAAAGGGTCGAAACGGGGAACCAGTATACCTCGACCTCGTGGGTCAGATGGACACTATCTTCAGGTGGGCATTTAATGCGCCGGAGGCACTGGCTGGTCGCTATAATGTCTTACCAAGGGCGATTCGCAACCAGCAGCTAGGAACGAACTTCTTCGGGCAGGAGCTGAAGACTCCAATAAACCGTTTAGTTCAGGGTGTTCTTGACGTAGGAACACCTATAAGTGCAATGTCTGCCGTAGAGATCTTGAGGCAGCAGACGCCAGCACTGCAAGATGCTATCCCGGAAACTGAATCGACTATTGGGCCAATTGGGCTGGGATTGCAGGCTATAAGCGGGGTAAACATACGGGGATCAAAGACTGGGAGTATGCTCAATCGTATTTCCGAGGAGATATTCAAGTCTGAGCAATTTCCTGAAGGCGTGGGATACAACGAACTGGTCGAGCCGTACCACAAGCGTATCGTGCGGAACGACGCGGCGGCTGCGACTGAACTCGCGAGAAGAACGACTACTGCTCTCGGCAGGAAGGAGAAGAGCACACACGCCAAGAGGACCAAGCTGGAGAATGAGCAGTATGCAGCACTCGAGAAGTTAGCCGAGATGCCGGAAGATCAGTTTAAGCAGGCTGTGTACAATACCTTGAGGACTTACCAGACGCTGAGGAGCGAACTCTTCCGTGAAATAGACTACCCTGACGATGAGCCTGATGCTACTAATGAAGCCGATGTTATCTTGTTTGCGTACTATTCCATTTTTGAAGACCCGTTGATTCATGATCCAGAGACACGGGTGTTTAACACGTTACTGTACAAGAACCGTCTGGAATCTCTTATTACTAATTTCCCCAATGCAGAGGCTATTATCAAGAGGAACCAGAACCTGGGTCCATATCCATCAAAGTTTATCCGGCTGCTTAAGAAATGGTTGCCGAGTGAGTACGATGACATTAACCTATCTCATCAGCTAAGGACACGCGCTTTAATCGCTATGGGAAAGTCCGAGCTTGCAGAACAGGACAGGCTGATAACCATGCCCGATTATGTTAGGACAGGCATAACTAGAGTATCGCAACAGGCACCAGGGTATTCTCTGCCAACCCCTGTGATAGTACCAAGACAGGTGACCCCCTCAGTGGGCAGGCCGCTGGCGCTACCTGTTGGACGCTAGGCTGCTATTGACAAACATATGGCGTCTGCTATAGCTTAAATATAAATTAAGGGTCTTATGTAAGGATTTTATGACTACACAGCAAGATGAACTGCTACAGGATGGACAACAGCTAGAGCTACTGCCCGATGCAGAAGAGGAAATGGTAGCAGAAGTTACCCAGTTTCCTGAAGGAGCTGCCCAGCCTCAGCCAGTTGCTCCCCTAGAGCAGCTTCCACCTCCTCCCCCGGCGCTGAACCAGGACGAGAACATGATGCTGCGCCAGATTATCAATAAGCAGAAGGCGGATAATGACGCCCTTACAGCCCAGCAGATGAGGGTTGCCGTCGAACAGGCCCAGTTGCAGTACCAGGCACAACTTGAGCAGCAGGGCTATGAACCCGAGCAGGCCGCTGCTATGGCACAGGAGCGAATGGCGCTACAGATGGAAAATATGGGCCTGCGCCAACAGATAACCTCCGACAGAAAAGAGATGGAAGCCAAGGTAAACGCCGCGAGATATATTGCCAGTAAGTACCCCGGGGGAGCTACCTTTGAGCAGCTTATGCGGTTTAGTACCCCTGAAGATATGGAACGGGAAGCCATGAGGGAGAAACGATTTAAGGATCAGGATGCCCGAATATCAGAGTTGCAGGAAAAACGTGTCCCAGCAGGGCAGCACTTTGAGTCCGGGCAGGGACAGGCTATGAGTAGTACGTCAGCCAGAAGGCAGCAGCTACGAAATAAGCAGGGGCCTTTAACTGACGCAGAATTTGCAGAACTAGGAAAATATTTAGGTCAAGGATAGGAGTAGAAAATGCCACAAATTAGTACAACTGGGCAACTTGAGAACGCCTCTGGTGAGTTGATAGACGCCGCTCGTTACACGGCAGAGCATAATGCTCCTGTCTTCGGTCTCGCGGGTCAGTTCACTCTCAAGAAGGGACAGGACACCGCTGTATTCCCCAAGGTAGGCCAGATGAGTTTCTCGGACCTGCAAGAGGGGACGGATATCGTTGACGAGGAAGATATCGGTATGTCCACCGTAAGTGTTACACCGTCCGAGGTGGGAGCCAAGATCATCCTCAGTGACAAGCTGTTACGGCAGAACATGGCTGTGACCTTTCAGATGATAGGGAGACAGCTAGGAGAAGGTTACACCCGCAAGCGGGAAGACGACCTGATCAGCTTATTCTCTGCCCTGAACGGTGGTACATCGCACGGTGCAGCCGCCGCAGCTTTCTCCGCTGCCAACGTAACATCGGTAGTAGGAATTGCCAAGACCGATAAGTACGGGGACAACAACGCTATAGTCCAGCACCCCAACGCGGTAATGCGACTCGCGAAGGACCTCTCCACTATCGGATCAGGCACCATCAGACCGCTCCCAGAGGGCTATTCAGCAAGACTGCTCGGGAAAGCCTTCAAGGGGTTCATGATCTGGGATGTCCCGGTGTTTGAATCTGGGAATATTACCCGTGATAGTAGCGACGATGCTATCGGAGCAATCATAAACAAGGGCGACTGTCTCGGGGTATTGCAGTCGAGTTCGTATACCACTGAAAGAGAGCGCGATGCTTCCCTCCGAGCATGGGAAGTCGTAGCGACTGCTGACTACGTAGCGTTTGAGCTTGACGATTCCAGGGGAGCGCCCCTTACCTACGACGCGGCAGATCCATCAACTAGCGCCTAGAGGTAGATAATGGCAACTGCTGAACAGATAAAGCTGCAAAAGACGCAGCAACGGAACCTTGAGCTTGCGGGTTATCATGTTGACATAATCAACAACCCGACTCCCAAGGCCCAGTGGTACAGACAAGTAGATGGTTGGTGGGTAGCATTCCCTAATTTGCTACCCGCTGACCCCTACCACCTGAGCCGCTATGTACGCAGGGGTTGGACGATGACCCCGGAGCCCGAGAAGATAAAGCCTGTCGGAAGTGTAGCGACCGTTGTGGCTGTAGAGCCGGAAGCCAGTACCCATACCCACAGGTTTGCAAAGGCCCTCGACAGCGTATGCAGGATAGAGGGATGTATAGAGGTACGGAAGGTGCCTTACAAGAAAAGAACATAGAGGATGTAACCATTGCCGAGTCCTTTAATATCGGCGGTGGCGGGGCTTTGAACCCGTAACAGGAGAATGAAATGGCATTTCCAGATTTTGTAACAGGATTGGCTGGCTGGGAAAAACAGACAACCTCAGCGAAAAAACACGCGCTTGGAACCAAGATGGTTATACGAGACAGGACGTTCAGATATATAGAAGCAGCAGGAACTGAGATCGGTGAAGGTCTTTTGGTAGGCCAGCAAGCTGGTGTCACTACGCAGGATGACGACCTTGCTGTAGCTACTACTGCTTCTGCTGGGGCAACCAGTGTTTCTATAACACTCGGAGGCACGAATGCCCTGTTAAAAAATGAGTATCAAGACGGATACATTTTCAATAATACCGCCGCTGGTACGGCAGCTTTGATGTACAGGGTTGCCTCCCATGCCGCTGCTGCTGCAAGTGCCGCAGTAACGATCTATCTCGATGAGCCTGATGGACTTGTTAACGCATGGACGGCTGGTACAGACGTTGTAGGGTTAATAGGAAGTCCCTGGAAAGATATTGTTGTGGCTCCAACAACCACACTAGGCATGACTGTTGGGCTAACTTGCAATACTATTCCTGCAAGTTACTACGGCTGGGTTCAAACAGCAGGGCCAGCACTAGCATTGATCGATGCTGCTTCTACAACAGCAGTTGGGTCTGCGCTGATGACTGGTACGAACCATGCAGGCCAGATGGAACTGTTGACCTATGAAGACGAGGCTTACCGAGCGGTGGCTACGCTAGGAACCTTAGCTGCTGTAGATAATGAGTATGCCTTTGTACAGCTTTGCATAGAATAATGTTGGCTGTCTACGACCAGGAATAGGGCAATACTTAAAGATTTGTGGACTCCGGCGAGGACTGGGTAATGGCTCTTACGGGATACTGGATAAGCAATTACGGCTACAAGGTGATGGACCCTGAACTGGGTAAAAGCGAGGTAGCATACTTCGCTGGTACGCCAGATGAAATGAGAGACCCCGTGTTGCTACAGGAGATCGAGCACAAGCTCAGGGAATCTGTAGCAAGGGGCTGGCTAAAGCCGAAGAAGAAGCCTCTGACCCGGGATCAGGGCCATGACCTTGGGAAGATCCTGTTCGACATACAGGCGTCGAAGGTACACTACGCAGAGTCCCTGCACGGCAGGTTCTGGGAAGTAACTCAAGAAGATCTGGGAGTACACCATGCCTAGTATTGCCTTAAACACAGCACTGAACAACTACGCAGCCGCATTGGGTCATATCGACCAGCTCGACAGGCTGGTAGAACAGGCTATGGGCGACTTGCGTGGCTTAAAGGACGGCACTAAGTCATTAGATGACCTGGTTATTACTGAGAAAGGCTGGGAGTTTAAGCCTCGTGGCGGAGTCAATGGAAAGGACAGTGCCGACGCGGTTAAGGCTACCAGGGCTCTTTCAACATCCTCATCTTAACCTCCAGGGGGTAATGCAATGCCTGTACATGGACCGCCGGGGAACCCACATAACCTCCCGGGAAAGCCTGGATACCGACCCACTCGCCGCAGACGGACAACAAGACCCGCCAGAAGGCCAGTCAGGCGGTATACCACAACAAAGAGAAGATAGGCTCAAGTGCCGATTGCAGGAAGAACACGAGAAGAGCTACGGACGAGCATTGGCTACAACCTCGGTGCGTTTATATCCGTCGAGGCTGACGCTTCCGGCTCTACGTCTACGTTCCTCACTGATGATATATTCAGTACAGCGGATGACCAGAATGGCAAGAGGATAGTCTTCACATCAGGGTCGAATGACGGCGAGATCCGCCGTGTGACCGACTCCTCGATATCCAGCAATAGGACTACTCTTACATTTCATCCTGTTGTAGGAACTTCTACTGCCGATACCCACACTGCGGAGCTATGGCGAACCGACTACAACCCTGAAGCTATCCATGATTTCATAAACCAGGCCATACTCGAAGCTACGGGTCGTGTCTTTGATCCCGAAGAGTCTACAGCCCTACACGCCGATGGGAAGACAGCTCGGTTCGATGTGCCCTCAGAGTTCTCGATGCTGTCTCACGTTTACTACCGCAGCG
>Ga0208179_1001892_pt1 | contig 10231 bp, 8 predicted proteins | sample Malvired_Geostar_FD_184238 | JGI IMG/M metagenome (GOLD analysis project Ga0208179, IMG submission 184238) | Marine viral communities from the Global Malaspina Expedition - Malaspina viral metaG DeepMed_Geostar (SPAdes) (version 2) | ecosystem: Environmental > Aquatic > Marine > Oceanic | place...
GAAACACCATTCTTCCACTATGAAGTGGCTGATGCTTTACAGAATGAAGATCTTAGACAGCTCGCAGTTATATTGCCTAGGGGTCACGGTAAAACTGTTCTTACCAAGTGTAACATCCTACATGACTTCTGCTTTACAAAGGAACCTTTGTTTTATGGATGGGTAGCTGCAAGCTCTAAGATCTCTGTACCTAACTTAGATTATATTAAGTACCATATTGAATTCAATGATAAAATACGCTACTATTTTGGTGATTTAAAGGGAAGGAAATGGACTGAAGATGATATCGAGCTTAAAAACGGCACTAAACTTATTTCTAAGAGTAACCTATCTGGTATTCGTGGTGGTGCCAAGCTTCATAAAAGGTATGACCTTATTGTACTGGATGATTTTGAAGACGAGAATAATACTATCACTCCTGAGTCTAGGGCGAAGATTTCCAATCTTGTTACCGCTGTTGTCTTTCCTGCCTTGGAACCGAAAACAGGAAGACTTAGAATAAACGGTACACCTGTGCACTATGATAGCTTTATTCAAAAGATTTTAGTCGGACATGAACAGGCTGTTAAGGAGGAGGGGGATTATTCTTGGCACGTTATAACATATAAAGCCTTAATGGATGATGGTAATACTCTCTGGCCTTCATGGTTTGGACATAAAGAGATGGAGAGAAAAAAGAAGTTTTATGCTGATTCTGGAACACCACAGAAGTTCTACCAAGAATATATGATGGAGGTGCAAAGTGAAGCAGATTCAATTTTTAATAGGGATCATATTAAGTATTGGGATGGCACTTTTACTAAGGATGATGATACAGGCCTTACATACGTCATCCCTGATGGAGATGACCCTAAGCCTTGTAATCTTTTTGTAGGAGTAGATCCTGCCACAGATAGTGCTAGGAGAAATACCGATTATAGTGTTATTATTGTGATAGCGGTCACAGCAGATAATAACGTTTATGTGATTGATTATGTCCGAAATAGGACACTACCAGTACTTGGAGTACCTGGTACTGATAACAAAGGAATAGTAGATTATATATTTGATTATGCTAAGTTTTACAACCCCACACTCTTTACGATTGAAGATACAAGTATGTCTAAGCCTATATTCCAGGCTATACGTGCAGAGATGAGGAGACGTAATGAGTTTATTATTCCTTTTAAGGAAGAGAAGCCCGGAACTAGAATGAGCAAAAGAGATAGAATACAGGAGATACTTGCTCAAAGATTTGCAGTAGGTCAGGTACATATTAAGAAGATGCAATATGACCTGCATAGGGAGATAATGACATTTGGGCCAAGAATGGCTCACGATGATACGATAGATGCTTTAGCTTATGCATGTAAATATGCACATCCACCGACTGGACTTCAAGAGTCAAGGGATGGATGGTATAAGCAGAAACCTCAAGCTAGAAGCTGGATAACAGCGTAGGAAAATAAAATGACAGGTAAAAGATTAGACTTATTTGGTCATGATAAGAAAGTAAAACCTCATATATGACCAGATAAAGGTACGCCACACCCAGTTAGGGAAAGGCATAAAGGAAAGAGAAAGAAAGGAGAATAATATGCCACAAGGCCCAGGAACATATGGTAAACAGCGAGGAAGACCTAAAAAGAAAAAGGGTAAGAAGAAGAAATAATGGCAGATGATATAGATAGAAAAGCTTTTTCAGAAATGCAGCATGCTACAACCGATAAGACTGCAGTAAATCTTTTTGGTGATAAATCTAGAGTAACTAAGGAAAATGTTCACGATATGCTTATGGCTGCTGGTCTTACTCCCGCTGTTGGAAATCTAGCTGATCTGGCAGATGCAATATTATATACTGTAGAGGGAGAATTTGGGGAAGCAGCTCTATCATTTGCTGCAATGACACCTATTGTAGGTCAAATTGTATCGGGGAAACGAGGCGTAAAGATTGCAAAGAAAATACTAGATAGAGCAGTGCCTATAAGTTATGGAAAGCATACTGCTAAATTTACAAGTAAAGATCCACTTATGCCAAAGCAGATGCGAAAAGAATTTGCTAGTAGGGAGGCACACAAAAATATAGATATTCATCGTTATGAACGTATGAGAAAATCTTTAAAGGATGCAGGTTATGACATTCCCTAAAAAGAAATGATTAAACTTATCATACTTTCCGTACTGCTTAATGCAGGAGAGATGCATGCTATGCCACCAGAGGATACAAAAATAGAAGCTAGAAGGCGTGGTGGAAAAGGAGACAGGAAGCGTAAACGTGGTGGGAATGGACTTAGATAATGGCAGGTAATGGTTAGACATGATAGGGTTGACAAATGTTATAATCAACCTTATAGGGTTGACATTAACAGGGTTAAATTGAAAGTATACTTACAAAATAGCAAGGATTAATTTAAATGTCCACTGGCTTATGCTGGTGCTACAAGTACTACCTCGCTTATGCAGGTCGGAAAGAATGAAAGAACCTCGTTACATAAACGGGAAATATGGGGGTGACAGACCATATCCTTGCTGTAATTCACTATAAATGATGAGTTATGGAAACAAAAAGTACTAATAATTGGCGACAGTTTATAAGGAGAAAGAATGCGATTTCTTAGCCACATATTATATCATATAGGACATATTTGCTATAGTTTACATTTGTGGGCACTTTACCAGAAGATAATGTCTTATTCGGTGAAGCTAGATAAGGAATATAAAGTGTGGGAAAGTGTTAATATAAAGAAGGGTGGTGGTGGATTACGATAATGATAAAAAGCGTTAAAGATATAATGGCAGGAATGTTAGCCGAATGGCTGTGTAAAGATTTTGGATTGTTAATAGACGAACCTTCAGAGAAGGAAATAGCTGAGACTTTAGAAGAGCATAATAAGGAAGTGCTTGATTATGGGGTTAAAAAGAGATGAGATGTTCCAAGCAACACGTATATTAAACCTATTAGTTGGATTATTGAATATATATTTCTATAGTCTAGGTGGTGGTTATCATTTATTGGGAATAGCAATGCTCAATGTAGGAGCATGGGCCTTTACCAGAGGAGTACATAAATGAATTGTGTTATGGAACTTATTATTAGGATTAATATTTTTAGGATCTAATCGATATGGTGTTTATATTACAGATGAGTGTCCGCAGGAGAGTTACAGCTGCCCAATAATATGTGATGTAGATCACATTCACCTACCAATAGAGGAATGTAAGAATGGCAAAACAGAACAAGAAAGTAGACCAGATTCGACAATTATACCATCTGGCAGACAGCTCAACGAGGAGACAGTGGCAGCAAATAAATCAGAAAGGTTATGAATTTGCCCACGATGAACAGCTAGCATCAGATGAGAAGGATTCCTTGGAAGAACAGGGAATGCCTACATTTACAATTAATCGTATACTTCCAGTTGTTGAGATGCTCAATTTTTATGCTACAGCTAATAATCCCAGATGGCAAGCTATAGGGGTAGAGGGTAGTGATTCTGATGTGGCAGCAGTGCTTTCTGATCTTACTGATTATGTTTGGCATAACTCTAATGGCTCTACACTTTATACTAATGCCATTAATGATTCAGTTACTAAGGGTATTGGCTATCTTCTTGTTACTATAGATAAAGATGCTGATAATGGCATGGGTGAAGTAGTTATACAACAACCAGAACCTTTTGATATATTTATAGATCCTAAGTCAAGAGATATGCTTTTCCGTGATGCAGCCTTTGTTATGATTCGCAAGGTATTACCTAAGAATCACTTAATGAAGATATTTCCTGATCAGAAGCGTAAAATTGCTAATTCAAATAGTGATGATCAGTCACAAGCTACATATTCAACAAGATCCTTAGATCAAGAACAGAAATTATTTACATATAATGATGATGTAGATTCAGATATGGCAATAACTGCTAAGGGAGAACAAGATCAATTAGTTGAATTCTTTGAAATGTATGAGAAGATAAAGGTTTCTTATATGAATTTATTCTATCGCATACCTCCTGATGAAGAACAGTTAAAAGCTATAAGACAGCAGGCGGATGTGCAGTTAAAAGAGATGCAAGCTGAAATGGAAGTGCAGTTATTAGAGCAACAGCAACAAATGCAGGAAGCAGTCCAAGCTGGTGAAATGTTGCCAGAGAGATATGAACTTGAAATGCAGAAAGCTCAAGAAATGATGGCACAGCAATTACAGGTGGCTGAACAGGAAATTATGAGTCAACTTCAAGCAGAAGCGTCTAAGATTGAGAACAAGATTATAACTGAAAAAGAGTTTAATATCTTAATGAAAGATCCACAGATAGCAAAGAATGTTGTGGATAAGGTACAGTTTTATTCTACTCGTGTAAAGCAAACTTGTTTAGCAGGTGATAAGCTTTTATATGAGCAAGTTCTACCTGATACTATTACAGAGTATCCATTAGTTCCATTTCATTATAAGTGGACCGGAACTCCATATCCGATATCAGCTGTCTCACCACTTATTGGTAAACAGCAGGAAATAAATAAAGCACATCAGATTATGGTACATAATGCTTCATTAGGCTCTAGTCTTCGTTGGATGTATGAAGAAGGCTCTATTGATGCTGAGATATGGGAAAAATACTCTTCCAGTCCAGGAGCTTTACTTCCAATTAGACCTGGAGTTGAGAGACCTACTCCAGTAATCCCAGCTCCTCTTGCTAGTGCCTTTTTCCAGATAGTTCAAGAAGGTAAGGGTGATATGGAGTATTTGGCTGGTATATATAGCTCTATGATGGGAGATAGTTCTCAAGCAGGAGAAACTTATCGTGGCATGCTGGCTTTAGATGAGTATGGTACTAGACGTATAAAGCAATGGATGAGTACCTCTATTGAACCTGCTTTACGTCAATTAGGAACTATGGTGCTTCAATTCTCACAATCTACATATTCAGCCTATAAACGGTTTAGATTGATTCAACCTTCTGCTATTCAAGAAGGAAGAGATCAGGAAGTAAATATTCCTATCTATAACGATATGGGAGAAGCTATAGGCAAATCAATGGACATAGCTACAGTTAAGTATGATGTTCGTATTATTCAGGGATCTACACTACCTATCAATAGATGGGCATACTTAGAAGAATTAAAGCAACTAATGCAGCTTGGTGTAATAGATGATATAGCTGTACTTGCTGAAACTGATCTAAAGAATAAGGAAAATATTGTAAAAAGGAAATCATTATATGCACAGTTGTCGGGGCAAGTTGAACAGCTTAATGAGGCGGTCAAAGATAAGGACGGCACGATTGAGACCCTTGAAAGACAATTGGTACAAGCTGGCATTAAACAAAAAGTTATGCAGGCCGATGTTGAGATTAATAAAAAGAAAGAAGAAGTAAAATCTCAGATGGGTAAGCAGTATATTGAAACAGAAGGAAAGCAAAAATTATTACGGAATGTAATGTCTAATAATGTAGAGTCTCAGAAGCAGCAAGCAGGCAATATGTTACAGTCTGTAAAAAATAGTTTGGAAAGTAATTCCAAAGAATAGTACATTACGCACATTGACCAATTCTAAAAGGAGATATAATGGCAGAAGAACAAGGTAACCCTGAGATCGGAATGCAAGCAGATTCATTAGAAGCTGCAGAAGCACAGCAAACCGATGCAGGCTCCTCGGATTTTTTCAACCAACTCGAAAATGAAGTTAATGGTGGAATAATAGATAACACTGAGGTAACCCAAAATCAAACAAGTGGCTCCGAACAGGTAACCCACGTACAACACGATGATGGCTCCAATAACGTGAAACAGTCTTCAGATGACAGCACAGACTGGAAAAAGAGATACGAAGATAGTAGTAGAGAAGCTGTCCGCTTGTCAGAACAATACAAATCGGTTGAACCTTTTGTACCAGTTCTGGAAGCGATGAAGAACGATAGTGGATTAGTAGATCATGTTAGGAACTATTTGGTGAAAGGTGGCCAACCAGAAAAGTCAATTCAAGACCATCTCGGTCTTGATGAAGACTTTATGTTCGACCAGCAAGAAGCAATGACAGATCCTGATTCTGATAGTGCTAAACTAATGAATGCTCATGTAGATAGGATGGTACAAGGCAGAGTTGGACAGATGATCCAAGCTGAAAAGCAAAGGGCTCAACAAATTCAGCAAGCCAATACCAGAGTAACTGAAGAGCAGGCATTTAGAGATAAGCATAAGATGTCAGATCAAGATTTTGAAACATTCAAAGCTAAGGCTCAGGAGCATGTAATGACATTAGATGATGTTAATTACTTGTTAAACCGGAACCAGAACAATGAGAATGTAGCAAATTCTACAAAGAAGGATATGTTAAACCAAATGAAGAATGTCAGAAACATGCCTACTTCCGCATCGGGAGCAAACAATCAAGACCCAGGAAGATCAGAATCAGACGAAGTGTTTGATGCGATAAAGGGCCTTGATGAAGGTGTTGACAACTTGTTTGGTTAGGCTTATATAAAATTTATGTAGTCTATCCGAACTTAATTCTAATTAAGGAGATAGACAAATGGCGGATGTTCTTAATGTAACCGGTAGTAATTATACTGACGGTTCCATAGAGAGAGGTGAATCCTCAGTCCAGCTTAATACAGGTGCTCTTCGCAGAAAGTATAACTTTGGCGATAAAGTGTCTGAATTGGCTTTGGCTCAGGATCCATTCTTTCGATTCGTAAGTATGGTTTCTAAGAAACCGACCGATGATCCTTCTTTTAAGTTTACAGAGAAGCGATCTTCTTACACTAAAAGATATGCATATTTATCCGATTATAGCAGTTCTGCTATATCGTCACCTGCAACTGATGTGACAAGTGCGTCACCGGATCCTGCAGCTGCGGATGTATATTCTTTTAGTTTTTTCACAGACTATAATGCTAATGGTAATAACCAGAATATTTATGGTCAAACAATAACCCTTGCTGAAGGAGTAAAAGGTACCCAGCCTAAATTCTTCATTCCGGGACAAATCATAAAGATACCAGTAGGTGCAACAAACACTCTCAATAATCTTGGTTCAGAATTATCTGACTATACATTATGGAAAATTAATTCTGTAGACCTTGATACATATGCAGAGGCTGCAACAGCCAATAGTGCAACTGTTAATAAGGCTATTGTTAATGCAACCTGTATAAAGGCACCTGCAACTAGTAACTTCATGCAAGCTACCACAACTAGCTCAACCATTGGAAATGGTGAAGCTGGATTGGGTCATGCTGCTACATTGGCATCTAAAAGCCAGGCTACTGAAGATCTTGAGCCTTTTAAATGTTATGTAGTTGGTACTGCTTTTGCTGCAGGTTCTGGTTATCCAGAGTCTTGGCAAGATCAGCCATACAGTACTGGACATGGTCAAACTCAGATCTTTAAAACATCTGCAGCTATGAACAATACTGACCGTGCTACTGTATTGAAGTATGAGGGCAATGAATGGGCACGTATCTGGAAAGAGAAGCTCATTGAGCATAAATGGGATATTGAAAATGCACTTCTATTTGGTAGTCAAAGTTCTACTTATAATACCACTGAAGGTGCAGTAAACTTTATTTCTAGTTATGGAAATACTTTCAGCCTAACATTAGCAACTAAATCTCAAGATGCATTTCTTGACGATATGTCGGCTTTGTTAGATCCAAGATATAATAATGCTACCTCAACTGTATTCTTCTGTCAGACAGCAGTTTACAATTGGTTGCATAAATTATCTGGATACTTTGCAAATAATGTTGGTAGTGTGGTTCCGCAGTCAGGAAATACTACTCCTGAACCGGGAATAGGTACTGATGCTGGGAATGGCTATGCTAACTTTGCATTGAGTGGCAAAAAGAAAGTATTTGGTGTTGATATTACAACAATCTCAACTGTATATGGTGACATGAATGTTGCACGTAATGTGCATCTTGATGGAACTACAGTTAAGATGTTGGGTATTAATATGAAATATTGTGCGTACAGACCATTAGTTGGTAATGGTATTAACAGAGATACTGGGATTTACGTGGGAGTTCAAACTTTAGAGAACTCTGGTGTCGACCGTAGAGTAGATCAAATCTTAACAGAAGCGGGGATGGAATGGAGTTGTCCTGAAACCCACGCTATCTGGACATAAGGAGATAAATCATGGCAAATCCATTATATGGACAAAATAAGGCTGACGATGCTCTAGACTTTGCATTAAATGCAAGTAGTGGCCAATCGTTTAGCACTGTTGTAGTCGCTGGCGATAATGCTCAGTATGGTACAGCAGCAGCTCCTATGGGTAAATCTCATATGAACAGAACAATAGTTCAGGGGCATGCCAATGGTCTTGATCTTTGGCTTCCGTCTATTGATGCTAGTGATGCTGGTTTATGGCTTCAGATAATATCAGGAGTATCTAATAGTGGTGCGTCTACTGTTGTTACTGCTGCTTCTGGAGACTTGCTGGTAGGTAACACTATTGCTACTAAAGCTGCAGATGCTGTTGCTAATGCTGTTTACTTTGCAGCTGACGGCTCTGATGATCTTATATTTACTTGGAATGGTACAACTACTGGTGGTTTAATTGGTAGCGAGGTATTCTTTCAGGCAAATAAAGATGGTTACTGGTATGTAAAATCAGTAGCTAATGGAAGTGGTTCTTTAGCCACTCCATTTAGTTAATAAGTAACTAAAATATACCTGCCCCCTCTATTGAGATATGGGGTCTCTTCTAGAGGGGGTGGGTACCTTAGGAAAAATTTATGGCATTTCAAGATCAAGTAGAAGACATAACTTCGCTCTCTGTATCTGATACAGGTGAGCTTTCCCAATTTTTAAAAGATGGTGTATTAGATGTTACTAGCAGGTGGCTTGCTATAAAGCCTCAAGATGTAGAAGATTTTACTAGGGAAAGTGCAGAGCAAACAAGTAATGGTTTTAATCCTGGTACAAGTGAAATAGTTTCAGTTATTAGGGAGAATGGAACTGATGGACAGTGGTTCCCATGCAATAAAAAGCCTATTAATCTACAATATTTAGTAACAGATGTAGATAGTCTGCACTATGCCTCTAAATATAATCCAGTATATATGATTACTCAAAATAGGAACGTACATGTATTTCCTGCCCCATCTTCTGCTGGGAATGATGGTTTTAAAGTTTTATATGTCAATTATGACCCAGAAGAATCTGACGGAACCGATCTACAACATGATAGTACTGGGATTAAATGGTTCCCAGATAATAAAGTTTATTTAGTGGTTATGTATGCAGGTATAAGACTATTACAAGCTACTATGGGCAGCAGTGTGATATCTCTCACCTCTGTTCCACCTGATGTACCTAGTCTGTCTACAATTAGTTTTACTGCTCCTACAGCCCCTACCACTCCATCTAATCCAAGTATTAGCTCTCCTGGTATATCAACTGTTGCAAAGGCTGATATTAGTGGAGATGTTCCTACATATACTAAGCCATATTTAGATGATATAGCAGATTCAACTGCTATAAGTGGTGGTAGTGATGATACTACCAAGCTTCATAGATTTAGCGAAGAATTTACATCAATTGGAGATTTATCTATTACAGCAGTACCTCCAGATGTACCTACAATTAGTACTATTAGCTACTCTTCTGCTACTGAAACAGATATTGGTAGTGTAAGTGACGTAACTGTAACGGCAATAACTTTTCCTACAGCTGATATACCTACTTATACCAAGACTGACTTACAGACAGATAGAGTATCATTTGACACTTTTTATGAAGATACATCTAGTAGTAATCCTTTTGGGACATCGAGTGATCCAGGCTCTACTGTTGTAACTGCAGTACCTCCTGATGTACCAACTCTAGGAACAGGGTTACCTACATATGAAGTCTCAACAACATCAGTTGGCAGCGGAACTATAGATGCAGAAATAGGACAAATGCTTACATATATTGAAACAGAAGAGGATGTTGAGCTTGCAAATGCAAAAGCAAGTGAAATAACACTTAGATTGAAAAGAGCATTAGAGAAGTTTAATGCAGATATAGCAGAATATAAAACAGAAAATGAAGGAGAACTAGCTCGATATTCTACAGAAATTAATGCTTATACTGCAGATGTTAATGCTCAGGTTCAGGAATATACTCAAAAACTTCAACGATATAGCACAGAATTAAGTAATGTCTTTCAAGCATGGGCAAAGACGGAATCCGATAGCCTTCAAGAATATCAATTAAATATTCAAAATGAGTTAAATGAGTTTAATATGGAGAATGCTGACTTTCAGCT
>Ga0208179_1001893_pt1 | contig 10228 bp, 22 predicted proteins | sample Malvired_Geostar_FD_184238 | JGI IMG/M metagenome (GOLD analysis project Ga0208179, IMG submission 184238) | Marine viral communities from the Global Malaspina Expedition - Malaspina viral metaG DeepMed_Geostar (SPAdes) (version 2) | ecosystem: Environmental > Aquatic > Marine > Oceanic | place...
TGACAGAGAACAATGGGTATTTTATATGATGCCTCCTAATGAATGGATGCCTAAAGATACGCTTGACAATGAGTAGGAGATGTAGTATAATATAATGATGAAGATAAATAGAAAACATAAAGGTGAGTCCTTTGAGTCGTTGATGAAACGATTTAGAAAGAGCGTAGAGAAAAGTGACATCTTGAATGAGGTAAAGGCTCGTGAGCATTACATCAAACCTAGTACTACTAAAAAACTATCAAGAGAGATAGCTAAGAAACGTGAGAAAAAAAGACGAGACGAACAAAGTTTGAAACGTTCGCGAAGGTAATGAACATTCAGTTGTATCTGTGGGTAGAGTTTAATGAGTCTGCATTTAAGATTCTAAAGTTGTTGGATGGAAATAAGATACCGTTTTCTGTCCAAACTTTTGGAAGTGATGAGTCATTGGATGATATCTCAGAACAGATAGGTGGAAAGGTAAGACGATTACCACTTGTTGTGATAGATGGAGAAAAGATTGGCGGTTATTATGATTTGCTTGAGTTTTTAATAAATAAGAATATTATTAATTACGATGGTAGATCATTATGGCAACAGAAGTAGAAGATAGAATGGCGAAGGCCCGAGCGGCCAAGAAACCAGCAGCATATAAAAACATACATCCTGATGTTAAAAACCTTCCTGATGATAATACTTTAAGTCTAAAGAATGTAAAGGACTGGCAGAAACATAATAAAGAACGTGTCGCAGATTTGAAGTATAAGATACGCCGAATGGATAAAGGTAAAGATAAAACATTATTAGAACGTGAGGTAGAGAATAGATCAGTTTATTTGGCTAACATACTCAGATATTTTGATACATCTACATGGTTAGATTTATTTTATGGAAAAGATCAAGAACACAAAACAAGATTCCGAACTAGTGCCTACGCCTATGATGAAGAAGGATACATCAAGACGGATGCATCAATTACAGATTGAATTTCCTGGCCAAGAAAAATATTGGACTGATAATAATTTTGTGATGTCAAAGGAACGGTCAAAGAGATTTCTGGTAGGTAAGATGCAACGCTGGGCCAGTAGTCAAGCCTGTAAAGACTTTGAATCTAAGTTGAGTGATAAGTATGCAAGCAGTCTCCCAGACCTTGATCCCAATGATGAAATTCCACCAATAACTGTGGGAGATGCGAAACACTTTCCGGTTGGTCATTTTTATTTAGATGGGACACGTTTTGAGTAATCGGGTTTCATATAAAAAAGACCCCGAAAAATGCCCCACCAAAATTTTGCCCCGGAGACTTTTTTGCCACTGTAGCTCAGCAGGTAGAGCGCGACCTTTGTAAGGTTGATGTCCCGGGTTCGATTCCTGGCGGTGGCTCCAAACGAGAATATATTATGATTTTAATTGATTACACACAAATAGCGATAGGTAGTTTAATGGTGGCTTTGAACAGAGGCCAAGATTTAGACAAAAACCTAGTTAGACACATTACTCTTAATAACTTGCGTTTTTACCGAACCAAGTTTAAAGAGGAGTATGGTGAATTAGTAATATGTTGTGATTCCCGACATTATTGGAGAAGGGACTATTTCCCGAATTACAAGGCCAACCGCAAAAAAGAGCGAGAGTCAACTGGCCACGATTGGGACCTTATCTTTGAAACACTGAATGACATTAGAGATGAATTGAAAGCTCATTTCCCATACAAGGTAGTAGATGTGTATGGTGCCGAGGCTGATGACATCATTGCCGTGTTGGTAAGAGAACGTGCAGATGTCAGAAATATGATTATCTCATCTGACAAAGACTTTATTCAGTTACACGCCTATCACGTTTCACAATACAGCCCTGTCACTAAGAAAGAAGTGAATGGTAAAGAACCTATTGCGTATTTGAGAGAACATATTTTAAGGGGGGATCGTAGTGATGGCATTCCAAACGTTCTGTCACCTGATGACACTTTTGTTTCAGCAAAAAGACAGAAACCAATTCGCAAGTCAGTGGTTGTAGATGTTTTAGAAGGACTGAATAGGTTTGAACCTACCTTGCTACATAATGTTGCACGATGTGCGAAAGATACTTGGATACGCAACTGGCAACGTAATGAAACACTGATAGACCTCTCAAAGATACCGGAGGAGATCAGTATAAATATAATAGAAGAATACGATAGTGTTCTTACTGGAAAGCGAAGTGAACTATTTAACTATTTTGTTGAAAATAAATTAACGGATTTAATTGACCGTTTAGGAGAATATTGATATGCCATATGAAACATACACACCGTTGTTTCACGAAATCTGTACGAAAGTGAATAACGCCAAAGACAAACCAGCGAAGATTAAAGTGCTTCAAAAATATCGCACCGCAGCATTAGAGATGTTTATGAAAAGTGCTCTTTGTCCTGAAGTTGAATGGATGTTGCCTGATGGTGATGTTCCATTTATGGCTAACGAAGCCCCCGAAGGAACTGAACATACCCTATTGTCTCAGTCGATGGCCAAAGTCCATAACTATGTGAGGCTCAATCGTGATAAGCTTGACCTTCCGCCTGTGGTAGGTAATCCCGAGCTCAATAGAATGAAGCGGGAAATGATGTTTATTCAGCTGTTGGAAGGACTACATAAGAACGAAGCTCTGCTTTTGATTGATGCTAAGAATAAGGTCATAAACAAGAAATACAAAGGCCTCAATGCCACCACCGTCTGTGAAGCATACGGTTGGAATGAGAACTTTGAACCTCTTAATGCTGCTACTGGTAGAGATGGTAGGGACTGGAGGGGTGCTTGAGTACTTCATTAAATAAGAATATTCTAATAGAGATTTCCCTTTAAAATCAACGACTTAACTATTTTACTTTTCCCTTTAAAATCAATGACTTAGCGGCTTGACATCCAGCGCCAGCTATGATAAGCTATAGCACAGTTAAAAACATTTTGGGAGAAATGAAATGACGGTAATTATGCCGAGTATTGAGAAGTTGTTGATTATGACCCCTGACCAGAAGGCGGTAATATCCGAGCACACAGCTGAAGAGCTGGAGGAGTGCCGATTGGCCATACAGGGGACTAGTAATATCATTCAGTACGTTTTCAAGAAGATTGAAGAAGACGAATGAGAGTCTATATTGACGGATATCGGAGTCACAACAAGGCCCTGTTCAACGCCCTTAACGAAGCGGCGTGGTATTATGGCCTTGTTCTGTTGGGCGGTCGTATGGCGAGACACGTTGAGGTTGAGATAAAACTCACTAAGGATCTTAAAAAGAAAGAAGATGCCTATGGGTATTGTCACATCATTAGCGATAACTTGAACAAGCCTAGAGAGTTCTGTATTGAACTGGATGCCTCTACCAAGTTTGACTTTGCACAAATCTTGACCTGGTTGGGCCATGAGTTTGTTCATCTAAAGCAGTTTGTGAGAGGTGAGTTGTTTGACTATGAGTATGGAAAGACTCAGTGGAAATCTAGAAAGTATGATACTTTTGCGATGAAACACAACAACCAGCCATGGGAAAGAGAAGCGTACCGTTTAGAAGGTGTGCTTTATGAAGAATTTGCGGAGTGGTATTATGAGTGAGTATCATTGTACATATACGATGGTGTTTCCTGTAGATGAGTATGGGAGACTTGGTGGGTTGTATTCATTGGCAGATTTGCCTATTATGGAACACAAAGAAATGACCCGTACAGGAATCATTGTAGCTACGAATGATGAACGGCAATACTTTAAAGTTCGTGACGTTGAAAAGAACTTTGAGTCATGGGTTCCGATGATGGATGTGACTGTGGTTCAAGACCCAAGGAAGTTGCTCCATGGCTGATTTTGAACCATATTCAGATGAAGTTTGTGCCCAGGCTATCAAGTCTTTTCAAGAGAGATTGGTTGAGGCCGATAATTTGAAGAAAGATGATAATGGAATGATAAACTATGAGACTTGCTGGAAGGCAATGCGAAAAGAAGGTCCCATGATACTCAATGTGGTCAAACATCTTTTATCAATGCACATCAACCGTCACCACAGGAAAGAAGCATGAGTGAAGAATGGAAGATACAACCAGCAAGTGCTGACCTTCAGCTGCATTTACAGCTGACTGAACGTGTGAAGAAACTGGAAGACCAGATGGGTTGGATTATCGCTCGTTATTCAGAGACAGGTGATAACCCAAAGATAGAGAAACATGACATCCAGATAGCGTGCCTTAGGAAGCAAGTGTTGGACTTAGAAGGTAAGAAGCCTTACAGAGAGGAAGAACTGTAATGGCTGAGGGCAGATATGCTGATTGGAATGTAAGAATGGTGGCAGAGTCATTTGCGACAAAACGACCTAAACACGAATGGTTTGAGAATAGTCCTAATGACTATTATACGAGTTTGCGATCTTGGGCTCATTTATGTGCTCATCAACTAAACAAAATGGAACTGAACGAAAGGCAACTGATTATCTTTATGTATTCATTAGGTATGGATAATGTAGGTGTAAAGACATTTGACCCTAGTGATAATAGATTTCCCAGTGATTTTGAGCCTAGTGAGGGACAATGATATTTCAAGAAGCGGCACTAAACATAGTGGTGACGATAATGATGATGGCTGGACTACCAGTAGAGGACCAAGAGTTACAAGCAGATATCTATTGCGGTGCCCATAACATTTATTTTGAAGCAGGGTCAGAACCAGTAGAAGGTATGATGGCAATAGCAGATGTGACAATCAACAGGAAGAAAAGTACATTATGGCCAGACAGCATATGTAATGTAGTCTGGCAAGATAAACAGTTTAGTTGGACACACGATGGTAAGAGTGATGATATACCATTAGGGAGTCCTTATCAAAGACAGTTATGGAGTGGGTCTGTTTTTATGTTTGTGAACGCTCTGTTAGATGAAAATGATTTGAGTAAATGTGGAACCCACTATCACAATAAATATATTAAACCGTGGTGGGCAGACGAGATGGTTGTGACTATCGTTATTGGTAATCATAAATTTTTAAAGTGAAACACATCAGGAGAATGATGATGAAAAATGTAGTAATAGCCACAGTGTTGGCAACAACCTTAATGTCTGGTTGTGCGGGAACGTACAACAAGGCAACCACAGGGGCGGCCTTAGGTGCTCTAACAGGTACAGCGTTGGCATATGGCCTTGGGAAGGACAGTAGTAAGAAAAACCTTTGGCTGATAGCAGGTGCCGCCGCTGGTGGTATGATTGGTAACAACATTGGTGCCAAGTTGGATGAGCGTGACCGTTTGTTGTTAGGTCAGACTTTCCAGAACACACTGGAAACTGCGCCGACTAACAGTGTTGGAAGTTGGAACAACCCGAACACTGGTAACAGTGGTACAGTTACGCCTACTCAGACTATGATTAGTGCTCATAACCAGCCGTGTAGAGAGTTCACAACTACTGTGAATATTGGTGGAGAACTTTCACAGGCATATGGAACTGCTTGTCGGCAGAACGATGGCAGTTGGAAGATTCAACAGGGGTAAAATGGAATACCGAATGATTAACCCGGCTACGGGCGAACCGGAAGACGTTACTGCCACAGTTGCAGATATGTTGACCTTAAAGGCCGAGGGTTGGGTCATGGTTTTCACACCTAATAAGAACAGCATTATCTCTGGCCGTGACATTAGTGGAAACGCTGGTGGCCATGGCTCAGATGAGGGGTGGAAAGATAACCTTCGCAGAATACGAGACTTGAACCCCGGCTCAACGATAGATGTATGAAGGCAACTGAACGAGAAGATTGGATGCCTGACTTGAGTGACCTGAAATATGGTGACCCAAAGATGGAGAAGTTCAGAGGCAGTTTCACAGGTGAGTTCAACAGCAACTACAAAGACGGTCGCCGATGTAAGGATGCTCCCATAGAAGAACGGCGAGCATACTTCAGAGAACAGTATGCTAAGAATAGAGACAGATGGTATAAGTATGAAGCCAAAGGTGATCCCAGGGGCCGTCCAAGGAAATATGTATAAATATTAGTATGCCAAAGTACATCAATAAAAATAATATCCTTGAGATAGAACCAATAGGTCCTGCTCAAACCAAGGCCTTCGCAGCCTACAAAGAAGATAAAAACTTATTTCTTACAGGTAGTGCCGGGACTGGAAAAACATTTATATTGCTCCACTTAGCCTTTGCGGACATCTTTGATGATGAGACACCTTACGATAAAGTTATCCTGATAAGGTCTCTGCTACCTAGTAGGGACGCAGGGTTCCATTCCGGCTCCTTGGAGGAGAAGGCAAACTACTACCAGGCCCCTTACCGCCAACTAGTGAAGTTTCTATTTGAAATGCAGAGTAAGGAGGAGTTTGCGGCGTTGTGGGACCTTCTAATAGAACAGGAGTCTGTAGAGTTTCAGACTACTTCATTTCTTAGGGGACAGACTTTTGATAACGCCATCATCATATGTGACGAGGCTCAGAACCTGAATTTCGCAGAACTTGATACTGTGATGTGCCGTGTCGGTCAGAACTCTAAGATAATGTTCTCCGGTGATGAAGCTCAAACTGCTTTCATCAACAAAGATGACCGAGAAGGGATGTATAATTTTCAAGGTATCTTAGGTGAAATGGAGGAGTGTGAGGTAATCAAGTTTGGAATAGGTGATATACTCCGGTCTGGTCTATGTCGTAGTTATTTGATAGCGAAAGAACAGTTTGGTCAAAAAATAGCTTGACATTCTGTGTTGTTTGTAGTATAATATATTATTGAGGTACATACATTATGAGTTTTATTCACGAATATATCCACGCACCCTTCCCCGACTTAGAAGTTTCAAATGTCAATGGGATGAGGTTCTACGAGGCCCCTAACGGTCTTAAATATCCATCCATTACATCAGTACTGGGCAAACAACCAGGCAAACAAAAAGGTTTACAAGAGTGGCGTGACCGTGTTGGAGCTCAACAGGCCGCCGTCATTAGTGGAAAGGCAGCCCGTAGGGGCACAGCTTTTCATCATTGCGTTGAAGACTATCTAAAGAATCAACAGATAAATGGTGAGCACAAGCAAAAGAACTTTCTCGCTTACCATATGTTTCAGGAGTCCCGGAAATACCTAGACGACAATATTGACCAAGTGGTTCTTCAAGAACAGGGGATGTATTCAGACATCTTTAAGGTGGCAGGTCGGTGTGATATGATCGGCGTATGGAATAATGAACTCGCCGTGGTGGATTTCAAGACTACAACAACGATGAAGAAGCGGGAGTGGTTAGAAGATTATTTTATTCAGTGTTCGGCCTATGCCAGTATGTATGAAGAGCACACAGGAGAAGCTGTCGATCAGCTCATTATTTTTATGGTGGCTGAGGATGGCCAGATAGAAATTTTTAAGGAAGATACCAAGGACTATCTTCCTCTGTTAGATGAAATGATGGAGTCCTTTTATAACAACCTTGATATGAAGGAGTTGGTAGCTTGATTCTGAGATACCACTAAATATAAAGTATTAACTTTATAGGAGAAAAAAAGTAATGAAGAAGTTTTTAATAGCCTTAGCCGCCGCTGGTGGTCTTATTGTAATGGGCTGTCAGCAAGAAGCTGAAGCGTTGGATGTAGATTTTGTGAGCGACTTGACCATCGCATCACAGGGTGTAACTATTGGTCTGGACCAAGATGGTGATGCACTGTCTGTTTCAGCTGGTGGGTTGACACTATCGACGAGTGATACAACTCAGCTTGGTTTAGAGTATGGGATGACATTCTCAGGTATTACTGGTAGTGCTTCTTATGACTACACTTCAGATGATGAGCATGAGCTTGGTTTTGATACTTCCATAACTCTAGTCGGTGTTAATGTTGACGCTGGTTTAGATTGGAATATTGATAACTCAACTTTTGATGCTTCTTTAGGTAGTGGTTACAGTGCGTTTGGACTGGATGGAAGTGTTACAAGTTATTGGAGTTTAGATGACTTTGGTTATACTAGTATGGATATTGATGCTGGTTATACTATAGCTCTTACTGATAATGTTTCAGTACGACCTAATGTAACAGTTCCATTTGATGATGACTTTTCCCGTGGTGATATTGTAGCTGGATTTTCAGTGAGCATTACTTTCGGGACTGAATAAATATATATGTGAAAGAGACTGATGACGGTAAGACAATAGACGGACAAGACGCCGGGGCAGTACCGGCCGCCTCCACCAATTCACGGGTGATGTATCAAGGTATTTTTGATTTTGCTAGAGTGTTAAATGCTTATTATTACACACCCGATGAATGGAGTAGACAAGGGATGTGGGGTCCCTTACCAGATGACAGGAACAGTTTAATGGGGGCGAACCAGGATCGATTGACGGACGAAAACTTACAAGAGGACTCAGACACACCACAGGAGCCAATGATGACTTCTATTTCGAGGAATATGCCTTAGCGGCTTAGTTCTCTCTGGGGTTCGGGGCACCACCTTATAAACAAAGGTGCCCCACTTTTATTATTATGACAGCTTTACCATTTCTTATAACTCAAACGAGTAAATATATTATGAAGACTTTAGTGAAACATCAAGAAGAAGCAATGAACCGTCTTATCAAAGAAAAAAATCTGAGAGATTTGGGTAAGATGTTTGGTGATGCTAATGAAGGTGTACAATGTGAGTGGATTGAAAACCATTGTTCCTTCACATCTGTTCCTAGAACAGATTTTAATGATGATCCCGATGCTAGTGGGTTTGATCTTATTAGCCCTGATGGGGTAAAGATGAAAACCCAATCAAAAATACGAGCAACTGATATTCATCTTGCAACGACCCGCAGAAAATCCAAAAAGAATTTAGGTGATGTCAGTATAGATGGTCATGTTTCATATTCAAGTGGTGAGTTTGATGTTCTACTCATTTCTCGTCCATTAGGCAATAAGGCAACCAGGAACGATTCATATCCCTGTACAGCGAGGCCAATTGAAGAATATCCTAATGTTGAAACTTGGGAAATGATTGCCATTCCAGAAGTTGAACTTCATGACCATAAGCGACCGGGCTATCTTTTTAATAATGTTCCTAAAGGAATTTGGGGTCAATATGTAGGCCGAGCTTCAGAAGTATTGGAGGAGGTATATGAATCAATATCTAATCGGAGATAATATCACCCATCTTAAAAATATGGATGTGTCTTGTGATTTGATTTATATAGATCCCCCCTACAACACTGGAAGAAATTTTGGAGACTATGAAGACAAATGGAGTACAATGAAAGATTATGCAGAGGGGTTTTTATATCCAAGACTTGAACTCTGTTATGAAATACTCAAACCCACAGGAAATATTGTGGTTCATGTTGAACCAAGAAATAGTCACCATGTGCGTTTTGGATTAGATAAGATATTTGGTCATACAAAGTTTCGTAATGAAATTTCATGGAAGTCTGGAGGTCATTCTAAAAATCTAAACCAGTTAGGAAGGATGCACGATACAATAATTGTATATTCTAAAAGTTCTAACTATACTTTTAACCCCATTTATTTTCCATATGATGAAAAATATCTAAAGAATACTAGAGAGGATGATAGAGGTAAATATGCCACGAGCGCAATACATAACTCACAACCGGAAGTGAACCCACGACCTAATTTGCGTTATGAATGGAACGGACATAATAGACAGTGGTATACAACCAAAGAAAAGATGCAAGTACTACATGATGAAAATCGTTTAGCATATAATACAAAAGGTATTCCAAGAATTAAACGTTATGTACATGAAATGGACGGCATACCTATTACTGATTTATGGACAGATATAAGTAATACACAGGCGGGTGAAAAGGTTGATTATGCCACACAAAAGCCTGTAAGTTTGTTAAAGCGTATCATAAATTTATATTCAAATGAAGGTGACCTTGTCGTAGATATGTTTGGTGGAAGTGGAACTACAGGAATTGCTGCCATACAAACTAATAGAAAGTATTTGTTGATAGATATTAATTCAAAAGGAAAGAGAATATTTGAGGAGAGGTGTGAAAAGATTCCATTACCACCTGCTACACTTGACTCTTGCTTCAGAGATACATTATGAAAAAAATCACATCTAAAAGATTTACCCTATTGATTGAGGACCTTGTTCATACAAAGAACCTCACCTATCTAGAAGCAGTATGTTATTATTGTGAGCAGAATGGTTTAGAAACTAATACCATTACCAAATGGATTAGTCCAACCATGAAAGAAAAAATACAGTATGATGCAGAACAGCTAAATTATTTACCTAAAACTACAGCGTTGCCT
>Ga0208179_1001898_pt1 | contig 10200 bp, 15 predicted proteins | sample Malvired_Geostar_FD_184238 | JGI IMG/M metagenome (GOLD analysis project Ga0208179, IMG submission 184238) | Marine viral communities from the Global Malaspina Expedition - Malaspina viral metaG DeepMed_Geostar (SPAdes) (version 2) | ecosystem: Environmental > Aquatic > Marine > Oceanic | place...
CACCTGTAGTAATGGTTAAAGTTCCTGCACCATTTGAAGTTAGAGTAGCTGCCGCGCCTGAGTCTCCAACTTTTACGGTATCTCCTGCTAGAACCACATCTCCTGTTCCTTTAGGTGTAATATTAATATCAACAGCTGCATCGCCCCCTTGAGAACTAAGCGTTGGGCCATTGCCCGTTGCTGCATTAGTCATTTTAAATTCGTTGACGGCTGAAGTTGTTGTACCCCAGACTAAGTTTTCATTTCCATTAGCATCGGCGACATATCCACCATCCGCATATTTAGGGGCCGTGAATGTTTTATTTGTGAAAGTAGTTGTAGAACTAGCGGTAACGTCTCCAGCAATACTAACTTCAACCAGATCTGTTCCACTCATGTAGACCAGTTTTTTAATTCTCCCTGCAGAACCCGCTGCAAAAGTAGTTCCTGATCCAGAGTCTGATGCACCTTTTATTTGAACGGTATAAGTATCTGATCCATCAGTTGTATTATTAAAAACAACTTTTAATCCTTCTGTATCAGTAGGAAAAGTTACAATTTGATTTCCTGTAATAGCTCCGGTTAACTCAATAACCGTATTACGAGCAGCATTCGTTAAACTGTCCGTTGTAGACGTAGCATCTCCATCCGTCATTAATAAAGCTGTAGTTTGAGCTCCACCTGCAATCGTTTGTGAATGATAGCCTGATGCGGCTTGTTGAATAATATCTAAATTTGTATTTGTTTTAGTACCCCAGGTTCCGGCATTTTCACCGGTTGCCATTTTTTCGATACCTAAATAGTTATATGTTGATGCCATAAATTTCCTAAGCTGCTTCTTTACCTGTTACATCCGTATAACTGGTATTTGATCCAGTTGCAACATCCGAATAGGAACTATTCGAACCCGTTGAAACATTACTATAAGATGTATTGGAACCTGTGTCAATATTCGCATAATGGATAATTCCAGGGGTTCCAACTGATGCTGTCATAGCATCTAAAGATAATCCTACAATTTGATCCGCAATTTCTGTGATAGTTCCTAGAGATGCAGTTGCCGCCACACCTGTAACTGGGAATTTATATTCAATGATCACGGACCCTATCGATCCTGTCATTGCATCTAAAGTAACTCCGGTAACTGTAGCAGGACTTAATTCTCCTACAGAAGCCGTCATTTCAAATCCAGTTACTGGAATTCCTACGTTGGGAATAGTAACAGAGCCAAGACTCATGGTTGCTTCTAGTCCAGTTGGTTCTATAACAATTCCTGAAATTACAGTTGGAGCTCCTACTGAAGCGGTTGCTTCAACTCCTGTTAATGGAACGCCAACATTTGGAATAGTAACCGTACCAAGACTCATGGTTGCTTCTACTCCAGTCAATCCCATAACTTGATCAGCTGGTGTAATACTTCCAACAGAGGCCGTTGCGCTAAGTCCAGTTAGCCCCATGACTTGATCAGCTGGCGTAATACTTCCAACAGAAGCTGTTGCTTCTAATCCAGTAATGCTTGGAGTTACATCAATGACCGCAGTAGGGGATCCTAAACTTGCAGTGGCTTCTAAACCCGTAATAGTTGGAGTAACATCAATAGCAGTGCTTGCGCTTCCTAAACTTGCAGTCGCTTCTAAACCAGTAACGTCTACAACTTTGTTATGAGTACCACCCCAAGGTTCATCACCCCAGGCAGATCTGCCCCAACCTTCTTCGTAAATATCTAAATCACCCCAGTTGGCTCGGCCCCATGATAAATGGCCCCAACCAGGAATAACATCTTGACTTGTAAATCCTCCTGTATCCCATGCGCCTTCGCCCCAAGGTATATTTTGAGCATTCCAGCGAGTCTCATTAACAATCGCCTCTACGCCTGTTACTGATACAGTTATATCAGCCATGGTATGACTCCTATGCTATTCTGAGTATAGCTGTTGAAGCCGCCGCTGCTGGAAATTGAATTGTGAAAGTTCCTGACGTTGCGGTTTTATCTCCACCGAACGCAATCGCTGCCACGGCATCAGTTGTTCCTGTGCCCGTGCCAGTTGTCGTATTATAAATAAGAGCTGCGTTTGCAGTAAAAGATGCATCGGTCCAGGAGACATCTGAAAAATCTGTATAAGCAGTTGTGCTACTTGAAACAGGAGTTACATTAGTTAATGCTTCTCCTCCTGCCGTATATGCAGTTCCTGAAGTATTTGTAATTTCTTCTGAAGTTGAATAATCAGTTGTTGCTGCGGATAAAGTTGCATCGCTATCATACATTGCAATTTTAAAACTATCTCCTGTAGAAGCGGTAAAGTCCATTTGGCCCTTCATAAGTAAAACCTTGAATGAGGTACAGACTGCTGATGTATTTGCCATAATTTATTCCTATTGAGGAGGAGATTCGATTGGTATTCGAATCGTGCCATCCGTATAATCGTCTCTTCGTCTTCGTCCAATTTGCTCTGCAGCAAATTTCTCTACTTCCTGTTTATATCTATTTTCATATAGTGTCAACATGTCCATTGGGCCTTTTAAATAACTAAAAGCTTCTACCAAGCATGCATATAAAAGGCCATTTGGAAAATTTTTACTTAGCCAAGTTCCACTAGTATTTGTTACCAAACTAGTGGGCATAGCGTTAAAATGAACCTGGAACATATAAGCTGCATCAGGGACCGGCGCAATCATATAACGTCCTGATGTAGTGTCAGTCGTTCCTGTAGCTCCTCCAAACTGTGCATAATACTTAGGGCTTCCTGTAGCCGTATTAGCGGCAACATATTCATTTAAAAAAGTTTGATCTCTTTTAATTAACCAAACATTCGCCCCCGTAATCACAGAGGTTGAAGTATAAACTTGAATTCCTCGAGTAAACAAACACCCCGCTGGACAGTTAATCGTTTGTTGTCCTGAAACTAAACTTCCTGATTGTTGTTTTCGATCCGAATCGATAGGAACATCACGCAGCATTCTATATTCTGCATTTTCAATAAATCTGCCTAGAATAGCACCAGTAAAAACACCTGATCCTACTTCAGTATAACTTCTAATGTCAGCTTCTAATGCTGAATTTGTATATCCTGCCATTATGGTCTAGAGTTAACCGGGCCTGCAAAAGCCGGAAACCCTCCTCCTTCATTTGTTGTAGTTGCTGCTGTCACTAATGTAAAGGTGTAAGAATTATCATCTACTTTAGTAATCGCATAAGAACCTCTTACTTTATCACCACTCGAATGGGCAGATGCTGTCGTTGTTATAGGGGATAGATTATAAGTAGGTGCAGAGGTTCCTCGTGTTAAAGTTGAAAGAACTCCTGTGCCTGTATTATTAGCTCCATAGTAAATAGTTTCATTGGCATCGGCTCCTGGTTGAACAACAATATAACCTGTAGAAGGAAAAGCTGTCGAATCAGTTAAAGTTAAAGAGGTTGCCGAATCCGTTAGATCCGCTGCTAAAGTTGTTTCCAACATGAAAATAATAGGAGCAACACCTCCAGCGGCTCCTGTTAAATTTCTAAATCGAACTGCATCATTGGTAGATCGTCCATGGTTCGGTTGAGTCACGGTCACTGTAGTTGATGCAGCTGTCGTTGAAAAAGGATTATTAGGTAAAATGGTTGGTGTATAAAATTCTGTTCGAGCTGTACGCGCAAACTGCAGGGCCTGTGGATCAGCGCCCACGGGCCTTGGCTGAATTTGAGGTTGTTTAATTTCAAATTCAGAAGTATGAACCCATGCTCCATTCCATTCTCTAACCATTTCTATATAAGGAAAAGCTGCTCCTGAACGATCAGAAATTGATAATGCATGTCTACCTTTTGAAAATCTTGAGCCTGCCATTAGATATTTGGATAATAAGTTTTAGGTGTTATATAAGTGCTAGCCGCAGAGCCATCTTCAGCTAATGCTCTAGCAAAATCATCTTCGTATAAAAGTTTTAATTCTTGTGTTCGTTGCGGTGCAAATTTCTGAGATAAAATAAAAGATAGTCCTGAAACCATTGCTGGTAAAAATCGGTACGGAAGATCAGTCGCATCTGTATAAGTTGAATCTAAATCCTGAATTCGTTGAACATAATAAATACTTAAATGTCCTTCACTAACCGCTGTTGAACTTGGAGTAGGATAAATGGTTAATGAAACATGGTCAATGAATCTTTGAACCCACCATTGACTTGGTGTTCCTGTGGATAATTTATTGGCAAAAGCTGCATAAGTATCTCGACTAACTTTAGTCATACCTGTGTCAGCTTGGCTTGAAGTATTAGCTAAATCTTTTCTGTAAGCACAATTTATAATATCGGTTACACCATAAAAAGCCGTTGTCGTGGTGCTACCATCATTATCTGTACAAGCGGCATTCGTGCCATCTCCACTTGATCTAAAAAATTTATAAATTCTTCCTGCACCTGTGCCTGCTACAGGAGTAATAAGATTAACATTCGCATGACCTATTTCCCAAAAATGAACTCCTCGATTTCCCCATTCTTGAAAAAGTAAATTTAAAGAACGTCTTGCCGATAATAATTGATGTCCTGATGAGCCCACTAAACCAATACGTTCGTATGCTTCTGCGATAGTATCATCAATCGCAAACGTTTTATCGAATGTATATGAGCCGGAAGTAGTATTAGCCATTTGCTACCTCTCTTACGTGAATGTGCCGGTAACTACTAAAAAATCACAATTAGTTAAATCAGCATACATACCGTTTTTACAATAAATACCTTCTCCTGGAACTTTAATGGAAAGTGTTTCATTAGCTGCAGTTCCCCACTTAGCTTCAAAGACTAAAGCACTTGCTGTTTTCGAGCTGTCGGCTTCATCATAAATTTTCACACTACCATCAGCAGCGCTAGATTGAGCCTGTACTGCCATGATTCTAGCTTTAGTAATTGTAACAGCTGAACCAGTTGCATATTTAGTTAATAAGCCATCGGCTGTTGCAGCTATGGTTTGTCGTACATTTTGTGTTGCCATATATTCTCCTTAGTTGTGAGCTCCCGAAGGAGCTCACAAAGTTTATTTATTACGCGTCAGCAAACGGTGTTGCGATAGTTCCTGATCCTATTAAACTACCTCTAACAAAGTACTTAGCGCTCGCTATTGCAGTAACTTCTACCCAACTACCAACGATACCACCTGTTGTAGTACCATTAAGTGTCATGACATCATTACTTGATGCATTAGCAGCAAATGTTTCTCCAGTTTCTTCACTATCAATACCAGTAAAGACAGCACCGTAGAACTTATCAGTTCCGTCTGTTAAGATATCCATATCTGTTGCTAAAGTTTCTACCCAAAATAAATAAGTAGTTCCAAGATTACTCGCGACGTTGTAATCGTTGGTTCCAGCTACAGCTGATGAACTACCAGATGTAATTGATGGTAATGTAAATTTACCATCTGCATCATTACAAGTTAAAATTCTACCTGCATGAGTAGCAACTGTTAAAGTTGTGTCAGCGGTTAAGCTAACAACTGCTTTAGGTCCGAAACTAATAAAACCATTTAATGATCGTACTGGTCCCGAAAACGTTGTATTTGCCATAATTATAATCCTCCTAGTTTGTAGATCTAGTCTCTAGGCCGTCGACTATACGCGTCTAGATCTAATTAATAATTGTATAGTAATTAATCTATAACGCAGATTTACATTTAGCGCAAGGTATCCCGTCAACAATGTGTGATTTTTGTGATAGCGCTTAAGTGGCTATCGAAACTTGGTCTTGGACTTCGTTTATTTTAGTTTGAATAGTATCTTCTTCAAACTCTTTGGCAATGATCTTCTTAATAACATCCTGAATCTGTTTATTAATTTCAATCATACGGATATTATGCTTGCCCGCCTTCAGGTGCTCGTGTTGCCATTCTAACTCCAAGGATTTCTTCGTAATGTATAGGTCTTGGGTCATTTGTAACCTCCTCATAGGTTATCCACTTACCAGTGGTAAATCCATCTTTCTCCAGTTTTACCTCATTTTTTCCTAGTTTGTCAAGGATTGATTTTTCTATACTTTCCTTGATGTCTTCAGCCATTATATTAAAAGCAGCATAATAGCCGTTCCAGCGGATTTGTATGCGGAAATTTTTCATATTAATTTATTACTTTATAGTCGAAATGAGGCGACTTTGTGGCCGCCTCATCTCTAATTGTTAGCTTACGCTCCTTGAACTCCGAAGATACCTCTATAGTCGGATACGCCAAAAACGTATCTTTCTCTAGCTTTGTATCTAACGTTACCAGTATCAAAGTCCCCTTCCATTGCAGTTGTCAATGGTGTTCTTTGGAACATTTTCATACCGTTTGGTACGTCCGTAATAAGATACCAGCTGTCAGCATCAGTTAAGAAATTGTTCACTCGATATCCTTGAGGAACCATTCCCATTGAGTTGATAGCATTAATATCATTATCAGCAGTACCAGTTCTACCTTGAGATTTTAAAATTCTCTCAGCATTAAACTGGTTACCAGAAGGAACAATCATCTTGACCCCTCTAGCTGCTATTCTTAAACCTCGTTCATCAGTCATTGCAGCGATATCAATTAGCGCTTGTTCTAATGAAGTTTCGTTTAAGTCCGCTTGAGTTGTTAAAGTGTTTTTAACTTTTGTTCCACTTACAGTTGTATGTGCAGTAGAGAACAAACCAACCGCGTCCCCTGATTTGAAGGTTGCCGTTTGAGGCAGACCATTAATCAATGGTGCAGCTGCTTTAACTTCTTTTGCGTTGGACATGGATCTAGCCAAAGCTTTTGTATAACGAGAAGCAAGTCTGTCGTAGAGATTATCTTCGATAGCTTCTTCTGTTATTGCAAATGCTAAAGCAATAGTTTCCATTGTATACCTTGCAGTGTAGGTTTCTTGTGCATCATCATATGCGATGCCTTGACCTTCTGCTTTAACGTCGGCGTTCGCGAATCCTGATAACATGACTTCTTCTTCAAAAGCCCTGTCAGAAGATTCGGTTACGTAAATTTCAGCATGCTGATTATCATACCGTTTATATTCCAGCCCAAATAGTGCATTCAGGCCTGGCTCTAGTTCTTTAACTAGCTGTGCTCGTGATATTGCCATTTCTATATGCTCCTATTATTGCCAAGTGATACCAGCTGTACCAGTGTTTTGTAAGTACTGATTGAGGTTGTGAGCAACGATAACTGACGTATAAGCGGCAGTCATGTCATTGTTCTCAGGATCCTCAGCAGTTCTTATCAATCTCCACTGATTAGCGGTAGCACTTACAGTTCCGACCGTTAGCGTTGAGCTTGATTGTCCATTTATTTCACTACCTGCTGCAGTTACGGTTAAACCTAAGGTTTTACCGTACACAGCTTGCGCTGCTAATGCACTCATAGATCCAACAAAAAGTTGAAATGGATTGTCAATCACGAACGCTGTTAAGTCTTCACTGTTCGCTGGAGTAATCGGCTGATTGTACCAATTTGCCCACGTCGGTTTTAAAGTAGTCGACGCGTTATAAAAGATACCATTCAGAATACCTATGCTTAAGTCGGTGATAGCCGCTTGCGCAGTTTTGATGTATCCCACTTTACTCTGCACTGCAGAGCCTTGAAATAGATCAGTATCATACGCCGCGTCTATGTAGTATTTGCCTTGTCCTTGGGTAGCTGGTGTTGAACCAATTGTACCCTGAGCGATCAAGCCAAATCCAGCGACATTACGATTTGCCATAGTATTACTCCTAAATGTTTACAGTTTTACCTGTAAACGGTTAAAAAAAATCGATGATAGGGAATTGGTTGTTATCCCGAGAAAATTAGCTTTTCTTTGTACCACCGAAGGTTACGCGAGATTGTCGATCAACATTGATCGGCATACTCTTGTGCTGTTCCCTCATGAGATCGTGTTCTACAGCTTCGTCTTGCCCTCTAGATAAATTATCTATATAGGCTGCTCGTTGCTTCGCAATCTCTTCCGATATCCTTGCCAGCAAAAGGCCACCAACTCCAATGACACCTGCGTATTTACCATCGGTAATTACGGGATATTGAGAATCTGGATATTCATCGGCTCTTACCAATACAAATCCTTCTCTCAAACGAGCTGAGACATTTTTAGTGTCTTGAAACCCTAAACTCTCTGCTCTTATCCATCTATGCCTGAATCCATCAGGCGCAGGCGGAGCATCTAAAGATGATGGTGGAGTCCACACCTTTGGTCTTTCAGTCTTTGACCGTGTTTGACTCGCACGAGAAGTTTTTTCTTGTTCTTTTTTCATATGCTTATGCCTCCTTCGTGAGTTTTAATTGTTTCGCATATTCTTCGAGTGGCACACCTAATTTTTTCGCAATAGCGACCTGTGAAGATGTGAGTCTCACAGTTTGGCGTCCTTGTTTTACACTTCTTTGAGCAGAAGCGACCGACTGAACGGGCTTGGACGTTTCTATACCCCTATCCTTATCAAATTTAGTAGGAAAGTCAACTCTTATACGTTTGTCGATCTCCTCATAGTATTCGTTCGACTTAGGATCGTATCCTTCCTTCTCAACCAAATCCTTGTGGATTTCAAAGGCTGTAAATGTCATTGCTCGGTTTTGACCGAACCATTTGTTTTTTCCAGCCCATGCTTCCGCTTGAGGATCCGCAGGTTGTTCAGGTAGATATTGTGGAGTTTGTCTTGGTAATTTACCACCGTCAGATAATTTGACGTCTTCTTTGTTTTCTTTGGCTTGCTCCAATTTAGCATTATCAAATGCTAGTGTTGCAATCCGTTTGTTAGCTTCGACTTGAGCTTTTGCATCGCCCGCTTCAATGGCACTGGCCAATTCTCGTTGCGCCGATTCCATGCCGGTTTTGATGTTCGTCTCAAATCGTTTCCAGTAATCAGTATCAATTTTTAAAAATCTCTTCTGATCACTTTTTCTTTGAGTTTCTAATGCTTGAGCATATTCGGTTGCAGAATCTCTTTGTCTTTCTGCTTCCCGCATCTTACGTGTAAGTTTGGCAATTCTTGATTGCACACCCTTACTGTAATCCTCAAGTTTAGTATCCTCTTCTTTAGGTTCTTCCTTCGGTTTTTCTTTAACTTCTTCTGGTTCTTGGTCCTTGATTACTTCTTTAATGGTTTCTTCTTGTTCGATGATTTCTTCTTTTTTCTCTTCAGGTAATGTGACATCCATTTCCGGTCCGGACGTATCGATGTCTACCTTAGGTTCCTCCTTCTTGATCTTATTTTCTTCTGGCATAGTTTCCTCCTATGATTAATATTTATGCAAGATATCCGTTGGATCCTTGACCGTTGCCAATACTTCATCTTCATTGAGCAACCGCACTTCTCCACCTTCAATTTCAATCCGTGAGCCTGCGTAACGGGCAAAAACCACCCAGTCACCGACCTTGCACCACGGACCTTCGGGATAACGTTCTTTATCGCTATAGCAACTCCCTCCCATTGCTAAAACATTTCCACACTGAGACGCCACCTGTTGACGTTCAAGAGTTTCATTTCCTAATAACACTCCACCTTTAGTTTTTTCCTTCATTCTAAAAGGCAGCACTAAAATTCTCCAACCGGTTGGTTGAGGTAATTTAGTTGTTTCTTTGGTAATCTCTTTTACAGGTTCTGACTTGTATTTTTCTTCGAGAGCGTTCTTATGCTTTGGGACTTCCTTTGGGAACTTCTTTAGAATTTCCTGGTTTTTTAATGTCGATAATGGTTCCGTCACGTAGCTCCTTTTTGTCATCAAGCAGGTTAGAGATTTCCTGTTTCACTGATTCCAGTGCATTGATCTGACCTATTATATACTTATAGGTTTCCATGTTGTCAACCCCTCCTGATGTAACAGAGATGGCTAACGATTGAATACGTCGATCTAAACCACGACGCAGTTTATAAATTAAGCTTTCGAGTTCCATTCTGGTTTTATATTATTCCAACCATAAAACTTTCTTAAGGAAGGGTTATACACCTTTCCCATTGTGTTTTGCCCTTCAAGATAGCTTCCAATATAGGGAGCTTTTATCATTTTAGGGGGTTTACTTGTAATTCTTGATTTAATTTTTGCCATTAGCCTTTTCTTTTCTTAGCCATTTTCTTGAATGTCTTAGCTAAGGCTTTAGCTCTACCTGTACATCCTGGTTTTGTAATCGGTGTACATTTTCCTTTAGTTCCTCTTTTTTTAATTGATGCTGTTGCTTTTTGAATCCATTTCTTATCAGTCCCTTTTTTAAATCCTATTCTTCCACCGTCTTTATAACCACGATTCAATTCTG
>Ga0208179_1001907_pt1 | contig 10172 bp, 14 predicted proteins | sample Malvired_Geostar_FD_184238 | JGI IMG/M metagenome (GOLD analysis project Ga0208179, IMG submission 184238) | Marine viral communities from the Global Malaspina Expedition - Malaspina viral metaG DeepMed_Geostar (SPAdes) (version 2) | ecosystem: Environmental > Aquatic > Marine > Oceanic | place...
ATGCTAAAGCACACACCAATCCTGAGCGACATTATAAAACTATGACAATGAAAGAAATAGTTGATTTACCTGTAAACGACATAGCTGATAAAGACTGTGTTTTATTTATGTGGTGCACTGATCCATTATTACATAAACAAATACCTATTGTTGAAAAGTGGGGATTTAATTACAAAACAGTAGGATTTCATTGGGTAAAAACTAACAAGAATAAAACTAACAATTTATATGTTACTGGAACAGGATATTGGACTAGAGCAAATAATGAAATTTGTATTTTAGCAACTAAAGGAAAACCAAGTAGAGTAAAAGGTTCTAATGTTCACAGACTTGTTGTTGCTGATCGTAGAGGACATAGCCAAAAACCTGATTGTGTAAGAGATAGGATTGTAGAACTTTGTGGAGATTTACCAAGAATAGAATTATTTGCTAGAGAAAAAGTAGATGGTTGGGATTGTTGGGGTAATGAAGTAAATGCCACTATATCACAATGATTGCTTAAAAATACTACCAACCATACCAGATAAAAGTATTGATTTGGTATTAACCGATCCACCTTATGGCACAACAGCTTGTAAGTGGGATAGTGTTATTCCATTTGAGCCAATGTGGAAAGAATTAAAAAGAATTATTAAAGATAATGGGTGCATAGCATTATTTGGAACAGAACCATTTAGTTCTCATTTAAGAATGAGTAATATAAAGAACTATAAGTATGATTGGGTGTGGGATAAAGACAGAGGATTTGGTGTTTTCCTTGCGAAAAAACAACCACTAAGAACTGTTGAAAATATAATGGTTTTTTATCAGAAACAACCTACATATAACCCACAAATGACTGAAGCTAGAATTGATAGAATAAGACCTTTATCAAAAGGTAATATAGATGGAAGTAGAAACAATATAACCAATTCAAATAATTGCAAGGTTGACAAGAATTACAACCCACTAAAAAGATACCCACTAAACTTAATTAAGTTCTCTAGACCAGTTAGCAAAGCAATACACCCAACACAAAAACCAGTAGCTTTGATGGAATATTTAATTAAAACTTACACAAACGAAAACGATACTGTTTTAGATTTTACAATGGGTTCTGGTTCTACTGGTGTTGCTTGTAAGAATTTAAACAGAAAATTTATAGGAATAGAAATAGAGGAGAAATATTTTAATATAGCAAAAGAGAGAATAACTAATGCCACTCACTAAACACCAAAAAGAAGTAGCAGAATGTAATAGTAGGTTTAGAGTGCTAATTACAGGGAGACGTTGGGGTAAAACATGGTTGTGTATCAGGGAGTTGGCTAGATTTGCTATACAACCAAAACAAAATGTATGGTATGTTGCACCAACTTATAGAATGTGCAAACAGATAGTATGGAATGAATTAAAGGACAGATTAACAAAAGTAAACTGGATAGAAGAAACAAATGAATCAGAACTATGTGTAACACTTCGGAATAAAAGTAAGATAATATTAAAGGGTGCAGATAATTATGACTCACTTCGTGGGGTAGGTCTTAATATGATTTGCCTTGATGAATTCGCAGATATCAAGGAAAATGCTTGGTTTGAAGTTTTAAGACCAACATTGGCAGATACAAAAGGACATGCTTTGTTCGTAGGCACTCCAAGAGGACAATCTAATTGGAGTTATGAATTATTTAACAGAGGTAAAGACACAACACAAAAAGAATGGAAGAGTTGGAGATTTAAAACAGTTGATGGCGGGCAAGTTAGTGAAGAAGAAGTAAAACAGGCAAAACAAGATTTAGATGATAGAACATTTAAACAGGAATTTTTAGGCAGCTTTGTTACCTACTCTGGACAAGTGTATTACAACTTTGATAGAGAGAAACATGTTAAAAGATGTAATATCACAGAGGGAACATTACATATTGGAATGGATTTCAATATAGAACCTATGTGTGCTGTTGTATTCCAGACTGATGGATCAACAGTTAAAGTAGTAAATGAAATAGTATTACACACTTCCAATACTGATGAAATAGTAGAGGAAATTAAGAATAGATACGAGAACAAAAGAATTATTATCTATCCTGATCCTGCTTGTAGGCAAAGAAGAACAAGTGCAGGAGGGAGGACAGATTTAAGTATATTACAAAATGCTGGGTTTTCAGTAAAATGTAAGTATAGACACCCTGAAGTAAGGGATAGAATAAATGCAGTTAATTCAAGACTGCAAAATAGTGAGGGAGAAGTATTATTGTATATTGATCCAAGATGTAAGAGAACCATTCATTCATTAGAAAGACAATTATACAAACAAGAATCAAGTGTTCCAGATAAAGATAGTGGTTATGACCACATGAATGATGCTTTAGGATATGCAATAGAATACTTATTCCCAGTTAAAAATATAGTAAATTTTGAACAACCAAAGAGATGGAGTTAAACAATGGCATATAGCAGAGAATATTTAGAAACAGTCCATGATAATTATAAGAAGCTAACCCAACAATGGGAGTTTCTAGTAAGAAGTTATTATGGAGGAAAAGAATACAAACTAGGAAATTATTTACACCAATATAACCTGGAATTAGATAACGAATATGATTTAAGATTAGATTCAACACCTTTAGACAATCATTGTAGAAATGTAGTTCAGGTGTATAGCAGCTTTTTATTTAGGCAACCACCGAAAAGAGATTTAGGTAATTTTGCCCAAGATGAAGCAGTCCAAGCATTTATGAGAGATGCAGATTTAGATGGTCGTGGATTAGACACACTTATGAAAGATGCTTCTACCTATTCAATGATTTATGGTAATTGCTGGTTATTTGTAGATAAACCAACCACAAATGTTGGAACAAGAGCAGAAGAATTAAAAGAGGATATAAGACCTTATGTAAGTATAGTTACACCTGAAAATGTAACTAACTGGAATTATGAAAGATTGCCTAATGGAAAATATGATTTAACAGAAGTTGTTGTTAGAGAAGATATAAATAAAGAGGGAACTATATATCGTGTATGGAAAAAAGACCTTATTAGTTTATGTTTATTACCAGATAAAGGAGAATCTGTTACTTTGGAAGAATTGCCTAACAAATTGGGTAAGATTCCTGCTGTAATTCTTTACAATCAAAGATCGCCATCTAGGTATATAGGACTTTCGTCATTAGTTGATGTCGCAGAGTTACAGCAGTCAATCTATAATGAGTTAAGTGAAATTGAACAATTAATACGATTAACAAACCACCCATCATTAGTTAAGACAGATAGTGTAGAAGCTAGTGCTGGAGCAGGTAGTGTTGTATTGTTGCCTGATGATTTAGACCCTAATTTAAAACCTTATCAATTACAACCAAGTGGAGCAAGTTTGGATAGTGTAATGAATAGTATTAAAGAAAAAGTTAGTGCTATTGATAGGATATCACATTTAGGAGCTGTTAGAACAATAAGAGAAACACCTACATCAGGAATTGCACTTCGCACAGAATTCAACATGTTGAACAGCAAACTGTCAGAACAGGCAGATTTACTACAATTAGCTGAAGAACAAATTTGGGATTTATATGCTGATTGGCAGGACATGGTTTTTGATGGGGATATAGAATATCCTAATAACTTTGACATAAGAGATTATGCTGGGGATTTAGATTTCTTTCAAAAAGCAAAATTAGCAGGAGTTAAATCAGAAACATTTAACAAAGAAGTAGATAAGTTAATTGCTGGTGCTGTTGTTCAAGATGAAGAAGTATTAAATGAAATTAATACACAAATAGATGAACAAGCTGTATCAATAGGGGAGTTTGAAGCAGAGAAAGTAGAAACTCCAGCAGAAGAAGTAGTAGAAGAAGAGGAATAATAAATGGCAGCAAAGTGGTTAGATAAACAAGGTGCAAGAACTCAAAACTTCCTTGATAAAAAAATAGATAGCCATAGAGCAAAAATGATTAAGTCTTTAGAGGATTTAGAAGATGAGATTATTGCATCTATAAGCACTCTACCACAAAAAGATGGAAATTTATTTGATACTAGGGTTGCCATTGGATTAAGAGCTAATGTTAAACAACTTATAGAGAAAACTTATTTAGTAGCATCTGATAGAAACATTAGAGATTACAAAACAATAGTAGATAGAATAGTAAAAGATTTAGATAAATACCCTATTGCTAGAAAGTTTAAATCATTAACACAAGCAGATGCAGATACTGCTGCTAGATTACAGAAGTTATATTTTAACCAGTTTAAAGAAGCAGGGAATACAATACAAGAAGCTATATCACAAGAAATTTATAATGCTTCATTAATTAATAGACCATTTAAAGATGTTGTTAAAAATATTAGACAACAGATAAATGGTGTGTATATGAAGAGTGATGATGCAGCAATAAATAAATTAGTAAGTATTGCTAATGCCAATCCAGGTTCAAGAGCTGGTAAGAAAGCAATAGAAAAATTACATGCTATATATGGTAGTGATAGAACAGGACAAAGTTTACAAAGGTATGCAAAACAAATAGCACATGATTCTGTAATGCAATTTCATGCCCAAGTTAATATTGCTAAGTCAAAAGAATATGGTTTTGACAAATGGAGATATACAGGTAATATAATAACTACAAGCAGAGAGTTCTGTAAAAGAAGAATAGGTAAGACATATACAGAAACAGAGATTAGAAAGATTTGGAGTGCTGCCAGTTGGTCTGGCAAATCTTCAGGCGATCCTTTTATTGTTAGAGGTGGCTATAATTGCCGACATCATTGGCAACCAATAGCAGAGAATTTTCTTGATAATAAAGGGGAATTAATTATATAACATATTTACTCATAGGAGGTAATCATGGTTGAAGAACCTAAAACTGTAAAAAAAACGACTGAAACAAAAGAAACCAAAGCTGAAGTAAAGGAAGAGAAGTCAGCTAAATTCTCACAAGAGGATCTTGATGGTGTTGTTCATAAAAGAATAATGCAGGAAAGAAAGAAATGGGAGGATAAATTAGCTGGTCATGACCTTACTGACCTTGTAAGTGCAAAGGAATCTCAAGATGAAGCTGAAAAGAAAAGGGACATAGAAAAAGGCAATTTTGAGAAAGTTCTTAAAGATGCAGCCGACAAACATAAAGAGGAAGTATCTTCTTTAAAGAAACAAGTGCATAATATGAAAGTTGATGAGGCGATAGTAAATGCTGCTTCAAAGCATAATGCTGTTGATCCTGAACAGGTTATGACATTAGTCAAACCAACTGTGAGGATAAATAAGAACAGTGAAATTGAGATAACAGATGCCGACAATCAAAAACGATATAATGCAGATGGTAAACCTTTATCAGTAGAGAGTGCTGTTAAAGAGTTCCTTACAAATAATCCACATTTTCAAAGGTCAGGTCAATCTGGCTCTGGTAGTGAGGGAAAAATTGGTGGAGATAAACCTGATACTTTTGACATCTTAAATATGAGTTCAGATGAACTTGGGATTAAAATGAGAGATCCTAAATTTAGGGATAAGTTCGATAAAGAACATAGAGCTAAAAGAAGTTCACGAATAGATGTTAAAACAGGGTAATCATTAAATTAATTATAAACAAATAAACCAAGGAGGTTTATATGGCTAACGAAACGACAAGCTCAACATTGAGTGAGCTATACACAGAAATCGTTGCTGAAGCCCTTTTTGTTGCACAAGAAGCTAGTGTTATGCGAAATCTAGTTACGAATTACAACATCACAGGTCAAGGCAAAGAAATCTCTGTGCCTATCTATGCTGCAGTAAGTGCTGCTGCTGTTGCAGAAGCAACTGACTTATCTAACACAGCAGTTAATCCAACAGAAGCAACTTTTACAGCTTCTGAACATGGAGTAATGACAACACTTACAGATTTAGGAGCATCAACAGCATCTAGGAATGTTGCAGCTGACATTGGTAAATTATTTGGTAATGCGATTGCCAAAAGATTAGACCTAGACCTTATCGCTTTATTTGATGGGTTCAGTGTAGGCAAAGGAGCAGATGATACTGCTTTAACTGCAGCAACAGTATTTGAAGTTGCTGCTACATTAAGAAATCAAAATCTACCAATTAATGAGTGTGCTTTAGTATTGCCACCAACAGTAGCTTATGATTTGAAAAAGAATGCAACTAACTCTTTTGTAAATCCTGCAGATGCAAGATTACAAAATAGTATAATGGGAACTGGCTTTATTGGTTCAGTAGGAGGAATAAATGTTTATGAATCATCTAATGTTTCTAATTCAGGAACAACTGGAGATTATAAATGTGGAGCTTTCCATCCTAGTGCATTAGGTCTAGCAATGAAGCAAGACATTAAAATAGAAACACAACGAGATGCAAGTTTACGAGGAACAGAAATCGTAGCTACTGCAGTTTGGGGTGAAGGCGAAATTTACGATTCCTATGGAGTTGAAGTTGAAGCCGATTCATCTATTGAGTAATAGATAAATATAAAGTGGGTGGAATATCTGCCCACTTTTTTTTTAACAAGGAGATTAATATGACTGTTAAAGAAATTTACGATCCGACTAAATTTGTAAATATAAAGAAAAAAAATGGTAAGATTATTAAAAGAGCTGCTGCTTGGGCAGAAAATAATCCATCATTATTAAAACATTTTGGTTGGACTGTTGTTGATGGTAGTGTTAAAGACAAACCAAAAACAGAAGTAAAATCAAAAAGAAGAAAAAAAAAAGTAAGTAAAAAATAACATTATTATATAGGAGAATAAAATGGCTTTTTGCACAGTAGCAAACATATCAGAAATTCTGCCTGAAATATATAACTATGGGATTAGTTCAGCAAATGTAACAACCTATGGTTGGATAACTAAAGCAGAAAATGATATTAAACGACAATTAAGAAATGAGTGGTGGGCTAAATACCAGTCAGATAGAGTAAAAGATATATCCTATTTAGGAACACAAGAGATGGATTCGGATAAATTAACTGACAGTCAATATACTAAATTATGTATAAGTAGAATACTTGGTTGGTATATGTTTCCAGCATTATCTAAATGGAATCCAGCAGGACAAGAAGATAAGTTTCAAATGAAAATGAAATATTATAGAAATGAATATGATGCAGAATGGACTTCAATATTAAGAGATGGAGTAGAATATGATGCAGATGATGACAGCTCTATAACTAATGTTGAAAAAGAACCACTACATACATTGAGGTTAGTAAGATAATGGATTGGGGAGCATATATATTTTTAGCAGTATTAATTGTTGTATTCTTTTGGATAGTTACCTTAACATGGAAATAACAATTAGAACTAATGCAAAGTTAATATCAAAGAAGATTAAAAATCTAATGCGAAAAAGCCCAAGAGCAACTAGGGCAGCATTAGGTAAAACAGCAGAATTTGCTAAAGCAGGTATTGTAAAAAGAACACTTGAAGATTCCAAAGATGCTTTTATGAGACCACTTGCACCATATTCTGAAACTTATGCTAAATTTAAAGGTAGAACAAAAGTAGATTTAAAAGTTACTGGAACAATGTGGTCAAGTTTAACAACAAAAGCAGATGCAAGAACAGCAAAATTGTTTTTTCTTGGAGAGCCACAGGAATATGCAGCATATCAACATTTTGGAATATTTGGAATGAGGAGAGGTGGTAAGATTTCTAAACCAAGACCTTTCTTTGCATTATCCGATAAACAACAAAAAGCAATAACAAATATATTTAGTAACGAATTTAGAAAGAGATTTCATTTATGAGTGAACGAGAAGATATAGCAGGAAATATAATAACAGTTTTAGACGCAATGAGTTCTCCAGAGTTAAAAAAAATAACAAGAGAACCATTTAGCGAAGATGAATTGTCTAACTCTCAATTCCCTTGTGCATTTATACAAAGTGGAACAGAGATTAGAGAAGATAGATCACTCTCGGCAGACAGAGAGGGAACTATTGATTATGTCATAGTTGGGTTTGTTAAAGGAACAACATCTAACATTGACACTTTAAGAAATGAACTAATAGCTGGAATAGAAACAGCTTTAGAAACAGACAGATCAAGAGCAGGTAATGCTTTAGATACCCAAGTTGTAGAAGTATCTACTGACGAGGGTGCGATTTATCCCTATGGGGGTATTCGTATGACCATAAGAATCCTTTATCATTATGATAAAGGCACACCATAATAGGAGGTAAAATATGGCAGAACGAGTGAAACTAATTATGCCAAATGGAAAAGATGAAATTGAAGTTTGGGATAGTGATGTTGAATATTTTGAAACATTAGGATATTCAGCAAATGCTGAAAAACCTAAAAAATCTAAAAAGGAGGATAAATAGATGGCGACACATACAGGAAGTGCAGGAATAGTTAAAGTAGGGACTAATGCAGTAGCAGAAGTAAGAAGTTTTACACTAGATACATCTGCTGAAATTTTAGAAGATACAGCACTTACAGACACTTCAAGAACCTATGCAGTAGGTAAAAAAGGAGCAACAGTTTCTGTGGAGTGCTGGTGGGATGAAACTGATACTAATGGACAAATTGCAATAGCAGAAGGAAATCAAGTTACGCTCAATTTGTATCCTGAAGGGAGCGACAGCGGCGACTACTATTTTTCAGGAACTTATCTTATTACTGGACAATCAGTATCAACACCAACAGATGGTATAATAGAATCCACTTTTAGTGCAACAATGACTGGTGCATTGACAAGAGGAACTGTGTAATTGACACAAAGCAATTCATAATTTATATTATTATTCATGAATGATAAAAAAGACTGGAAAGCGATTGATAGTGTCATTAATCACTTTAATGCACATGATATTAGAAAAATAGAAGTGCCAGAATGGAAAGGTAAAGATGGAGGAACATTAATTATTTATGTAACTCCCTTTACCCTTACAGAAAAACAAAGAGTGTTTAATAGGGCTAATGTTTCTGATGTAGGAGCATTAGCAGATATTGTTATTATGAAAGCACAAGATGAAAAGGGGAAAAACTTATTCACTTTAGAAGATAAACCAACCTTAATGCAAAAGGCAGATGCTGACATAGTAGCACGAATAGCAAATGAAATAACTACACCAAAGACTGATTTACAGTCAGAAAAAAAAAATTAAAAATAGATCATGAGCAATTTGCTGTGATGTTTGTAGCAGAACAGCTAGGTATGTCTTTAACAGAAGTTGGGAAGATGTCTGTTGAAGAATTAATACAATGGATTGCTTATTTTGAAGTTAAAACAGAAAAAGGAAATAAAAAATAATGGCAGCAACACAAAGAATGAACATTGATATATTAGCTCGAGATAAGACAGCTAGAGCAGTCAATAGTTCAAGAAAAAGATTTGATGGATTAAAGAAAAGTTTATTTAATGTAAAAACTGCAATGGCAGGTATTGGGTTTGGTTTACTTGCAAGAAATCTTGTCAATACTGGTAAATCCATTGAAAGTTTGAAGGTAAGATTAAAGTTCTTATTTGGATCTGCTGAAGAGGGAGCAAAAGCATTTGATAAGATGGCAGAATTTGCCAGTAAAGTTCCTTTTTCATTAGAACAAATACAACAAGGAGCTGGAGTATTATCTGTCGTAAGTAAAGATGCAAACCAATTATCTAAAATAATGGAGATAACTGGTAATGTTGCAGCAGTTACAGGACTAGATTTTAAAACAACATCTGAACAAATACAAAGGTCTTTATCAGCAGGTATATCTGCTGCTGATTTATTCCGAGAAAAAGGTGTTAGAGATATGCTTGGTTTTAAAGCAGGTGCAACTGTATCAATAGAAGAAACAGCAGCAGCTTTTGAAAGAGTATTTGGTAAAGGTGGTAGATTTGGAAATGCAACTGATGAATTAGCCAAAACATTTGAGGGAACACTCTCAATGATTGGGGACAAAATCTTTACATTTAAACAAGCAATATTAGAAGCAGGTTTATTTCCAGAGTTAAAAAGACAATTTGGCGATTTAGATAATTTTCTTGCAGATCATGGAGAACGAATAGATGAAATTGCAAGAAGCATTGGAGAAGCATTAGGTAAAGCAGTTGCAGGAACTGCTAATGTAATGAAAGTTTTGGCAAGAAATAGTGATTTAGTTTTACTTACTTTTAAATTAATTATAGGGTTAAAGATTGCCCAAGTATTTTATGGATTAGTTACAGCAATAAATCTGACAAGTGTTTCTATGTTAAGATTGAATACTCTAGTAAAAAAG
>Ga0208179_1001913_pt1 | contig 10161 bp, 22 predicted proteins | sample Malvired_Geostar_FD_184238 | JGI IMG/M metagenome (GOLD analysis project Ga0208179, IMG submission 184238) | Marine viral communities from the Global Malaspina Expedition - Malaspina viral metaG DeepMed_Geostar (SPAdes) (version 2) | ecosystem: Environmental > Aquatic > Marine > Oceanic | place...
ACATCGTCCCACAACTTTCCACATATCGAACATTCAAAACCAGTTGCTTCTAGACACCTCCCACAAAATCCAGCTACATGTTCATGTTCCCCAGCCCCACAGCACTGAGACAGAAACTCTTCACAGAGATGTTGTTCATCTGCTAGTACCATTAGTAGCCTTGTCCCAGATAGCCAGCCATCTGCATCCCCGGTTCATCGTAGAACCAAGAGATACTAACGTCTGGAAACTTGTCTATCAAGATGTCGTAGATTGGTTCGGGTGGCCCCCACGGAGTATCAAAGTTGTATATCAGATGGTCTTCATGTTCTTCTGCCCGAACATCTACGTTGTCCCACTTCACTCCCCAGTTCGTAGTACACCAGTCATACCAATTGTCAACCCCGTACTTATCTATGAAGGTTTGATTACGTTCAAGGGATGGAGAACGAGTATTCTCCAACTCTTCAGGTATAGGTTTGACTGCCTGAAATGAGAAGGGTAAGTTTCCCCGTTTTACATACTCCCGAAAGTTCTCGATGTCTTCATTCTTGCCGTAAACCTCGACTCTATTTGAACACCAGTTAGGCATTGTTATTCTCCTGTATTTCATAGGCAGTAACTTCATCACCGTCTGGGTCATATTGCATAGACCCTTCATAGTCACCTATTTCATTGTCGGCTATTGCCTCTGCTTCGACTTTACTATTGGCTTCTATCTCAACAGTCCCTGTCGCAAAATAGTTCTTAACCCAATCGACGTTATACTTGGGCATTGTTATTCTCCTCTACCCATTCTTCAAAGTCTTGTCGTAACGCTTCAACAGTATAGTCACCATTGATTAAGTCCCTGAGTATCTCTCTCCACTCAGCATCATCAGCTATCATGTTTTCTATATTTGCAGTGGTTGCTTTAATCATCTGGGTATATCCTCTTGCCTCTAAAGCAAAGTATGTCTGACTCTTTACTTATAGCCCACAGTGTTTTCTCCAGTGTATCTAAAGACTCCAGCCATTCAAACTTAACTGTCGGAGTATATGCACAACACCGCCAATCATGATCAAGTGCTGTATTACTATTCACTAAGTAATGATACATCTCTGTTATATGATGTTGGACTTTATCCATTGCATCATTCATATGATGCACCGTTCATCTCTTCATAGTCTATGTAGTGATTGTATGGGTCTTCGCCATTAAAGGCAACGAACAATCTAGCATCCTTCTCAGTCTTGAACAGTAGAACGTCACCATAATCATCCAGTACATACCGTTTACCATTCAGTCCAATGACTCCATCCTCACTAACCAATGTAGATATAGCTATCATTCACTCTCCCCCAGATTTTTACGTCCCAACTTTAATACGAACTCTACATAACTCCACGCCTCGCCAAAATCCCCTCGATCATTCGCTCTCGTTATTTTATCTGCCAACTCATAAGCCGTCCCCCCCGTAGAGTCGTTTGTAAAACAGTCTCGTTCTTTATGATCGGGGAAGAAACATGGGTAGTCTCCACGAATGCACGGTGAATTATCTTTACATATCGCATGTGCTGGCTCTTCATAACCATAGGGAATCTCACAATAGTAATGTAAAGTATCGGCTAAAATATCAGAAGCTGGGAAGATGCCGTCTCGTGGGTTGTCTACATCACCAAATTCTGTTTCACCGAAAGCCATTTGTAAAGCCCCACCCACACAATAGTTACATTGTGGGTAGAACTCGTCTGTCTCTATTACGTCATCTCCCACATAAGAATTGATATGGGAGAACTGTCCATCATCCCAAGCAGTTACAGTTTTCTTATACTCTGGCAACTCCTCCAACCATCTACGGACAAGCCCTTCATTTGCATCTGCTGTTATTGGGTTTGGATACTTGGTTTGTATATCTTCTAACGTGGGTATCATTGTAATTTCTCCTCTGGCATACCCTTTCGGACAACGCCTACATTTTTGTTAGCGTATCTGTCAACACGGTTGTCGTAACATGTGACACACATCCCCCATGCTAACCACACGTTATCTGTACCGCATTGTTTATAGTTCTTACAGATGCCAAATGATTCGTCTGGCATGACTACAGGACTAATGGAGTATACAGTATCTCTTCTGGTCATTCGCTATCCTCCTGCTGTATTCGATTCATCCACCTACCGTGGCAGAAACCTAAGCATATGGTTAGATAGAATCTAGTAGTCATCCGCACTCACCATCTCTGCCCCAGCGTAGGCACAGTGTCCGCACTTCATACCAGCCTCAACTCTGCCATCGTCCGGTCTGTACTCTCCGCACTCTCCGCATACCCAATCTTGATCTATTGCTTCACTGGTAGTTGGCTCACCGTAGTAGTCAACTATTTCGTCCTTACTCATCCACTCTGGTGTTGGCATTATATACTCCTTCTTCATTGGTTCTATGTATTCAGTGCCACACACATGACACGTTGTTGAGATTAACACGACTCCTCCATAAAATGTTAACGCCTCGCATCGCGTCTCACTGAACGGCGTTAATGCAAGGCGGTTTGAAACTCGCGACCATCATAGCACGAGGCATCGGACAATTTTCAGAGACAGTTACAGTAGTACATCAATACAAACCACGCTATACCAATCGTAGCACTCAGTACAAATCTGTAGTCGTTAGGCATACTATGTTTCCATCTCACTCATAGTGCGAACTCTAACTGTTTTTCGTATTCTTCCTCCTTGTCTTCATCTACATAGTTGTAGGGTATGCTTAAACTTAAAAGAATCCAGTCTTCTACATCGAATGAATACGACCAATCCTCCCCATACGTTTTTGTTAACAGCACTTCAAACTCTTCAAGGAAGGTTTCAAGCTGGACATTATATGAGTCAGCCATTACTTAGCCTCCCACAGAAGTACAGAGTTATTGAAAAACTCCTTCCACGCTCGTTGTTTTGTGGCGAGTATATTTGAACGCATCGCTCGTTGCAGTTGGATTACATCCAAGTGTTTGAAACACATGGTTGCTAAGTGGAACGCTTGCTCTTCCCCTCCAACATTACGTAGCTGTTCATTAAGGGCGTTAACAGCCCCTAAGAAGCTGTGAGGATAGTAAGGCGTTACAATCTCCAATAGGCTATCCGAACGGTCATCTAGATTCATGTATACCTCCCGTCTCAGAGACGCAGTGCATCTCGTAGATTATCCTCCGCATCCCTTACATCAGTCAACGTAGTGTCCAGTTGTTCTAAGCTGGCTATGGCTACGTTGAAGTCGTCTATTGCGGTGTTCATGTTCTCAGTAGCTTCTCTGAGTTCTTGTTCTCTAGTCTCGCCCTCTTCATACAATGAGTCCAAGTCCTGTCTGAGTTCATCAGCACCTTCTAGGGCAGACTCAACATTCTTTTTAAGGTTTGTGAACGACATTATATCTCCTGTTTAATAGTATAGGGGGGCATTATATCAATGCCCCCCATAGACTTATCGGGTGGTGATTGCGTTGATGCGCCGACTGACGGCTGTCAAGAATGAAGAACGCTCCTTGTCGTTCTCCTGCCGTAGCAGTGCATTCTCTCTGTCGATTCGGGCAACCTCATCGAACAGCACTTCAATCAATTCGGCCTGTTGTTGGTTCTGCACTCGCAACGTGCGTAGGTTCTTGATCCCCATTGGATGGGACTCACCGTTCTTGGAACGGACGTACACCGTGAGGGTGGCAGCGTTCTTCAGCCCCCCAGTGATGTTACCGTTCTTACCCCGTCGTCCATCCTTCGGGTCAGTAGGCTGGATGTTCAACGTGTAACTGGAACGGTGAAGATAGTGCCGTGCCAGATTCAAGAAGGATTTACCCTCAAGAGTGTTGGGTATGCGGAACACGTAGTTGTATTGAGGGTTGGTCTTACGTTTCGATGTGGCCTTGCGACCTTTGGTTTTAGTGGGCAACTCTAACTCCTTACGAGTGATAGTGCTTCAGTAAACGCTCTACTCTTCGCCTCTGCTCTTTGGCCGAATACGGCACTAGAGGAGAGGGCGTGACCCCGACGGTAATCCTCCGTTTCTACTATCGCTTGCCACAATGCCCACGGGGTACGAGCAAGTGTGGTAAACTCGTCATTGAATCGGTCATACTGTTCTAGTGCAGTGTCCCGAATCCTTGACACTCTGCTTTGCCTCTTCTCCCATTCTGACCGTAGCGTCAAACGCTTCTTGGTCAGATCGCCCCATGCCTCTGTCGGCAAGTCTTTCATCTCTATCCCTCGTGCCATTGTCAATTGACGGGGGCGAGGCGCGTCTGGGTAAGTGGCTTCGATAACTTTGGTTACATCGTCTTCTTCGATGGTGATGGTAGTCAGTTCATTCATCGTAGAGATTACGGTGTCCTTCGCGCTAATCATCTGCGAGAACAACCCTGTGTACCACTCCGCATCTTCAGCGATTTGTTTTGAGTGGACAAGGCTGATGGAAATACGGGCATCCCGCAGTCCGCAAATCAGCGTGTTCTGGCATACAACTCTGACCGGGGTGAATGCCATTGTCAATGCACCGCTACCGTCCCGATGGTCAGTTACGAGGTAGAATAGACGATGCTCTTCACCAGCTATGACGCCTGTACCAGCATCAAGTGTGATGAATATCTTCTCACCATGTCCGATAGCACCCATTGTTTCTACGGGATAGTGTTCAGATATGGGGTCAAGCATACGAGCCAGTTGACTGGCCTGAATCGGTGTCCACTGTTTACCTACGGTGGACAAGACCCTGTACTCCGGGTCATCGAATGTCGGCGCACGGACAATGCCGAAACTATTTGTGGGGATACTCTGTACGTTCAATGCCCCCTCATCTGTCTGTCTTTCGATGTGGGCATAGAGGGGAACCTTAGTAATCTCAAACCCGATATCGACTTGCTCCATAGCTTTCGATACTGTTAGGTCTTCGTCTAGAACCACACCCAGTCCATGCCACGCTGGTTCTCGTCGTCCGTAGAATCTCTCGCCAAATAATGATGCTGGCAATTTGTTCTCCTTTGAACATAGGTCACTAACTAATCACTGTATTGCATTACATACGAATCACCGCCGAAAATTTTATCGCATTTCAAACCTCCTGCTGAAATCTCAAAACCATCGTATCAGACGGCACATGACAATTTTCAGACACATACGTGCTACTATATCTTCTCTTCTAATCTCTTTGTATACAGAAGAAGATCAGCAGACACCGTTAATATATCCTCTGAGACATATAGTATCTCTTCCGATATCCTTAAAATCTTCCAGTTTATATAGCACAGGAAAATTCCTATGCAGGCAGTTAAACCTAATATGTAAATGTCCATCCTTACTTCCCTTTGCGATTCCTCTCATTTAAGATGTTTGTTCTTCTCTGGTTCTGAGAATCAAATGGTCTAAGCACCTGTTCCCACTCTGCATCCGATGTATAATCAGCATGTATCAGAGTATATATTTTGCGCTTGAGGTTATACCCGACTGGCTCATCACCAATTTTAATATAACTCTGCGCTATTTCCCGTAGAATAAATAACTCCTCATCGGTTACTTCAATATCTGCATCTCGACCTTGATTAGCTTTGTCAGTTGTATACAGAACAGCATAGGTAATCTTCTCAATCAGATCAATAGGTGCGCCAAGAGGCGCGGACAATAATTGTAGGCGCATGGTTCCAATCCGTTGCTCACCAAAGGCTTCCTTTTCTATTAGCAAGGATAGGCTATCGTCTATATACAATGACTCATTACGTGTTAGAGTAAGGGTTCGCAGATGCTCATGGTCAATCTCTATTTTATGATATTCATTGTTGTTCATAACACTCTCACTAGTTGTATTCAGTATCGTCAGAATCAGTATCGTCTAGCAAATCTACATCACGATGTTGCCGTAACATTTTAGAGAATGTTTTAAGTTCTTCGTTATCTTTTCCTCGCCCCCGTTCTTTATAGAAACTTTTTTGTCGCTTGAGTTTACGCCGGGTCTTTAATTTACGATCACGGTTAAGCCATTTCATAAGGTAAATCCATCTCACAGTCTATAAGCACTTTAGTATCTTCAGGCGCACCGACTGTCTGACACTCAGGACAGTTTGTCCACGTCATGGATACTTTGCCAAACTCAGTTTGTAATTCTTTCAATCGTTGTAACATTGGATGTTGGTCGTAGAGTGCTTCACCTGAACTATCACAATATACACAGTGACTGAAATGCAATGTTATTGGTGTAAGCATCTTAATGTTTATTACTTGTTCTGTTAGGAAACTCTACTAAGCACTGACGACAAACGCAGTCATCATCATGCTCCATTGCCCCGCGCCGTTTATGGAAAGGGGTTTCGGTAGCTTCATCTTTGTTGAAGAAGATTAAATCATCCCCCAACAAATCACTGAAGCTATTAGTAGACTTATTAACCACGGTTTCATTCTTCTCACGTTGAGTCTCCTTCATCAGTATCCTCCTCATATAGTGCATCAATTTCTTGTCGAACCAAACGTAACTCCTTTAATATATTATACTCTATGACAGCTATCTTGTCAGTCAATTCACCTATTGTTTCATCTAATTCATCCACACGTTCATGAAACTCATGTGATTGCTGAATTAGATATTGCATTAAACTACTCATTGTATACCTTACCCCTGTTATATTATACTGTTATATATAGAGTATTAACCACCAAGAGCAAGTAAGCCTAGTACCATTAGAGCAAGAAGAAATTTTACGGGATTCGTTATAATCATGCAACCTCCTTTCATATCAGAATTGGAAATTCAATTCTACAGGCACGATTTTCAGCCTGTCAAGAGTAGTTTTCAATGGGCGTCTTCAAAAATTTCAACCACAGAACAAGTATAATGAGAGAGATAGGAGGTTATCCATATGGTACGTTTACGAAAATGGGGAACACATCCCCACATGACCAAGCTATACATACAGAAGACTCGCGCTCTTTCCGAATATGTTGGACAGGGTGAAAGGGTTCCGATGCAATCTGATAAATTAAAGATACGTTTAATTAAAGAGGGGTATCTAGACGAGAAGTGCTACAACTGTGGTCGAACCGAATGGGAAGAAGAAGTCATTCCGTTGCAATTGAATCATATCAATGGCAATTCCGATGACAATTCCCTTTCCAATTTAGAACTTTTATGTCCTAACTGCCATGCTCAGACAGCGGACTATCGTTTGAAGAATGAGTTTGGCGATATGGAATCCAATGAGAACAAAGAAAACCCGAACACAGATATCTAGAATTAGACTTGATAAGAATAGGAGTGTGTAATGACAGAAGAACAGCAGTATCAATGCCCCAACAAAATATGTGTTAATTACCACATACCACAGATTCCTAAGAATCCAAATCCCTATACAGAGAAATTATTAGATTGCCACAATTGTAATTTTGAACTTGAGGAAGTGGAAGAAGTGGAGGAAGATTTAAAGACAGTTGTTTAAAATCTATTCAAAAAGTCCCCTCCCCGCCGAAAACTGTATTTAGGAATTAGGGTCAGTATGATCGTAATCAATTCCGAATGCTTTCCACAACATTTTATTTATCTGATCTTCAGGATATTCCATACCCCCTTCAAAATGTTCTGGATACATCTGTCTTATTGTATCCCTTCCATAAACATCCCCCCGAAGAAATGTTTCTCTTGGAAATAGCATGGTATGTATATTCTTTTTGCCTTGATATATATTATCCCATTTATTATTCATCATTTTAGCTTGGAGAGGGGTAGTCTTCATTTCTCGTCTGCGATTATGATTCATTCTCTCCAAAATTTCTAAATGGTGTGGGTCTATATCGGCAGGCAAAGGGGGTTTTGGATAGCGGGGATCGCCTTCATCATCAGGGTCTGGCGTAGGCCAGTACCTAATACCCTGCCGACCTTCAGCGTCTGCGAGTGTCCTAGCCATATCAACATGTTGTTCCGCTTCTCTTCGTAAACGTTGATAATATTCAGGATCATCTGGTACGGTATGCCCTTCTCGCTTGATGGTTGAGTGGTAGGTATGCATATTAGTATCAGGCCGTTTCCAATCATAATCAGGATGAAGATACGGATGTTGCCATTCTTCTTCCTCAGCTTTACTGATTCCAAATGTTTTATAGATATTTAATGTAAAGTTATTCATTGGGGTCAAGGCTTTCCGTGCTTGAAGAATATTTATTTCCGAAATCTGTAGGATGGTGAGGGAACTGGTAGCCTCCTTGACCCCAATTTTCTTGTACTTCCGACTCCCAATTATAAGGAATGGGGCCGTAAATATCTCGTTGATTATTTTCTACGTGATGCCAATAAACAGTGTCTCGGTCTAAGAAAGGCAAAGCCGATGCCGTTTCTCCTCCATATTTTTCATAAACACTTGGATGGTAACCTTCTTCTGCATTATTAACTACTACTTTACCACCCTCATAGTTTCTCCCGTCCCTTTGTTTATTTGGATACCAATCTTGGTGGCCTTGATCAAACCAATCCATATTATATGGCCCGAAGTATCGATGGCTTCCAAACCAATGATTGTCATGAACCCTATCATGTTTGTTAGACTCTCCATCGTCAAGAACATGTCCGCTATTATTATTTGGATACGGATGCTCTTGTCCCGGTACACCTCGTTCAAAGTCTTCACGAGTATGCCATTGATTGGGTGCGCTATAATCGCTTTGGCGTGTATATCGTTCTGGGTTTGGCTCATAATGTGTATGTTTTTGACCTAACGCATTTGAGGAAGACGAAGCTTTTTCATGTGGTAGCTTATGAACCCTTCCATATAAGCCCCTCGCATACCACGGCCCCATTGTAGTTAGAAAATCGTGCCATGCCTCTCTTACATTATATTTATGTCTAGCATTTTTAGGTGTTTCTTCTATCTCTCCATTAGAATTTAAAATATTTCCGTCATCATCATAATCGAAGTGGATATTAGGTCTACCTACAAGTTCGTTAAAATGACTTTGCAAGGTATCATACTGTTCTGAATTCATATCGAAAGGGAGATAGTCTTCCTTTTTAATTCCGAACATTTTCCATAACATCTTGTCTAACTCATTATCAGGATTAATCTCTTCTATATTTGTAAATCTTTCTTCAATAGATGCTCGATGAGATTGATCTAATCCTTCATGCAATGTATATGGAGATACGAATGAACCAAACTCTCCGCTATTTTTACCGTACTTCCCTTGTGCATATGCAGGGCCATATTCATTGATCCATGAATGCCATGTATCCTCTCGATCTATTGGATTTTCTATATGTTGTAACACTGTATCTGGTTGATGTTGTAAAAGGTAAGCATCGTTACCTTTGAAATGGGTATCAAAATGCTGGCGTAGCGTATTATAATCTTCCTCATTCATTCCTTGGGGAAATTTCTCATCCTTCTGAATACTGAACATCTTCCCCAGCATCTTGTCTAACGAGAATTCAAATGGATCATCAAGATCATCAGGTACACCAGTATCAAATTGCTCACCTTCTACTGCACCGGGGAAGGTTTCCGTCTTGCCTGTCTTAGCTTTAATGTAGTCTGTTATATGAGTATGATTAATTTTCTCTTCATTCTCAAGGTCTACACCAGTATGATCATAAATATTCTGTGTAGGCTCATTTAGATCATTAATAAGAGAAACCCCGTGCTTTTCTTGAAGTTCTTTTGCCCATTCCGCAACATGATGGGCTGAGTTACTGGCACCACTATACGCCCCCGTCTCAGGATGGAACTCATCTTCATTAGGTGCGACACCTGTCCATCCTACAGTCATTGCCGACGAATGATCAGCATCTGCTTTTGCAGATGCGTCCCATTGAGGATTAGGTGCATCTACAGGCCCACCTATCTGTTCACCATAAGAATTATATTTAAACTCTTCATCATTAACTTTATGGATTCCGAACACTTTAAAAATATTCATGGCTAATCTCTGGGCGGCATACCAGCCGCTTCTTCATCATCTATATTTTGAAGTCTGGGAATCGTACTTCGTTCTTCACGACTGAAAGGGCCACTATGTCCATGTGTATTCCATAATTCTGTTACTTCATCAACGCCATATTTATGACGAGGATTAAGTAGGGGTCGTCTATACCAATCTGGGTCGCCGGGATGTGCATCATATACAGCTTCATTATATGCATTTGTCTGTGTTCCCATTAGCTTCTGGGTCGGATCATATACCATTGTCT
>Ga0208179_1001916_pt1 | contig 10159 bp, 6 predicted proteins | sample Malvired_Geostar_FD_184238 | JGI IMG/M metagenome (GOLD analysis project Ga0208179, IMG submission 184238) | Marine viral communities from the Global Malaspina Expedition - Malaspina viral metaG DeepMed_Geostar (SPAdes) (version 2) | ecosystem: Environmental > Aquatic > Marine > Oceanic | place...
CCGACCGCGTGGCGCAAAGCGGCTGCCAGATGATCCTCGCCAAGGACAGCCTGGAGATGGCCCAGCACGCCTTCCAAAACGGCCTGATCGCCGAACGCGGACTTCAAGAAGTCCGCGCCGACTGCCGCAGAAGAGGCAGTTAACAGTGAATAGTTAACAGTTAACAGCGAAAACAAAGCGTAGCCGAGAGGTGGATGCCGGATCTCGCGCCAAGCCTCTCTGAAACGGTGTTTTCGCTATTAACTATTCACTGTTAACTATTAACTCTTCTCCTCGATCTTCCCGCCCGCGCCACGCCACGCTTCAAAGCCTCCTTCGATGTCACACACCGGCCCAAACCCCATATCCATGAGCTGGGCGGTGGCGAGGGCGGAGCGGTGGCCGAGGGCGCAGAACAGGACGAAGCGCTGGCCGCTGGCGAAGTCGGCTTTGTGGTAGGGCGAGTCCGGGTCGACCCAGAATTCCAGCATGCCGCGGGGCGCGTGCAGGGCGCCGGGCACGGTGCCTTCCCGTTTCAGTTCGCGCACGTCGCGGATGTCCACGAAGCGCACGTCCGGGTCTTCCAGTAGTTGCCGCGCTTGCTCCGGCGTAAGGCGCTCAATGCGCGCTTCGGCGGCGGCCACCAGTTCCGAGACACTTTTCTTCAGGGCCATGACGGCGTCCTCCGTTATTGCGGTTTGCCCGGCGCGGGCACCAGGCCATCGCGGCTGAGTACCACGGCGATCTCGTCGAGAATCGCCGGGTCGTCGATGGTGGAGGGCAGCGGGAAGTCGCGGCCGTTGGCCATCTTGCGCAGGGCGGCGCGCAGGGTCTTGCCGGAGCGGGTCTTGGGCAGGCGCGGCACCACCAGGGCGCGGCGGAAGCGGGCCACCGCGCCCACCTGGTCGCGGATCAGCGCCACCAGTTCCTGTTCCAGGCGCGGCTCGTCGATGTCGGCGCCGTCCTTGAGCACCACCAGGCCCACCGGCACTTCGCCGCACAGTTCGTCGTGCATGCCCACCACGGCGGATTCCGCCACCGCCGGGTGGGTGGCGATGTGCTCCTCCATCACGCCGGTGGAGAGCCGGTGGCCGGAGACGTTAATCACGTCGTCGGTGCGGCCCATGATGTAGACGAAGCCGTCGGCGTCCAGATAGCCGCCGTCGCCGGTGTGGTAGTAGCCGGGATGGGTGTTCAGGTAGGCGTCCAGGTAGCGCGGGTGGTCGTTCCACAGGGTCTGGGCGCAGCCCGGCGGCAGCGGCAGGCGCAGCACGATGGCGCCTTCCTCGTCGGGCCCCAGCGGCCGGCTGTTGGCGTCCAGCACCTCCACCTGGTAGCCGGGCACCGGCCGGTTGGTGGAGCCGCCGCGCACCTCGGTCTGGCCCAGGCCGGTGCAGGGCGCGGTCACCGGCCAGCCGGTCTCGGTTTGCCACCAGTGGTCGTAGACCGGCCGGCCGGTGAGTTCGCTGAGCCATTGATAGGTGGGGGTATCCAGCTTTTCGCCGGCCACGAACAGATGCCGCAGGCTGCTCACGTCGTAGCGCTTGAACGCCTCGCCGTCCGGATCCTCCTTGCGGATCGCCCGGAACGCGGTGGGCGCCGCGAACAGGCCCTGCACGCCGTGTTCCTGCACCACCCGCCAGTAGGCGCCGGCGTCCGGTGTCTTCACCGGCTTGCCCTCGAACATCACCGTGGTGCAGCCGCCCAGCAGCGGCGCGTAGACGATGAACGAGTGGCCCACCACCCAGCCCACGTCCGAGCAGCCCCACCAGACTTCCCCGGCGCGCATGCCGTACACCTGGCGCAGCGCGTACAGCAGCGCCACCGCGTGGCCGCCGTTGTCGCGCACGATACCCTTGGGTTTCCCGGTGGTGCCGGAGGTGTACATGATGTACAGCGGATCGGCGGCGTTCACCGGCACCGGTGCCGCCGGCTCGCTGCCGGTGACTTCCGCCCGCCAGTCCTTGAAGCCGGTGCCGGTCAGGTCCGCCGGGCCGGCGTCCCGCTGCAGCACCAGCACCGCCTCGACCTGGTGCGCCGCCTGCTTGAGGGCGCCGCTGACCAGCGGCATATAGGGAATCACCCGGTCGATCTCGATGCCGCAGGAGGCGGTCAGCACCACCTTGGGCTTGGCATCGTCCACGCGAATCGCCAGCTCGTGGGCGGCGAAACCGCCGAACACCACCGAATGCACCGCGCCCAGCCGCGCGCAGGCGAGCATGGCGATGGCCGCTTCCGGCACCATGGGCAGATAGATCACCACGCCGTCGCCCTTGCCCACGCCCAGCCGCGCCAGGGCGCCGGCCAGTTCCGCCACCCGGTCCCTTAGCTGGTTGAAGGTGAAGCGCTGCTGGCTGGCGGTGACCGGGGAATCGTGGATCAGCGCCAGCTGCTCGCCGCGGCCCTGTTCGATTTGATGGTCCAGCGCCAGGTAGCTGGTGTTGAGCACGCCGTCGCCGAACCAGCGGTGGGTGCCGTCCTGCAGGGTGTCCAGAATGCGGGTGGGGGCCTGGTACCAGGCCACGGCCCGGGCCTGCTCGGCCCAGAAGCCGTCGGCGTCCTGCCGCGCCCGCTGGTAGGCTTCCGCGTAACTCATGCTCCGCTCCTCGCCGTCGTCGCTGCTTGTTGTTATTCGCCGCGCCCAAAGGGGCGCTCACGTTCATACAACCACGAAGCGGGCGGGGAGGCTATTCGACGAAGGAGGTAGTCCTGTTCTCCAGGGTCCCGGAAGGGCAGAACACAGACCCGCTCCAGTGGAAGATTCCACGGCTCCGGGTTATCGCTGACGCCTCACCTTTCTACAAAGCTGGTTTGGTGGGAGCGGGCTTTGTGGGAGCGGGCCCCGCCCGCGAAAGGGAGCGAAGCTCCCGGCAGGATGCCAGAGAGCTATCTAACGGCAGCATTAACAGCGTCTCTGGAACCCTGCGGGGCAACCTTTGCCGGCCGGCAAAGCCGGCCTTTCGCTTGCAAGCAAGCTCCCACAAGGCCCGCTCCTGCAGGTCAGGCGCCGCGGTTGCCGCCGCCGGAGCGGCGGGCGCGGCCGCCCTGGTTGGGGCGGCCGGAGCCGTTGCCGGCGCCGGCCGGGCGGCCGCCACCACCGGAGCGCTGGCCACCACCGGAGCGGCGACCGCCGCCGGGCTTGTTGCCGCCGGGGCGGCCGCCGCCACCGCCACGGGGGCGCTGGGGCGGCCGGGGCGGGCGGTCGTCGGCCGGTTCGGGGGCCGCTTTGCTGGCGTCGAAGCCGGTCACTTCCTTGCGTTCCAGGGGCTTTTTGATCAGCCGCTCGATGTCCTTGAGCAGCTTGCGGTCTTCGCCGCTGACCAGGGAGACCGCCTGGCCGCTGGCGCCGGCGCGGCCGGTGCGGCCGATGCGGTGCACGTAGTCTTCGGCCACGTTGGGCAGGTCGAAGTTGACCACCTGGGGCAGCTGGTCGATGTCCAGGCCGCGGGCGGCGATGTCGGTGGCCACCAGGGCGCGCACGTCGCCGTTCTTGAAGCCGGCCAGGGCCCGGGTGCGGGCGCCCTGGCTCTTGTTGCCGTGGATGGCGGCGGCCTGGATGCCGGCGCTTTCCAGCTGTTTGGCGAGGCGGTTGGCGCCGTGCTTGGTGCGCGTGAAAACCAGCACCTGGAACCACTGCTCGTCGTCGATCAGGTGGGTGAGCAGGGCGGCCTTGTGGCTCTTGTCCACCGACACCGCCCATTGGCGCACGCGCTCGGCGGTGCTGTTGCGCGGGCTGACGTCGATCTGCACCGGGTCGTTGACCAGGGTCTTGGCGAGGCCGCGAATCTCGTTGGAGAAGGTGGCCGAGAACATCAGGGTCTGACGCTTCTGCGGCAGCACCTTGAGGATGCGGCGGATGTCATGGATGAAGCCCATGTCCAGCATCCGGTCCGCTTCGTCGAGCACCAGGATTTCCAGGTTGTCGAAGCGCACCGCTTTCTGCTGATAGAGATCCAGCAGCCGGCCGGGGGTCGCCACCAGGACGTCCACGCCACGGCTGAGCTTGTCGATCTGCGGGTTGATCTTGACCCCGCCGAACACCACCGCCGAGCGCATTGCCGGCAGGTACTTGCCGTACAGGGCGACGCTTTCCGCCACCTGGGCGGCCAGCTCGCGGGTGGGGGTGAGCACCAGGGCGCGCACCTGGCGGGCCGGCGCGGGGGTGCCTTCACTGAGGCGCTGCAGCAGCGGCAGGGTAAAGCCGGCGGTCTTGCCGGTGCCGGTCTGGGCCGCGGCCATGGCGTCGCGGCCTTCCAGGACGGCGGGTATCGCCTGGGCCTGAATCGGCGACGGGGTGGTGTAACCCTGCTCGGCAACAGCACGCAGCAGAGGATCGATCAATCCGAGGGAAGCAAAATCCATATGAAGAGTCTTTCAGAAAACAAGGAGGGCGTAGCCCGAAGGGCGGGCAAGCCTAACGGATTGTGGGGCTGGGTACGAGTGTTATTTGTGGGCGGCCGGGGAAGCCCGCCCCTGAAACGGGGCGGGCGGGGGGTGGTTAGCGGCGCAGCAGGGCCAGTTCGGCGTCCTGTTGCAGGACGGCCCAGAAGCGGCGGCCGTGGTCCGGGTCGATGCCGACCAGGGGCTGGTCCGCGCAGGCGTCGGGACGCGTCGGCGGGGTGCTCAGGTAGCCGCCGTCGAACGGGCCTTCCACCAGACAGTCGGCGCTGGCCAGGGGCTGCCAGCCCTCGGCGGTGCGCACGCCCAGGTTCAGGCTGTCCACGTCGCTGCCTTCCGGGGCGTCAAAGGTGAGCGCGTAGGCGTCGGCGACGGCGGTGGCCAGGTCCCAGTCCTTGCTGGCGCCGGCGGGCAGGGTGTGCGGCTGCTTGGCGGTGCCGTCGGGCTGGCTGCCGGGCAGGCCGACCATGGTTTCGATGTCCTTCACCGCGCCATAGGCGCTGGAGTAGGTGCCGGTCTGGTTCTGGGTGCCGCTGATGATGAGGATGTCGGAAGCGGTTTCCCCGTCGCTCTGCTGCCAGCTCATGGTGACCAGCTCTTTCAGGTCGATGGTGGTCTCCGGGATTTCCACTTCGGTGTCGTTCAACGGTACCAGACGGTTTTCACCGTTCAGGTTGGGGGTCCAGGGCTGGTGGTACTGGAACAGGAACTGGTAGCCCAGGCGCATCAGGTCGGTAACCGTCTCGGCGCGGCTGAAGCCGGGGGTCACGCCCATGTCGCGGGTGCGGCTTTCCACCCGGTTGAAGGTGTCGTTGGTGCCGGCCACCATGCGCGCCACGCTGCCGTCGTCGCCGGTGCAGTCGTTGCTGACGTAGCTGGCGTCCAGGTACATCACCGGGCGGGTGCCCTCGGGGATGGAGTTGGGGTAGACCAACCGCTCGCAGCGGTTCTTGGTGCGGGTGAAGCGGTCCAGCAGCTTCCATTGCGGGTCGGCCAGTTCCTTGACGCCGTCCTCGTTGCTGCCGATGGTGTGCTCCACGAACCAGGACTCGTAATCCACCCGGTCGCCGTGGAAGGTGAGCACCGAGGCATTGGCGTCATAGGCCGGTGAGCCGTTGCTGCGGGTGTTCATCTTCTGCTGCACGATGCGCTGCACCAGTTCCCGTTCGCCGTAGCGGAATTCGTAGCCTTTATAGGAGGCGTTACCGGACATGATCTGGGTGTACTGCGGCAGGCGGTAGTTGCCGTCGGCGGTGGTCCAGGACGACGGATCGACCCAGATCGGCGCGGTCACCACGGAGCGCTGGTACATGTGCTCGTGGCCCTGCACCCAGAGCACGTCGTAACGGGCGAAGAAGGCGCGGATGTCGTCCCACATGTCCATCAGGGCGTTGTCGCCCTTGGTGCCCTCGACGATCATTTCCCGGGTTTCGCCGTACTTGGCGCCGATCAGACCGTCGTGGCTGGCGATCACCAGGTGGTCGAATTTGTCTTCATTGGCGGCCACTTCCTGCTTGATCCACTCGAAGGCGATCGGCAGGTTGTAGTACTTGAGCAGGATGATCATCACGTTGTCGCGGATCACGTAGTAGTTCAGGTACTGGGCGCCGGCCATGTGCACCGCATCCTCGGGGATGTAGTGCTTCATGTTCTCGATCCACTCCACCGAGTAGGCGTAGCTGTCTTCGTGGTTGCCCATCAGCGGCAGGAACTCGATGCCGGCGTCGCGGTAGCTTTCCGCCACCGAGGTCCACTGTTCGAATTCACGGGTGGTGCCGTGGTCGGTGAGGTCGCCCACCGGGATCACGATGTCCACGCCCAGGTCCTGCTCTTTGTCGAGCACCGCTTTCATCGGGTGCATGGAAACGTTGTCGCCGCCGCCCTGGGTGTCCGGCAGCAGGCCGATTTTCAGGGTCGAGGCGGTGGCGGGCGGTGTGTTGTTGCCGTTACCGTCGCCGGAGGTATTGTCGGAACTGGATGAGTCGCCGCCGCAGCCGGCCAGCGTGGCCGCCAGCAGGCCGGCGGCCAGCGAGAAAGGCATCTTTTTCATGTTTTTCCCCATAAAAATAAATAAAACCCGGGGAAACCATGCGTGAGCAAAGCGTCAAGCTTATAACGGTATAGTGAATTTTATTTGAAGGCGCCGGTAAGCACCCGGGCCAGGGCTTCGCCCTGGTCTTCCTGCAGGAAGTGGCCGCCGTTCTCGATGGTGGTGTGCGGCTGGCCCTGGCAACCGGGAATCAGCTTGCGCAGCACCGCGTCGGCGCCGGCGGTGATCGGGTCCTTGTCGCTGAAGGCGGTGATGAACGGCTTGTCGAACGCCATCAGCGATTGCCAGGCTTCACGGTTCTCGGCGGCGCCCGGCGCGTCCGGGCGGTCCGGCACCAGCGCCGGGAACTGGCGGGCACCGGCCTTGTAGCGCTCCTCCGGGAAGGGGGCGTCGTAGGCGGCCAGCACCGCCGCCGGCAGCTCGGTGGTGGTGGCGCCCTGGATGATCATGCTGACCGGAAACTCCGGCACCGTCTGCGAGAAGTCCCGCCACTTGCGGAACGCCTCGCCGGGATCGTGCTCGCCGTCCGGCAGGAAGGTATTGGCGGCGATCACCCGGGCAAAGCGCTCGGGGTGATTGCCCACCAGGCGCAGACCGATCAGGCCGCCCCAGTCCTGGCAGATCAGGGTGATGTCGCGCAGGTCCAGGTGATCCAGCAGCAGGCTGCGCACCCAGCCCACGTGCCGGTTGTAGGTGTAGTCCTCGCGGTTCACCGGCTTGTCCGAGCGGCCGAAGCCGATCAGATCCGGCGCGATCACCCGGTAGCCGGCGGCCACCACCGGCTCGATCATGTGCCGGTAGAGGTAGCTCCAGGACGGCTCGCCGTGCAGCATCAGCACCACCGGGGCGTCGCGCTCGCCTTCGTCCAGGTAATGCATGCGCATCTCGTGGCCTTCGCCGTCGTCGACCTGGGCGTAGTGGGGCGCCCAAGGATAGCCGGGCAGGTTCTCGAAACAGGTGTCCGGGGTGCGCAGATAGTCCATGGTGCCGCTCGCGTCGAAAAAGGAGGCATTTACCGTAAGTCCGGACTTTCGATGGCGCAATGACCCTTTCTTCCAGCGGGTCAGGAGGCGGCGTCGGTGTGCTCTTCGAGGACGGTGAGGAAGGCGTCGCCGTAGGCTTCCAGCTTGCGGTCGCCGACGCCGCTGACGGCGGCCATCTCATAGCGGTCGCGGGGACGCAGGGCGAGCATGTCCATCAGGGTGGCGTCGTGGAAGATCACATAGGGCGGCACGCCTTCCTCCTCCGCCAGCTGCTTGCGGCGGGCGCGCAGCGCCTCCCAGAGCTGGCGGTCCGCTTCCGCCACCTGCGGTTTGCTGCGGCGGGTGCGCTCGGCGGATTTGGCCGCGTCCTTGCGCAGATGCAGCGGCACTTCACCGCGCAGGTAGGGGCGGCAGGTCTCGGTGAGCTTGAGGGCGCCGTAGCCGTCCGCGTCCACGGCGAGCAGGCCGCGCGCCACCAGTTGCCGGTAGATGGCGCGCCACTGGCTGGCGGAGAACTCGCCGCCGATGTTCCAGGTGGAGACGTGGTCGTGGCCGGCGGCGGCCACTTTGTCGCTGCGGTTGCCGGTGAGCACGTCCACCAGATGGTTGACGCCGAAACGCTGGCCGGTGCGGAACACACAGCTGAGCGCCTTTTGCGACGCTTCGGTGGCGTCGAAGGTCTGCGGCGGGTTCAGGCAGGTGTCGCAGTTGCCGCACGGCTGCTCCAGGTTTTCGCCGAAGTAGTGCAGCAGCGCCTGACGGCGGCAGTGGGTGACTTCGCAGAGCCCCAGCATCGCTTCCAGGCGCTGGTGTTCGTGGCGTTTGAACTGCTCGTTGCCTTCCGACTGCGCCAGCATCTGCTTGTGGCGGATGGCGTCTTCCAGGCCGTAGGCCATCCAGGCGGTGGCGGGCTCGCCGTCACGGCCGGCGCGGCCGGTCTCCTGGTAGTAGGCTTCGATGCTTTTCGGCAGGTCCAGGTGGGCGACGAAGCGCACGTCCGGTTTGTCGATGCCCATGCCGAACGCCACCGTGGCCACCATCACCAGGCCGTCCTCGCGCAAAAAGCGCTGCTGGTGGTCGGCGCGCATCGCGCCGCTCAGGCCGGCGTGGTAGGGCAGGGCGGGGATGCCCTGGTCGGTGAGCCACTGGGCGGTCTGGTCCACCTTGTTGCGCGACAGGCAGTAAACGATGCCCGCTTCGCCGGCGTGTTCGGCGCGCAGCAGGCGCAGCAGCTGTTTGCGGGCGCCGTCCTTGCGTTCGATGCGGTACTGGATATTGGGCCGGTCGAAGCTGGACACATAGTGGCGCGCGCCGGTGAGGTCCAGGCGCTCGGCGATTTCCGTGCGGGTGCGCGGGTCCGCGGTGGCGGTGAGCGCGATGCGCGGCACCTTGGGGAATTCACGGTGCAACAGGGAGAGCTGCAGATAGTCGCTGCGGAAGTCGTGGCCCCATTGCGACACGCAATGGGCCTCGTCGATGGCGAACAGCGCCAGCGGCGACTGATGCAGCAGCTCCAGGGTGCGCGGCTGGATCAGCCGTTCCGGTGCCACGTAGAGCAGGTCCAGCTCGCCGTTGCGTACCTGCTGCTGCAGGGACTGGCTCTGCTCGGCGCTGAGCGTGGAATTCAGGAAGGCGGCGCGCACCCCCAGCGCATTGAGCGCGCTGACCTGATCCTGCATCAGCGCGATCAGCGGGCTCACCACCACGCCCACGCCGTCGCGCACCAGCGACGGGATCTGGTAGCACAGGGATTTACCGCCGCCGGTGGGCATCAGCACCAGGGCGTCGTCGCCGTCGATCAGGTTGTCGATGATGGCGCGTTGTTCGCCACGGAAGTCGTGATAACCGAAGACGTGCTGTAAAACGGAGAGGGCGTCGCGTTGCATGGCGGCGAGTATACCCGCCCGCCGCCACACTGACATCCGGCTGACTCCCTTTTCCGTTATTGTCGCCCCCTGTTTTAAGATCGGGCTTTCGTCGGTTTAAGAGAATGACTATGAGATTCGGGAAGGTATTCTGGGAATTCCTGTGGCTGGGCTGTATCAGCTTCGGTGGTCCCGCCGCCCATGTGGGCTATTTCCACCGCCGCTTCGTGGTGCGGCTGGGCTGGCTGGACGAGGCCACCTACGCCCGTCTGCTGGCCCTGACACAGTTTCTGCCCGGGCCGGCGTCCAGCCAGCTCGGTTTCGCCATCGGCCGTCACCGGGGCGGGCTGGCCGGCGGCGTTGCGGCTTTCCTGGGATTCACCCTGCCGTCTTTCCTGATCATGGTGATGGTGGCCCTGTACGCCACCCGGCTGCCCGAGGCCTGGCTGAACGGCCTGGTCACCGGCCTGAAATGGCTGGCGGTGGTGGTGGTGGCCGATGCGGTGCTGAACCTGGGCGGCAAATTCTGCCGCGACCGCTTCACCCGTGGCGTGGCCCTGGCCACGGCGGTGGTGCTGTGGCTGTTCCCCGGCGTCGGTGTGCAGTTGCTGGCGTTGCTGGTGGCGGCGCTGATCGGCCGCCACTGGCTGAAGCCCTCGGCGGCGCCGGAGGACGCGGGCGCCGGCGAAAGCCGGGTGGCCTGGCTGCCGTTCGGCCTGTTCGCCACCGCCTGGCTGCTGCTGTGGCTGATCGGCGGCGGCACCCTGGGTGGGCTGGCCCGGGACTTCTACAGCGCCGGGGCGCTGGTGTTCGGCGGCGGCCATGTGGTGTTGCCGCTGCTGGAAGGCTTTGTCGGCGACGCCATGAGCCAGGACCAGTTCCTC
>Ga0208179_1001920_pt1 | contig 10146 bp, 4 predicted proteins | sample Malvired_Geostar_FD_184238 | JGI IMG/M metagenome (GOLD analysis project Ga0208179, IMG submission 184238) | Marine viral communities from the Global Malaspina Expedition - Malaspina viral metaG DeepMed_Geostar (SPAdes) (version 2) | ecosystem: Environmental > Aquatic > Marine > Oceanic | place...
AGGATCAGCCATCGGATTCTCCTATCATCGAATTACGGAACTATGCTCAACAGGAGGGATGTCCGTTTATGCTGCCGAGTCTATACCAGCGAGAGCGGCGCAGGACTTGGCCGAGTACACCACGGCGTTCAGATAGACCGCCATACGGTAGACATCCTCGTTCTTGTCGAACTTGGTGCCCAGCCGTTGCACGTCGGGTTCAAGTACCGCTCCGTTGTGGATGACCGTCCAGCCCTGTTTCTCCTCGCCCGTCTTGATAGCGTAGATGGTGGTAGCGGAGGAGGATGCCCAGCCGCCGGAGTTCTCATAGGTCTCGCTGTTGGTTATGTAGTCGTTGATGACCACCGGGATGTTGTTGTAAAGGATGTACTGGTGTCCAAACATCTCAGCGGAATTGAGTACCACGCCGCTACCGGTGGCACGGGCCAGGGCGGTGAGCTTGCGGCGCATGGTCTTGTTCATCATGAGGAAGTCGGGCTTGCCCTGCTCCACCATGTCTATCATGGCATCTAGGCGGTCAAGGGTAAGCTCGGTCTCGTCGCCAGCGATGGTGGAGGGCGTCGAGCCGTCGTCCATCATGAGCAGGCGGGTGTCGCTGATGAGCAAGGATGTGAGTCCTTCCGGCTCGGTGGATACGGAGCCGGAGTTGCCGGTGACGAGCAGGTCCTCCAGTTTCCTGGAAACGGACTTGGCCATCTTCGCAAGAAGCACGGCTTCCTGGGACTGTACGTTGTCCACCGTCTGGATAGCGAACCTGTCGAGAGGGTGCTGGATGCCTACCGTGGTCAGGGACACCGTCTTCTTGGTGTAGGTCGGCTCGGTGTCGGACGTGTAGGTCGGCTCGGTGTCGGACCAGGTATCGCCTACCTGGTGGGTGGCTGCGGCTCCCAGTGTACTCTCACGGTTATAGACCAGGGAGTTGCCGGAGAATGAACGGAACTGTAAGAAGGGGGCCAGTTCAGATGCCGTGATGATGTTGTCGAAGACACCAGCAATGACATCGTCGTTGGCCAACTTCTGATACTCAGACAGAGTTGGCATATCGGTCTCCTAGAGTCTGTTTTGTCTAATCCTCAGACCCCTCTCTATGAGGGCGGCACCGTGGAGTTCCTCGCTACCGCCAGCTATGGCAGAACCTGTGTCAAGGTCATTGATACCGTGCTGCTCGAGGGCCTTCTTGGCCGCTAGTTTGGCCTCCTCTCGGAGGGCCTTCTTCTCGACCTCGGCGCTGTTCCTCTCCTGCTGGTTGACCATGCGCTGGGCTTCTATCTGGGCGTCATACACACCATCATAGTTGCCCTGCTGCGCCTGTTGCCAGGCGGTCTGCCACTGGGCCTGAATCTTGGTGGCGTCCTCCTCGCTTATGAGGAGATTGCCTTCTTCATCCTGTACAGTGGATAGGAGACGGGCCTGTTCCCGCTCATACCTGGCGTTCCAGGCACGGTCTGCCTGGCTGCGGGCTGTTTCCTGGTTTATCTGACTTATCTGCGCCTGGAAGTCTTCACCACTGCCACCAGTGACATACTGGTCCATGGTGGCGGTGAGTACCTTCCGCATAGCAGATAGCTCGTCCTTGAAACCAGCTAGTTCTGCGTCCCTATCCGTTTCTCTCCGGCGCTGTCCGTCCCTGGATCTCTGGTCATTCTGTAGAAACCAGCTAGTTCTGCGTCCCTATCCGTTTCTCTCCGGCGCTGTCCGTCCCTGGATTTCTGGTCATTCTGTAGCTTATCGACCAGAGCCTCCAGCTCCTCGGTCCTCGCCTTGTAATCGGGTTCTTCCTGGGGTTCTTCCTGGGGGGCCTCCCCCGATGGTTCCTGTTCAGTGGTCTCTACCTGTTCTTGCATGATGCTCCTTTATGGGAGGGATCACAGCTCGATGGTATACATAAGATGATTCAAAAGTCTACGGGGTGCTACTGGTTTAGCTGATTCATGATAGCTTCCCACTGGGCATCTATACCCTCCTCACTCTTTGCGCTGCTACCTATCTCATTGTCTATGTAAGCCCTATCGGTCTCAGCAGCATCTTCGTAGACAGGGAACCCAGGAGGTTGGTTTGGGGTACGCATCCATTCTCGGATACCAGTTACCCTACCCTCATAATCGGTGATGATGTCACTGCCTGCCTCGGAAGCTAATCCCCGCCATAGCCTCTGAAGATGTAAGCTGTCTTTGCTCTTCGCCTGGATGAAACGGGCTAGTATCGCCTTCTCCTGGTCGGTGTAGTCAGCGCTCTGGTAGAAAGAATCCTCCACCAGGTCAGACTGTCGCCATAGAGGTCGTAGTATCTCTCTGTTCTGCCGTAGCTGCCTCTCACCCTCAGTGGCGTTCCTTCCAATCTCGAACCTTACCTGGGACATCATGTCGGGGCCATAATCTGGATCAGCGGCCCATCTGTCTTCCAGCTCGGCCAGCATACGATCCTGCTCGTCGAAGTCACGTCGGCCCAGTGCATCGTCCAGGTCGGGGTTCTCCATCACTTTCATGAAATCATCAATAGCCCTTCCTAGAGCAGCTTCCGGTGGGGAGGTACGCTCCAGGGAAGCCATGAGGCTTTCGTATTCATTCTCAAGACTCTGGACCTTTGTGGCGTACTCCTTGTATATCTGACTTACCGCACGGCGGTAAACACGGTTGGGCTTCCGTCCCGCTTCCTCCCAGGCCTGCTCTAAGGCGTCCGTGCGGGTCTCCTTCAACTCATCTTTCTCGTCGGCGTAGGACCTGAACTCATCCCCCCGCTCTCTCTGGCGGTCCTCCCTCTCTTCGGTGAGGCGCTGGATGGTGGGGTCATCATCTATGAACCTCAGTACATCGGCGGGTAGTTTGTAAGGGTTGAACGTCCATATGCCCTCATTAAGCACTTCCTCGATGAGGTCTATCTCAGTGTCGGAACGCTTAATAACGTCTGGTTCTCTCTGTCCAGGGACGTGTATCTCCTTGTAGTCGAAGCCACCTGTGGAGAGGAGCCTCTGGCCACGGTACTGCCTCTGTTCATTGCGCTGTTCAGTCAGGGACATGGGACTGCTTTTGCCACCATGGGCCTCAAACCCTATAAGTTCTATGGACCGGCCAACCGCACTCCCTATGTCATTATCCGATAGGTTCTTCGCTATGCCCTTGGCTCCTTCATGAACCTGGTCCTCTATGAACGGCACGAAGTTCTCGGCCAGCCTACCCATCACCTTCATCCAATCGGTGCTTTCACCCCGAGTTCCTACTGGCTTACCCATGGCATCGCTGCCGGTCCAGAAGTCCCAGATGTTAGCTACCGTACCGGAGGACATACTCCTCATAGCCTTATGGGGTCCACCCTCTTCAGTGACCAGGGCTGAAGTTATCATCATACCAACCAGGCTATCCCAGGTGCCAAAGAGGGATATGTTTGAACCCCATGGAGTCAGGATACGCATGAAGTTGGGATTCCTCACCCAGTGTTCACCCTTAGTACCTTCCCTGACCTTGACTACAGGCCTGTGGTCAGTCTCATTGCCCATGGCGTAGTTAGCACCAAAGGTCAAAGAGGTGCCGATGGCGATCATCTTGATCATGGACTTAGCTGCCATGCGTTTCTCGAGAGAAGCGGTGGTGAGCTTGCCTAGAGGTCCACCCCTCTGTGGGCCATACGGACCTCTCCAGCCAGTGACCACGGATGGAGTACCCATGATGGCACGGGCGAGGGTATCGAAGCGGGACTGGAGGAAGCGAGGAGCAAACACCAGTAGGTCACCTAGATCGCCACCTGTCCGTCCCTTAGACCAGCCGGTTGCCCCATTTATGGCATTGGCTATCTTCTCCAGGTCACCACGCTGGCTCAGTTCTTCCAGGGTGTGGTGCTTCAACATACCTTCCAGGTAGTCGTCTGCCCATTCCAGCCTGGCCATATCACCACCAACACCGAAAGCACGGTTAGCCTGCTTCACCCCAGGGAGTTGACCTATACCGAATCCCCTTCCAAATGCGAACTCTGTATCGCTACCATTTATGACTAATCCGTTAGCCGCCCACTGACTGGAAGTGAGGTGGCCATGTTCAGCCGCCTTATCGTCGAAGTGGTAGAAGAAGGCATCTGCGGCACTTTCACCTCTGCCCTCCACGATACCCACCTTCTGTGAGCCTGGTATACCCCAGAGCTGCCATGTGAACCTGGCTACCCGCTGCCAGGCCCTGGGGTTGTCGTAGAACCTCAGCAGCATCTGTACAAACATCAGGGAGTTGTCCAGCGTAGCCCTAGCTCCCCTGTAGAGGGAGTTGAATCTGTCGTAGAAGGCCTTCGGGTTTGGACCTGCTATACCTGGCTCTCTCTGTATGTACTTGCGGGCCGCATTGGCCATGGCATCGGGCCAGTAGTAACCTCCTAATCCAGGTAGGGGTATGATAGCGTTGCCTTCTGGGGGTTTGGTAGACCCCTGGACCGCAGACTTCCATACATCCTTGAACTCGGCCAGCTCCTTCTCACGCTCCATAAGGGTGTCAGCGAGTTTGGCCTTAGACCACTCATTCTTCAGAACCCTGACCTCGGCATCAGATAGCTGCTTACCGGATAGAGTTAGCTCTCGGTTGAGTATCTTCGTGATCCTGCGCTCCTCCAGTCGCAGCAGGCTGATGTCCCGCTCGAGTTTGCCCACCATGTGCTGGCGTCTTATCTGCGCCTTGAGTGCGTTCCTATGGCTTCTAGCTTCAAACTTAGCTTCTGCCTGAGCAATGCGGGCGACATCTATATCTCCCTCCATATCCTCAACCCGCTTAGACATGAACTCGACCTCTTCCACCAGGTCATCCGTCAGCGAGGAAAGCTCGTCTATCTCCTGCATCTTGCGGGATAGTACAGCGGCAGTGGTGTTGCCTACGGTTCGAGCTGGGTCATTGGTTGCCACCTGCTCCAGTACGTTAGGCCACAGGTGCATATTGTCGTTCCCGGCAAGGTTGCTCACCTCGATTATCAGACGGTCTATCTTCTGTAGGGAGCGGCCTAGTTTCAACTCTTTCTTGGTGGAGAGTCGGCGTTCTGACCTGAAGGGTCCTATGTGGGAGGAGATGAAATCCCTTGCATCCTGAGCGGTCTTCAGGGCACCTTCCCAAGCACTTATCACCTCCCTTATCTCCCATTCATCAGGGAGTAGGGTACGGTCTCGCATCAGCAGGTTCCTTTCGGCTCTTCCCAAGCGGGAACCCGCTTCTCCAAGTCTGGATGCGCTGCGGGCTGTCTGCCGGTCCAACTGAACCTGTATACGTTTCAACTCGGCATCTAGTACCGGGGACTGACCATATAGTCTCTTCAGGGAGTTCCTGGTGGACTGTACCCTGCGGTTGAGGTTATTCCATTGCTGCCTTACAGGCTTACTTATCTGGTCCGATAGCTGACTGCCCATAAGGATACCAGTGTCGGGGTCTATCAGGGAGCGGAGGAAGTTAGCAGAGTGGGCATCTACTATATCCTGACCCACCTGCTCAGTGTATGACCTGAGTGCCTCACGGATATGGGGGTAACGGTACTGCTTGATAGCGCCGTCTGAGTCTGCTACACCCTGTATACCTTCGGACATGGATGCTATCTTGTCGAACTTACGGTGGGATACCTGTCCTCTGTAGGCACTCCCCAGGGATACTTTCTTCTCTGGCCGAAACATGGGATGTACACGGACAGGGCCTATCTGCGGGGCATCTCTGACCAGGGTAGCATCGCCTCTATGCAGGTAGAATCCACCAGGCACCTTGGTATTGCCTGAATCCAACTGGATGTCTGAGCGCACGGCGGTAACAGGCATCTCTGCATCTTCCAGTATCTCGTCATACCGCTGTGAATACTCCCTGAGTTCCTCCATGACCTTCCGCTGTTCTACAGTAAGTTCATCCCAGTAGCGTGGGAGTCGGGCGGCAAGGTCCTGGATGGTAGGAGCGAATCCTATTATATCCTCATCGGTACTTCGCCTGAGCCTTTGCCTCAAGGATTCCTGCTCGGGGAAGTCATCTATCATCCTGGCCAGGGACTTGATCTGGCCAAACTCGTTCATGTCGAAGTTGGACTCTACACGGTAAGAGAGGCCACGGGATTCCGCAGCGGCAACACGCCTGACCTGTAGCATACTCTCAGACCTGAGACGCCCAACAGAGGTGCCGTAGGGGTCCTCTGGGATGACGTTACGGAAAGGCGCACCTATGGTGACCTGAACGAACCTTGCCATCTTCTCGACGGGGGTGAGTCCTGCTACAGCGGGTTTGATATTGAAGTGCTTACCCCCCAGTACGGGGGGTTTGACCATGACGTTATCAGGAGAGATTATCTCGGCTACACCGCCACCACGGATAACTCCAGGTTGGAAGCCTGGGATGATACCTTCGCCGGATGTAACACGCCTTCCTCGGGCAGCGGCTGCTTCCGGTACCTTCTCCATCCATGGGCCGGAGAAGAATGGGTCTGACTTCTCACCTGCTGTCCTGGGGGCACGGAACAGGGTAGTACCTGGTAGTCTTCTTACACCAGCACCTCCTACCTTGACCAGGCCACCACTAGCCGCTCTGACGGCCCCACGGACGAGTCCACCTGATACTGCCTCCAGGGGGTCTAACGCTATCTCTATACCTAGTTTGACAGGCTCGACAACGTACCAGGGTAGTATCTTCTCCTCTTCCGCTATACGCATATGGCGGTTAGGGGATATGATCCTGGATTCTCTCTCTCCCGTATTGGGGTTTATAACGAACTCACGCTCGAATCCTTCCTCGTCGTAGATACCAGCAGACCCTGTCATCTCATTGATACGGGTCTCAAGTTCCTGCTCACCTGGTATGAGTGTTTGAGCCTTGTGTATCAGCTCGTAGGCAAGGCCCGATATAGTGGCATCGTAGTGTTCAAAACTCCCACCTGTCATCCTGGGGGTGAGTCCCTGAGCTTCCCTCTCCAGGTTCTCCACATAGTTGGTCTGGTTGTAGGGTGACTCCAATTCCTTGGCGAAGCTGACAACCTCTTCTACTTCCTGCCTTCGCCTCTCTCTATCGGCTGAGGTGTCTACTATACCGGCAGCTCTTGCTGCCTCCTGTACACGGGGGGCATATCCAGCCCAGGGGTCCTGGACCGTAGGCTCGTAGGGTAACTGGGTATAGCCTTCAGTCGCCCCTATCACCCTCCTCCACAGTGGGTCCTGCTCCTGGGTAGGAGTGGGTCTGGGAACAGCTCCCCTGCCAACCGTGGGTGGAGGAGCTGCCGGAGGCTGTACCACGTTGGTAGGACCGAAGCCGAGGTCCTGTACGTCGGGTATCAGCTTCTTCTTGGCACGGCTCTGTATAGGAAGGTCGAAACCCATCAGCGTATACCTCTGCGGCTAAGTGGCAGGATGCGGGCGGTAGGCTGACGCCTTCCACCTGGTATGGGTAGTCTAAGTTCCTGCTCGAATGACCTGGGCGGGATGCCTGCCTGGGAGGCCAGGTCCATGAATATGTCCCTGGACTCGGGCGTTATGTTCTGGAAGGCCTGTGCGGATGGGAGGGTTAGTCCTGCCGCACGGGATAGGTAGCCTCGGGGCTGGGATATGGCACGACCTGACTGGAGTTGGCGTAGGCCCAGGGGTAGTTGCTGGAAGACTATGCCGCCGCTCTGGTAGCCCCTGGTGCCGTTGGCCTTGGCCCTCGCTACCTCGGCCTGGTTGAGGCCTTTGATGGGCAGTACGAAGGTTCCTGGTGGGAGGTCTACCAGTTCGGGGCCTTCCTCGCCTACTATCTCGAGGTTGTTGCCCTGGGTTAGACCGCCTTGAGCAAATCCTCGTATCGGACCGCCACCCGCCGAATATCCTACTGGTCCTACACCAGGTATAGGTTCGTTAGAGGGGGTGATACCAGTATCAACCTGGCTCCTATCAATAGAGCCAGGTGACGCATTGATTGTAGGAATACCCTTTGTTATCTGTGTAGTACCTTCTACCTGACTCATAGGGCTATACGCACTGACAATGTTTAGACCGGTACCGCTCTCTACAGGAGTGTGGCCAGGTAGGTTACCGCCTAAGAAGTCAGAAGGGCTGTCAACCCCCTGACTGAGAACCGTTCCAGGAGAAAAGTTTAGACCTGACTCAGTAAGGGCGGCTTGTTTAGTGGCGGCAGCAGCGGTTCCTGCTTCCATATCAAGCCGCTGATCCCTATTGATGACGGTCTGGGGGCTGAGTAGATCATCTGAACGCAGACCGGCAGTTACAGCGTCTAATGCCTCCTTCATGCTGCCACCACGACCAAGTACCCTGTTGAACTCAACAGCGCCTTTCTTAGTCATTATGCCTAAGTCGGAACCGTGAGATATATCCCGTGTTATACCCAGCCTACTGGCTTCGTTGGCTACCCACTGTCCGATGGGTATGTTCCTGGTTTTGCCTCTGGCGTCTGTCCAGGGTACTCCTGTAGGCGCAGCGTGTGGTTTATCACCCCGGTAGTCTCTATCTCCATCTGGTATTCGAGTGTCAGCCGCTACACCTGTTGTCGTATCCCGTTGCTGTCCAGGAGATGGAAGGGGTGGAGCTTCTAGGGCCTCGGCCAGCTTCCTGTTACTCTCAGCCAGCTTCTGGGCAGACTTCTCCATAGCAGCCTGCCACTCACCCTGCTCGGTAGCTCTTTGAGTCTCTAACTTGGTCATCCGCAGTTCAAAGTTAGCCTGTTGCTGGGTACTAGCAGCCTGCATCTGAGCGTTCTGTTGTTCAAGCTCATCCGTTAGTGGACTACGACCCTCCTGGTACCGCTGGGTGAACTGCTGTTGTTCGGCGGCTGTAGGGGGACGGCCAGCTCTTAGGCGTTGCTGGAAGGTGTTGTACTCCTTCACCAGGAAGTCTGGAGCGGGGCCTATGCGCTGTACTGTGCCTGGGGGAGGCGGGGCTACGGGTGTCTCGCCTCGGGCTATGGACGATATGAGTTGCTGGTCGGCTGGAGAGCGGGCGAAGGCTACAGCAGCCTGGAAGGCCTCCATGGCGGTGGGGCGTTGGACGAAGTCCTGGAAGGCCATAGCCTTGTCGAAGTCGCCGTCCACCAGGGCCTGGGTTATGATCTGGTCCATGGTTGGGGGCGCTATCTGGGATACGGCACCTGTCTGCTGTTGGAGCAGGCGTTGCTCCACGCCGTACATATCGCCTGCGGATACTATGCCTGGGTCGAACTGGGGTTTCAGTTCCGTCCAATCACCAGCCCTCTGCTGTAAGAACTCCCTATCTCCGGCCTGTATCACGCCAGGCTGGTAGACGGGGTCCTCTAACTCGATACTGCCATCAGGCTGCTTGACTACCCACTGCTGCATCTGCGAGTCGAAGTAGGTCTTGGCAGACTCTGGCATGATAGAGAACGAACCTGGAGATGTCTCAAGGAACCAGGAATCCCCTCTCTTCTGGGGTGTTCCTAGTTGGAACTGGTCTAGGGATATGTCCTCGCTCGAGCCATCGGTGTAGACGACATGGGCACCTGAAGCGGTGCGGAAGGTGTTCTGTACCTTCTTACCTTCGTTGGGCAGGAAGAACTGACCTACCTGGTCCCCTACCTTATGTAGTACCAGGGTCCCTTCACTACTACCATCGGCTCCCTTTATGTCTACCGTGTGTGTGTCAGCGGCTTCAATATCGGCAGTGGCTTCTTTCAGGGCCGGATAGAACCACTGTTCGCCGTCTACCACCTGGGTGCGTACATCTACCCTGCCATCGGGTATGCCAAGCGCTCGGCCTTTGTTAAGCGCCTGAACGTAGGTCTTCTGAAGGGAGGGGTCTTTGTCCTTCTCGTAGCTGTAGGTGCTTATCACCTTGCCGTTGGATAATACGGTGCCCGTGATCCTATCAGGGTTACCAGGTGACGGCTTCTCTACGAGTTCTATACTCTCTGAGGTAACACCCTTTGACTCTTGGAAGGAGAATGGGATGCCGCCTCGACTCAACTCGAGGTATTCCTTACCTTCTATGGTCTGTATCTTATGTGTTACGTCCCCTACTGCACCTCGGGCACGGCGCACCTCATCTTGGCTTCGTATGCGGTAGCTCCATTCCCTTTGGATGTCCCCATTAACTTCCCTATCAACCGGGACAAGTTCTATCTCGTCCTTATCGAAGCCTGCAACCTTAGCCGCCGAGTACACATAGCCGGGATATTCCCAGCTCTTCACAATGTCTGCGTCTTTTTTCTGGCCAAGACC
>Ga0208179_1001922_pt1 | contig 10140 bp, 9 predicted proteins | sample Malvired_Geostar_FD_184238 | JGI IMG/M metagenome (GOLD analysis project Ga0208179, IMG submission 184238) | Marine viral communities from the Global Malaspina Expedition - Malaspina viral metaG DeepMed_Geostar (SPAdes) (version 2) | ecosystem: Environmental > Aquatic > Marine > Oceanic | place...
ATCCTCATCCTCGCCCATGCCGAGCGGGGCGGCGGCAAGATTGTTGATGATGGCGGCGATCTCGTCGTCGGTGACCGGTTTGCCGTCGCTGGCGCCGGCTTTGCCCGGACAGGCGCCGTCGGGGAGGAATTGAAATGCGCCAACGCAGTCATGGCCAAGGGCGGCCAGCAGGCTGTAGGCATCCGTGCCGCCGGCGCCGACCCGCTCGGCGACGCGCTTGCGGATGCCGTCGCTGTCAGGAAGCAGATTGTCGAAGACGTTGATGACCGGTGCGCCGATATAGCGGTCCTCGCGTAAGGGCAGGGAGAGGGAGATCGGGAACGTGTTCTCCCAGGTGAGCCAGTCTTTGGCGTACTGGAAATCGATGGCCCCGGTGGATTCGCGGCGCAGACTTCCGACGAGGCGGTTGTTCAGGAAAACATTGAGCGGGGTGTAGGCCCGACGGCGCGTCATCAGAATATATCCTCGATATCGGCGGCGCTCGCCTTGCTTCGTCGGCGGACGACGAGTTCGAGGTCGAGAGCGGAGAGCGCGGCCATCAGCGTGCGCAGTTGTACGGCAGGCTCACCAGCCTCAAGGCGGGAGACGGTGCCTTGACGCAGGTGGATATGGTCGCCGAGCGCGCCTTGCGTCAGGCCGGCCCGTTTGCGGGTACGGCGTAGGATGGCGCCGAGCTGTTTTTCGTTTCGGGCGATTTGGTCGGTCATGAGCACCTCCACTCGCAATATACGCAAGCGCGTATAGAATATCAATATACGAATCTGCGTATATTGTATGGTTATACGCATACGCGTATCAAATGGGCGAGGATGCGGCGCATCTGGGCGCCAACAAGAAGCACTTATCGCGAAATGCGACTATCGCATTGATTTAAATGGGTTTTTCGAACCTGGGGGTTCGACGGGAAGCATGGAATGCCCCTGTATCGCACGCAGAAGCTCGCTGGCGGGCTCCGCGCGATTTCTGCTGTCACGCACAGTAAAAACTCTAACGCCCGCCAGTGACGCTTATAGGGCGTTTTTCTTAAATGAAGTATCAGGTGGGGTTGGCAAAGCGGGCCGCTTGTAAGCAAGCAGACAAAGCTCGATAGTGAGAGCCATACTTCCGGCGCAGAAAGCTGCCCATGCCCTCGTCAATGTCCGCCCCTGGTACGCCTGACGACTTTACCCATCGGCCCGACGGTGCCGTGCCGGCCGACGGCGTTCACGGTCTGAAGGAGCGGCTGGAGGCCACTATCCAGGCGCTGGTCGAGAAGGACATGGAGGTCATCGAGGCATACACCCTGCTGAACCTGATGCTGGTCGGCGGGCGGCCAAGGTCCCAAGCGCTTCTCGGTAAGCTGCAGTCGGGTGAACTGATCGCCCCGGTCGATCTCGATCTCGAGCCGATCCGTGACTATCTGACCGACCGTCAGTTGCGCAAGCTGTCCCGCGTGCTCGTCCGTTATCGTGAACTGCGCGAGGACTTCGCCAGTTTCGTGGGCAAGATCGTGCGCACCGGCAAGGTCGCCAAGGGCCAGCACCGGCGGATTTCCGGCGAGGTGATGGATTTCCTCGAGTTCACCGAGGAGGTGAAGGCGGAAACCTGGGATCTGTTCGCCGCCACCGACACGCTGACCGGGCTGATGAACCGCTCGGCGCAGGCTCGTATCTTCGAGGAGGAATGCCGTAAGGCCCGCCGCCGCGGCAACCCGTTCTGCCTGGCGCTGATCGATGCCGACAATTTCAAGGCCATCAATGACAATCATGGCCATGACGCCGGCGACATGGTGCTGGTGGCCATCGCCAACCGGCTGGACGAGAGCATCCGGGCCTTCGACCACATCTTCCGCCATGGCGGCGAGGAAATCCTACTGCTGCTGCCGCGCGTGACGCGGCGGGATGCGGACCGGATGATGGAGCGGCTGCGCAAATGCATCGCCGATACGCCGGTGCGGCTGTCCGACGGGACGGAGATCAAGGCCACCGTCTCCATCGGCTACAGCCTGCTGGGAGTCGAACCGGATATCACCATCGATACTGCCTTGCAGACGGTCGATGAGGCGCTCTATCAGTCGAAGGAGGCTGGGCGGAACCGCTGCACCTTCCGGCGGCACCGGCGGTAACGCACTATCGCGAAATGCGACTATTGCATTGATTTCAACGCGTTAATCTGATTTCGACATGAAATTCCCAGCGCAGAACACCCCTGTATTCCACATAAAAGCGCACTGACGGGCTCTGGGCGATTTCTGCTGTCACGCATAGCAAAAATCCTAACGCCCGCCAGCGACGCTTACAGAGCATTTTTCATGGGTGGTCAGCGGCGGAATCGGCCAACGGATTTCCGAACTTAGATGCATCCCGAGAGCAGACCGAACGGCGTGTGTTGGGCACCTGGCTCGCCAGCAGCAAGAATTCTTAATTCCAAATCAACATGTATAAGAAAACTGAACACACCTACTACATGTTGTGTTTCGACGGCAGGCCATCATGCAAGCCGTAGAATGAGTTTAAATAAATTTACAGTTAAAAGCGGGAGCTGCTTCCGTTCCGAAGCCCAAGGTTTCTAGGTCCGACCTATCCGAACAGATATCGTCTCCGGAGACATCAAAAAAGATCACTCGGTCGGCGCGGAGAGAGCTACCTAACGGGGGCGCAGCCCCCGTTAGGTAGAGCGCGAAGACGCCGACCGAGTGTTAATGTAGCCCACCTTCTCAGCCCGGCTTTATGCAATATACTCACTTTACCAGTTACAATCTTATTACATTACTACCCAGGCGCGGAATTGGTGTAAGCATTTGTTTTTTCAATATAAATTATAAAAAATCATGAGTAGGATCGTGAGGGAATTGTAGAGGGCCATATGCTGCTCTCCGATTCTCCGTAAATCTCTGCGTGCCTTTTCATAACGCCCTTGACCCGGCGCTCCATGACCTTCGGCGCAACCGCTTTCCCTGATATAAGCTCGAACATAAGCGAAACTTTTTTTGCGCTGTCCGGGGTATTTGCATCAATAATTCGGTATCTCGGATTGTACCTGCAGATCGATCTGGCAAGCCAGATATCAGCGGATTCTGCTGCAAATCGTCTAACTTGACCATGCGGATAATTGAGGAGTTCCTCCTTGAATTCATCCCGCTGATTCAGCAGCCGGCGGCGCAATTCATGCACCTGACGAGCCCTTAACATTGCCATTTCCCACTGCTCAAACGGTGTTAGGCCGATTGCGCCTGCTTTATTCGTTGCCCGCCATTTCATTCCGGCAAATTTATACGCATCGTCATATTTAAAATCGCCGCTGGTGAACAGATGAGCTACTGAGGAGTCCACTCTCCTGAAGTCATTGTGTGTACAGTACACCCAGTGCAGATCGATTATTTGCATGTTTATATCAAGCTTATTGTGAAATTCTGATCTTTTTGGGCTCGGTGGAGCTGGTGTATAAATTCGTGGCCTAAATGCAGGCGCAATTAATTTTCGGCGATTTAATTCAAATGATAAATTAACATATAACCGTAGGTATTTATCGATAATGTATTCCGTTTTATCACTACTATAGAATGTATCGCTACAATATTCCATGACTTCGTGGATTCGTTCTATAGACCAGTCGCTGATACCGCCTTTACCATGTGCCTTCGGTGTGACGATATAATCGGCTTTTATGGGGTCCATATTAAGATATTTCTCCAGGTTATTGATGGGCTGACCAATGGTATATGGCCGGATGGCTTGGCGGTGCTCGTATGGTGAGCAGCAGCCAAGTCCGAAATAAGTAAGCATTTCGTTATTGGCAAGGAGGCGAAATTTCGACGCAGTTAAGATTCCTTGCTTTGCTATTGCAGGGCTAAGCAGAATGAATTTTCAGGAGGAAACGTTGAGTGGCCTGAGGGCGAAACGGATGGCCGCCTCATACGACATGATCGGCGTGGATTACGCAAATCTGCGCAAGCCCGATCCCCGGCTCGGCGCGATGATAGAGAATGCGTTGGGCGATGCTCGTACGATCCTCAATGTCGGCGCGGGTACCGGGTCCTACGAGCCCGCCGGACGGACCGTTACCGCCGTCGAGCCTTCCATCAGGATGATCCGCCAGCGCCCGCTTCCGGCGGCGTCCGTGGTGCAGGGATGCGCCGAGGCGCTACCTTTCGCCAACGATGCCTTCGACGCCGCCATGGCGGTGAACACGGTCCATCACTGGGCCGATAAGGCGGCGGGTCTGACGGAGATGCGCAGGGTGACGCGCGGGCCGATCGTCCTGCTGACCTTCGATCCGATGCACCGGGGGGGCTGGCTGCTAGATTATTTCCCGCGGCTTGCCACCCTCGACGATGCGCAGATGCCGCGGATCGAGGATTATCAGCGCTGGCTCGGGCCGATGGATGTCAAGCCGGTTCCCGTCCCGCACGACTGTATCGACGGCTTCCTCTATGCCTACTGGCGGCGGCCGCGCGCCTATCTCGACCCGAAGGTGCGCGCCGCCATGTCGTCCTTCCATGCGCTGGGCGACGTAACCGCCGGACTTGAGAAGCTGCAATCCGATCTCGAGAGCGGCGCCTGGGCGGCACGATATGGCGCGTTGCTCGATCTTGACGCCTGCGATGTGGGCTACCGGCTGGTGACGGCGGGCTAGCCTTGGGTAACCCCATGGGAAGTTACCATGGGGCCAATAGAACGACGGGACGGTCGGCTTTGCTTAACCAGTTGTTGCCGCCTTCCAAAAGGGAGGGGGCCGGTTCTAGACTGTCCGGTTTCAGGTATCGAGGGCCGAACAGCTGCTGTTCGAAACGAGTAGGTCTCGACTACGGTATCCGATCTTATTTCCGCCGCTCCTGCGTCGCGGGCTGCTTTGGCATTTGCCGACACTGTAGTGTCCGCGTCCGTGGCTTTGCTTTGGAGCAGGCGCCGCGCGTGGTTAGGCATGTACAACGCACCGTGCTAGTTCCTGTCGCAGATAGAGAAGGCTGTAATTGAGCCACCGGCTTAGCGCCGGAAGATCGCTCGGCGCGTTCATGTGGCGACCGACATCGCCCGGCGGCGCAGGAAGCCACCAAGGTGCTGCGCTCGCCAAATGCATGCGCTCGACCGAGAGTCGCCGAACCAGATCATCGACTGTTGGCTCCTGTAGCGCGGTTTCGAAATCCTCAACAATCTCCACCGGATCGGGTTGGAAATCGACCGGATGGTCTCGGGCCAGACTACGCATCAAATCGAGCTGCCAATGGGGATGACCCGCGCCTGGGCTTTGAAACGAAACCTCCGGCCCCGCCCACTTTGTGATGCCGGGCCATTCCAGCCGGAGAAACTGAGGTTTGATTGCCTCGTGACGTTTTCCAAGATAGACGGTCAGGCCCGTATTCTTGAACCTGTAGGGACGTTTCCCCGTCGTTAGCTCCCAGACCTCCTGCCAGCCCAGCCAGGCGAGGAGATTACTCGGCATCTCGCATAGCGGCGCTACCCAGCTTGCGCCGCCTTGATCGCGGGTGACGCGTTCGCACTCCGGACCCTGCAAGCCGGCCCATATGCGGTCGGACTGGTAGTCTGCGTCCACCCGCAGTTGTCGCGGGTTGAGCTCGAGAGCTGCGGCAATCAAGCCCTTGAGCTCGATCCATCGTTGGTCGAGCGCGCCCTTAGTGGCTCGAAGCTCCGGCGGCGGGCTAAGCGATTGCGAGGCTGGGCGCACCATATATCTCCGCCACAATCTGAGCCGTTCGGCTGCGCCAAGACGGATCGGTTACATCTACAGCCTTACCAAGGATCGCCAGTTCGCTTACCCGCCGGCCGGCGCGCGGGTCTATGCTGAGCGCTCGCAAATCGGGCAGAGGCATGGGATTGACGTGACGGGCGCTGAGGTCAAACTGACCTCCAGCGACGTGTGGGGCGTAGAGACTAAGGAGCTTGGCAAACGGCGATGAATTAAACAATGCCACATATCCGGCGAGAATGTCCGCCAAGGGTAGAGCCTCGTCATTCGCCTCGACCAACGCCGCTTTCGGCGTCCAGACATGTCCCATGACCGCGACATAGTCGGCTTCGTAATCGCCCACGAATCCGCCTTCGGCGGAGAAGAACTTGCTGATAATCCGAGGGCCCTCGTTATAGGCCCAGGACCTCGAGTGCATCAGCCCCCACCAGTCCGTACGTTTGGAGCGTACGATCGAAGCGCGGGATGCCAACCGTTCACGGGCGGGCACGAGCGTCTTTTTGAAGTAGCTGGGCACGGCCTCAGCAACTGCGGCTTCCTCTGCGAAAAGCGGTCCCGAGGCTGTGTGGGGGAAGAACACGTAGTACGGCTTCACAACCCGGCCATTTTGGATGGAGTCGGTCATGGTCGCGATGCGGAAGGCTTTTCTCTCTTTGGCCGGCAGGGCGCGCCACTCCTCCTCGGTCAGCAGCAGGATGTCGTTGAGCCCAGTCTGAATGCCCTGAGAAACCTCAAAGAGATCATACACGCTGGGCAGGGACAGCTCGCTCAGATCGGCTAGGAGCCGCTCGGTCGCCGGCGTCGGCAGCCGCCAAGTCGGCCGTCCGGTCAGCGAGTCCGACAGGATCGGAAACAGGCTCCAATTGCTTTCGATGATCGGAGCCGTAGGCGCAGTGCCGTTGAGCTTTCGGATTTGGCGTAGAGCCTCTCCGGTGGCGGCCGCGTCGTTCTCGGTCAGGATGGCAGTCAAAGTCGAGGGAGCCTGTGGCCGGCCCTTGCGCACTACTGCGCAGGCGACCTGAACCATGGCGTGCGAGAACAGACCGAAATCGCCGATAGAGGCGAGCATACGCACATCGCCCTCAGAGGCCAGTCTCTCGCGCCAGCTCGCTGCGGCCTTCAAGGAAAGAAGGCTAGCCGGAAACAGCGAACCGAGAACCCCGCCGGGGTTGAGCGCTTGGAGGCCGCGCGTCACGAATGCCATACTGTAGTCACCTCGCGCCGCGCCGGCGTCGGTGGCATCGCGAAGTTGCTGGCGCTGCTCGGCGCTCTGAGCTCCGAAGGCGATAAATGGCGGGTTCATGACGATTACGTCGCAGGCCGGCATTCCTGCATCGCCCAGCGAGTCGCCGCGGGTCAGTTCAAGTTCGACCCCTCCTCTGGGCGACCAGTCTCTTAGAGACAACCGCAAGACAAAACGAGCCATAGCGATGGCGGCGGCGGAAATATCCAGTCCCACCAGTTTCAGTCTGCCGTTGAAACCCGCGCGACGCAATGCGCGCAGAGCTTCGTGTAAGAACGCCCCCGAGCCGCAAGCTGGATCGCACAACGTCAGCGTTTGGCGACTGGCCAGATCAGGAATGGCGGCCAGCACCTGCTCGACAATGCTGCGGGCTAGGGCCGGCGGCGTGAAATGGATGCCACCGCGATTATCCACGCGTGTCTCCGGCGCATCGATCAGGCCAAACAGGTCGAAATTCGGCGAGACGCGCAGCAGTTCGAAATGCGCCTCTTGGAATAGCTGGCCGCCGGCATGGCGGATGGCCAAGGCCGGGTGCAGCCGCAGGAACGACAGACCGCCCGGCGCCGCAGCGACTTCGGCCCCTGCCGCGTCCAGGCCCTGAGCCGCCAGTTGCGTGCAAAGCTCGGGCCCGTCCTCGGCCAGACCTAGGCCCGCCGGATCGACTTGATAGTGCTCCGGCGCGATCAGCCTCGCCAGGGCAGCGAGAAAAATGTCGGTCGTGCGCGCGTCCGGCAGGCCCGCGTTGTGGCTTAGCGCGCGAATGCGCCGGAAATAGTTGAGCAGATGATCGACAACGCCGCGATTGGAGCGCAGACGATCTTTGTTGAGATAGGCATAGAACCGGTCGAGGCTGCGCTCAACGCCGCCTCGTTCATAAACTCGGGGCTCGTGGGGCGCATCCCACCTTAGCACGGCCACCTTATCGTCGGTGACGGTGACGTGGTGAGGAATATCGCTCGACCAAGCCCATCCGGCCGGATCGCTGTGCCGCCACAGATCCTCGGTCGAGGTCGATAGCGCAAAGGTGCCAAACCCGCCGTCCAGCAGGACGTGGTGATCACCAGGCAAGGGGGCTACGTCATGACTTTCAAAGAGCGGCGCAAGCGCTAGGCCGAAGCGCTGGCTCCAGTCGAAGGCGGGGCCAAATCCAGTCATCGGCGCACCGCCACAACGGGAAACAGCGGCAATTGTGCCTCGACCTGCAGTTGGCTGGGCGTGGCTAAGGCCTCCAAGTGTCGACGCAGGCCGACGGTCAAACAGGTGTCCGTTGCGTCAATTTCCCCGTCCAGTTTCAGCAACGCCTCCTGAGCACTGGGAAATACCGCGACCGCACCCCACAGGGAGGGGAACGAGCGCCCCTTCAAAAGCGTCTGCAGTTGTGCGATGGCTAGGCGCCAGCCGCTGACCTCGACGCCATAGCGCTGGTGAACCTCGTTGAGAACGCGCAGTGCCAAAATGGTCTGCCAGGAAAAGAGCGTCAAATGTCCGCGCCCCGCCGGCGGTACGTCCGCAGTCACCACGGCGCGTCGCCCACACCACTCGCGAAGTTGGTGGGGCGTCAAGCCTGACAGGCGTGCGGCGTCGGATGCTTGGACTAGCGACATTTCGGATGGGTATCATACCCATCCTGACGGCGCCACCGCCAATTCGATTTAACCATCCTACGATTCTATCTGCGCCATATGCCGGCGTTCTGTGGATTAGGTGCCATCGTCCGCTTCAAGGAGAAGGCATCGTTTGTCTGAACGGCCGAAACGGGGCGCAAACCGGTCATTCAGAAAGTCGCACCGAGAGTTTCTCAAGCACGCTGACGTGAGCCACCATCTGGCCGCCCTGGACGAGCTGTACGGCGACAGTGACGCCTTCGCCCGATCGCTCGCCCGCGCTGATGAGGTCCGGCGAGCCATCGACGAGTGCCCAGCAGCAGGTCAGCCTTCGGCAGTATTCAGTCATACCGGTGGCTTCCGTATTTCGGGCAGCTGTTCACTGGCCAAAACTTCCGCAGCCAGTTGCGATAGTTTGGTCAACGAGATTGGCCGTTGACCGTTGTCTTGCATAGAGCCGGCTGCATTCCATGCAAGCAGTCCGGGCCCGTTGAATACGATCCGGATCGGCCCGCCCTTCGGTCGATGCAGGACGATCAGGTGCTCGGGTTCGTGGCGGATCGCCACACGGCGCCCCTGTGTCAGTTTTATCTCGACATTCCTGCCATCGCGAGACTTTGCATCGTGGCCGAGCGTCGACGCTCGATTCAAGTCCAGATCGAACATGTAGGCTGCAACCACCTCGCCGATGCTGCCGACAAGATGCCCGTCGAGCGTGAATTTCCGACCGGGAAACATCTGTCCGAGACCGTGCGATGCCATGTAGAGGTCGTCGAGGTAGCGGGCAACCTGAGCCCAATCAATGTTCCCGCTCATTCTGCTGCTTCCTTTACGGCCTCCATCCCAGGAACAAGCGCCTCATGGAGCAGGGCTTCGAGCAGGCGGGCGCGGGTGGTGTCGGCGCTGTCGAGAGCAGCCTCCAGCCGGTCGCACAGGGCCATGAGGGCATCGACCTTCGCCACGATGCGGTGCTGTTCTGCGAGGGGCGGGAGCGGGATGAGAAACTCGCTGTAGTCGCTTCCCTCAATCCGGCAGGTTCCATGGCTAGACCGTTTTACGCGTGCGAGCATCTCCGGGGTTAGCCCCTTCAAGGCCCGCAGGATGTATTCCGCCATTTCAGGTTTCTTCAGGATAATCGCCTTCATGTCCTGATTGATTGTCAGCGGAACCTTGGAGATCGCGGTCGGGAAACTGTGAGCGAGAATCATGCCGCGGACGACGAAAAGGACGCTCTCCGATTCAATAAGACTGACCGCTGATCCTGTGATGGCCGAATCGGTGATATTCAGTTGCGCTGCGTCTATGTAATCGACTTTCATGTCCTTGGGCGAAACCCAAGGAATACTCCCGTTCCAGAAGTCGTCACGAGCCTTGGATGGCGTCCCGCCGCCTTTCAGCGTTCCTAGTGAGCTAAGGCGCGACCACTGCCATCCCCTCGGGAGATCAAAAGGTACCTCCAAGTCCGACGGCATCCCCTTGTCAAATTGAGGTAGAGGATTGTTCGCTGGGTCCTGGGCCACCAGCTTGCCTCGGACGGCGAGGTTGAGGATGGTCTGGCGGAGCGATTTGATCTGGTCCGGGCGCGCGGTTAGGGCGGGGAACGCGTCG
>Ga0208179_1001926_pt1 | contig 10126 bp, 8 predicted proteins | sample Malvired_Geostar_FD_184238 | JGI IMG/M metagenome (GOLD analysis project Ga0208179, IMG submission 184238) | Marine viral communities from the Global Malaspina Expedition - Malaspina viral metaG DeepMed_Geostar (SPAdes) (version 2) | ecosystem: Environmental > Aquatic > Marine > Oceanic | place...
TTTCTCTTGTCTTGTCATATTTCTGTATTCTACAGGTGTTGCTTGTTTCTTGTCAGAAAACTTGTTTGTAGTTACAGGTTCAGAAGCTGGTTCTTTAGAAAGTTCTTCTAATTGTGCAGATAAAGTTTCTTTTTCAACTTCTAATGTTTCGTTAGTGTTTTTCATTTCTTCTAATTCTGAAGACAATCTACTAACATCGTTTCTAACTTCAGTAAGTAATTCTTTAATAACAGCACCGATTTCTTCGATAACTTCTTCTTTATTAAATTCTACTTCTTCAGTTGTTTTGATTTTCTTAGGTAACCTTTCGTTTACTTCCGAAGGTTCTACTACTTCTTCTACTACTTCTTCGATCACTTCTTCTGAAGCTTCTACTTCTTCTTCTGGTGCTACTTCTTCTTCTTCTTCAGTTTCAGTTTCGTAAATTTCTGCTACTACTCCTTCTTCTTCTACAGAAAAACCTACACCGTCTTCTGTTTCGTATTGTCCTACAGGTAACGCCATAGTCGTACCGTCTTCAGCTAGTATAGCAATATCTACACCCGCTGCTAGTTCTTCAGCAGAACTTACAATAATAGTACCGTCAATAAGTTTAGCTTGAAATTCTAAGTTAGTTGCTTCGTCTTTGTTAAGACCTAAAGCTTTTAAGATTTGATTTTTTAATTCCATTTTAATTTTGTTTTATACTATATAATATAATTGTTTAAGTTCTATTTGATTTTACCTTCTTCTTTCAATTCTGCGTAAGCTTTTCTTATGTCTTCGTCTGTATATGTCTTAGACATTTGTTCTAACCGATTTACGAAGTAGCCTTCAATTGATAACCCCTTTAGTTCACCCTCACGTATCTTTTGCCAGAGGTCGTCATTCTCTATTTTCATTTTAACAAACCAAGTACCGTTGCTTAAATCAAAACCGTAAAGTTTAGACTTATCACTATCACCTTCTTTTATCCAACTTTCTACAGTTAATACTCCTGCTACTCTTTGTTCGTGTTGGTATGTTGCTTTATGGTGGTTATTGTGTTTTAAGTAACTATAAGCTGCCTTCTTTACAGTATCTTTTGAAAAGTATACGTAATAGTCGCTGTCTGTATTTGCGTCGTATCTGTAGATCTGTTTATTAGGTATTAACGCTGGTGCTATAAGTTCTCTTTTTTCTTCGTCTACTTTAGCAAAGGTTAAGTTGTTCTTTTCTTTACCAAAAAATACAAAGTCTACTTCTATAGCTGGTGACGTTACTAAACTAATTGCGTCAATTGCTAAAGCTTCGTTTTCTTCGTCTATAACTAATTCTGTGATTTTAGTTGTTTTCTTTTTCATATACTATATAATATAAGTTATTTGTTATTATTTGATTTTTAGATCGTACTTCTTCTATTTATGTCTGCCATCTGTGCTTGACTATCCGTAATTTCACTTTCTACAACAAACGCCTTAACAGCTGGTTGTTCTTGTGCACCACCTAAACTAAAAGCACCTGTACTTGCTGGTAACATAGGTTCTGTTACATCTGCACCACCGCCTCCACCACTAGCACCACCTATTTTTTCACTTTTAATATTTGCTATTTGTGCTATACCCATTGCACCGTGTATACCTGCTTGTATAAGCCCCCAAGGCGCCGGTATGTCTGATACTGCACGCATAATAGACTTACCCGTAAAAAATGCAGTTTCTGCAATAGCTAAGTTCTTTTGTAGTTTTTCGTTTTTACCTCCTAACTTTTTAGCTAAAGCAAATCCTTGTGAACCTAGACTGTCTTTAAAGTCTGCTATTTTTTGTAGTCGTTCTTTTTCTTCTGCTACTGCTTTATCTCTTGCCGCTTTAATTCTGTCGCTGTTTTCTTGCTGCTCTTGCCAAACTCTATCTGAATGTTCTTTTATAGCTCTATCGTATTCTTCTTGCTCTTTTTCTTGTTGTGTTTGTATTCTTTCTAACTCTAAATTATCGTACTTTTCATTTATCAATAAGATTTGTTCTCTTGCGTTTTCTGCGTTTGCAACTTTTTCTAAGTGTATTTGTCTGTCTTGTTCTATTTGTGCTGCTGCTCGTTCGTTATCGTCTTCTATTCTTAGTAATTCAAGTTCTTGTTCTAATGTTCTTAGTTCTTCTGCTTCTTGTATTCTTTGTGCTTTTCGTTCTTCACGTCTTCTTTTTCGTTCATCATCTCGTTCTTTTTCTTTTTGTGCTGCTTTTTCTTCTGCTGCTATTTCTTCACCTATTTTTACTATAAGTCCGTCTATTCTTGTTACTTGTCTTTTGTATTCTTCGGCTGTCCTACTTAATTCTGACCGTTTTAGTTTTAAGGTTTTTATTTCTTCTTTACTTAAATCGTCTGTATTTTTTAAAGCTTCTTTATTTTCTTTTTGTAGTTCAATAGTCTTTTTTAATCCGTCTAACTGTTTGTTTAAGTTTTTAGTTTTTATTACTAACCGTTTTTCTGCGTCTGTTTCTGCTTTTGCTAGTTCTTTTTGTAAATCCCTTTCTTCTAAAAACTTTTCGTTTCGTCTTATTGTCGCTTCTGCTAACTTTATTTGTTCTGCTGTTAGGTCTTTTGTAGCTTTACTCCAATCGTAAACCGCTTTACCTATAGCTATAATTGCAATTACTAAAGCACCTATTCCTGTTGCTGCTATTGCGAATTTTAAAGCTTTTAAAGCTACAGTAGTAGCACTAACCGCACCCGTTAAAACTCCTTGTGCTGTAGCCCATACACCCGTTGCTATAGACCTAGCGTAAGTAACTGCAATACCTGCTTTATCTCTAACTAAAGCTAGTTTTTCTAAAGCAACCCTTTTAGCAGTAGTAAGCATTAAAGCCGCTTCACTCATCATACGTATACCTTGTGCTATTGCAATTGCAGATTGTACTTTAACTTGTAGTTTTTCTAGGTTTTCACTTTCAACACCTGCTAACGCCATAGCTCCTTGTGCTACTGCGAAACCGCCGGCTATACCTTCACCCATCTTTAGAAACGCCTCTGCCTTTTGTTGAGGTTCTAAACCTTCCATTTTCTTTTCTAAAGTCTTTACTTCAGAACCTGCTTTTTGTATTTTGTCTGCTAATTTATTAAAAGCGTCACTACCTACTTCAACTTCTTTTATAGCTTGTCTAGCTTGGTCTAGTTCTTGTTCTAACTGTCCTAAAGTCTTTACAGCCTTGTCTCCTCCTTTTAGTTTTAATTCTAACTCTACTTTTTCACTCATTTTTTAAAATGTTATGTTTGTTTGTGTTTCGTGTAAATATACCGTAGCATTCCAAATATTGTTTACTCCGTTACGATCTGAAACCGCTATTGTCGCTGTACCTGTTGCTACTTCTACTACATTACTTGTACCATTTACTCCGTCTTTTCCTATATTTATATTCTTCTTTGTTACTATTGTAGTTGTATAATCGTCTGCTACTCTAATAACTGCCTGTATATGTCTGTAACTAAATAAACCTGCTGTACCACTTGCACCCCCTATTTCTAATCTTGTTAAAAATATTTCTAGTCCTAAAATACTATTGTTTTGTAGGTTTATATACTCATCGTCTAAGTCTAATACCTTCATATTAGTAGTGGTATTGTCTGTAGTATTACAAGTTAGTTGTATTACTGACCTTTGAGGTTCATTTACTTTACTTGAACCACCGCCACCTTGTACGAACTCACCTTGTCGTAAAGCTTTACCATAAGAACCTATTACAGTAGCGTTATTTATACCATTGTTTATAGTATTATTTTCTCCACTTATTAAACAGTTTTCGTTAAACCCTTTTGCAGTGTTTAGTGTTCCGTTTATTATAGACCTTGAAGTACCTTTATCTGTTGTGTTACTTACTCCTTTAATAGTATTAGAAGGTTCTTTTAGTTGTTCGTCTAGTTTCGACGTAGGTATAAAAGATATACAAGTACCTGTTAGTGTGTCGTATTTATAACCGTACGCTTCACAAGCTAACTGATTAGGTACTACATCGTTTGTACCGTCTGTAAAAGTAACTAAACCGTTTAAATTTACTTCTTTAGGTTTTATTTTAAAGTCTTTTTTAAATTCCATTAAGGTATTAAGATTAATTCTACACTACTTAATTCGTAAGGTTTGTAGTCTATTTTATTTACTCTATATTCTCTATTCTTTATTCTTATTGTATAATAGAACTCGAAGTTTGCAATGTCTGACGGTGTTAAATGTATCTTTATATTAACAAGTCTTGTATCTGGGTTGTATAGTTCATCGTAATACGGCGACCAATACGTATTGTATAAGTTATCTATAGGTGTGTTACCTATTGAACCTATTAACTGTCCTGTTCTAAAATTATAGTCTTTTGTATTTGCTGTTGTTGGTGTTTCTGTTAAGTGTGAAAACTGTAAAAAGCTAGATTGGTTTTCACTAGACAAACTATTTTGTTCTGGTATGTAATATGTATTGTTAGACATAGTAACCTTACCTATATTATAAAGTATTCTAGGTTTGTTGTCGTAACTTTCAAATGTTCCGTCTTCGTTACCTTTATATATTACGGGTACAGTCATTTCTGTAGTAAATCCGTCAAATATAGGTTTAACAAATGTAGAACTAAAAGGTTTTGCTTCTACTTTAGTTTCACCGTACAGACCTGTAAATATACTTGCGTCTATTTCTTCAGATCCGTATTGGTAACCTGTTGCGTTTTTATAAACTCCTAAAGGGTAGTCGTTACTGTCTTCTACAAAGTCTAAAAATACTTTTTTCTTTAGTTTTAAAGGTTTTAGTTTAATTTCTGATATATCTACTTTAGAAGTCCAGTCTAAAGTCTTGTGTGTTATGTATTGACTTGCTGCGTCTATAAATACTGACTTATAAGGTTCTATAATTAAATTACTAGAGTTTTGTTTGTCTTGTATTACTAATAAGTTAAACATAGTAAACAATCCTTTTAAAAACTCAAATTGTCCTAAGTCACCACGTAATACATTAAGTATGTTATTACTTACTAAATTAGTTTGCGAAATAACAGAGAAACCCGTATAATCTGTAAACTTAACTACTGAACCTGCAGTAGCTTTAAATTGTGGTTGTATAGTTTCACCTGAAGCTAGTAAAGCACCACTAAAACCACCAGAAATTGTACTAGTAGTCCCTGCTGCTAAAGTAACTGTAGTTAAATCGTATTCTGTTCCTGTAGAAGTAACCCAACTAAAAGTAACGTCACGACTAGAACTGTCTGTATTTTCTATAGTAACATTATAAGATGCGCCAAACTGTAAATTGTTTACGTCTGCTGTATATACACCCGTTGTTGTGTTGTATTGTGGTAAAGGGGGTGCGTTAGATCCGAGCTGACCTGTTGTTAATGGTATTATGGTAGTATAACTTGTACCTGCGTAAATTGTAGAAGCTCCTGTTGGTGCGTCTATTTGTACGTGCATACTACCTGTTGCTAGGTTCGGTACACTATCACCAAAATTAAAGTCCATAAATAGTTTCGTAAAATCTGTACTATTTAAAAAGTCTGAACTATAAGTAAATCCTGCTTCTGTAATTATCCGATCTAATAAATACTTGCAATTTATAAAAGGTCTAAAAGCGTCTTCAAGTGTCTGTAGTTTTACGTTACCTGCGTCTAAGTAACTGTCGCCGTTCCATTTAATAAACGGGTATTTAATTACGTCTGTCTTGTCTACTCCTAAAGTTGCGTTATATGCAAAACTATCTGTAGATAAACTACTAATTAAACTTACTCCGTCGTTACTTTCAAAACTTTGTTTTATATTTGTTTTATTGTAATTGTGTGAAAGTTCGGTAAAGTCAATATGTTTAAATTTCTTGTCTTTTAGTTTGTCTGCTAGTGTTATTGTTTCACCGTATAAGTTTACATTATAACTTATTTCGTTTTGTTTATCTACTACGTCTATTAGTGTTAGGTAACCGTCAAAGATTGTGTAACCGTCTTCTTTTAAAATAGACTTTGTTTTCTTATAAGGGTTAAAACTAAATATGTCGTCATTAACAGACTTTGTTACGTCAAATAGACTACTAAATATCTTATTGTTTCTTTTAGTTGCTGGTAGCCTAAAAGGTTTACTAAAACTTTGTTTCTTTTCGTGTACGTTTTTAAAGTCGTCTACTGATAAACTTAAAGGTATATTACTTTCGTTATAAAGGTCGCAAATAACTTGACCGTCTTTAAATACATCTACTGTTGGTGCACTAGCTACGTCTTCTTTTATAGATACTTCGCCTATTTCTAAATTACTATTGTCGTCATTTACATAGTTTAATAAAAATACTTGTTCTGTGTGTGTAGCTGTAAATGTAAAGGTGTGTGTTCCTACAGTGTTCGGTAAAATTACAAATGGTAAAGGGTTGTATGTCGTACCTGAAACAGTCCAAGTACCACTGTGTCCTAAAGTAACTACACCTGTTGTACCTGCTAGTCGTTGTACTTTTAAAACGTATGTAGAACCTATTTGTAGATTGCTTATAAGTTGATATATACCTGTTAAACTTGTAGAACTTGCACTATCTAAAGTTATCTTACCACTTGTAACAGTAGCTGCGTTAGCACTTGTAAATGAACCCCCTGTTACGTTATATTGTTGCCAAATATTTAAAGGTATTAAGTTACTTATTGCTGCTCCTTGATTTCCTGCAGAACCACTAAAACCAGAACCTAGTGTACCTATGTTAAAAGAATAGTCACTAACGTATTCTGTAAAAAAAGGTGTGCTAATTGAACTGTATTGACCTTCGTAGTTTTGTGGGTATAATATTAGTTGTACGCTCATTACATTAATTGACTTTTCTTAGTTTTATCTACTTCTATTTTAAATGTATATTGTATTAGTCTGTCGTTAGCTTTTGTTTTCCTTGTATGTTTTTTATCTATTATAGTTGTAGGTTTTATATACTTTCTCATATAACCTTCTTGTGCGTTGTCTGTAGATCTTTGTTCTAATATATAAACATCGCTACTTATAAATAGTTCTTCTAACCAAATAGCCTCGTCTTCTGTTATGTAGTCTGTATTTAATACTATCATTTCTTTTGTATTACTACCGAAGTATTTTTTACCGCCTGTATGTCCGTCTGGTCTAAATCTGCTTGTATTCCAAGTACCCGTTATTTGTGTATAAGACTTTCGTTGTGTATTAAAGGTTCTAACGGACTTTTTAGTAAAGTTGTAGTAATCCCATACACCGAACTTATTTAACCACGTTAAACGTATCGTTTCGTATTCTTTACAGTCTTCTGTTTGTTTGTAAAAACTATAAGTGTCGCTTATTTGATTGTTAGTTTGGTCGTAAGCTATAACTGTGTAGTAGTCCCAATTAGTCGGTATTGTTTCACCTGCTCCTACTAAGTTACCTGTACCTATTCCTGCGAATTGTAGTTTAGTGTTGCTGTCGTTCATATACCCTGCGTGTCCTCCTGTCGAAGCTTGTATTGTTTTCGTTATTAAAGAACCTGTTGTACTTCCGTTATAGTAGAATTGTATCTTAACATATTTTACTGAAGGGTATTGTTGTCCTGCTGTACCTACTTCAAAGTCCCAGTCGTACTGACTAAAATAAGATAAGGTTAAGTAGTCATTTTCTCGTATGTATTGTGTAGTCGGTGCGTTAGTTAAAAACTTGTCTGTATTACTATTCATAACAAACCCTGCTTCGTCTAAGTTAAACCCAAAGTTTCCTGTACTATTTAAGTTTAAAATATCCGTATCGTATAAAACACCATTATATATTAAAACAGTATCTGCAATAGTATCACTTCCGTATTGTTCTGTTACGTTACCTGTAGCACTATCTGCGGCTTCTATATTAAACCTTACTGCTACAAACCTAACACAATTTCTATTTGTACTAAAGTCGTCTATCTGGTGTATAGTGTGGGGTGTGTTTTCTGTATAGTCTACTCCGTTGTATTGCGAATTATTTGTATTGTTAGTATTGTGTACTGTACCACCTGTATATTCTGGTGTTACATAGTTCTGTAAAATAGGTGATAAGTCAAATATTCCGTAACCTTCGCCGTTCGGTGTTACTTTAAATACTCCTACTCTATTAGCACTAGAAACTATATTTGCAGTTTTGTTACTTACATATACATCTGCTGTATACTTTATTTTAAACTTATTGTTTTGAGGGTTTATAGTTACTGCGTCGTATAGTGTGTAAATTATATTACTACCTGCTGGTATAAGTCTATATCTTGGTTTTTGTTCTATAGCTAAACTCATTTCTTAAATGTTTTTATTTCGTTTAATATATCTGTTTTAAAATGTTGCATCATATCCTTTTTAAATTTGTTGAAACTATAGCTTAAGGGTTGTGTGTAAAAACTTGCTGCTGGTATTCCTTTACGTTTAATACCTCTAGCTATTAGAAACGCTAAAGACTTTCTAGTTATAAACCTACCTTTACGGTCACGTCCTTTAATACCTCTGTTACCTATCCAACCTTCTATAACTGAACTAGGGGGTTGTTTCTTAAATTTAAAAGGACTTACTTTTCTTTTACCGTCTTTATCAATATACGTTCTACGTCCTTCTGTACCTGAAACCCCTTTGTTTACAAAAGCTGCATATTTACTAGCCAAAAATTGTATGTCGTAACCGTCTTTAGTTTCTACGATCTTATACCTTAAAGACTTAGATAGTTTACCCGTTACATTCTTACCTCTTTTTTTTAAGATACCTCTAGCTTGTCTTACAATATATTTACCGTAAGATTTTAAGTAGTTTTCTAAACTGTCGTATTTTAAACCAAACGCCATTATACGCTAGCTACAAATACTTCTACTTTAATATCGTTAGTAGTTATAGGTCTAACTTGTATGCTAGCTAAGTCCTCCATAGTTCCAAAACTTGGTGAAGTGTCTGCCTCTGCTAGTAGTATATCGTCACCGTTATATATTACGTGTGTAGCACCCGCTCTTAACCTTACTTGGTATAACGTAGCACTTCCTACAAAAGCTATTTCTGCTTCGTTAGTATCGTCTAAGTTAGTTATTCTAATATACTTTGCGTTGTCTTTGTCTAAAGCTCCTGTAGATGAATGAGGACTTGCCGCAAAAGCTACAATAGTTGTAGTTTGTGAGTGCGTACAAGTTTCTACTCGTTCGTAAGTGTGGTTTATACCTGTAGTTGTTAGTGTGTTTGTAGAACCTCTGTTTGTTCCGTTAATTATTACACTTTCTGTAATCGTAATTTGTAAGTCTGCCATTGTTATATTCTTATTGTTATTTTAAAAAATCCTATTTCTATTTTATATTTACCTATTCTTATTTTGAACATATCGTTGTGTTGTCTATTGGTATGTTACAACTATTTAATTCGTTTTCTACTGTTATTGCAAAAGACATTACCCAACCTGTTACTGCGTTATCAAATCGTTCTGTAAAAGGTTCTATTGTAAAGTCGTTGTCTATAAAGTACCTTTGTTCTTCACCTGCTGCTGCGTCGTATGCGTATAGTATTTCACCTTGTTTATATATTGCTATTATATCATTCATTATTTCTAAACAATCACTTAATACTTCTTGTTCGTTACTTTCGTCTGGTTCTACTAAGTCCATTACAAATAACTGAAAGTTAAACGATCTTGTGTTTTGTCCTACCGTTACGTTTACGGGGTTAATATGAAACAAAGGAAATAGTGTATTCTTTTCTAAATCGAGTTCCCATAAATCACCACTTGTAACAGTATGTATATTTAAGTGTTGTTCTCCTACACACTTTAAGGTATCTATTACGTTATTGTAACTTTTAAATCTTATGCTGTCTATACTCATTTTCTATTTTTTGGTTTACGTCTTTTTTATAACTCATAAATGTTAAACATTCGTACGCTGGTTTCTTTACTACTTGTTCTACGTTTAAAAAGTTTTCGTTTGCTAACATATAGATAGCGTTGTACCACCCCCACTTTTTAGCTAGTCCGTCTTGACTAAATCCGTCTTCTTCATTTTCTCTATTAAAGACTTCTTCGAATTGATTAAAAGTTGAGTTGCGAAATCGTAAAAAAAAACCGAAGCACCGTTAAAGTCTTCAACCTTTAGATGTTTCTTAAATAGGTCTGATCGTTCTTCGTTAGGTTCGTAGTCTTCTATTCTATACTTTTCGCCACTCTTTGCTGTAACAGGTCTGTATAATAT
>Ga0208179_1001931_pt1 | contig 10109 bp, 17 predicted proteins | sample Malvired_Geostar_FD_184238 | JGI IMG/M metagenome (GOLD analysis project Ga0208179, IMG submission 184238) | Marine viral communities from the Global Malaspina Expedition - Malaspina viral metaG DeepMed_Geostar (SPAdes) (version 2) | ecosystem: Environmental > Aquatic > Marine > Oceanic | place...
ACTCTTATACTTGCAGATTGCAAGCTATTTGTTGTTCACGGTCCAGTCTAGCGGTTTACCTGTGTATGGATCGCGCCCGGTTCGTAATGTTCGGGCAATCATCCACAGGATTCTCGAGACCATTGAAGCCCAGCTATGCCCGTAGTGTTTACGCAGCGTATTCAATAGCTGAAAGTCTGCAGTGGATAGCTTGACGTTCAATTGTTGGCGCCGCGTCAATTCGGGTTCTTTGGTGTTAGCAAGTGCAACCAGGCTACCGGTCACTTCACCTACGGTGGCATCGATTGGTTTTGGGTCACGTCGAGTAGGCATAACCGTAGGTTATGGGCTTGAGACTCGAATGGCAATAGCTGAATCTTGTATGGATCACCCCATCTATCGTGGAGCTCATGGCCGACCAGTCCCCCGATTAGGCCAGGCTTTCGGTCCCCAATCACCCTATGGTTCCATGGGGTGACGCTTCTTTCCCCAGTGATTCCGGGCACTTGGAAGATAATGGAGTCTGGCCGGCCGGAGGGGGGGTACCCTTGTGAGTATTGGAATAATTGTATATATATATACTTACCTCCCCTGAGGGAGGGACAGTATTTAGCCATCTTCAGGAGTCTCTGAAGGGGTCTCCACGTCCTTGCCGGGCCCCCACTTGCCTATGGGGCATTTCATCCAGGGAATCGCCGCTTTGACGGTCATAAAGCACCCGCATTCCTTGCATCTCAGGAAGACCCCTTCCCAACTGCTTCGGTCGCAGTCGATACAGGTTTTCAGGCGTGCCTGAGTCCGATTCGCTGCCGTCATTGTCTTGGTACATGTGGGAATTCTTTCATGTCGAGGCCTTCTTTTCAAGCGTCTTAGGCTGGAAGGGGCCCCGGTCCTGGTTCAGGTCCCAGTTCTTCAGGTCCAGCTCCACCGCCAACCAGAGCCCCGAGTTCTTCCTTATATCGCTTCCCTTCGTCGGTAGTGGGCTTCCAGCTATTGAAGAGCATTTTAGCCTCTGCAGCCACATCCACTTTCTTTTCTGGTGGTTCTGGTGGTTTTGTCATGGTGGCCGGGGGCTGTGGACCCTTTGGATTAGGCATCTACTTCTTCTGCCTCTTGGACCACTCTCTTCTTTCTTTCGCTGTCATGTCCTTGGTTGCTACATCCTTGAGTGGTCGCTGTCGGGCCTCGCCTATCAGTCTTTTCTTGCGCGATACCTTCCTTGCTGCGCGCAGTCTAGCAGACTCCTTTGGTATGAGGCTGGACTTCACGAGCCCAGCATTGACTAGCATTGACATCCATTCGCCAGAACTTTTGAGCGATGAGAGGCTTCCCGGTCCGGGGCGCTTGGTTCCTTTTCCGATAAATCCTTTCTTGGCAAGGCTCTGCATCAGGGCAAACTCCATCCAGTTCTTTAGCTCGGGATTTCTTTTTCCCTGCGGACCCTTCCCGCTTTTTGTGGAGTACGTCATGTTGTACCAGTCAAAACGGTAGCGCGCGTCTTTACCTTCCGCATCCTCAACGGTGCGACGGCCCTTTCCTGTCAAGTCATCGAGGGTAATCTCTCTGGCGTGCTCGATAGTTCCTGGTGGCTGTCTTTTGCTGGTGAAGGACTCTTCTCCTTCGGCAGCACGCCTTGATAAATTCTCAGCAGCTTCTTTTCTTTGAGCGATTTTGGCAGCGAGTTGTTGGGTAAGGGGATCAGGCATTATTGCTCCAATATCTTGAGTAACAAGAGGTAGCCTAGCATGTCATCCAGGTTTTCGCCTCTCAGTTCTGAGTTGCCCTGTTGATACCTGGTAAGCTTGTAGTCGAGCATGACATAAATTCGCTCTTTTGGGCTGATTTGGCTGAAGATAGCCTCGGGCTCAAAGACGGCATCTCCATGGTGTCTGTGCCGTTCTTCGAGGAGTTTTGCAAGGTGGTCAAAGACGAGTGCCAATCGGGCAGAGAAAGCGAGTTGTCGGTCGTCGGCGGTGGTGCTGGCCACTCCGGTGGTAGTTTTGTCATTCATTCCTAGAAGGGTATATCGTCGTCAGGGATGGTCCCTGGTTGTATGGTTATTGCGGGTGGGTTTTCGGCCTCTACACGCCTATCTACGCCATTAATCCAGACCTCATAGTCCCGGTCTCCGTCCCCTTGTTTCTTCACAAAGAGCACTTTGTCGAGCAGTTTGTTCATCAGGTTTGGGTCGTCGAGCTCGGGCATTTCTCCCAGCACCAGCTTGAGGTCTTGCGCCAAGAACTTCATGTTAGCCTCGGAGTCCTCTTTGAGCCAGTTCCGTTTGAACATCATGCGTCCCATGTGGTCGCCATCTACGACCTTCAGGTGCCATAGGATGCACGGGGTACCTGTGGTCTTTGCTTCGTCCCACATGGCCTTGGCTACGGTGACGGTGTAGTGTCCTGCGGGCAGCGGACTGAAGTTCTTTTGCTCGGCAATCTGCACATCTTTGTGCTGTTTGAATGTTTTGGCGAGTTCTGATAAATTAGTTGGCTTCATTACTGCCTCCTATAGCATGTGCAAAGCTTTTGTAAACGGTTGCGAGCCGCGGGTCATCATCGGAGATCCGAATGGTCTCTGGCAGCAGGAGCGTTCTGTCACCTGCCTCATGGGTCTGGTCGGGCTTGGTGAATATCACCCGCCCATTCTCGTCGTTGGTTGCGTACAGCACGATGTCACACATCTTCAGGACCACTTTGCGAGCTCCACTAGGAAGCGTCGGTGCGGCCTTGACCGAGGTGGTTCTCAGCTTGGCGTCTATCAGCTTGGAGTGGCTGACAAAGTACAGTCCCATGTTGAGGTGCTGGAACTTTCGCAGTAGCTCCTCAAAGGCGTTGTTGCAGGCCACCCAGCCCACGCCCCACTCAAACAACACGGGCTTTCCCTGGTCGTCGTACTTTTCAACCTGTGGGCTGACCCAGCCATTTTGCTTACAGGTATGGGCACAGCAGTAGTCGTAGGCCACATCGATGGTGTCAAAGATGACCGTCTTGAACTCGTGCTCTTTGTGGGTGAGTAGCTTGTAAATGTACTCGATGTACTCCCAGCCATCCAGGTTCTTTTCAACCGGATTTCCATCCTCCCCTCGAACCCTGGCAAGGTTGCCCTCGTCCTTGACGCCCATCTGAAACACGTCCAGGTGGTTGAGGCCGGGTTCGGTAGCTATGAACAAAGCCCCATCGGCGTTAGAGCAGAACGACGATTTACCCCACTTTGGGTCGCCGTATATGAGTAGGGATATATCCCTGATGTCCCGCTTTGGCGGGGTGGTTTTGGTGGGTAACATTGGTTTCCTTCTGAGAGAGCTCGGTATGAGAGCGCTCCCGCTTTCTGTAAAGGGATTGTCGGACAATGGGATTCAAGCCCGAGGAGCATAGGTCATAGTAGTCACAGAAGCTGCCAAAGGCGTGTTTGCATTGGTCTTCGTTCTGGTAGTATTTGTTTTTACGAGCCGCGGTCTGCATATTGTCTTTGAGTTCCCAGACCTGTTCTCCAATCGCGTCCAGCAGGGTTGGGTCAAACGACAACAAATACCGCTTGAACTGGATGTCTTCTGCCATACGAGCAATGCGGTCTTCTTCGCTTTCACCCTTGCGGCCCTTTATGGCGCTCTTTTTGATGATGTTGAACAGTGCTTTTCGTATTTTGATGCCCTTGAACCGGCCATATTCCTGGCAGTAGAAGCGTGTTTGAAAGTCACTCCAGAGGCGTTTGGTGTATTTCTCAAGGTCTTCAGAGGTGGTCTTGTGTTCAAAGATGGCGTGGCTCCCATCGGGATATTGAATCAGGCCATCTACCTTACCGGCGAGTTCCATAGTCGTCGAGCTGTGGCCGGTGGTGGGGTTGATGAGTGGACCACAGAATTCATCCTCCAGGGCGATAATTTTGAATTCATCCTCCTGGGGGTACTTGCGGGCGTAGGCGGTCATTATCGCCGCGCATTGAATCCAGTTCTTGCTATCACTGGCTACCCTTTTGTCTTGGATGAAGTCTAAGACTTCCCCGAGCGGTTGGCCTCGGTGATACATCTCAAGGCAGTCGTGAACCAGGGATCCAATCCAAAGCGCAGCCGGGGCTTCCAGGTCTTTCTCGAGCAGATCAAGGTAGCGGTGTTTGTATTTCTGGCGGCAGTTACGAAAGGTGGCAATAGCCGAATAGGTAGTCGTCGTTTTGGTGGGCATGGTTGAGCAAACCTAACCCACATTTTCCGCCGCTTCAACCGCTCGTTTCGTAAATGGAGAATACTTTGCGTTGTTTGGGTGCGGTGGGTTGTGGACAACGAGTTCGCGTTCGGCGTACCGCCCACTTTCAATCTGTTTTCTTTTGGTCATCGTTACGACGAATGCGCCGGAACAGCTCTCGCAGATATCGGCAGTATCAAAAATGGTCTGCGTTTGACCAACGAAGGTCAGCGTGCTCCAGCCTGCTGGGGTTTGTGCCGAGAACACCTCCCGTCTGCAGTTGTCGCAACCGTAGCGAGTAACACCCTCTTGACTCATTTCTCTCGGCTCTCATACCACTCTTGGACAAAGTCGAGCATGTCGTCGAAAGAGAGTGTGAACAGCACAACCTGGCCGCGACCGTTGGCACGGGTAATCGCACAGGGTATTTTACCCTCGGGACACGCCGCAACGGCCTGATCATACGCACGACGAATGTTGGGTTGCTTGGTCCTTTTGCACTCGGGGGCAAACACGGGCATCTGCAAATCCGGTATCTTGTCAGCCTCGCCGCCCCGTGTTTGTATGCCCCGCTTGACCGTAGCGCCCGGCATAACTTCTCGAAATTTTCGGGCGCAGTCACGCTCCATGTCGTGACCCTTCTTGCGATTATATGCTCCTGACGGCATTACCAGGTAATCCCAAGGTCACGCTGCCACTGCATGTAACGCTGCACCGAGCGGATGCTGCGTGGAACCTTAGACCCTCGTTGAATCAGCGGTCGCATTGACCTGCTGTTGCTCCGTCTCCTCACTTTCGCCTTCACTGACTTTGATCTTCCGTATAACCCCAGGACGTTCGCCATTCTCAATCTCCTTTCGCAGCCCGTCGTCAACGCCCTGCGTAATGTGACTATGGAGGCAAAGGTCGAGATTGCCCCCCTTGTTTGCTATCCGCTCCAACTCAGCCGTCCAATCCTTCAATCTCTTCTGCTTCGCGCCAAGAGATGCGCCCTCATGCGCGCTCGCTGAAGCCATCGCAGCCGCCTCGACAGGGTTTGTTATTATCCAATCCAACCACCCCTCGGCCAACTGCTGGTGGCGCTTGAGCTCCGCAGCATCAACCGGCTCGGGTGGTGGCGTGGCTGGCCGTTGAGAATCCTCCCAGATAACCGCCTCCATCATCAACGTGTCAATGCGGTTCTGTAGTTTTGAAAACGGCTCGTCAATGCGACCAAACAAGGTTGTTGGGTGCCGGTAAAGGTCGTCGCCGTTTGGCATGTAGCGGCGCCGGGTGTGGCGGTAGAGGTAGGTAATCGCCAACCTCATGTCCTTGTTGCTTACACCAGTGTTCAGAACCCGCAAGAGCTGGTCTCGGTGCGTCTCAAACGCCCTGGTGTGCCAAGCGTTCTCCTGCTGCCCCAGATGGTTGTAATACTTCCACCAACCCTCTACCACCTTCTCAGCACCCGAACCGGGCTCCCACTGCTTCTCCAAGCTCTGCATTACCCCATTTTCGATGATTTGATTTGGTTGTGGTTGTTCCTCGCGCGCGGGCGCGTTCACAACCTCGACCGTAGGGAGAGGTTGTTTTAACTTAACTTTAACTTCAGGAGTGAGTGCTGGTTGAGCGTTCACGTATCCCTCAGTGAGCATGGGGCGGTCATGCGTTTTTGTCACAGCAGGGGGGGTCCAGCCACCGGTAAAGATGGATGGGGACAACACAGGGGGTTGTTGCTGAAAAAGCATGTCCTCAGTGAGGTCTCCATGAGGAATACGTGAACCTTCTTCGATTTTTGGGTTACCCCCTTTTGAGGGTCGATTGATCGTCTGCCACTTCAGGAACGACGAAAGGTGTCCATACGACTCCCCGTTTACCTGGTAGAGCAGCAATCGGTTGGATGCAACCAGTGGCTCCAGGGCGGCTTTCATGTCTATGTTGTTATCGTATGGGAAGCACCGCGAGTGTAGATAGCTGGGTGCAGCCCTAACGAACCCATAGTCGTCAGAGTGGTTCCAAAGGGCAATATAGGTGAGACGGGAGACGAGCGGCCATGAGGCTACGGTCTCGTCTTCCCAAAAAGACGGATCTATAATTCTTCTTCGTGACATAGTTACCTCCAGCCTCTTATCGATCCATCAAGGGGGATACCTGTCAATAAATTCAATGTTCTTTTGTGGATGAGGCCTCAGTGAGTCCTTCACGCTCGTCGATAATTTCCACAACGTCGGCCTCTATCTCAAGGGAGTTGGATACGATAGCAATCCAGCTGTGATATAAGCCGGCCTCAACTACGTTTGCGAGTGCCGCGAGCCACGAATCCAAAACAAAACTAGGTAACGCCTGGCGTGCGGAATCTTGAAGGCTGTCGAGTAAAAGGCCAACTATTTTCTTCGCGGCTTCATCGCTCATTCTTCCATCTCTTCAGGTAGCGGGATGTTGTCCATGCCTTCGCAACAGATAGCGGCTTCCTCACAGCTCACCGAAGGTACCCGCTTTGCTTTTATTTCAGCCTTGAGTTCACCGTCACAGGTAATTCTCACCACACCAGCAGGAGCCGGTAGTTCTGGGTGTGCTGCGATGCGTACCTGAGCCTTTGCGCAGGTGGTTGTCGTGCATTGGATGGAGCTCATAGACATCCCAACGATAAGGATTGGCACAATTGCCCGGCGCATTCCGTAGGTTACCGTGACCCCGAGCAGACTGCACAGCGTAACAAAGACCTCATCAGGAATCTCCAGGTTGGTGTACAGGGGCAGCAGGCTCTTGGCGACAATAAGGACCGCTAGCGCCAAGCTGCTCTGTACAGTCAGGCTGCGTTTCATTTCCTTTGGTTCGTTCTTTTTGCTCATCAGTTCTCCATGCTATCTAGCTTAATAATAATGCGGTCCTGGTTCTTGAGTATGGCCTGCTGTGAGGCTTCCACTCGCGCCTGACTTTGCTGCATTTTGTTTACCTTTTGCTGGAGTTTACCCACTTTTTTGTCGGTGTGGTCAATTCGTTTGTGCAATTTATTATCTTCGGTGGCGGAAACGGTATGACTGGTTTCAGCGTCCTGCTGCATTCTTCCCAGGTCAATGCTCGTGGAGACCAGCCACCCGATACCCCCGAGCAGGGCAGCAATGATGGGCCACCACCTTAAAAGCTGTTGCTTCATGCGTCTATCCTCAGTTTAGCCAGCGTCTCTGGCCGCATTCTATTAATATCTACGCGGCCTTTTATACCATCAATTGAGCCGGAGCCGGTATACTGCCAAATCGCGAATGAGCTCCATGGTTCTAGCGGCTTGGTTGGCACCTTGGTTTCCTCGGGGCGGTACTCAGCCCACCACAGGTCAAACTTGGCGAGCTCATTGAGTAGGCTCGCGTCTGCTTTGAGTATTCTGCTGGTTGTCGCCCATCTGGCCGTATAGAGGATCGGTTTATATCCCAGGGCCTCCTCAACCACCCGACACCACTCCAGTATCCATTCGCAGTTGTAGTTGTGTTTGTGCGGAATTAATCCTGATTCGAGATCGCAGACGCCGCGTAAATCTCCTGGTTGAGGATCACCGTAACAACTCAAAAAATTTTCTGCCTCTTTTCTGGCGTCTTTCATTTTGAGCTGTTGATAAGTCCGCGGCAAAGCAAAATGATACGGCCCGCAGGGTATCTTGTGTTCCCGAGCTCCGGCGAAATTACGCTGGCGGTTGCGGTGCCGATGGGTACTGCCTTCCGATACCTTGATGAATGCATAGCGGCAGCCCGCCGCGGCGACTTTCTTCCAGTCTACGGCGTGGTTCCAGCCGCTAACGTCGATGCCTTCAATGTAGGACGGGATGGGCTCGCGAGACTGTTTTGCTAACATAAGGGCGGTATGGGTCTGCTGCCCATATATGCCATCAATGGGGCCGGGTGAGAACCCCAGAGACGTCAAGAACTCCTGTAACGCTCTAACATCAACGTTCATTACCACCTCTTTCCGTAAGTACCCATAAGGCTGGATGTTGCGGGATTGTCGACATCGTATGTGCCCTCAAGCCCTAGCTGTCCTCCACCCTTGGGGAAGTTGTAGCTCCCGCCAGCCGATATGGATCGGTCACCAGGGGGAAGGGACATCTCGTATGAGAGCGATAGTGGGTTGCCGCTGTAAGACATTCCCAGGCTCTGCGGCTTGGTGCCCTGCATCGCCAGAAACATTCTGAGTTCTTGGGGGGTTACGCCCATTTTTTGGGCCATAAGCTCAAAGCGCTTGTCCTCGCCGCTGACCGAAAGGCTACCCCCGAGAGACGTGTCACCGCCTGTGGGTACCTGAAGACCGCCCTCGCGCCCGCCGTGTGGGCCCTGGCTGAAGTATGCAGGGAAGTTTTCACCCCACCCCTGCATGGTCTGACCGGCCATTTCCAGCGGGCTCTTGGCGGGTTGCACGGGTGGCAAGCCTGAGTTACCCATGGCAATTGGTCCCATTGTTCCCTGGCCGCTTGGAACAACGTTCTTTCTGGCCAGTATCGTTCGCAGTGCCTCTTGTTTTGGGTCAGCCATCTCGGGCCACCAGAGCAGCAATTATTTCGGCCTTGGTGGCCCGAGATGACACCTCCACACCCAGACCTTCAGCGAGCTCCAGAAGCTCTCGCTTTAGCAAAGCGCTGTAGTTTGGCACCGGTTCGGTATGGGTTGGTGAGGGTGTAGCGGGTGCCACCGCTTCCTGCTTCACGTGTGTTTTGGGCCAACTGGCAAAACTATGATGTTTCATATCTAACTCCTAGTGACCACCAACAAGCTCGCTGATGGTGTGATAGTTAGCGCCATCGCTAATCACTGTAATTGTGTCGTAGTTGTTATCAAGCGACACGGATGTTTCGCCGTCAATGGTATCGCTGCTTCCACTTCGACTGACCGTGATTGCGTTCGAGCCATCAACCCGCTTAATGACGTACACGGTTCCAGCGTCAGCGTTTTCTGGAAGTGAAAACATTTTTAACTCTCCTATGTCCAACGACTAAGTAAGTAGTCTCGAACAAGCATGATTTCGCTGTGGTCTAGTGCGCGCTGATAAGCGATTATCTCACACATGGTGCCGTTAAAGGCATCAGCCAGCGCAGAGGTGCCGCCACCTGTAGACGCGCCGATTGTGGCAAACGAGTAGTCATAGTCAGCACCTACATAAGGATCGTCATTGACAGTCCACGCCCTACCCCCGCCGTCCAGCTTGACATTGGTGCCGCCCGTGTAGGAGCCAATGATAACTTCTACGCCATTGAGAACGTGGCCGCTGATAGTTTCCGTTCCTGCGAGTGCGTTTGTCATGTTAATGCCAGCGTGGCTACTGTTGTCTACAAAAATCTTCTTACCAAAACTGTTTCCGTCTGCGGAGTACAGAAACGTATTTAAAGCGCTGCCGGTGCCCATAATGTGCGTTCCCGCTGTCATGTCGCCGCTGCTGGACACTACAACAAACACCGTCCAAGGTTGATCGTTGTCAGAAAATATATCCGTTGCGAGCCGAAGGGCTTGCCCGTCTGGGTAAAGTGAGCTGCCATCAGCGCTTCCCCGCGTAAACAAAAGCGCATCCAATCCGCCCACCCGAGTGCCGGTGGTTGAGGTTGGACCATCGAAGCTCCCAATTACAGTGGCGTCATTGCTGTTACCGGATTGGTCAGCCCACGTGGTTACGTGGTCACCGTCTTTGGTAAGACCAGCATCACCCGTTAGCCACAGCGCACAGTTCTCTACGTCTGTCGGTGCAAACCCTGCGCGGGTAGGAGCTTTCTTCTCCCACATGACAATCCACATTGCACCGTTGTCATACAGCGCAACACCGTCACCGTCAGATTCAAGATGGTATTCAGAGTTGCCTTCGATTCGTTCGCTGCCGTCCGCATCAATCTCCACGGCTCCATCGGACGTACCATCGTCAATGCGGGTTATGAAGTACCACCGTCCGGCGGAACCAACGGCGGGTAGCGTAAGCTCGGCGCTTCGCGACGCCTGA
>Ga0208179_1001932_pt1 | contig 10100 bp, 18 predicted proteins | sample Malvired_Geostar_FD_184238 | JGI IMG/M metagenome (GOLD analysis project Ga0208179, IMG submission 184238) | Marine viral communities from the Global Malaspina Expedition - Malaspina viral metaG DeepMed_Geostar (SPAdes) (version 2) | ecosystem: Environmental > Aquatic > Marine > Oceanic | place...
TATAAGAAGATCCATGAGGAATTTGGAGATACCTTTCATTTAGTCCAGAATCCCATCACCCAGGAACTTCATATGATGCAGGGTGAGGAAGGAATTGATGAAACTGTGATGGTAGATAGTACTACTATCCTTCAGAAGTATACTTTCGCTGATCTTATCGAGACAGGAGACATACTATCTAGCCAGTTTGAGTTGGATAGGATAAAACAGGTTGTTTCCATTGGTGGAGAGCTGATGTTTGTCAATGTTCTCCCACTTGAGGATTATCCGATTATAACTATGATGAATAATCATAATCGCAATCCTTACCCAATTAGTGATGTTACAATGGTTAAAGGACTTCAAGAGTACATAAATAAGATAAGATCACTTATTGTTGCTCATGCATCTTCCTCAACCAATGTAAAATTGCTTATTCCCAGGGGATCAATGAACAAAAGGCAGCTGGAAGAGGAATGGGGAAGAGCGGGTACGGCTGTTATAGAGTTTGATCCAGAGCTGGGGCAACCGATTGTAGCTGGCCCAGTACCACTTCCAAATGAACTATACAAGAATGAGTCAGACGCAAAAGCTGACATAGAAAGAATTTTAGGTATTTATGCCTTAATGCAAGGAGATCCCTCCAATATGCCGCAAACATATAAGGGAACACTTGCAATTGACGAATATGGTCAAAGAAGAATAAAATCGAAACGAGATGACATAGAAGAAGCAATCAATCAAACGGCAAAGATAGTAATACAGTATTTACAGGCTACCTATACGACTATGAAAGTGCTGAGATTGCTACAACCCAATCACGCACCAAAAGAAATAACTATCAATGAACCTATTTACGATGAAGTAAATGGGGAGTTTCTTGGGAAACTAAATGACATAACAGTTGGTAAGTATGATGTGGTTGTAGTATCTGGCTCAACTTTGCCATCTAATAGATATGCAAGATTTGAATATTACATGGAACTTTACAAAAATGGTATTATTGACCAATTTGAAGTTCTAAAACAAACTGATGTTGCGAATGTGGAAGATGTAGTTAATAGAAACTCTAAACTAGCTCAACTACAACGCCAGGTTCAGGGACAGCAACGTCAGATTAAAGATTTGCAGGGCGACTTGCAAACAGCCAATCGTGAATTGGTTCATGCTAGGCAACGTGTCGAAGTGGAGAAGTTCAAGACAGACCTTCACGCATCGTCAACCAGGGCCGAGTTGGCAACTAAGCTACACTCGTCCAGAATGGATGATGAGCTGAAAAAGGTTAAGAATGTTGTTGCTGAAGATACAAACAACGGAATAATACCATTGGAGGAATAATGGAACAAGAAACAAGTAATGCTGAAGCTCAGGAAGTATTGGATGGATCATTTCAGTATGATAATCCTAGTGCAGATACCGTACAGCCCGAGCCTTCAATTACCCAGGCACCGCTAGAAATAGCAGAAGAAGTCCAAACCGAGCAGGGCAGTGAGGTTGCTGGACAGCAAGAGGAATCTGCAAAAGACGACCCTAATAGGATGGCATACTGGCAATCACAGGCAGACAAAGCCAAGAATGATGCACAAGCCATGGCTAAGGAACTGAATCTTTATAAGAGAGCAGTAGACGCTATGCAAAATAATGCACCAGTCTCCAACAGAACACAACCTAGGCCACAGGATGATCTGTTGAAGGAGCCCCTGCCACCAGAAAAACCCGTATCCTATAATGAGGTCGATGCGTATAATGATCCTGAGAGCGATTCTTTCAATTTCAGAATGTCAAAAGAGAAGTATCAAGACCAGCGTTATGAGTATTTAAAACGCCTGGAGCATGCAAGGCAGATTGTCCAAGATAGGAAAATGGCCGAGCAGCAAAACGATGCTATGATCGGACAGGCTTACGTACAAGCAAAGAATGCGTATGGCTGGAATGACGGCAAAACTACTGAGTTTATCAGATGGGCGCAAGATCCTTCAAACGTAACTCTTGATGTTCTCGCTAAGCTATTTGAAATACAGAACGCTCCTTCACCTGAGAGGGTAGCAAGTCAACAAAGAGCACAAGACTTCACACAACAGGCACAGGCAGTCAAGGTTCCGACTACAGCAGTAGCTCAACCTGGAGTGCAAACGCCGCCTGTTTCAGATGAAGACATGTTCAATGCTTCGCTACTTTCTCATAGCACAATAAGGAAATAATAATGGCTGCAGTAGCAAAGAACCTTAGTGGCTCAGGAGTATTATTCACAGATCGGCGGGATTTCTATATCAGTCCACAGGTTGTAAAAGAACTTTGGACGGATGTAGCACCTTTTACTACGGTAGTGGCCAATCGTGAACAAAGAACTCCAACAGATCCACTATTTAAAATGTTCGAGCATCGCAACCCTTGGCAAAAGCAGGAATTTTCGGCTAATGAAGACTTAGCCTCATTGGCTGCTGGCGACTCGGAAAGTGATCCTTGTGACATTGATGGAATCGTTGGGTTAGCTTCCTCAGCAGATGACTCTTATCTAGGACTTGTCTGTCAGGTATGGGACTCAACGAAAACAACCCTTCGGGGATTAGTTGTTATTACAACTATAACAGACTCTGATACTATTAAGTTTAAAAACCTTAATAATACTGGGGCTGTAGATGTCGCCAATAACGATGTATTTGTCGTTGTCGGTAACGCACATGGGGAGGGTACAACCGCTCCAGAAGCTTGGTCTGATGAACTGAATGTAGTTTATAACTCCACTCAGATCTTCAAAACCTCGCTACAAATCACTGGTACTCTAGAAGCTGCCGCTCTTCGTGGCGAATCTTCGGAACTAGCTCGTTTACGTCTAATGAAGTCTCAAGAGCATAAGATCCAGAAAGAACGTGCGTTCTTGTTTGGTGGCTCCAGGGCAGGCACAAACCTAAATATTGGTGGTGCAGGCTCCGAGACTTTCGCAGATGGAAGCACAACTGATGCTAGTGGTAATACTGTACGTACTACCACAGGCGTAGTTGAAGCTATCAGAAGGTACGGCGACACTAGCGGTGACGATCAGAACAACTTCACAATTAGTGAAGCGACATATAGCTATAGCAACTTTGTGGACGATATGGAAAAAGTTTTCCAGTATGTCCCAGAGTCTGGCTCTAAGATCGCTTTTGCTGGTCGTGGCGCAATGAGTTACTGGTCAAAAATAGAGGGTGCTTCTGGTCTCGCTGGCAGTTCTGGATGGAATATCCATATGGGGCCAACGGAACGGAACACAATGGGCTTTAATTATCGTCAGCTTGAGACACCTCACGGTGTCCTTATGCTGGTTCCAACACCTGTACTTCGTGGGCCTTACAATAAGTATATGGTCGTGGTTTCAGAGGAAAATCTGTTCCATGCTGTATATCGTCCACCTGTATATCAGACCAACATCAAAACTGATGATGCGTTTGACGGTGTGAAAGATCAGTACATGTCTGACGAAGGTGTGGGTATTACCCTGTTGGAATCTCATAAATTATTCAGTATAACTGATTAAGGGGGTTTATCATGGCAAGACCTTACATAGGAGGTACGATTGCGGCTGTCGAAAGTAAGACTTCAAGTTTTACCTATGGATCATCCGATCATGGTAAAACATTCGTCTTATCTGGAGGAAGCGCAGTTACTATCACACTACCCACCATGTCAAACTTATTCAAAGGACATAGCTTTAAAGTTATATCTGGAGATGCTAGTGAGCATGTGATATCTGGTGGTGCAAGCCTAATCTATTATCACGGTAGTTATGGCACTGATCACGCATCCAATACTGGTAGAGACATTCATGAGACTGTATCATCTCTTACATTAAATGCTGGCGCAATTAATGATACGATTGATATTTCTTGTGATGGTACAAACTGGTACTGTAGCGGATCAACAAAAGCTACTGTTGATGCGGCTTAACAATGAAGTCTAGCAGAACTAGGGGCAAATCGTATAAAGGATTTGCCCCAAATCTGTTAAAAAAAGATGCAAACATTTAAACTACAGGTGGAGGATATGATAGGCAGAACAGTCTCAGACACTGATGGTCTGAATGACATGCTTACTGCTACTTCAAGAGAAGTGTCAGATTTTCTCCCAAGAGATGCTCTGATACGTAATGCAACTCTTGTTGAGTTTACTTCTAATCCATATTCTGTAGCCAACATGCGAATATTGGCTGTTTCAAGAAATGGGCATTACGCAAATGAGGTTCCGTATGGTATGGCGACCAATGCTGGTGACTCTGGTAGTATCTATTTTGCAGACTCTACACAGAATAGAGATCCAATATTCTATTTCAAGGGTAGCGATCTTTATGTATTGCCTACTCCGACAGGGTCTTTAAAGGGTGAGATACTGAAGTTTAGTTATCCTACCGTGGTTCATTCCGATACGGGAGTTAGCAGCTTTCCAGATAGTGCTGAATATGCAATAACCCTGGGAGCCGCATCAAAATTTTTAAACAAGCTGGCAGCAGAAGATCATGCAGCGGAAGATATAGAGCTGGCTACCAGTACAACGGGACTCTCTCAGCAACTAGAAGCTGATTATGTGCGAGAGGGTACGAGAATAAAAGAGCAGAAATGACACAGCAACAAATGATTGACATGGTACGGCAGCACCATCCTAACGTAACTGAAACACAGGTTAGGTTATGGTTGAATGCTGGACTGGATGAATTTTCAAGAAGAACTCGAATGCTTACTGGGGCTTTTACATTCTCTACTGTAGCAGATCAGAGATGGTATGGCCTATCAGATGATGTATTGGAGATCATTTCCGTGGATTATGATGGGTACGATATCCCCAGGCTTGGGACTCGACCAGAGATTAGAGATCTAACTTAGGAGAAATAACTATGCCATATGGAAAAGGTACATACGGAAGCAAGAGGGGAAGGCCCCCAAAGAAGAAAAAGAGAAAGAAGAAGAAGAAAAAGAAGTGACATGGAAGAAGGCTTCAAAAAAGAAAGAGCTACCAAAGAAAATACAGCGTTTGGTAGAGAAGGCAAGAAAAATTAAGGAAAAGGCAAAAAGTAATGCCAACAACAAATAGAACATTCGCATATTACGTTGAGAGAGATGCTATAGCTATTGTCAAAAGACAGGTTGAGGATACCTCAAATACCTACGCATCTCCCAGCGAAGTTAAAACAGTTACTATATTTGCGGTAAAAAGACCCAATCTTTTTATAAGTGCCACTTCAGGTGTAGCAAATACAACTACTGGCTATACCCAGGAACCAGATCTCCCAGAAGAATTTAGACATACGATTGTCGCAAAAGCGATTCAAAGAGGATATGAACTGAGTCCAGAAAAACTAGCCGCTGCTCAATATTGGGAACGGCAGTTTGAGAATGGCGTAAATGAAGGCAAAAAATATGCGAATACTGGAAGGGTAGAAAGAACGGTTATTAGGCCACAGGGATTTGAACCTACTGTATATCCCACAAGAACAAGGGATGAACAATGACAGAGGTTGTGATTTCTGGGTCTACTATGACTGAGCAAACAGTAACAAGTCCTACTATGACAGAAGAAACTGTTACTTCTACTACTATGACTGAACAAACAAAATATACGGAGGCTAGTTAAAAATGGCTGATGGCATCAGAAAATACACAGTAACAGAGTCCCAGAATATAGTTCTGGGTCAGTCTGGAGCAGCATTTGTAGATACTACAGGTCAGTACACTCCACCGAGTGGTACAAAGATTGTAGCTATGACAATGCTAACAGATATGGAGTTTGCTGAACTTACTCCTGTATCTACCGATTATCATTATGGAACGACAGCAGCAGCACCTGGAACAGGTGGTGATACTGTTGCTAGTGCTGACACTTTTCCAAAGGGTGTTACGATATATGGTAGATGGAGTACGTGCACTCTGCAAACTGGTGGTGACAAGGTAATAATCTATTTTGCACCGTAATGCCTAGATTTGGATTAGATCTGGCTCTTTCTTCTATGATGGAAGAAGTATCCTCTGCGATCAAAAGGTTTTGGCAAGATCACGTAGATACGTGGGATGCGCAGGGACAAGAATGGGGCCAGGCAACATAACATGCAACCATGTCAAATGAGTTCGGGCGGTAAGTTGCATTTAAATACAAGGGACTCAAGGAGGTTTTAGATTATGGCGGCTTTAGGTTCACAAACAATTGCTGCGAGTTACGAACAATTATTACATGTTGATACTGATGGTGGTGGTAATACTACTACACTGGTTCCTGTCAAAGATGGGGATAATGGTACAACATTTGCTATGCAATTATCAACTACAACAGTTTGTATTGATGATCCAACAACAAGTAGCGCAACTCAAGGTGGAGTATTAAGACTCCAGAGTGATGATGGCGCAGTTATGGCATCGGGTCACAGACTTGGTGTTATTGAGTTTGGCGGTGCGGAAGATACTAGCAGTACTATAACTACTGGTGCACGGATTGAGGCACTTGCAGATGCTACTTGGTCGGCTAGTGAGAACGGTGCTGACATGATATTCTATACTACCGATGGAAATGCTTCCCAGTCAGAGGTAATGCGATTAACTGCCGATTCTGGTACATTATTCAATAATGATGTGTATACGGCAAATGGCACTGGTCTTATTGTTGGTAATACTGCACAGGTTGCGATGGGAGAGGTAACGGCAGAGGCTCAGATATTAGGAACTACTGAAACAGATGCTTCTCTTGCTATTGGCTTATGGAGTACAACAGACGCTCTTTCACCAAGTTTGAAATTTGTAAAGGGTGCTCACGCTACTATTGGTACTCATACTACTACTGTTGCAGATAATGAAGAATTGGGTAAGATACAAGCTTATGGTTCTGATGCTACAGATAGCGATACGCTCTCTTCAGAGATTGCATTCAACATAGATGACACTGGAGTTGGTGCTGGTACTCTGGGCGGTGAGATTCTATTAAAAACTGCTGGTGTGGATGGAACCTTAGATACTGCGGTAACTATTGATAATGCACAAAAGGTTACAACGGCGGGTGATTTAGCTGTAGGAGGGGGTCTTTCTGGATTTTCAATGGAAATGTTTTATCCTGCTGCAAAAGATGGTGTGACAACAACAGGCTACAATTACTATAGACCAGCCCCGACTATTGACGAAGATGAGGGTGCTCTTTGTCACGGAGTAGCCCCTAATGGCTTTTCAAGCGTGTCTGCAATATATGTTTGGTGGTTTAAGATTGCAGATACCTCGAGTGGTCTTAATCTAAAATGTAGCTGGAGTGCGGCGGCTGACGGACAAGCGAACCAAACACATACTCAGAGTAATGTCGAGCTTACTGAAGCTGATGCTGGAGAGAATTTTTCATCGGGTATAATGTCTAGGTCTGAAATTGGACAAGATATTCTTTTGGATTCTCAGATTGCGGCAGGTGACGTATTTGGCGTAGGAATCGTCAATAGTGGGATTGATGATTGTCACGTTTTAGGTATTTCAATAGTTTGGGCATTTTAGGAGAAAACAATAATGATACACACTGGAAAAAAACAACATAAGCAAGAGTTTTCAATATTGGAAACTTCTATAGCACCTTCATATCTATCGGAAGAGTTAGAAAAGATTGCGGGCTATGAAAATTGGGGTACAGGTAACAGGGTCATAGAGCCAAATGAAAATGGTATTATGAGACCAGTATTAGGTGAAGATGGAAAGCCTGTAACTGTTAACCGATATATTACTGTTAATGGTACAGATGATATGGATGAAGCGGAAGTAAAGGCGGTGATTGATAAGTACATCGCTGACTATCCAGCCTATGCTGAAGCAAAACAGGCTGAACATGATGCTCAACAGTATGCTAGAACAAGGGCAGATAAATACCCCTCTTGGCAAGATCAGATGGATATGCAATACCACGATGCGGTTGACGGAACTACGACTTGGCAAGACGCAGTGAAAGCGGTGAAAGACGCTCATGCAAAACCTTAATCATAGGAGATAACATGGTACTAACACTAGAACAGGTAGATGCAAGACTCGCCGAGATTCCTCAGCAGATGGCAGAAATAACTGCTGAACAACATCAGTTGATGGGATATAAAAAAGCACTAGAAGATGTTGAGGCTGAAGCCACACCTAAAAACGGTGAGGTAATGCCTCCTCCGAAGAAAGAGAAAAAATCCAAAGTTGCTAAAGCCGCTTAAATGGATTCTTCCACTCATACTTCTCGGATGTCAACTAGAGCCAGATGTAGTATACATTCCCGAAATCTATGAGATAAGGGATACACTCTATGTTCAAGTCCACGATACTTCCTACGTTGAGAGAGAAGCATCTTTTGGGGTTACATCAGATGCCACGCTCTATCCGTATGGTACAGACAGCTTGGAACTCGGCTACTGGTATGCTGTCACGAAATTGGATTCATCTTTTGTTGATTCTGTTTTTCTTACTGGTCGCATCATTAAGTGGAACGATGATATGAATGGGGGTGATGTAATGGATAGGACACTTTATGTTCCTTGGCCTGATAATGCTAGAGATTGGATTCTTCCATTTAGCTATAGTCATGGAGAGTTTTTCTCTAAGCAGAGATGGGCAATAGATGACTGGCCCTCAGATAAAGTAGTATCATATACAATGGAATTGGAGTACAAGTGAATGTAGTAGAACTAGTAGAGCATCTCGGAGTAATGGGAGTACTTGTATTCCTATGCATTATGCTTATATACAAGTTCGTGAATACAGATAAGAAAGTAGAGGCTATGCATAGAAGATTTGACAGTCTCAAAGACCAGATTATAGGTGGCATGGAAGAGACTAAAGATGAGATTCAAGACCTTAATAAAGATTTACTGAGGCAATTTAGAAATGGCGGAAGATAGTGAAAGACCCTGTTGTTGCAGCTGTGATTGCGGTTGTGAGTGCCATGCTAATGGTATCGGTAAAACAGGTAGCACCACACGTATTCTGGGGAGTACTAATAACTCTATTGATTTATACGTGTCAACTCCTCCTAAAACAAAATGGATTTTCGTGGAAGATGTGGAACAAGAAGTGAGTACTAACTTCCCAGATGGTTGGACTTATTGTGGACAAGACACAGATGAACAATGCTGAATTGACTGAGTGGAGAGAAAGTTTAAAATCTGACTTATCAGTCGTGCGTAATGATGTCGAATGGATTAAGAGCTACATTGGAAGAATGGATGAACGAGAGACTGAACTTGCAAAGCAGGTATCATGGCTTAAAGGGGTGGGTTCGCTTGTTGGCGTTATTCTTGGTAGTGTTCTTGCTTTGGTTAGTAGCGTAGTATTTGGAGGCAACTAAAATGACAAATGAATGTGATTGTGAAGATTGTGAGTGCAAGAATTGCGAATGCAAGTGAATGAGGATAGTAAAGACATGGAGAGGCAAACCCGATATAATGAATAAAGATATTAAAGATATGGAAGATTGGAACCAAAAATTTGGTAATGTTTTTATAGGATTTTTAGGGATGTGCTTTGTCTTTGCTTTTCTTATGTTCTTTTATGAAGGATGTAGCTGGAGGAAATCAAATGGGCCAGACAATATTCTCAATTCTAAAGAAGAAGAAAAGGTTTCAAATCCACATGTGTTTCTACACAATGATTTTGATGCCGCAGCTTGGATTTTATATAAATAAACAATGGGAGATTTATTATGGACTGGATGATGGAAAATTGGCAGATAGTTACAATTGGCGTTATGGTGGTAGACAAAATTGTCGCCATGTCGCCCAGCAAGATGGACGACCTTGTTTGGACATCGGTCAAAAAGGTTTTGATGGGCGTAAGAGTAATGAAGAAAAAATAGTGATTTCATTTGAAGAAGCTGTTAAAGTAGTATTAAAACATGAAGGGGGTTATGTTAATGATCCTGATGACCCTGGTGGGGAAACTAATTTTGGAATTAGTAAAAGAGCTTTCCCAGATCTCGATATTAAAAACCTAACTGAAGAAGATGCTATTAAGATCTATTATGAGAAGTACTGGAAACAATCTAAAGTTGAAATGCTTCCTGAGAGATTATGGAATATTTACTTTGACATGGCAGTAAACATGGGAAGAAAAAGAGCCTGTGAAATATTACAGAAAGCGTGTAATCACAAGAATAAGGTTGGA
>Ga0208179_1001933_pt1 | contig 10095 bp, 11 predicted proteins | sample Malvired_Geostar_FD_184238 | JGI IMG/M metagenome (GOLD analysis project Ga0208179, IMG submission 184238) | Marine viral communities from the Global Malaspina Expedition - Malaspina viral metaG DeepMed_Geostar (SPAdes) (version 2) | ecosystem: Environmental > Aquatic > Marine > Oceanic | place...
GGAGACCAAGATGCTCCAGGGCGGCACCGGCTATGACGTGGTCACGCCGTCGAACCACAACATCCCGCGCTATATCGAGGCCGGCGCCCTCGCCGAGCTCGACAAGTCCAAGCTGGCCAACATCGGCAATCTGTCGCCCAAGATCATGGCCTATATGGAGCCGTTCGATCCGGGCGGCCGCTACACCGTGCCCTATATGTGGGGCACGATCGGCATCGGCTTCAATCCGCAGATGGTGGCTGAGCGCCTGCCCGGCGTGACCATCGATTCCTGGGACGTGCTGTTCAAGCCCGAGAACATGGCCAAGCTGGCCGACTGCGGGGTCCACTTCCTGGACGCTTCGGAAGACATGTACGCCGTGGCCCTGAACTATCTGGGCAAGGATCCCAACTCGACCTCCGTGGCCGACTATGAGGCCGCCACCGAGATGCTGCTGGCCGTGCGCCCGCATGTGCGCAAGTTTCACTCCTCGGAATACGTCAATGGCCTGGCCAACGGGGATATCTGCGTGGCCATCGGCTATTCCGGCGACATCTTCCAGGCGGCTGACCGGGCCGAGGAAGCCGGCGCCGGCGTCGAGGTGGACTATGTGATCCCCAGTGAGGGCAGCCAGGTGTGGTTCGACGTCTTCGCCATTCCGGTGGACGCCCCCAATCCGGACGCGGCCTACGCCTTCCTGGACTTCATGCTGCGTCCCGACGTGATCGCCACGGCGTCCAACTACACCGCCTACGCCAACGCCAATGAGCCGGCCACCGCCCTGGTGGACCCCGAGGTGCGGGACGATCCGCGCATCTATCCCAGCGACGAGGTGATGGGCCGCCTGTTCGTCACCACCGCCAAGGATCAGGCGCTGGTTCGCGAGGTGAACCGCCTCTGGACCCGGGTCCAGACGGGCCAGTGACGGGTTCCGCGCCGAGCAGGGAGCTCGACCTTTCGTGAACGCCAAGCCGCGTTTGAACATCGGCGCGGTGCGGTCGAGCTTCGCCCCCTGGGCGGACCCCTTGGCCAAGCCGCTGGTGCGCTTTGACCAGGTGACCAAGCGGTTCGGCGGCGAAACCGCTGTCGATGCGGTGTCCCTGGACATCTATGAGGGGGAGTTCTTCGCCCTGCTGGGGCCGTCCGGCTGCGGCAAGACGACCCTGATGCGGATGCTGGCCGGCTTCGAAACCCCGGACGCCGGGCGTATCACCCTGGCCGGGCAGGACCTGGCCGGTCAGCCGCCGCACCTGCGGCCGGTGAACATGATGTTCCAGTCCTACGCCCTGTTCCCGCACCTGAGCGTGGCCCAGAACATCGCCTTTGGCCTGCGCCAGCAGAAGAGGCCCAAGGACGAGGTCGCCGCCCGGGTGGATGAGATGCTGGCCCTGGTGCGCCTGGAGGGCCTGGCCCACCGCAAGCCCCACCAGCTGTCCGGCGGCCAGAGGCAGCGGGTGGCCCTGGCCCGCGCCATCGCGCCCAAACCCAAGATGCTGCTGCTGGACGAGCCCCTGGGCGCCCTGGACCGCAAGCTGCGCGAGGAGACCCAGTTCGAGCTGATGGCCCTGCAGCAGCGGCTGGGCATGACCTTCCTGATCGTCACCCACGACCAGGAGGAGGCGATGATCACCGCCGACCGCATCGCCGTGATGCGGGCCGGCCAGCTGGCCCAGATCGGCCGCCCGGCCGAGGTCTATGAGGCGCCCAATTCCCGCTACGTGGCCGACTTCATCGGCGACGTGAACCTGTTCGAGGCCCGGGTCACCGAGGACGACGGCGACATCATCCGCCTGGTCAGCCCCGAGGCGCCGGACGGCCTGGAGGCCATCGAGGACGACGAGGTGCCGGTGGGCTCCACCGCCTGGCTGGCGGTGCGGCCGGAAAAGATGCGGGTGCATCTCGACCCGCCGCCGTCCGGCCCCAACCGCCTGGAGGGCCAGGTGGCCGACATCGGCTATCTGGGGGACTGGACCACCTATCTGGTGGAGCTGCCGGGCGGCCGCACCATCCGGGCGGCCCGGGCCAACGCTTCGCGGCTGGTCGACCGCCCCGTGGACTGGGACGACAAGGTCTGGCTGACCTTCGCGCCGGATTCGGCCGTGGTTCTCACCCAATGACGGCGACGGGCGCCCCGCGCCCACGTCGCCCCTGGAGAGGGCTGGGACGCCCCCGAGGGAGCCCGAGCTGGGGGGCCCGCGCGGCCTTCCTGCCCTATCTGTGGCTGGGTCTGTTCTTCCTTGCGCCGTTCCTGCTGGTGGCCAAGCTGTCCCTGTCGGACGTGGTCCTGGCCATTCCGCCCTATGCCCCTCGGCTCGACTGGAGCGCCGGCCTGGCGGGTCTGGCCGCCTTCGTGCGCGCCCTGGACTTCGAGGCCTATGCCCGCATGGGCCAGGACGGGCTCTATCTGGCGGCCTATCTCTCCAGCCTGAAGTTCGCCGCCGTGGCGACCCTGATCCTGCTGCTGACCGGCTACCCGCTGGCCTATGGCATGGCCCGGTGCCGGCCCAGCGTGCGGCAGGCGCTCTTGATGGCGGTGATCCTGCCTTTCTGGACGAGCTTTCTGATCCGGGTCTACGCCTGGATCGCCATCCTTAAACCCGCCGGCCTGCTGAACATGGCGCTGGCCCAGGCAGGTCTGCCGCCGGTGGACATTCTGAATACCGATACGGCGGTCTATATCGGCCTAGTCTACGCCTATCTGCCCTTCATGGTCCTGCCCCTCTATGCGGTGCTGGAGCGGCAGGATGACAGCCTGCTGGAGGCGGCCGCCGACCTGGGCTGCACGCCCTTCCAGACCTTCTGGCGGGTGACCTTCCCCCTGTCCCTGCCCGGCGTCGCGGCCGGCGCCCTGCTCTGCTTCATCCCCATGGTCGGGGAGTTCGTGATCCCCGACCTGCTGGGGGGCTCAGGCACCTTGATGCTGGGCAAGACCATCTGGACGGAGTTCTTCTCCAACCGCGACTGGCCGGCCGCCAGCGCCGTGGCCATCGTCCTGCTGGCCACCCTGGTGATCCCGATCGTGCTGTTCCAGCGCCAGCAGACCAAGATGATGGAGCAGCGCTGATGCGGCGGGGACCCAGCGCCTTCAACATCGCCGCCATCACGCTCGGCATGGGGTTCCTGTACCTGCCCATCCTGCTGCTGGTGATCTATTCGTTCAACGCCAGCCGGCTGGTGACCGTCTGGGGCGGCTTCTCCACCCGCTGGTACACGAGCCTCTTCCAGAACGAACAGCTCCTGGCGGCGGCCTGGGTCACCCTTCGGGTGGCCTTCGTCTCCGCCACCCTGGCCACCATCCTGGGCGCGCTGGCGGCGCTCGGCCTGGTACGGGCCGGCCGCTTCCGGGGCCGCACCCTGTTTTCCAGCATGACCTATGCGCCCCTGGTCATGCCCGAGGTGATCCTGGGCCTTTCCCTGCTGCTGCTGTTCGTGTCGGTCGGCCTGCCCCGGGGCTTCTGGACGGTGACGATCGCCCACACCACGCTCACCCTCTGCTACGCCACTGTGGTGGTGCAGGCTCGGCTGGTCTCGTTCGACGAGGCCCTGGAGGAGGCCGCCCGGGACCTCGGCGCGCCGCCGTGGAAGGCTTTCGTCCTGGTGACCCTGCCCAATATCGCGCCGGCCGTGGCGGCGGCCTGGATGCTGGCCTTCACCCTGTCGCTGGACGATCTGGTGATCGCCAGCTTCACCTCGGGTCCGGGCGCGACCACCCTGCCGATCCGCATCTACAGCGCCGTGCGTCTGGGGGTCAGCCCGGAGATCAACGCCATCTCCACCCTGCTGATCGGCCTGGTGGCCGCCGGCGTGATCGCCGCCTATCTCGTGAACATGCGCAGGCGGACGCCCGAGGCCTGATGTGTCATAGGTGGGGCGGCCCTGGAATCGGGGGGCCTTCACGCCGCGATGATCCCATGAAGCCGCCGCCCAAAAGACTGTCCGATCTGAAACCGGCGGCCCCGCCCATGGAGGTCTATGCGCCGCCCAAGCCGCGGGTGTCGCGCCAGAAACCCGGCAAGGTGCTCAGCGCCGCCGAACGGGCCGCCTTCCTGGCCGCCCGCCCCGACCTCGACGCCGGATCCAAGACATGAACGACACGCCTGCAGATGACGGTCCCGAGGGTGAGACCCCGATCCAGCGCGCCCTGCGCCTGAAGAAGGCCACCCTCGACGCCAAGCCGAAACCGCCCCGCGGCGGGCGCTTTCAGCGCGAACAGGCCGCCGCCCACCAGTCCTCGTCCAAGTCCAAGCCGTGGATGGGCCGCTAGCACAGGGTCGGAGTCAGGGCCGCGCCCAGACCTCGATATGATGGCGCCGGTCCACCCGCGCCTGCCGGGCCTCCCCGAGCGACCCCAGGCCTGAGCGGGCCAGCAGGTCGTCGGCCCAGGCCCGGTCCGCCCCGGCCAGCGCGTCCAGCGCAGCGGCCGTCCGCTGCGCCATGTAGAGCAGATAGGGTTGCACCCCCACCTCGTCGGGAACCCCGCGATAGCGGCTGAGGGCCTGACCGATCGTCCGCTGGTGCGGCCTGGCGCTGACCGGATCGCCGTCGGCGGGGGCCAGTTTTTGGTAATGATCCTCCAGCCAGGCGAGCTTGGCGGCGAGTTCGGCCCCCATCTCCGCCCCCATCTCGGCGACAAGCGCCTCCAGGGTGTCCGGCGCGGCGTCGCCGGCGAGCCAGCCCTCGGCGTCCGGCATGTCCGGAATGTCCAGGTCCGGCGCATGCAGGCGCTCGATCCAGCGGAAGACGGACGGCGCCTGTCGCTTCATGATGTCGGCCGGCACGGGGTCGCGGCCCAGATGGGCGAACAGCGGGCCGAACAGGCCATAGTCGCCGATGCTGGGCCGGCCGCCGAACAGATAGGGATGGACCGACAGGTGCGCCTCTAGCGCGGCCAGCAGATCGGCATAGCCCTGCTCGATCAGCGGGATGGTGTCGGGCCGCACCCCCAGGCCGGGCAGATAGCTCTGCATCTTGCGCATCGCCCCACGGCTGGGGTCGTCCGCGGCCCCCGACACGCCGAAGGCGTGATCCAGGAAGGCGCTCTGGGCGTCGTAATAGCTCCAGCGATAGTGCATGGCCGCGCGCAGCAGCCCCTGCGAGCCGAACAGCTGGAAGAGGTGGGCCAGGAACCGCTGGCGCGGGCCGTCGGGATAGGCGCTCAGCGCCGGACCCGCCCGTTCGAAATGGTCGATGATATCGACGCTGTCCTGGACGATCTCGCCATCGGGAGTCACCAGCACCGGGATGATCGAGCGGCCGATGGCCGGCATGAGCTGAGCCCGGTATTCCGGCGCCCGGGGCGAGCGCTCGGCGAAGGCTAAGCCCTGCTTGCGCATATAGGCCCGGGCGGGGCCGGTATAGAGCGAGTGCGGCAGGCCGTAGAGGATGTGGGGCGCGTCGGTCATGGGGCGACCATAGGCGCCGGCACGGCCCCCGCCAGCGGAAAAACGCCGCCGGGGCGCCCAAAATTCCCAGGACCCCGCGGAGCCTCAGCGTCCCCCCGCCGCCCGGCGCACCAGGGCGCGGCCGATGGGCTTGGGCGGCTCGCTGCGCAGGACGAGAGAGGTCGTCACCGGGCCGAAGCGGGCGACGCCGTCCACCAGGGTTTCCAGATCCCCCGGCGTCGGCACGATCACCTTCAAGAGGAAACAGTCCTCCCCGGTCAGCCTGTGCGCCTCGATCACCTCCGGCATGGCCGCGAACCGGTCGAGACAGGCGCGAATGTGCTCATGGGTGGTGCGCAGGCGGATGATCGCCATCATCGGCAGGCCCAGCCGCGCAGGATCGATCCGGGCGCCGTAACCGGTGATCACCCCGCGCTCCTCCAGCCGCTTGACCCGCTCGGAGACCGCAGGTTGCGACATGCCGATCTGGCGCGCGAGTTCCGACAGGGGCAGGCGGCCGTTTTCCTGCAGCGCCTCCAGGATGGCCAGATCCACCCCGTCCACCTCGCCCTTAAGGCTCCGCCCGCCATTGGCCTTGAAATCATCGGAAACAGCCGCGTCTTGCCGATGATCATCCATGTTCAACCCTTTCCGTGACGCCGATCCTCTGTCCCGGGACTTTAGAACAGGGGCGAGGCGATGGCGCGGCTGATCATGCTGCCCGGACTGGGCGGATCTGGACGAAACCACTGGCACACCCGCTGGGAAGGCTTCGAGCCGACGGCGATGCGGCTGGCGCCCGGCTCATGGACGGCGCCGGAGCTCAGCGACTGGATCGCCGCCCTGGATCGCGCCGCCGCCGAGGCGGACGAGCCCCTGGTGCTGGTGGCCCACAGCATGGCCTGCCTGCTGGTGGCGCACTGGGCGAAGGACCGGCCGGGTGCGGCCTGCGGCGCCGTGCTGGTGGCGCCCCCGGACGAGGCCAGCCCGCACTATCCCCCCGAGGCCGCCAGCTTCGCCCGGGCGCCGGCCGGCCCCCTGCCCTTTCCCAGCCTCGTCGTGGCCAGCGCCGACGATCCCTATTGTCCCCTGCCGGCCGCGCGTCGCCTGGCGGACCGCTGGGGCGCCGGCTTCATTGACATGGGCGCCCTCGGCCACATCAACGCCGCCAGCGGCCTGGGCGACTGGCCCGAGGGCTGGCGCCTGCTGAGCGCCTTCCGGGCCGGGCTGGGGGCGCCGGCCTGAGGGCTCTGGACCTTACCGGCTGCGGCCCCGCGCGCTCACCGGCCAGATGTCGGCCAGGGTGTCGCCGGCGACCACGTGATAGCTGTCATAGAGGTTCACGGTGGGGTCGCAGTGGGGCACGGCCAGGGTGACCAGGTCGGCGATCTGCAGGGTCTCGCCGACCCCCTTGGCGATCACCGCCCCATGCTCGTCGCCCATGAAGGCGAACCGCGCGCCCTCGGGCGCCCCGGCCAGGATCTGGGGCGGGGCCGCGTCGGTGGAGAAGGCCTTGAAGCCCGCATCCACCGTGACCAGCATCGGGCTGTTGGCGCTGACCACCCGGGCGTCGACGAACAGGCTGCGTTCATAGGGCGAAGGCCCGTCGGCCGTGAGCGCGCAGGCGAAGTACTGGTCGTCCATGAACACGTAAGAGCCCACCTGCCACTCGGTGAAGACGCCGAGCTCGAGGTCGATCCGATGAGTGCCGGTGCCGCCCCCCGTCACCACCGGGGGCGCCAGGCCTGCGGCCGCCAGGGCCGCGATCGTCGCCCGCAACGCCTCGGTCTGGGCCACAATGGCGTCGCGGCGTTCGCCATAGGCTTCAATGTGCTGCTCACGGCCGCAGTACTTCTGCACGCCCTCATAGGTCAGGCCCGGCGCCTGCGCGATCTGGCGCGCCAGGGCCACGGCGGCCGCGTCGGAGGCTACGCCCGTACGGCGGATGCCCGGATCGATGTCGACGAAGACGCCGAGGGGCGTTTCGGGCGACGCGGCGGCGGCCAGGGCGGCCACATTGTCCGGATGGTCGGCGACCACCGACAGGCGCTCGGTCCTGGCGTTCAGCGCCATCAGGCGGGCGATGGCCGGCCCTGAGACCACCGGCGAGGTGATGTGCAGCCCCTCGATCCCGCCCTCCGCCAACACCTCGGCCTCACCGAGCTTGGCGCAGCACAGGCCGACCGCGCCGGCCGCCACCTGCCGGCGGGCGATGTCGATGCTCTTGTGGGTCTTGGCGTGGGGCCGCAGGCGCACCCCGGCCCTGGCGGCCAGCTCGGCCATGGCGGCGATGTTGCGGTCCAGGGCGTCCAAGTCCAGCACCAGCACCGGGGTGTTGAGCGCCCGGCGGGAGCCCTGCTGGCCGATCAGGTGGCCGTGCAGGCGGCGGTCGTCGGAAAGGGCGGTCATGGGGCCTCCGGCCTAGCTGAAGAGTTCGGCGAGATGGGGATTGAGGAACTTGCCCCCAGGATCGGTCGCCCGCCGCGCCGCACGGAAGCGCTCGACCGCCGGATAGAGGGCGTCCACATCGGCGCGGCTGAGGAAGTGGCGCTTGCCCCAGTGGGGCCGGCCCCCGTGGCTGCGGAAGATGGGCTCGGCGGCGGCGAACACCTCGCGCCAGGGCATCTTGGCGTACTGATGCATGGAGATGGACGCGCCCGGCCCCTTGTTGAAGGGACTGATCCAGATGTCGTCGCCCGCCGCCCAGCGGAATTCGAAGGGGAAGGCCACGGGCCGCCGCCCCTTGCGGATCCAGGCGATGGCCGCCTTGAGCGCCGGCAGCCCAGCCTCGCGCGGGAGTTCGTACTCCATCTCCTCGAAGCGGACATTTCGGGTCGAGGGGAAGATCCGGTAGGCCGGTCCCACCTTGTGCACATCCCCCGACGCGCCGGTCATGAACCGCTGGATCGGCCCCGCCAGGAAGGGGAAGGCCCTGGTCATGTCGCAGCAGAAGCGGAAGATGTCCTCCTCGTTGCTGGGCTTGCCCCGGGGGGTGTCCTCGGCCTCGATGGGGTGCAGCGTCTTGACGATGGCCTCATCGGCATAGGGGAAGACGAAGAACTCCGCATGGCGGTGGCGCTGGGCCAGATCGTCGAAATTCTCATAGACCCAGGCCAGGGGCTTCTTCTCCACCCGCTCCTCCAGCCTGTAGGCCGGCAGGACGTCGATGGTGGCCGCCGTGATCACGCCAAACAGGCCAAGAGACAGGCGCTGCCCCTGGAAGAGGTCCGGGTTCTGGGCGCGGCTCGCCTCCACCACCGAACCGTCGGCCGCGACAGATCGGACGCCTTGCACGAGCGTCGAGAGGCTGCCCAGGTCGCGGCCTGTGCCGTGGGTGCCCGTGCCGATGGCGCCCGCCAGGGACTGGGGATTGACGTCCCCCTGGTTGGGCAGGGAAAGCCCCTCGTCCCACATGGCGCGGGTCAGACGCTTCAGGCTCCAGCCGGCCGGGGCGGTGACCGTCTTGCGGTCAGGGGCGACGACGAGTTCGCCCTCCAGCTCCGACAGGTTCAGCAGCAGGCCGTCGGTTTCGCAGAGCGGCGTGAAAGAATGCCCGGCGCCGACGACCCGCACCTTGCCGGCTCCACGTACAAGGTCCTGCAGTTCCGCCAGGCTCTTCGGCTGGGCAAGTTGCGCCGGCTCGGCCCGCACGCTGCCCGACCAGTTGGTCCAGTTCGCCATGGTCCCCTCCCCGCCGCGCAGCGTCGAGGCTCGCAGCCCCGCTACTGAACCCGATCACACCGGGCGCCGTCCAGGGCCGTGGCGCGCCCACCCCTGCGGAAGCGCCGGTGATCGCGACCACCTGACCCTTGAGGTCGCCTGGCCTGTCGTGCTGCATGTGTGGGAAAAGACCTGACGGGGGCCGCGGCGCCGACGGGACCCCGCCAGGCGCCTGCATCGTTAGGGCGAGCATGACCACAGCCCCGATCATCCTGGTGATGGGCGTTTCCGGCGCCGGCAAGACGACGATCGCCAGCCGACTGGCCGAGCGGCTGGGCTGGGCCTTCCTGGACGCCGACGACCTGCATCCGCCGGCCAACCATGCCAAGATGGCGCGGGGCGAACCCCTGGACGACGCGGATCGGCGCCCGTGGCTCGCGGCCGTTTCGGACTGGATGCAGACCCAGCAGAAGCGTGGCGCACCGGCCGTCGTGGCCTGTTCCGCCCTCAAGCGCGCCTATCGCGACCGCCTGCGCAGGGGCGTTGCGGATCTGGCCATCGTCTTCATTCAGGCCGCGCCCCAGCTTCTCGCCGAGCGGCTGGCGCGCCGCAGCGGACACTTCATGCCCCCCTCCCTGCTGACCAGCCAGATCGAAACCCTGGAACCCCCGACCGCCGACGAGACGGTGATCGTCGTCCAGGCCGCCCAGACGCCCGAACAGATCGTGGAGCGCGTGCTCGACTGGGTCGGCGATCGGCCGAGCACGCGTTCATAGGCCGCCCTGAGGCCGATCAGGCGCGCGCCACCCCCAGTGTCGCAACGCCGCGGCGGGGAGTTGGGCCTTGGCGCCGGTGCGGCGACGTGGCATCCGTCGCCGCAACAAACGTCTTGCGGCTACGTCCAGTGTCCCATGCGTGCTCCCCCGGGGGGCGGAACAGGATGAGGCTGCACGATGATCTCTTTGATATTCCAAGGTTCGCCGGTTTAGCTCAGCTGGTAGAGCAGCGGTTTTGTAAACCGAAGGTCGCGGGTTCGAGTCCTGCAACCGGCACCACCTTCTCAGGCGATATCAGA
>Ga0208179_1001934_pt1 | contig 10093 bp, 10 predicted proteins | sample Malvired_Geostar_FD_184238 | JGI IMG/M metagenome (GOLD analysis project Ga0208179, IMG submission 184238) | Marine viral communities from the Global Malaspina Expedition - Malaspina viral metaG DeepMed_Geostar (SPAdes) (version 2) | ecosystem: Environmental > Aquatic > Marine > Oceanic | place...
ATCCTGGGGGCCGCCCCGCCGGCCCCCAGGATCACCACCGGCCGGGCGGTCGGATCAAAGCCTGGCGCCTGCTGGGCGAAGGCCGCCAGCAGGCCCGCCCCGTCGGTGTTGTCGGCGAGGATGCGGCCATCGGCCTCGAACAGCAGCAGATTGGCTGCGCCGGCGGCCCGGGCCGCGGCGCTGGGCGAATCGGCGAGCGCCAGGGCCTGTTCCTTGAAGGGCAGGGTGACATTGAGGCCCCGGATCGCGCCGCCGCGGAACCCCTGGACCAGGGCCGCAAAGCCGGACTCCGGCGGGCTGAACGGCACATAGGCGGCGTCCAGCCCGGCGCCGGCGATCCAGGCGTTGTGGATCAGGGGGCTCAGGGAATGGCGCACCGGCGCGCCGACCACGCCAGCCACCCGGGCGGCGCCGCTGAGGGGAGGGCTCATGGGATCAGGGCTCCGCGCTGCCGAAGTTGGTCGAGCAGGCCCATCAGCGGCAGGCCCAGTATGGCGAAGTAGTCCCCCTCGATGGCTGCAAACAGCTGGGCGCCGGGACCCTCCAGCCGGTAGCAGCCCACCGAGCCCAGCAGGTCCTCGCCCTCCAGATCGAGATAGTGGTCGAGGAAGGCGTCGGAGAAGTCGCGCAGGGTCAGGGTGGCGCTGGCGGTCTGCGACCACAGCGCCTGGCCGCCCTGCGCCAGCGCCACGGCCGAATGCAGGTGGTGGGGTTTGCCCCGCAGGGCGATCAGCCGCGCCCGGGCCTCCGCGAGGCTGGCGGCCTTGTCATAGAGGGCGCCGTCGAATTCCAGGGTCTGGTCGGCGCCGATGACGAGGCCCGGCTGGGCGGCCGAAACGGTCGCCGCTTTGATCTCGGCGAGGGCCTGGGCCACGGCGCGGGGCCCGCCGCCTTCGGCCTGGATGCGCGCCTTGACCAGATCCTCGTCCACGCCGGAGACGATCTTGTCGAAGGCGACGCCGGCCCCGGCCAGGATCTGGCTGCGGGCGGCGCTTTGCGAGGCGAGGATGACCCGGCTCATCCGAGGATATCCACCTGGCGGCCGGCGGTGAGCAGGTTCATGACCGCCGCGGCCGTCTCCTCCACCGAGCGGCGGGTGACGTCGATCACCGGCCAGCCCTGCCGCTCATAGAGCCTGCGCGCCTGGACGATCTCCTCGCGGACATTGTCCACGTCGATATAGGCCGAGGTGCGGTTCTCCTTGAGGCTCAGAAGCCGGTTGCGGCGGATCTGGATCAGCCGGTCGGGCGAGATGGTCAGCCCTACCACCAGGGTGTTCTTGAGCTGCAGGAGCTTGTCGGGGATCGGCCGCGACGGGACCAGGGGCACATTGGCCGCCCGCACGCCCCGGTGGGCCAGATAGATGCAGGTCGGCGTCTTGGAGGTCCGCGACACGCCCACCAGGACCACGTCGGCCTGTTCCAGATCCTGCCCGCCCTGGCCGTCATCATGGCCGATGGCGTAGTTCAGCGCGTCCATGCGGTTGAAATAGTCGTGGTCCAGGGCGTGCTGGGCGCCGACCCGGGTGGTGGTGTTGACCCCGAGATAGCGCGACACCGCCGAGACCAGCGGGTCCAGCGCCGGGATGCAGGCCATTTCCAGCCGCCGGCAGCCTTCCTCCAGGGCCGCGCGCAGCTCGGCGTCGACAATGGTGTGAATGACCAGACCCGGGGCGGCCTCGATATCCGACAGGGCGCGGTCCAGCTGCCGCTGGGAGCGGACCAGGGCGTAGATGTGCTCGATCGGCAGGACGTCGTCGAAGCGGGCGCAGACGGCGCGCGCCATGGCGTTCAGGGTCTCGCCAGTGGAGTCCGACACCAGGTGGACGTGGAAATAGGTGGCGATGCGCGGGTGGGTCATACCGAGGGGGGCGCCTGCGACAAAATGCTCTTGGGGACCGAGGAGTCGATAAGTCTCTTAAAGGAGGCGGGCGAACTTGGGGATAGGGCGCGACTTATCCGCCGCCGCGGCGCGCGGGGTCGGCCAGGCTGTAAGGATCGGGATTTGAGGGCGCAGGCGTCCACCGGTTCAGCCCATGGGGAAAGTCTTAATGAAAGGTAAACACAGGGGCCCCGGCGCCGCACGGCTCATCCTCAGGCTTGGCCCCGGCACGGACCGGCGCGGCCAGCCCCGGGTCTTAAGGTTTCATTAAGGAATGTGGCGAGGGGGCGAGCGTCGGCGCCCGCAATTCACAGGGCCCGTCCGGGCCTTGGGACAAGTCCGGCGCTCACTGTGGGCAAGGGGGGTATGGCGCAGGCCAGGGCCGGTTTTCCCCGGGTCTGACCGGCCCTACCTCAACCTCCTCCTCAAACAGATCTTTCTTTCAGGAAGAAGGGTGGGGACCTGTGTCCACCTGGCCCCTTGAGCAGGCGGGCCGGAGCGGCTTTAAGGCTTGGCATGAACGACACGACCCAGCCCCGCCTCCTTCGCGCCCTGGCCGGCGAAACCCTGGACCGCCCGCCGGTCTGGTTCATGCGTCAGGCGGGCCGGTCCCTGCCGGAATATCGGGAGCTGCGCACCCAGGCTCCGGACTTCATCGCCTTCTGCCACAATCCGAAGATGGCGGCCGAGGCGACCCTGCAGCCCATGCGCCGCTTTCCCCTGGATGCGGCCATCGTGTTCGCCGACATCCTTTTGCTGCCCAAGGCGCTCGGTCAGAAGGTCTGGTTCGAAACCGGCGAAGGTCCCAGGCTTGGCGAACTGCCGGCGCTTGCCGCCATGGAGGCCGAGATCGAGGCCTCGACCGGCAGGCTTTCCGAGATCGGGGAGACCCTGACGCGGGTGCGGGCTGAACTGGAGCCGGAGCGGGCCCTGATCGGCTTCGCCGGCGCGCCCTGGACCGTGGCCACCTATATGATCGAGGGCCGGGGTTCCGATCGGTCCGGCGCCCGGACCTACGCCTATCAACACCCCGAAGACCTCGACCGCCTGCTGGACATCCTGGTGGAGTCCACCGCCCGCTACCTCGTGATGCAGGCCAAGGCCGGCGCCCAGGCGTTGAAGCTGTTCGAGAGCTGGGCCGAGGGCCTGGCCGAGGACGTGTTCGAGCGCATCGTCATCCGCCCCCATGCGGCGATCATCGAGAAGGTGCGCGCCGCCGGGATCGACACCCCCTTCATCGGCTTCCCCCGCGGGGCCGGGGCGCTGGTGGAGAACTACGCCGCCGCCGTGCCGGTCCAGGCCGTAGCCCTCGACACCCAGGCGAGCGCCGCCCTGGGCCGCAAGATCCAGTCGGGCGGCAAGGCGGTGCAGGGCGCCCTGGACAATCTGCTGCTGCGGGCCGGCGGCCCGGCCATGGACGCCCGGATCGACGCCTTGATCGACCAGTGGGGTCAGGGGCCCTACATCTTCAATCTGGGCCATGGGGTCCTGCCGGACACCCCGGTGGAACACATCGAGCGCGCGGTCCGCCGCGTGACGGGGACCTGATGAAAAAGCTCGCGGTCGTCCTCTTCAACCTGGGGGGACCCGACGACCAGGACTCCGTCCAGCCCTTCCTGTTCAACCTGTTCCGCGACCCGGCGATCATCGGCCTGCCGGCCCCGGCCCGCTATGCCCTGGCCGCCCTGATCTCCACCACCCGCAAGAAGACCGCCCAGGCCAACTACGCCATCATGAGCGGCGGCTCGCCCCTGCTGCCGGAGACCAAGGCGCAGAGCCGGGCGCTAGAGGCCGAGCTGGCCCGGGCCGCACCGGAGCTGGAGACCCGGGTCTTCATCGCCATGCGCTACTGGAACCCTCGGGCCGAGGCGACGGCGGCCGAGGTGGCGGCCTTTGCGCCCGACGAGATCGTGCTGCTGCCGCTCTATCCGCAGTTTTCCACCACCACCACGGGCTCGTCCCTGAAGGACTGGGCCAAGGCCTATAAGGGGCCGGGCGTCGTCCGCACGGTCTGCTGCTATCCGACGGAGGCCCGGCTGGTGGAGGCCCATGCCGACCAGATCGCGCACACCTGGGCCGCCGCAGGCAAGCCAGAGGGCCTGCGCCTGCTGTTCTCCGCCCATGGGCTGCCGAAGAAGGTCATTGAGCGCGGCGACCCCTACCAGGCCCAGATCGAGGCCACCGCCGCGGCCGTGGCCGCCCGCCTGCCGGGCCTGGCCGACTGGCAGGTCTGCTATCAGAGCCGGGTGGGGCCGATGGAATGGATTGGTCCGTCTACGGAGGTCGCCCTGCGCCAGGCCCAGGCCGACGGCAAGGGCGTGATCCTGACCCCGATCGCCTTTGTCTCCGAGCATGTGGAGACCCTGGTGGAGCTCGATCACGAATATGCCGAGATCGCCAAGGCGATCGGCTGCGCCCCCTATCTGCGGGTTCCGGCCCTGGGGGTCACGCCCGGATTCATCGCGGGCCTGGGCGGCGTGGTGCTGAACGCCCTGGACGATGCGCCGAGGATCGCGCCGGCCGGCGGCTGGACCTGCCCGGCCGACTATGGAAGATGCGCCTGCAGGACGGGGAGGGCGGCATGAACTGGTTTGATCTGCTTCGGGGGCTGCACATCATCGCGGTGATCGCCTGGATGGCCGGCATGATGTACCTGCCGCGGCTCTACGCCTATCACACCGAAACCGCGCCGCCCGGCAGCGAGTTCGACGCCCACTTCAAGGTGTGGGAGGCCAAGCTCCTCAGGATCATCATCAACCCGTCCATGGTGCTGACCTGGATCCTGGGCCTGAGCCTGATCATGTATCACGTGCACGCCATGGGGCAGGGCTGGGCCTTCCTGCTGCAGCCCTGGATGATGCTGAAGCTCGCCCTGGTGATCTTCCTGTCCGGCTGGCACGGCATGCTGGCCGGCGCGCGAAAGAAGATCGCGGCTGGCGAGCGGCCCCGCAGCGCCAAGTTCTGGCGGGCCACCAATGAGATCCCGTTCCTGATCGCCATCGTCGCGGTCCTGGCCGTCACCCTGGAATTCGGCGGCCGCTGACCCCACATGGGGAGAGACGGCCCTTGACCTCAGCCCCCCGGCTGTGGTTTTGCGTTAGCCACGCAGGAGAAATCCTGCGCCCCGCCTTTTCCCGGCGCCGCGCGTTCATCGCCGACGGCCCGGTCCTCGAGACAACATAACCGGCGCGGCCTCGCTGCGCCCCACCTCTCGTCCCCGCCCGCCCGGACTCCGTCCGGCGGTTCGCGGTCCGACATACACCCCTCTCAGAGCTTCAAAGACCCGATGAGCGAAGACACCCAAACCGAAGTCCTGGACTCCCAGACCGACGACGACGCCGGCATGGACGCCGAAGACGAACCGTCCCTGGCCTCCCAGGCGATCGCCGCCATGGGCCTGACCAAGATGTCGCTCCAGGAGTTGAAGGAGAAATCCTCCTCCGACCTGCTGGCCTTCGCCGAGCAGATGGACATCGAGAACGCCAACTCGATGCGCAAGCAGGACATGATGTTCGGCATCCTGAAGACCCTCGCCGAAGAAGGCGTGGAGATCTCAGGCTCCGGCACCATGGAGGTCCTGCCCGACGGCTTCGGCTTCCTGCGCAGTCCCGAGGCCAACTATCTGCCCGGCCCCGACGACATCTATGTGAGCCCCTCCCAGATCCGGAAATTCGGCCTGCGCACCGGCGATTCCGTGGTCGGCGCCATCCGCGCGCCGCGGGAAGGCGAGCGCTATTTCGCCCTGGTCAAGGTCGACCAGATCAATTTCGAAGACCCGGAAAACGTCCGCCACAAGGTCCACTTCGACAATCTGACGCCGCTCTATCCCGAAGAGCGCCTGCGGATGGAGATCGACGACCCGACGCTCAAGGACCGGTCCGGCCGGGTGATCGACATCGTCGCTCCGCTGGGCAAGGGCCAGCGCTGCCTGATCGTCGCCCCGCCGCGGGTCGGCAAGACGGTGATGCTGCAGAACATCGCCAAGTCCATCGAGGCCAACCACCCCGAAATCTATCTGATCGTCCTTCTGATCGACGAGCGGCCGGAAGAAGTGACCGACATGCAGCGCACCGTGCGCGGCGAGGTCATCGCCTCCACCTTCGACGAACCGGCCACCCGCCACGTGCAGGTCGCCGAGATGGTCATCGAAAAGGCCAAGCGCCTGGTCGAGCACAAGCGCGACGTGGTCATCCTGCTAGACTCCGTCACCCGTCTGGGCCGCGCCTACAACACCGTGGTGCCGTCCTCGGGCAAGGTGCTGACCGGCGGGGTCGACGCCAACGCCCTGCAGCGGCCCAAGCGCTTCTTCGGCGCGGCGCGGAACGTGGAAGAGGGCGGTTCGCTGTCCATCATCGCCACCGCTCTGATCGACACCGGCAGCCGGATGGACGAGGTCATCTTCGAAGAGTTCAAGGGCACCGGTAACTCGGAGATCGTGCTGGACCGCAAGGTCGCCGACAAGCGCATCTTCCCGGCCATCGACGTGCTGAAGTCCGGCACCCGCAAGGAAGAGCTGATCACCCCGAAGGACCAGCTGCAGAAGACCTATGTGCTGCGCCGGATCCTCAACCCCATGGGGGCGCAGGACGCGATCGAGTTCCTGCTCGACAAGCTGCGCAACGCCAAGAATAACGACGACTTCTTCCAGTCGATGAACACCTAAGGAAAAGGGGGCCCCGACGGCCCCCATTTTTCGCTTACGGCTACCCCCTCTCCCGTCACCCTGGGGCTTGACCCGAGGGCCCATGGACACCGCAATCAGGCCAGTGTTCATGGATGCTCGGGTCAAGCCCGAGCATGACAGAGATGGGGTTGATGACTGCGTCACCGCCCTCGTCCTTCGAGGCCCTTCGGGCGCCTCAGGATGAGGACGGGCTCAGCCCACACCCACCTCTCTCATCCTGAGATGTAAGCGAAAGCGAGCCTCGAAGGACGCAAGGCCCGCCCCCTGTTTCACGTGAAACATCAGGTCTGGGGCGGCGGGACGTGGTCCCTTGGCCACTTGATGAAGGCCACTACCCACAGCATCACGATGTTGACGATCGGAACGATCATCAGGAAGGCCACGGCCCACGGGATGCCCAGGCGGGAGAAAATCCTGCCCACCGGATAGATCAGCACGAAGAGCCAAACGATCACGATCAGCCAGTGCCAGACGGAAAAACTGCCCATGCTTTGCGCCCCCAAGGTCTGTTGATTACGGGATGAGGAGCGAGGCGCCGACCGTCTCGCGGCCTTCCAGGGCCTCATGGGCGGCCTTCGCTTCTGCCAGAGGGAAGGTCTGGCCGATATCGATCCGTACCTCGCCACGGGCGATCACGTCGAACAGGGCTGCAGCGCTGGCGTCCAGCTCCTCGGTGGTGGCTACATAGTCAAACAGGGTCGGCCGGGTGAGGAACAGCGAGCCGAGCTGCGACAGCCGGCCCGGCAGGAAGGCCGGCGCCGGGCCGGACGCATTGCCATAGGAGACGAACAGGCCCCGTCGGGCGAGGCTGTTCAGGGTCGCCTCGAAGGTGGCGGCGCCGACCGAATCGTAGGCCACGGGCACGCCGGCCCCGTCGGTCAGCCGCCGGACCTCGGCGGCCACATCCTGCTCGCGATAGAGGATGACGTGGTCACCGCCCAGCTCGCGGACCCGCTCGGCCTTTTCCTCCGACCCCACCGTGCCGATCACCGTGGCGCCCAGCACCTTGGCCCACTGAACGAGGATCGAGCCGACCCCGCCGGCCGCCGCATGAACCAGGATGGTCTGGCCAGACTGCACTGGGAAGCAACGGCGCAGGAGGAATTCCGCGGTCATGCCCTTCAGCAGGGCGGCGGCGGCCACATCGGCCCCGACACCGGCCGGCGGCTTCACGGCTCGGGCGGCCTTCACCACGTGAAACTCGGCATAGGCGCCGACGGGGCCGGACGCATAGGCCGCCAGGTCGCCAGGGCCGAACCGGTCGACGCCCTCGCCGACCTCGACTACCTCGCCGGCGCCTTCCAGGCCGAGGCCAGAGGGCAGCTTCACGGGATAGAGGCCGGTGCGGTGATAGGTGTCGATGAAGTTGAGGCCGATGGCCTGGTTGCGGACCAGGATTTCTCCGGGGCCGGGCGCGGGGCGTTCGATCTCAACGAGCTCCAGCACCTCGGGCGCGCCGGTGCGGGCGATGCGGACGGCGCGCATTAGCGGAGGTTCGCTTCGAAGAAGGCGGCCGTCCGGGCGTTGGCGGCCTCGGCGGCCTGCGCATTGTAGTGCTCGCCGCCCTTGCGGGCGAAGGCATGGTCGCAGCCGGGATAGGTGTGGATCTGGATCTGCGGATGGTTCTTCAGCGCGCCGAGGATCAGCTCCTGGGCGGCCTTGGGGACGAACTGGTCTTCCTCGGCGATGTGCAGCATCAGCGGGTGAGCCAGGCGTTCGGCCTCGCCGGTCCGCTGCTCGATGCCCACGCCGTAATAGGCCACGCTGGCGTCGGCGTCGGTGCGGGTGGCGGTGGTGAAGGCCAGCAGCCCGCCGAGGCAGAAGCCAACGGCGCCGACCTTGCCCGTGCAGTCGGCGTTGCCGCGGATGGTGTCGATAACCACACGGATGTCGCGGACCCCCTGGTCGGGATCAAAGGCGTTCATCAGCTCGAAGGCCTTTTTCCATTCGGCCTCGCTCTGGTCGGTGATGTCGACGCCGGGCTCGATCCGCCAGAACAGGTCGGGACAGACCGCCAGATAGCCCTGGGCGGCGTAGTCATCGCAGATGTCGCGCATCACCTTGTTGACGCCGAAGATCTCCTGGAGGACCACGATGGCCGGCGCCGGGGTCTGGGCGGGCCTGGCCACATAGGCCGAGAAGGCGCCGTCTGGGGTTTTGATGTCGAGGGTCTGGCCGGCCATATGCTGCTCCCGTGCGTTTGGACTCGTGCGGCGCGAGGGGCTCGCCTCGACCGCCAACTATCGCCTACCTAGGATGTGGTGTTGCTGGTCCCTAAGGCGAGCCCATACCTAACAAGCGATCATAACAATGTCGCCACCGCGCCCGATTCCTGGCGCACCGGAGGTTCCCATGAAGATGACGGTTGAGATCGACTGCTCCCCCACCGAGGCCCGCGCCTTTCTGGGCCTGCCGGACGTCACCGAGCTGAACGAGCGGCTGGTCAAGGAGATGCAGTCGCGGATGGAGCAGAACATGGCCATGGCCTCGCCCGACGAATTGGTGAAGGCCTGGACGGCCTTCGGCGCCGGCGCCCAGGAGCAGTTCCGCAAGCTGATGACGGCGGCGGCCGAGAGCGCCATGGGCGCCGGCGCCCGGCCTAAATGAGCGACACCATCTATGCTGCGGCCACGGCGCCGGGGCGGGCCGCGGTCGCCGTCGTGCGGATTTCCGGACCCAGGGCGGGCGCCGTGCTGCGACGGCTTGGCGGCCGCCTGCCCGCGCCGCGAACAGCAGGCCTGCGCCGGCTGATCGGCCCAGACGGCGTATTGCTGGACGAGGCCCTGGTGCTCTGGTTCCCCGGGCCGGCCAGCTATACCGGGGAGGACAGCGCCGAACTGCACCTGCATGGCGGCCCCGCCGTGGTCGAGGGCGTGCTGGAAGCCTTGGCCGCCCAGGGTCTTCGACTGGCCCAGGCCGGGGAGTTCACCCGCCGGGCCTTCGAGCACGGCAAGCTCGATCTCGCCCAGGCCGAGGGGGTGGGCGACCTGATCGAGGCCGAGACCCAGGCCCAGCGGCGCCAGGCCCTGGATCAGCTGGGCGGCCGGCTGAGCGGCGCCCAGGCGCGCTGGCGCGAAGGTCTGGTGGAGGCCCTGGCGGTGCTCGAGGCCGCGGTGGACTTCCCCGACGAGGAGATTCCGGCTGATGTGGCGGCCCGCGCGGCGCCGGCCCTGCAGGGGCTGATCGCCGAGCTGAAGGCGGCGACCGAGGCGGCGGAGCGGGGCGCCCGGGTGCGGGAGGGCTACCGGATCGCCCTGATGGGCCGCCCCAACGCCGGCAAGAGCACGCTGTTAAACGCCCTGGCCCGGCGAGAGGCGGCGATCGTCACCGCCACGGCTGGCACGACCCGGGACATCATCGAGGTCCCCATGGTTCTGGCCGGTTACAAGGTGATCCTGGCCGACACGGCGGGCCTGCGGGACACCGAGGACGAAATCGAGGCCGAGGGGGTGCGCCGCGCGCGGGCCTGGGGGGAGGGGGCCGATCTGCGGCTCTGGCTCCTCGATGGCCGCGAGGATGAGAGTGACC
>Ga0208179_1001937_pt1 | contig 10083 bp, 11 predicted proteins | sample Malvired_Geostar_FD_184238 | JGI IMG/M metagenome (GOLD analysis project Ga0208179, IMG submission 184238) | Marine viral communities from the Global Malaspina Expedition - Malaspina viral metaG DeepMed_Geostar (SPAdes) (version 2) | ecosystem: Environmental > Aquatic > Marine > Oceanic | place...
GCGGTGAAGTGTCTTTCAGTTGATAATCGTCATTGGAAGAAATATATTCTAGGAAAGGGAAACTCTAATAAGAAAGATATAAAAGAGTTTGCAGTAGCTAAATGGGGGGAGTTATTTGTAGAACAGGATTGGGCTGATGCAGCATGTATTGCTTTATGGAGAAAAAGGAGGGAAGAATGAGCTTGCAGCGAGTAAACAAAGACAAAATAAGGGTAGACTTTATTGAACCAACGAAAAAGGTTCTTACGGAAGAAGATAAACTTCCTGAAGGTATGACAGAAGAGGAATTAAAAGCTAAGTATTCCAAGCTTGTTTGGTGTGAATATTACGGTTGTAAATGGAACCAACAAATTGGAGCGGAGCGTACTCTTAAGACCATCCTAAAGAATCGGGCCTATACCCCTTTTAAAGATGACCCTGGAATGAAGGGGTTATGTGGAAGACCAGACGAGATTGCTATTCGATTTAAGACAGTAGTATCGGGTAGTCAGAAGTATAAGGTTCCTGCTTGCTTTACATGCAATACAGGAATAACAGGTCACGTTGACTTCTCTAAGTTTTTGCAACCTGATGGTTCACCGTGGGGCGGTAACATTGATTCTCAACATGTGTCAGATGCAGGGTTTGGAGCATTGGATTCCAATAGTATTCACGGAGGATAGAATGCCTAAAGTTATTCCAGAAGAAGTTAGAATGAAAGCGATGGAGTTATTCATGGAAGGAAAGACCGTCCCTGCTATTTCTCAAATGTTGTTTGAGTCCTTTGCTACAGACGTTAAAGTTCCTACTATTTATGCATGGGTGAAACAATATAAATGGAAAGATACTAAACAGGTGGCTAGGGCAGATGCTGTAGCCGTTATTAAAGAAAGTGAAACTCAACGGTTCGCTAGATTACAACAAGAACACCTAACTGACTATGAAAAATTACGAAAGAAGGCTTCTGCCGAATTAGAGGGACATCTATTTGATAGACCTTTTGAGGCGGCTAGAGCCTTGGATTTAGGAATTAAGGGTGAACGAACTGTTATGGAAGGGATGATTAATCTTCAATTTGTTCAAGATATTATGAGTGTTCTAGTAGAAGAAATAACTGATTCCGATGTCTTACAACGTATAGCCTTTAAATTAAAAGCTTTAATACAAATTCAGGAGAGCAATGACTAACAGTAATATTACTACATTTAGTGATGCCTTTTCTCAGTTAGCAGAGGGGCTAACTACGCATAATTCTATAAAAGTTGGCAGCTTTTGGGAATTTTTACGGGATATATGGTGCCTAAGTTATGATAATCCTGAATACTTTAAAGCATGGCATGTGGGCGTATTGGCTGAAGACATAGAAGAATGCTTGGAAACAGGGATGAACTATGTAGCGATACTTCCCCGGTTCCATTTTAAGAGTACTATTTTAGGACATGCTTTTAGTGTGTGGAGATTGTTAACAGCCCCTAGAGATTGTTCTGTATTGTATTTATCTTACAGTGATTTAATGTCTAGGTACCACATATCTGAAATTAATAAGACTGTGCAAAGAAACCCTATATTAACTCAATGGATGAAAAGTCGTTCCCCTAAGGCTGACTATTCTTTTAGGTATCACATTAATAAGAAGCCTATGGAAATATCACACGGCGGTCTTTTTTCGTTTAAGCGGGGTATGCATGTGAATGGGGCTTTGATTGCTGATGACGTTTTGCGTGACCCAGAAAACCCCTTAAATCTATCGCAGCTAACTAAAGTTGAAGACCATTTTTTAACAGAAACTATGTTCATTCCTTTAAAGGGTATCCCTGTTATCGTATTGGGTACCCCCATGATGCCGGGAGATTTGTTAACTACCTTACAAAAAGATGATCGCTTTAAGACTAGAGTGCTTCCTGCTCTAGACCCTGTTCCTGGGCGTAGAGTATTAATGCCGGAAGTCTATAATGAAGCATGGTTATTGCAACAACAAAGAGCTAGACCTAAAGCCTTTGCTTCTGAGTTTTTGTTGCAACCATATTTTGCTACGGAAGCTTATTTTGACGGCCCCGATATTATCAAGTGTGAGGATGCTACATTAGTAAATTATCCGGTTAGCAAACCATATGAAGCTTTAGAAGGAGAAGATTTATTTGCTGGATTTGATGTAGGCAAAAAACGTCACCCATCTCATCTAGTTATCTTTAGAAAGATAGGAGACAGAATAGAACAAATTCATCAATCTTGGTTAGATGGATGGTCGTATTCAGATCAGATTGACTATTTAAATGAAGTGGTAGAAAAATATCATCTTTTAAGGGGGTATATAGATAACACTAGAGGCGAATTAGAAGACCGTGGATTAAATAAAGTATGGAATGCAATGCACTTTACCACAAAGTCCAAGAATACAATGGCACAGGTCTTTGAACAGTATGTCCATTCTGGAAGGTTAAAATTGTTAGCCGATGAAAGACAACGTGGACAGATTCTCTGTGTTAGTAATGAATTAAAAGCTCCTGAAACTCCTATGGGACATGGGGATTCTTTCTTTTCCATTGCTATGGCATTATACGCTGCGTATGAATGTTCACTAAATAGTTTTCAAAATCTAGGTAATGTGGTAGACTGGATGAACGACCTGTATCCTGATGATAATAAGTCAGGAGACAGTCCTGTTCAGGAAGTCAAAAATAAATGGATTGATTCCTTGACAAACGGTGCGTCTTCAGATCATAATACACTAACTGAAGGGGGCTTAGTCCCAGTTAATCCAATGATGGAACCACAGAAACCTAATCCCAAGTGTGAAGAGCCATTATGTGCTGCTTCTTTTTGGGTAACTGAAAGAAAATTATGTCTCTTTTGTGGGCATAGAGGATAGGAGGAAATGAATGGCAATAGCAATTGATACGCAGCCCCAATTATCTCAACAATCAGAAATTATTCTTAAACATAGATACTACTTAAAAGACGAAGAACATAATCTTATCGAGGATTCACAGGGTCTTTTTCAAAGGGTAGCTGAAGCTATAGCTAGAGTAGATTCTGAATGGTATGCAGCGTTACCAGTAGAGGTAGATTTACTAGCTAATGAATTTTACAACATGATGGCTATGTTTGAGTTTTTACCCAACTCACCTACTTTAATGAATGCTGGGACAAACCAAGGTACTTTAAGTGCGTGTTTTGTATTGCCGTTAGAGGACAGTATGGAAGGTATAATGCAAGCAGCTACCCATTCTGCAATGGTACAAAAGTTTGGGGGTGGTACTGGGTTTGCGTTATCTAAACTTAGACCTAAAGGAACTTCTATTAAGTCTACTCATGGAGTAGCGTGTGGCCCTATTGAGGTACTTAAAACTCTATCTAGAGTGTCTAGTATGATTACTCAAGGTGGTAAAAGGGATGGAGCAAATATGGCAGTGATGTCAGTTTACCACCCTGATATTAAAGAATTCATTTCTTGTAAATCTACGGAAGGGGATATACATAATTTTAATATATCTGTAGCAGTAGATTCTAATTTCATGAATATGGTTGAAAGTGGTGTGATTTATCCGTTAATTGATCCCCACACTAATCAGATAGTACAATGGGAATCTGCCAGAGATATTTTTAATGCTATTATTTATGGGGCTTGGTCAAATGGTGAGCCTGGTATGGTATTTTTAGATCGGATAAATAAAGACAATACAGTAGGAAGAGAGTTTGGAGATATGGTTGCTACTAATCCTTGTGGAGAACAACCTCTTCTTGGAAATGAAAGTTGTAATTTAGGGTCTATTAATTTAGCTAGATTCTATGTTGAAGGCGAGTCAATGGATTGGAGAGAATGTATTGATTGGAATAGATTAACTAAGGTTATTAATTTATCTGTTCATTTCTTAGATAATGTTATTGATGCGAATAAATATGCTGTTCTTGCTATTGAAGAAATGACTCAGGCTACTCGTAAGATTGGATTAGGTGTTATGGGATTTGCGGATTTATTAGTTCAATTAAAGGTACCCTATAATTCTGAAGAGGCTTTAGAAATTGGGGCAGAGTTAATGCAATTTGTTAGGACTACGGCTGACATTGCTTCGTTAAATTTAGGGGGGAAGCGTGGCCCCTTTCCCGCATGGAGTAAGAGTAATTATAGAATGCATGAGAATTATAGAAATGCATGTAGAGTAACGGTTGCGCCTACGGGAACTATCTCTATGATTGCTGCATGTGCTTCAGGGATTGAGCCTTTATTTGCATTGGTGTGGAAGAAGCAGAATATTTTAGAAGGAAAGACTTTATATTATGTTAATGAATCTTTTGAACGAATAGCAAAAGAAGAGGGTTTTTATTCTGATGTCCTTATGGATGAGTTGAGTAATGGAAAGTCTTTGGATGACTTTGAGAATATTCCTTTATGGGTAAAGGAAGTGTATATTACTGCCCCTCAAATTTCTGCTGAGGAACATGTTGCTATGCAAGCTGCCTTTCAACCGTGGGTTGATTCAGGCATTTCTAAGACTATTAATTTTGCTCATGATGCAACCCTTGAAGATGTTCAAGTAGCTTATATGGAAGCCTGGAAATTAGGATGCAAAGGAATTACCATTTATAGGAATGGGAGTAGGTCAAAGGAAGTTTTAGTTACTGGTCATATTGAGGCTAAGTGTGAGTGTGATGATCCGATAATAGTTGCAGAAGGTGGATGCGTATCTTGTAAAAAGTGTGGGTGGAGTGCTTGTGAAATTTCTTAAAAGCTACTTAAAATCTTATAAGGCTACATTATTTTCAGGGGTAATGGTTGGGTTTGTATCTATTCATACTTTAGAAGATATACTATTGATGTCTATAGGCAGATTCGTTCCATTACCGTTGTTAGCTATGTATGCTTTAGGACTAATTATATCGTGGTTATTGATGGGGTGTCTAGTAAATAGATTTGTTAAACATACGCATTAAGAGGAGGAGTATAGATGTTAGGAAATATGTTAAGAGAAAGGGAGTCCCAGTATATTGCAACTAGAGATACAGGTACTAATACATGGCGTATTCTAGATACATGGCATGATGAATTGCGAGAAATGAGTCCAGAGGATGATATTCCAGACGATAGTGTTGCTGTAACTATTATAACTGAGGGAGGGTTCATAGCTTTAGTAAAAGAAGCATCTAGATTAGGAGTTTTACAGAATGCAACGGCTTCCTTTATACCAGTAGATACTAGGGAACCGGAAGAGTATGGAAATGAACTTAAAGAAAAGGAGGAAGAACTTGCAAAAATGCGAGAAAAAATAGTAAAATATGAAGAGGAGATAAGTACTCTTCGTATATCTGCTTCTAAGTCAGAAGGAACTTTACTAAAGGAGTTGGCTATGGAAACTCTACTGAAACTAACCCTTTCTTCTGATATTGAAAAATTAATTAGTAAGGATTAGATATGAAATTATCAGAATATCTACCTGAAATCCCTGCCCTAGCTCAACAAATGACTGATTTGAATCAGCAAATTGGTATGTTTCAATTGATGAAAGCAGGAGAAACAGGTACTGCTCCTACGATGGGATTAGACCATGTGGTGAATACTTGGGTACGTCATCAGATGGCATATCGTCAACAGCTTGTAATGGATATCCAAACCATTTCTATGTCTGTTGAGGAGATTCGTAGCCCTGTGAGCCATATTACCGGGGAGGTTTTTAGGCGGGGTTTGGAATGGGTACCCATTAAAACAGACCCAGATCATGAACAAAAAGAACGTTTTTCTTCTTTTATGAAGGACTGTAATGTATTTGATCAGAGTTTAGAAGAAGTTCTAAAACAGTTTCATTATGATGTTAATACTGTAGATGATGGATTCTTATACCTAGCTAAAGAATATAAAACTATGGATGATGATACTCTGCGGTCTAAAATTGTAGAAATCCGTAGGCTTAATCCCGCTCTTGTAGAATTCGATTTAGATGTTGCTGGCTTACCTAAGAATGCCCATTTTCTATGCCCTATCCATAGGGATGAAGTTCAAGATACTCCCCAAATATGTGACCATCCTGGTTGTAAGCGGGTATGCCAAGCAGTTATGTACAAATACTATCATAGGAATAAACATATCTATCTATTTGATAGTGAAGTTATTCATGTAACTAAGTTTTCTCCAAGTGAAACCTATGGGTGGAGTCCTATCCTTACAATCTTTGAGAAGGCTCTTACTCTTATTGGTATGGATAAAAATTTATATAGGTACTTCTTTGAACGTAAAATGCCAGCTTCTATGATTATGGTCTTTACAGATGACCCTGAATCGTTGAGGCGTGAACGGTCTAATTTAGCTGCTCAGACTCGACTTGATCCTAACTTTGTTCCTATGGTAGCTGTATCAGCTAGGAATAATAGGGGTAGAGTTGATATGGTTAGGTTGTTCCATACGCTACAGGAAATGGATTATCTGCCTGTACGTCAAGAAGTACGGGAACGTATAGCTGCTATGTGGGGGGTTACTCCTGCGTGGCAGGGCGCACCAGAAGCGTTTGGTGGCCTCAGTACCCAAACTCAGCAGTTAGTTGTAATGAGTAGGGTAGTAGAGGGTGACCAAAGAATGTTTCACGATAAGGTATTTCCTATCCTACTTGATGCTTTTGGTATCACAGATTGGAAACTTATCTTGCCTACACCTGAAGAAAAGGCAGAAGCCACTAGAATCAGTTTTGCACAACAACGAGTTTCTGTCGCTAGTCAGTTGAATCAAATGGGCTTTACTGTTAAACTGAAAGACCAAGGAATGGATATGGAAAGTATAGCCTTCGTTATTGAAGGGGATTCCGTACCTATGTCTCAGTTGCAGGGCGAGTCTCAAGCACTACAGATTGAACAGACTATGCAACAAATGGAACAAATGGAGCAGCAACAGCAGCAGCAACAACAAATGATGCAGCAGCAACAGGGTATGGCACAACCTGAAGGTGGAGAAGAAGGAGGTGAAGAAGTGGATGACGATGAAGTGGTACAAGGACAATTAGCCCAAGCTGAAGCAGAGCCAGATGAAGATGCGGATGAAGACCTCAACGAATCAGACCAATATGATGAGGCTTAAATGGTTGAAGTATTATTAAAAGTACAGTCAAAAGACCCCCTAGAATTAGACCAATTACCTTCAGGCCAACGTAGGTATATAGATAATAACGAAGTTGGTGAACTGAGGAGTAAAGGGTTCAGAATTTATACTGGGGCTAGGGAAGGTCTGTACATTGATGCTACGGCTGAATGGTTAAAGACTCATGGTGAAAAGGATAACGAACCTATTACAGACCCCGATAGCCCATTTTTTGGTCTAGTACCCCATCCTGAGCATGGTCATAATGTATATGAGTATGAAAATGGGGAGAAAGCTACTGAGAAAGATGCGCCTAAAGGTGAAGATGGTAAACCATTAAAACCTAAAAAAGATAAGAATGGGAATGATATAATTGTAGAACATAATCATACTCGTAATAGGGGTAATCTAAGTATTCCTCCCGATGCTAAAGATGTTCACGTATCTTTAAAGCCTAATTATCCTGTTCAAGCTAAGTGGAGACATCCTAAAACGGGGGAACTACGCACTAGTTATAGTCATGCCCGTGCCAAAGAATTAAAAGACAATCATTGGAAGGAGTATAGAGCGAATAGACGAGATATACAGAAAGGGGTAAGGGCATTAAGACGAATGAATGCAGAAGACCTTAGTGAAAATCCTACGGATGCTTGCCTAGCTCTAGTGGGTTTACTGGGAATTAGGCATGGAGGCGACGAGCGTACTCATGAAGATGGAGAACCTACTGGATCTGGGGCTATAGATTTAACCGTGGGGGATATCAAAGTAACTGGAGATTCTATGGTCATAACTTTTCGGGGTAAACATGATAGACCCCAACGTTTTGTGAAACGGAATAGAGCAGTTGCAACTGCTATACAAGCTCTTTCGGAAGGGAAAGAATCTACAGATAAAATATTTAATACTAACAATAGAAGAAATGCCCGTAGATTAAAAGAACTTACTGGAAATGATGAGGTTAAGGTTAAAGATTTAAGAACGGATTATGCAAATTATACGGCTAAAGAAGCTATAGCTCAGTATTTTGAAGGGGATTTTGATAAACCATTTGAGACAGAGAAAGAATTTAAGAAGTTTCAAAATGATATAGGACTAGCTGTGGGAATGGCTTTAGGGCATAAGAAAAAGGTGAAATCTAGAAATAGTGCTGGTAAGATTCTATATGAAGCAGATGGGAAAACTGCTAAAACAGAGTTTGAATTTCATGGTGGCGAAGCCATATCTAGTTATATTGACCCAGAGATGTGGGAGCCTTTTAGACCTAAACAAGATATACAAAATGCTCACACTCCTGATTGGCATGAAAAAACTCCAATGGAAGAACGAGATATAGATGAATACTTTGAGGCTAGGAAACGTAAGGGAGAGAATAGACAATGGGGAATTAGAGAATTTGGGGGTCAACGTAAGCCCCTCGTAAAAACTTGGATACAATCTTTATCAGACCAAGGGTTTGCGGCTCCTGTAATTAAACAAGCTACGGCTCAACAGATGTGGTTCTTAAATAATGGGATAGATTATGTAGGTACATTTGGATTAAATGGGGATGTGTTTATAGAAAAAGCTACATTCAAACCCACATTTAATCCTCCAGGTATTTCGTATAATCCCGCAGGTCGAAATAGACCTAAGAAAGAAAATAAGGATGTTCAGTCATTTGACTTGGATGAATTAGATGATATATAAGTAGAGGTCAGCTATGTCTTTAGCAGATAAATTAATGCTTATTGGCATGTATATTGCAGCTACAGCAGATGTAGTAATAGCCATTGGAATTTTTATACTTATATTTTGTGTATTATAGGAGGAAAATATGTCACACCCAAAACGAGTAGGACATTTAGTATTAAATGTTAGGGATGTAGAAGCGTCTACAAAATTCTATACTGATGTATTAGGTTTTCATATATCCAAACAATCAGAGACTGCAACATTTCTTACTTGTGGTAAAATTCACCATGATTTAGCCCTGTTTCAGGCTAAAGAAGACGCTGCTCCTGTACAGAAAGGTGGATTAGGATTGAATCATATGGCTTTACAAGTAGAAGATTTTGAAGCTTTAACTGCTTATTACAAGTTTTTAGAACATCTTCAAGTTTTTGGTAAACCTCTTATAGACAGATGCACTGACCACGGTATGACTTGTAGTATATATCTTACAGACCCAGATGGTAATGGGATTGAGCTATTTTGTAATTGTCAGGAAGATCCCGCAGAGGGTTTGGCTCTCATGAGTTCTCCTGACCGGAGTAATAAGGAGTTAATCTTCGCTGACTAGGAGGTAGACAATAGCATGAAACTATCACCAGCCCTTATAGTTGCTGTGGTAGCCGCTTTCATTACAGGTGTCATCGGGCCAATGGCGGTAACGTTTTACCAAGGGCAGCAGGAAGAAGCCAAGGAAGAACGTAGACTAGCAGCGGGTGTGATTGACACAAAGACTCTACTAGGACACAGTGTATTTACTCATGCTGATACTTGGGTGGATTTAATTATTCCTCAGACACAAGTATCTGATGAAGCTAGACTATTCCTCACGATTAAGTTTACAGCCTTCCATGATGCTTTAGAGGATATGGTTAAGCTTACAGACTTCAATAGTTTAAATAATGACCAGTTCCATGCAGTAGCTTCTAAAAATTTGAATGAGACTGTAGTATCCTATATTGCAGATGCAAGGAGACAAGGAATTTCAGATGAATTTATAACAGACTTTAATATATGGCATCAGCAAGTCGTAGATATCTTAGTGGGTTCCATTGAGGATAATGTATATTCACCTATACATACTTCCCAAAACTCAAAGATGTATGCTATACTAACTGCATATGATAGCGCATTGGGAGCCACCCTAGAAGATGTCGCAAGGACGTTGGAAGCTAACGGACATAAGTAAGTAATGTGTTTGAAGATTCTGAAGTCTCAATGCAAGGTTTGGTACTAGATTGTGCTAATTGCCATAGACTAATGATGTATCCGATACATAGAAAAGAATTTTTCAAAGATTGGAATAAACATGGCAGACTATGTTTAAAGTGTATCCT
>Ga0208179_1001939_pt1 | contig 10079 bp, 16 predicted proteins | sample Malvired_Geostar_FD_184238 | JGI IMG/M metagenome (GOLD analysis project Ga0208179, IMG submission 184238) | Marine viral communities from the Global Malaspina Expedition - Malaspina viral metaG DeepMed_Geostar (SPAdes) (version 2) | ecosystem: Environmental > Aquatic > Marine > Oceanic | place...
ACCATCCACCATTATATTAGCAACAGCAGGATACAGCACATCTGGGATGATGTGTGGTACAACACTCAGTGATTCAGTATGTGCCTGATCTGCATTGATTCTTGCTCTGCTCATGGGTTACTCCTTTGTGCTTCTTGTTCTGCCTGAAAAGTTGTCCATGCAGTCTTTACTTCATCTGTCCATTCTGCTTCTGCTTTGTCCTTAACTTCTTGGTGTTCGTCATCTGCAAGAGTCATATCTGGTGTAAGCACCCTGCGATGGTATCCACCATCATCCGTAATCTCTCTGATTTGGAGATGTTTGTAGTCTGTGACTACTTCTATTTTGTTTAATTCCATTTTAATTTACTCTATAAACTACTGTACCAGTTATAGTTTTACTTGCTCCAATTTGGGCATCGGTAGCCGCATTACCTGAACTGTACATTAAATATCCTGTTGTAGCACCATTATTTATTATACCTTGACCCGGAAAAGAATCTGCATTTGTATATCCAATCGCTATTGCTCCACGATGAGCATCAGTAGATCCACATGTAAAAGGAAAATTCTTAACTGCGAATCCATCTGATCCTGAAATTGATCCTGTTACAAAAACAAAATGTGCCATAACTGTTTTCCCAATTTTTGTGTACTTTCCCGCCTGTGATGAACCACCTCCGTCAGTATCCTGTGGTGTCCAATCTCCTACCTCATAATCCAGTTCAGTTGTGCCGATGACACCTGACTTCGATCCTGCCGAATTAATTAAACCTGACATAAAAACCTCCGATTAATTATTCCTGACATCAGTTTCTCCTATGCGTTGTTCTGGTCAATGAAGGTAAGGTGACAATCCACAGTCATCCCTGAAGTACAATACATTTGTAATTTTTGGGCAGTTGCTGTGCCTTGATCTGCAAGAGCATCCTGCTCTGCAACGGTTGATAAAGCACCACTAAATCCTGTTGGCTCACAACCAGTAAAACTGAATTTATCATTCCAAACAAAAGTATCATTAGCAGAACCTGAGTTTTTAGTTAACAAAATAGTCTCGCCAGAATCTCCAGCAAAAGAATCAAATCCAGTTAAAAAAACTTGCCAGTCATCACTAGTTGCAGACACCGTCACATAAAAAACTGTGAAGGATAATACTGTGTATATATGATGCTGTACACCAATTATTAATGGTTGAGTAGTATTATTTATATCCTCAAAATGTGCAGTCCGAATTATCTCTGTTCCTGCTGACCTAACTATTGCCATATTATCCTCCCATTACCCATGAGTTGTGTAAAGTTTTCATAAATGCTTCTCCTCTCTGAATGATCTTTGAATTAGTGTCAGTCTCAATGCCACCATTGGCTGTGATTAATCCAGTTGCAGTTGTAGTAGAACTATTAGTAACTGCTCCAGAATGAATTACTGCACCAGAGAAAGTACCACCAGTTGCAGGTACAGAGTCACTTACACTGAAGGTGTGATTTGCTTCAACAGTCAGGATGTCACTTGCAGATAATGCAGCAAGACCTGTTATTGAAGAACCTGTAGTTGCCTGGAAATCCTTCCCTGATCCTTCTACTAATAAAACACCATTAAGCCAGACTTTGACCCATCCCACTGTATAATTAATTAACCGGGAATCGTCTGAAGTAGTTACAGAGGTTTCACCACCACTTGCAGTGAAAACATAAGTCTCTGATCTGCCAGATCGTAAGTCATTTCCAATGTACATTAGTTATCCTTTAGGGTATTTATCTTTTGTCACTTTAATTACTGCTTTCCAAGAGTCGATTCCGTTGTGATATATCTCGTCTAATTGATCTGGGATACTGGGAAATTCTGCCTGTCTGTTTCTTGCATACTCCTGTGCATCGTATTCTACTTCCCATGCAGTAATAGCATCATTAAATTCCTGTTCTGTTGGTTTGGGAATATCATCAGACATCCAATCCAAAGTTGCATAAGTATCTGCACACACCCATCTTGCATTTGGGAATCCATGCCATAAAGCATTAGTAATTTTATCTCTATGTTCCATATTATCTTTGTATTTCAAAAAGTGTCATACGAAAATGATTGTAATTGCTAGCAGAACCAACGTGAACTGCCATATTTGTAGTATTAGTTGCTACATATCCTAAAGAATAAATATTTGTTCCAGTTCCGGGCGATTCATCCAACCAAGAGTGAGTAATTTCATTAGCAAAATTCATGTTAGTCAGGTTGTGGGAAGCCTCTATATTGTGAAAATAATGTTCAGTATGTTGAGGTGCAGTAATTTCAGTTGTCCCTCTAAATAATCCAAAACCACCACCAGAATTTTTATCAGACGATGAAGTCATTCCACTTCTTGCAAAAACTCCAACAAATGTTGTAACTATAAATACATGATTAGAGGTTCCAACATTATCAATTTGACAACTCCAATAATGATTTCCCGATCCATCATGTACTCTGATATGTGTGTTATTACTTATTGTAGCCGAAATTCCACTTCCGTATGTATTATTTGCAATCTGTACAATATGCCCAGCAGGAAACGTAGCATTCGTAAGTGTTACAGCAGAAGGGGTACCTAAATTTGGGGTAACTAATGTAACTGAATCTGCTATTGCAGCAGTATCAACTGCATCATCTGCCAGTTCTGAAGCTCCCACAGAATCAGGTGCTAAATCTGCTGCTACAATTATTCCGTCAGCAATATCTGCACTTGATAAAGTTGCATTTGAGGGTGGTCTTCCTACATATGCCATTATGTAATCTCCAATATAGACATTACAACATCAACAGAACTTGATGCAGTTGATTTTACTTTAATAAGATCAGACGGTTCCATAACCACCTTCTGATCTCCACCAATCAGGATAACTGTACTTCCAGATGGTAATGGACAATTTTTTACAATATAAAAATCATTAGATCCATCATTCAAAGTTACATCTACATCAACTGCAGAAGTAGTAGTATTAGATACAGATAATCCAATAACTGTAGTTTTTGTTGAACCACCTACAGCATATGAATCTATCTGTGTTAGTGATGTCCCGATATTACGTTCTGTTTTCCTTAAAAATGTGTTTGCCATTTTCTATCCTATTAATGGTACCAGTACAAGACCAAGTGCAATGCTCATCGCAATTGCCGATCCAAGAATATCGTTCCCAGAAGCAACACCTGTCAAAGCACCCACAAAAGTAGTTCCTGATACTGTCCCGGTAGTTGTTATATTTGAAGATCCAGTATCAATTGTTCCAAAACCAGAAGTGATTGAACCTGCATTCAATGCTCCAACTGAAGTGATCTGTGTTTGTGCTGCATCAACATTAAGTGTATTGGTTGATAATGTAAGTCCAGTACCTCCCACCAAAGCAGTTTTGCTCATTGCAATGGCTGCATCGGATTTAACATCAGCATTAATAATTGAGTCACTTGCGATTGCAGTTGCATTTCCAGTAGAAGTTACATCTCCAGTTAAATTTGCATTTGTTGTAACACTTCCTGCTGTTAAACCAGAAGCAGTTCCAGTTAAATTAGTAGCCACTCCAGAAGCAGGTGTGCCAAGTGCTGGAGTTACAAGTGTGGGTGAATTTGATAATACAACATTACCAGTTCCAGTTTTAGAAGTTACTCCAGTTCCACCTTGTGCCACTGCTACTGTAGTTCCTTCCCAGGTTCCTGTTGTTATAGTTCCAACAGAAGTAATCTGAGTTTGAGCAGCATCTACATTTAAAGTATTCGTACTTAGAGTTAAGCCTGTTCCTCCTACAAGTGCTGTTTTTGAAATTGCAATTGCAGCATCTGATTTAACATCTGCATTAACAATTACATCACTTGCAATTGAGGTGGCATTCCCAGAACTTGTGACATCACCTGTTAGATTTGCGTTAGTTATTACAGTTGCAGCATTACCAACACTGGTCACTCCACCTGTTAAATTAGCATTGGTAGTAACATTTCCTGCAGTTAATCCTGCTGCTGTACCAGTTGCATTTGTCATAACACCAGATGCAGGGGTGCCAAGTGCAGGAGCAGTTAGTGTTTTATTAGTTAAAGTCTGGGTTCCAGTTAATGTGGCAACAGTGGAGTCAATTGCAATGTCATCTGCATTAGCAGTAATACCTGTACCACCAATAACATTTAAAGTAACATCACCTGTTATACCTCCTCCAGTTAAACCTGATCCTGCAACTACTGAAGTAACATCTCCAGCTTCATGTGTTTGGGAATCTACATATGCTTTAATTGATTGTTGAGTTGCAACATGTGTAGCAGAGTCGGAGGACATATTATCCTCATCTTTAACTGCAGTTCCACTTACACCAGTATTAAGAACTGGACTGGGAATAGTAACTGCACCAGTAAATGTTCCACCTGTTTTTGCAACTATTGCTGTATCCAGAGACTGGATTGCATCATTGATAGTTGTACCCCAAGTTCCCCTAGAATCTTCTGATCCTACTACTGGAAGGGTTATATCTAAATTTGTAGTTGGATTTGCCATTATTGATATGTGTCTATTATAATTTTACCTTTTGTACCAACATTCCCATCATCACCAATATAAATACCACCTGAAACTGAATTACCTCCATACCATCCACCTTCTGAACCTGCACCTCTTGTTAATGTAGATGATACAAATGAAGAACCATTTCCAGTTAATGTTGCACTTCCTGCATTCATAGTTCCCCTTCCATCGGGCCATCCTGCACTGGTCTGGTCTGTATTTGAAAAGTCATAACCAGAGACATTATAATGATCTACTGGATAAGTGACTGAAGGATAAGTAGTTCCACCTGCAGCAAAAGAATGTCCACTACCAGCAGCTAAAGTATAATAATGAGTATTGCCAGATTTTGCTCCTGCAGTAACCCATACAGTTCCACCATATCCTTTCTTACCTCCTCCTGCAGTTAAGACATAAGGATCATCTGTTGTAGGTGAATCTCCAGTAAATACTATGTCAGGTGCATCATACCCATGTTCCCCCCAGAATGCACTATAGTCATTATTATATGCAGATGCATGTGGGTTCCATGCTCCAAAAGTGCTGGAAGTTGGTACATCAGGAAATTTTGCTCCATTTATAGAATTTGCATAATTGGCAGTTATACCTGCTGCCCTGAGTGTATCTGTTCCTCTACCTGCAGTCAGGTATGGAGTACTGCTAAATCCTGTCCATGAAAATACCACTCCCGGTTTTGTTTCCAAGATTACTTCTGCATATGCCCCATGACCACCTGAACCACCTACTGATCTTACTTGAACTGTTGAACCTCCACCAGTAGGATTATACATTGATGTTGCCATTCCACCTCCTGATGATCCACCATGACCCCAGATCTTAACTCTTATGTATCTTGTTTTTGCAGGTACAGTCCATGATCCATCTGATTGTGTCTCTGCCTGACCTCCACTTCCAATACTGTATTGAGTGTATGGAGTTTTATGAGATTCCTTCCAGACTCCACCACTTAGAACATGGACCTTAAAGGTTCTTTCCCATGTACCCCCATGCAGAATATGGGGGCATTCTACAGTATTCCAACTACCACCATCTAAAACTCTTATTGACTTTCCCATTTATGGAATCTCAAACCAGACATCACCATTTGCATAACCTGTTGTGGATGAGGGTGCAGAAGTAGAAACTGTCTTGTTGCCCTGACCATTTGAACCAATATTGAAATTAGTATAACTTCCTGCAGTTCCTGTGACTGCAAGGTTAACAGTTTTGTGTGCACTTCCTATTTCACTTCCACTACTTGTAACAGTTACTCCTGCAACTGTACCTGAACCAGACAGTGCAAATGTTCCATCTGAAACAAGTGCATCAATATTTGCAGTTCCAGTTACATGCAGATCATTCCATTGTTTTGTTGAACTGCCCAGATCATGGGTTGCATCTGTCTTTGGTATCAAATTGGAATTTACAGATGCAGTGACAACTAAATCATCTGTTGATGCACCTCCAATAGTTGCACTTCCAGTTGCAACTAATGCCTGAGTGGTTGTGTCTCCAGTTGGAGGTGCACAAACAATTGGTCCACCTGAAATAAGTTTTGGTTCAAGTACCAGTGCAACTATGACTGTATCTCCAGATTCAGATACAAGACCTGTTGAAACTGTAATAGAATTTGCAGAAATTGGAGATGTAAGTGTGTGGGTTTTAGGTGCAACTGTAGATCCGTTGGTTGCAGAAGAACAACCTGAAACCCTTATCTTGTCTCCCACCTTGAAATTCTGGAACAGGTCTCCCTCTGATGATGCTATTGTTCCTGTATTGGTTCCAGTATTTGTGAACGTAAGTACAGTTGATGTGAAACCCTTCAGGTCAACATCATCAACCTTACTTCCAAGTTCCAAGTCAATTTCATCAAGATCTGTATGAAGATTTTGACCCCATGCCTGATTATCTCCTCCAATCTCTGATTTGATCAGACTGTAATTGCTTGTAAATGTATTTGCCATATTATTGCTCAGTCCATGTTGTACTGTCAGTAGTATCTTCTGACCAGGTTACTGTTGTTGGTGTTTCGTCAGTGAATTCTGCAGAACCAAAATAAAAACTCCCGAATGTTGCAGATCCATATAATCGTGGTCCAATTGGTTCTTCTGTCCAAGTCTCATTCATGTGTAAACGTATTTTGGTCTCATATTTAAAGTACCTCCAGAATATCTGCTTTTCTCATCTGACATCTGTAATTCCAGCATTGCCCTGTCTAATAAACCACCCCATTGACCTGCAGACTGGGGGTCCATGATATATGGACTGGCTTGCATCAGAGTTGCATAAAGATAAATATCTGGATGTGCCGATAATAACCAGTTGTCACCTGAATCTGCCAGTGCAGCCAGGGCAGGGATGTCCTGAAAATAATTTAGCTGAAGTGTGTAAGTAGCATCTGGTGTTGGTAATAACTGGATTGAAGTACCTTCAATTGTATAATAATCTGGAATACCAACTTTGTCGTTTTGTTGTTCCCGGTAATCATCAGACCTGTCTGAAGTTATGTAGACCAGTCGTTTGGGAGGTGTTGTTGAAGTCAGTTCAATGTTCGACATTTCCAGGAAATCAGTAGGAAGACTTACATATTGAGATGTAGTAGATGCAGTTGCCCTGGTCAGCATATCTCTTGTCCTTAGAATACGATTGAATCCTGCTTCTGCAAGTGCAATAAATTCTGGTAACCTGGCAGTCAGATCTGATCTATTTAGCCAATTTGCGGCTGCAGTATGTAATTCTGCTTTTGTGGAAATTGCCATTATTTTTTCTTCTTTTTAGTGCTTGTTGCCTTTTTCCTGTTTGTAGACCTGCTTACTACCCTAAGATTCTTGGATGAATTGGACCCACCTTTATCCAATGGGATCTTATGGTCTACTTCTCTTGAGTCACCAACCTTCAGTCCAACTTTCTTCCTAGCAGCATTTGTCTGTGCTCTTCTCTTCTTCTGTTTTTTTGTAGCATGAAAGGGTGCCTCTTTCTTATAATCACGTTTAGTTTCTGGCATTAACTTAACCTCCCTTCAACTGTTTTAAAACATTTGTTTTCAGGTTCATCCAACCATTTAAGTAATCTCTTGGAATCACCCAGGATTCCATCTCTGATAAGTTTTGCTGCTAATACTGGGGGGATTTCTGCAATGTGCCTGTCTTCTGCTTTTCGGTTGACAGGTTGTTCTCTGAGGTATTTAGTGTAGTCTAAGGTAGGTTGGACATTCTGCTTCTTGGTAACATGAAATTTACCAGTCCCATCTTCTGTATGGACTGCAGTCTCAACTCCATTTACTGTTCCTAAATTTGTGGTTGTTTTTGGCACATTTATCCATTCTCTCTCCAGAAAAATTGGTTGGTACCCCTCCCGAAAGAGGGGTAGTTAAGGGTTAGTTTAGGTTAATGATCAACCACCACAATCTGCAACCAGACCATGTGCTAATTCATTATCCACTTGGAGTCCACCTTCCCAAACTATGAATTTTCCAAGTCCATCTCCGGTTCTCCCAATTTCTTGGGTCTCAAATGCCCGGAGTTGAGCAATTTTCACATATTCAGGATTGATGATCAACACATCCTTCTCGCCTCTAATGAAACGATCAGCTTGGATTGCATAAACGCCAAAGTCACCTGAATACAGACTCACGTTGGCATTTACTTCATCAGCTTTCCCTGGAAGTGCTACAACCTGAGTTGCAGATGCTCTACCTGAGAATGCACTTGCCAACTGCTTATTTGCAGCAGACATAATGACTTCTGTTGGTTGATCTCCAGAGGAGTCAAAACACAATTTAAGAACTGCCTTAAAGAGGGTTTCAGTGAATGCTCTGGCAGTACCATCGGTCCTGGCAGTGCTTCCTACAGCAGCCTGGGCTGCAGTTGGGTTTGTACCATTTGATGCTTTGGAGATGTTGGTTGCAATTTTTGCCAGGATACCTGCTGTGGTCCTGGCTGCACTTGCACTCCCTGTATTTTTTACAGAGTTGCCAAGCATCAACTTTTCTACATCACGTTTTAATGCACGAGACATTATACTAAGTTGATGTGCCATGGCATCTGCCACTCCTGCACGATTCATTGCAGCCTCTGTACCTGTGACTGCAGCACTTCTGTAGAGGATCTGACACTGGTTACTATTGCGTACAGTATTGTTCGCAGCAGCAGCAGCAATCGTATCACCTTCCAACTGAGCAGTTGTACTAACTGCTGGAAGTGCTTCTGTTTGATGTTCAAACAGCGTGTGACTTACGCTACGTTTTCCTGCCATAGTCACGAAAGGAGTTTCTTCAGGAGAGATATTATATATCACATCCGAAAGATCTTCTCTCTGACCAACAGCAGTATACGTATCGAAAGCGTTGGTAATCTTTGCCATAATTTCCTTTTATTTCAGTATGTTATAGTTTACAACAGTTGTTTAAAGACTTCATCGGCATCAGACATTTTGCCAGATTTTGCCAATTTAATCTTAGCCTTATGAATAGAGGTTTGCTTCCGGGGTTGTTCCGGTGCAGATCCTGGTGTTACCGCTCTAATTGCTGGAGATGCAGGTCTAAGTTTTGCTTTACCCTTTCCCGATAATCCACTTGCAATCATTCCTGATCTAAGAGCTTGCACTGCTCTTGAGTCATACACTTGAGAAACTTCTTCCTGGGAATATCCAAGAGTATTAATCGCATAGTCCCTGATCTGAGCTTTCTCTTGTTGCATCACCTTTGTATCTGACCACTCCGGGATTGCTTCCATCAGTGCCTGGTGTTGCTGGGACAAATGAACTTTCATCTGTTCCTGCTGCTCATATTCCTGTTGTTGTCGCATTCTAAACTGTTCCTGCTGCAACTCCAGGTTTTTCTCTTTCTGTGAACGAAAGTTTTCTTTTTGTTTCATCCACTCCAGAGGGTCACTTTCATACAACTGCTCCCAATCCGGTTCCTGGGGTTGCTGGGCTTGCTGCTGTTGGACCATATATTCCACACGCTGTTGGTACTGCAATCTATCCTGCTTTGCAGCCTCCATTTCTGCTTGCACTTGTTTCTTTTCTTCTGCAAGTGCTTGCGTTTTCTTAGTATAGTCTTGCTGCCGTTGATAACCTGCTAGTGCTTCATCCAGGGTAACCTCATAATCGGTGCCATCCAGCTTTACCCGGTGGTACTCAGTTCCATCAGGTTCCTGTTCTGCTTCTTCAGATTCTTCTTCTTCAGCTTCAACTTCTTCAGATTCGGCTTCAGTATCTTCTACTTCAACTTCTGCTGATTCTGGTACTACTTCTTCCAACTGTTGTGTATCGGTTTCACCGGACAACATTGACTGAAATACCTGTTCTGCCTGTTGGAGTCCTGACTCTGCCATGGTTGCTCCCTATTTTAGATTAACTTTTACGTTTCATATTTCGGCTAATAGTTGATTTATGAAACTCACCTTTTTCTATTATAACAGTAAAATGGGACTTCACCTGTCCTATTGCCCAGATTAACTGCCATAGGATTTCTCTGCCCTTAGAATCCTCCAAATCAGAATCCTTCCAGGCATCAATATATTTCTGCTCCATTATCTCAAAAGTTCTCTGAATAAGTGGATCCTTCAGAAGTTCTTCTGCTCTCTGGG
>Ga0208179_1001944_pt1 | contig 10058 bp, 9 predicted proteins | sample Malvired_Geostar_FD_184238 | JGI IMG/M metagenome (GOLD analysis project Ga0208179, IMG submission 184238) | Marine viral communities from the Global Malaspina Expedition - Malaspina viral metaG DeepMed_Geostar (SPAdes) (version 2) | ecosystem: Environmental > Aquatic > Marine > Oceanic | place...
GCATCTACGTCGCCATCGGCCAGAAGCGCTCGACCGTGGCCCAGATCGTCAAGACGCTCGAGGAGCGCGGCGCCCTGGACTACACCATCGTCGTCGCCGCCACGGCCTCGGAGCCGGCCCCGCTGCAGTTCCTGGCCCCGTTCGCCGGCACCGCCATGGGCGAGTTCTTCCGCGACAACGGCATGCACGCCCTGATCGTCTATGACGACCTGTCGAAGCAGGCCGTGGCCTACCGCCAGATGTCGCTGCTGCTGCGCCGCCCGCCGGGCCGCGAAGCCTATCCGGGCGACGTCTTCTACCTGCACAGCCGCCTGCTGGAGCGTTCGGCCAAGCTGAACGAGGACAACGGCTCGGGCTCGATGACCGCCCTGCCGCTGATCGAGACCCAGGCCAACGACGTCTCGGCCTACATCCCGACCAATGTGATCTCGATCACCGACGGCCAGATCTTCCTCGAGTCCGACCTGTTCTACCAGGGCATCCGTCCGGCCGTGAACGTCGGCATCTCGGTCTCGCGCGTGGGCTCCTCGGCCCAGACCAAGGCGATGAAGAAGGTCGCCGGCTCGATCAAGGGCGAGCTGGCCCAGTACCGGGAGATGGCCGCCTTCGCCAAATTCGGCTCGGACCTCGACGCCTCGACCCAGAAGCTGCTGGCCCGCGGCGCGCGCCTGACGGAACTGCTGAAGCAGCCCCAGTACAGCCCGCTGACCATGGAAGAGCAGGTCGTCTCGGTTTACGCCGGAACGCGCGGCTATCTGGACGGCATCGCGGTGGGCGACATCGGCCGCTTCGAGAGCGAGCTGCTGGCCCGCATCAAGTCGTCGAACGCCAGCCTGCTTGAGGGCATCCGCACCAAGAAGGACCTGACGCCGGAGCTCGAAGCCGAGCTGAAGTCGGTGCTGGAAGCCTTCACCAAGACCTTCGCCTGATCTGATCCCGGAAAGCTGAGAGAGTAGCGCCGGATGGCCAGCCTCAAGGAAATGCGCAATCGGATCGGAAGCGTGAAGTCCACGCAGAAGATCACGAAAGCCCTGAACATGGTCGCCGCGGCCAAGCTGAAGCGCGCCCAGGAGCAGGCCGAGAGCGCCCGTCCCTACGCCCGCAAGATGGCCGCCGTGATCGCCAATCTGGCGGCCGGCGTGTCGGGTGACGGCGCGCCGAAGCTGCTGGCCGGCACCGGCTCGGACCAGAAGCACCTGATCGTGGTCGCCACCGGCGACAAGGGTCTGGCGGGCGGTTTCAACACCAACGTCATCCGGGCCGCGCGCGAGCGGATCAAGTCGCTGCTGGCGGACGGCAAGGACGTGCGGATCGTCGCCGTGGGCCGCAAGGTCCGCGACGGCCTGTCGCGCATCCATGGCGACCGCATCGTGCGCACCTTCGAGATGTCGGACCACAAGCGCATCGGCCTGCCGGCGGCGGAGCCGATCGCGGCCCTGATCGCCGAGGAGTTCGAGGCCGGCAACGCCGACGTGGTGACCCTGTTCTACAGCCGCTTCCAGTCGGTCATCTCGCAGGTGCCGACGCCGAAACAGCTGATCCCGGCGGTCGTCGACGACGATGCGCCGCCGATCGATCTGAACGGCGCGACCTACGAGTACGAGCCCTCGGAAGAGGAAATCCTCGAGACCCTGCTGCCGCGCAACATCACCACCCAGGTGCTGGCCGCCCTGTACGAAAACCAGGCCAGCTTCTTCGGGGCCCAGATGGGCGCCATGGACAACGCCACGCGCAATGCGGGCGACCTGATCAACAGCCTGACCCTGCAGTACAACCGCAAGCGCCAGGCCCAGATCACCACCGAACTGATCGAGATCATCGCCGGCGCCGAAGCGCTCTGATCCGACCCCCGCACAGACAAGACCTTCCGAACGGAACGAACCGATGACCGACACCGCCGCCCCCAAGAAAACCGCCGCCCGCAAGCCCGCGGCTCCCAAGGCCCCGAAAGCCGCCGCCGCGACCGGCAACGCCGCCGTGACCGCCGGCACCGGCGTGGGCAAGATCGCCCAGGTCATCGGCGCCGTCGTCGACGTCGAGTTCGAGGGCCAGCTGCCGGCGATCCTGAACGCCCTGGAGACCCGCAACGTCGACCAGAAGACCGGCGAGCCCTTCACCCTGGTGCTGGAAGTCGCCCAGCACCTCGGCGAGAACATGGTCCGCACCATCGCCATGGACACCTCGGAAGGCCTGACGCGCGGCCAGCCGGTGACCGACACGGGCACCTCGATCCTGGCCCCGGTCGGGCCGGGCACGCTGGGCCGGATCATGAACGTCGTCGGCGCGCCGATCGACGAGCAGGGCCCGATCAAGACCACGATGTACCGCCCGATCCACCGCGAGGCCCCGAGCTTCGAGGAGCAGTCGACCTCGTCGGAAATCCTCGTCACGGGCATCAAGGTCATCGACCTGATGTGCCCCTACACCAAGGGCGGCAAGATCGGCCTGTTCGGCGGCGCCGGCGTGGGCAAGACCGTGACCATGCAGGAGCTGATCAACAACATCGCCAAGGCCTACGGCGGTTATTCCGTTCTGGCCGGCGTCGGCGAGCGCACCCGCGAGGGCAACGACCTGTATCACGAGATGATCGAGTCCAACGTCAACGTTGATCCGGCCAAGAACAACGGCTCGACCGAGGGCTCGAAATGCGCCCTCGTCTACGGCCAGATGAACGAGCCTCCCGGCGCCCGCGCCCGCGTCGCCCTGACCGGCCTGGCCCAGGCCGAGTATTTCCGCGACGAGGAAGGCAAGGACGTTCTGCTGTTCGTCGACAACATCTTCCGCTTCACCCAGGCCGGTTCGGAAGTGTCGGCCCTGCTGGGCCGCATCCCCTCGGCGGTGGGCTATCAGCCGACGCTGGCCACGGAGATGGGCAACCTGCAGGAGCGCATCACCTCGACCAAGAAGGGCTCGATCACCTCGGTGCAGGCCATCTACGTGCCCGCCGACGACCTGACCGACCCGGCCCCGGCCGCCTCGTTCGCCCACCTCGACGCGACGACCGTGCTGAGCCGCGACATCGCCGCCCAGGCCATCTTCCCGGCCGTCGATCCGCTGGACTCGACCTCGCGGATCATGGACCCGCTGGTCATCGGCGACGAACACTACCAGGTCGCCCGTTCGGTCCAGGAAGTGCTGCAGCAGTACAAGGCGCTGAAGGACATCATCGCCATCCTGGGCATGGACGAGCTGTCGGAAGAGGACAAGCTGATCGTGTCGCGCGCCCGCAAGATCCAGCGCTTCCTGTCGCAGCCTTTCTTCGTGGCCGAGCAGTTCACCAACACGCCGGGCGCGTTCGTGTCGTTGGAAGACACGATCCGCTCGTTCAAGGGCATCGTCGCCGGCGAATACGACCACCTGCCGGAAGCGGCCTTCTACATGGTCGGCCCGATCGAGGAAGCCGTCGAGAAGGCCCAGAAGCTGGCCGAGGCGGCGTAGGGCGGGTTTGGACGCATCTATCCTGACGGGCCCGACGGCATGGGCGGCGGCGGCAGACGTGGCCGCCCATCTGATCGTCTCGGTCAGTCTGCCCGCCCTCAGAGATGGACGATGGTCCGCCGACCAGCTTCCTCCGGACGGAGGGCGGCCGGCGCCGGAGCTATCAGCTGAGTACCATCTCGATGCTGACGATTTCGCCGAGGCCTATCCCACCCGCGACGGGGTCGCATTGATCGCTACCGGGTCAGAGCATTTCGTCGTAGGACGGGGCGAGATATCCGGAGGAACGGTCGATACCCTTCAGGCCCGGATCATCGAGCAGTATGGCGAGCTACTCGACAGCCGGGATATTGAAGGTTCAGGCGGCGGGTCTCGGGTCAGAGTGATGACGGTCGGTTTCGAGGATGGTCGTTTTGCGGTAGTGACCGTGACCTATCCTTCGGACGGCGACGCAGACCGGCAGGACTTGCAGGCAACATTGAAATCATACCGAAGAGAAACGACCGATGGCCGGTAAACTGAACTTCTCCCTTGTTTCGCCCGAGCGCGAGGTCTTCGCGGGCTTGGTGGATCAGGTCGATGCGCCCGGCGTCGAGGGGGACTTCGGCGTTCTGGCCGACCACGCGCCGTTCATGACCGCCCTGCGCGAAGGCGTTGTGACGGTCATCGACGGCGGTTCGCGCCGCCAGTTCGAGGTGCACGGCGGTTTCGCCGACGTCACCCCCGCCGGCCTGACCATCCTGGCCGAACAGGCCTCGGAAGTGGCGGCGGTCTGAGCCGGTCATGAACGGGCCGGACGCCGTCATGGTGCTGGCCTGGATCGGAGCCCTCGCCAGCCCCGTCCTGTGTTTCTTTCTGGTCCGGCGGCTGCTGCGCGGCCGCCGGATTTTTCTTGGCTGGAGCCTCGCCGCCGTCGTCGCGGTGGGATGGGTGTTGGGCGTTTGGGCCTTCATGGTCGAGCCCGCGACGCTGACCGTGCGCCATGTGACGGTCGAGAGCGCGACGTGGCGCGGCCCGCCGCTGCGCATCGGCGTCATCTCCGACACCCATGTGGCGGCCCCGCACACCGACGTGGCCCGGATCGAGCGGCTGGTGGCGCGGATGAACGCCGAGCGGCCGGACGTGGTCGTCCTGCTCGGCGACTATGCCGGGGGGCATGAGCCGGCGGCCGTACGGGCCGCGCCCGAGACCTCCGAGATCCTGCGCGGAGTCGACGCCTTCCGGGGGCTGTCGAGCTCGTTGGGGACGTGGGGCGTATTAGGGAATCACGATTCGTGGTTCGACGACGCCGCCATCGCCGCCGCGCTCGGTCGGGCGGGTGTGACGGTGCTCGACAACCGGGCGGCGCGGGTGGAGCGGACGAACGGCGCCTTCTGGATCGCCGGGCTGGCCGACATGCATTCGCCGCGCGAGGGGCCTCGCGTCGGCGCGACCTTGGGCGAGGTCACGGACCCGGCGCCGGCGATCGTCCTGACCCACTGGCCCGATCCCTTCCGCGAGGTCCCGGAGGAGGTCGCCCTGACGCTGGCCGGGCATACGCATTGCGGCCAGGTGAACCTGCCCGTCATCGGGCGGCTGGTGCATGCATCGAAGGCCTCGGAACGGTGGCCGTGCGGGCTCTACGACGTGGGCGGCCGCAAGCTGTTCGTCACCGGCGGGGTCGGAGTCTCGATCCTGCCCGTGCGCTTCCGGGCGCCGCCGGAGATCGTGGTGCTGACGCTGCGGGCCCCGGCGTCGCTTGACCCCCGCGCTCCAGGGCCTAGATAGCCGTTCGCAAGACGAGGCCACGTCCTCGCTCCCCCCATTGCCATCGGGCGGGACCAAGTCCGGGACGGCCCGGCCCTTTGCGAGGAGGGCCGACCGATGGCCTGGACCTGGTTGATCATCGCCGGACTGCTGGAAATCGTCTGGGCGTATTTCATGAAGCAGTCGATGGGGTTCACCCGGCTGTGGCCGAGCGTGGCGACGCTGGGCTTCATGGCGGTGAGCTTCGGCCTGCTGTCTCTGGCCATGAAGTCGATGCCGATGGGCACCGCCTATGTGGTGTGGACCGGGATCGGGGCTGTGGGCGCCTTCATCGTGGGCGTGGTCTTCCTGCAGGAGCATCTAAGCCCGATGCGGGTGCTCGCGGCCCTGCTGGTGCTGGCGGGGCTGGTGATGTTCCGGCTGGCGCCGGGGGGCGAGACGGCCTGATCTTGCCGGGGGCCGCCCCCTCCACCATCCTTCGGATGGTCCCCCTCCCCCAAGGGGGGAGGAATGGAGGCGCGCATGCTCGAACTTCGACCCAACTGCGAGTGCTGCGATCGCGACCTGCCGTTCGACGGCGGGGAGGCGCGGATCTGCACCTTCGAATGCACCTTTTGCGCGGGGTGCGTGGACGCGGTGCTGAAGGGGGTCTGTCCCAACTGCGGCGGGGGCTTCGTCCCGCGCCCGATCCGGCCGGCCCGGCTGATGGCGAAATATCCGGCGTCGGAGAAGCGGGTGGTGAAGGCGGAGGGGTGCGCGGCGGCCTGAGCCGGTCCAGCGGTTCCTGTTCCTTTCGTCATTCCGGGTCTCCGGACCGCTGCACGGTCCTGCGCCCGGAATGACGAAAGAAAAGGAAGCGGCTCTACACCACCAGCGGCGCGAACAGGGCCACCACCTGTTCGTAGGCGGCGCGTTTGAAGGGGACGACGAGGGCGGGGGCGTCCTCGAGGGGGCCCCAGCGCCAGGCGTCGAACTCGATGTCGCCATGGGCCTCGAGGTCGATCTCGGACTCGTCGCCGGTGAAGCGGAAGGCGAACCATTTCTGTTTCTGGCCGGCGAAGCCCCGGGCCTGTTTGGTCCCGCCGTAGTCGGCCGGAAAGGCGTAGGCGATCCATTCCTCGGTCTTCGCCAGCAGGTCGACGGAGGTGACCCCGGTCTCCTCGAACAGCTCGCGACGGGCGGCGGCCTCGTAGTCCTCGTCGTCGTCGATCCCACCCTGCGGAAACTGCCAGTTGTGCGGGCCGGGCGTCGCGGCGCGCCGCCCGTACCAGACCCGGCCGTCCGGATGGAACAGCACGACGCCGACGTTGGGGCGGTAGCGGGAGAGGTCTTCCATGGGGATTAGGGAATAGGGATTAGGCATTAGGGAGGAAAGGGGCGAGCGCCAGTGGGCGAGCGGTTGGACCGCGGGTCTCCAATCCCTAATCCCTATTCCCTACCGTCCCGGCCGGTTCGCCAGCGCCGACGCCGGGGCCAGTTGCAGGCCGCGGTCCTTGAGGCCGGCGGTCCAGCGGGCGGCGGCCTCGACGGTGACGGGGTAGCTGAAGCCCGTGCCCAGGGCCGAGCCGCGGGTCTTGGCGAGGGCCTCGAGGGCGTTGAGCTGGCCCATGATGGCGGCGGGGGACTGCTGCTCGTCGACGATGCGGTTGGCGCTGGCGCGGGCCCAGGCGCCCGGGCGGCGGCTCATCGAGCCGTCGTCGAGGAAGGCGACGCCCCGCTGGCGCAGCACCCCCATGAAGGCGGTCATGCCCTCGTCCGAGGTGGCGAAGCGGTCGCCGAGATAGTTGGTGACGCCGAAATAGCCGGTGGCGCGGCCGAGCAGCCAGTTCATCTTCGCCTGGATGTCGTCGGCCCCGGCGTTGGCCAGCAGGGTGTAGGGGCCGGGGTCGTTGTTCGGATAGCCGGTCGGCTCCATCGGCATTTCCAGCATGACCTCGTGGCCCTGGGCGCGGGCGAGGTCGATCCAGCCCTGCAGGCCCTCGGCGTAGGGCACGAAGCTGAGGGTGACCTCGGGCGGCAGACGTTCGATGGCGGCCCGGGTGGTGGCGGCGTTGAGGCCGAGGCCGCCGACGATCAGGGCGACGCGGGGATTGCCGTTGGACACGAACGGCCGGGCGTAGGCCTGGGCCGGGACGCGGCCGTCGGGAGCGATGCGCGGAAGGGGGCCGTCCGGCCCCGGCTGGCTGAGGCCGGCGATCGGCGCCTGGGGCAGGGGCTGGGCGGCGAGACGCGGGGCGGTGACAGCGGCCCCGCTGCCGGAGACGGTGGCGCCGTCTGGCAGGGTGATGACGGCTTCGCCCATCAGGGCGGGATCGCCGTCGGCGGTGAGGTCCTGGTACAGGCCCGATCCGTCCAGCGAGAACGCCTCGAGCCCGGTCGGCACGGGGGTCTCGGCGGCGGCCGGGCGGTTCAGGGCGACGCGGGCCGAAGGGGCGCCGGCGCGGGGATCGCCCAGCACGGTGACGAACAGGGCGGCGGCGGCGAGCAGCAGGACCCCGGCGGCCGCGACGGCCACCGGCGGCTTCTTCAGCGCGCGAATCACGGGGGCGAGGATTTCGGCCACGGAGCGGCGGGCGGGCGGAGCGCCCGCGGTGGCGGCGAGGACGGACTGGCGCTTGGCGAACATGGGCAAGAAACTGGGCGCTCGAACGGGGGTCCGCGGGACGGACTCCTTCGAGGCCCACATTGGCCGTGCGTCGGTTAAGAAAGCCTAACGGGGTGTTAGGCATGAGGAGGGCTTAGGTCGTAGGGCTTAGGAATTAGGAAGCGAGCAGCGGGGCCGAACGCGCGCCGAAACCGCCCCGGCCACTTCTTCTAAGCCCTAAGCCCTATGCCCTCGACTTACGGAGCCTCCCCCGCCTCAGGCTCGACCGCGGCCATGACCGTGCCCGGCGCGGTGACGACGATGCCTTCCGGGGCGGCGGCCAGCTGGGTCAGGTTTCCGCCGGCGCGCAGGACGTCGTAGGCGCGCTCCAGCTGGTAATCCTTGTCCTTGTCCCAGGCCTCGCCGGGGGCCTCGTGCGGGACGTGCGGGCCCTTGCGTTCGGCCCCGATGGAGGCGTCGAGGGCGGTGGCGTAGGCGGCCTCGGAATAGATGAAGTTCGAGCGCGAGACGATCTTGGCCTCGGCCTCGGAACGGGCCACCTCGAGGTCGGGCTCGATGCCGATCTTCTGGATCGAGGCGCCGGAGGGCGTGTAGTAGCGCGCCGTGGTGATCGACAGGGCGCCGTCCTGACCGCCGCGCAGCGGGATGACGCTCTGCACCGAACCCTTGCCGAAGCTGGTCAGGCCGATGACGGTAGCGCGCTGATGGTCCTTCAGGGCCCCGGCGACGATCTCGGACGCCGAGGCCGAGCCGTAGTTGATCAGCACCACGACCGGCAGGCCGCCGGTCAGGTCGCCCGGGCGGGCCGCGTAGCGCATGATCTGCTCGGGACGACGGCCGCGCTGGCTGACGATCTCGCCACGCTCGAGGAAGGCGTCCGAGACGGCGATCGCCGCGTCGAGCAGGCCGCCGCCGTTGTTACGCAGGTCCAGCACATAGCCCTGGATGGCCGGGTTCTCGCTCTTCAGCCTGGCGATGACCTCGCCCAGCTCGCGGCCGGTGTTCTCGTTGAAGGTCGAGATGCGGATCACGCCGAAGTCGTTCTCGACGCGGCCGGTGACGGAGTCGATCTTGATGATCTCACGCGTCAGCACGACCTCGCGCGGCTCCTCGCCGTCGCGCAGGAAGGTGACCTTGACCGAGGTGCCGGCGGCGCCGCGCAGCTTCTCGGACACCTGGCTGACGGTCAGGCCGGTGGAGTTCTGGCCCTCGATGGCCGAGATGACGTCGCCGGCCTGGACCCCGGCGCGGGCTGCGGGGCCGCCGTCCATCGGCGAGATGATCTTCACCAGCCCGCCCTCGGACGAGATGGTCAGGCCGACGCCGGAATACTGGCCTTCGGTGCGCTCGCGCAGCTCGCCGTAGGCCTTGAGCGGCATGTAGGAGGAGTGCGGGTCGAGGGCGGTCATCATGCCCTGCAGGGCGGCCTCGATCAGCTTCTTGTCGTCGACCGGCACGACGTAGTCGCGCTCGACCGTGGCGAGGGCGTCGCCGAACAGGCCGATCAGCCGGAAGGCCTCGTTGCGCGGGGTCTGTCCGGCGGTGGTGGCGGCGCCCAGTCCCACCATGGTGGCGGCGGCGGCGCCGATCATCAGAAACTTGCGCATTCGGTCTTCTTCCAGCGGGCCGCGGAGGCGGCCTGAACGTCGTAACCTATGGGGCCCTTGGCGCCCAAATCGTGACCGGACGCCGGTATGTCGATAAAATCAGCGTCATCGGGGGATGGGAAGGGCGCGCGCGCGGCGCGGGAGGAATTAGGCGCAGGTCGTAGGGCTTAGGGCTTAGGGCTTAGGAATTAGGAGGGCGGGCCCCTCGGCTCGTCGCTGCTCCCTACGATCTAAGCCCTAAGCCCTAAGCCCCAAGCCCTTATCTGAGCCACGGTCCCGGATCGATCGGGCGCTCGTCGCGGCGGAGTTCGAAGGCGATCTCGCCGTCGGGGCCGGAGCGGCCGAGGGCCTGACCGTCGGCGACGCGGTCGCCGGTGGCGACCGTCACCTCGTCGAGGCCGGAGACGACGGCGCGCCAGCCCGGGGCGAGGTCGAGAATGATCACCTGGCCCCAGCCGCTGAGCGGGCCGGTCCAGGCCACGCGGCCGGCGGCGGGGGCGCGGGCCTCGACGCCGTCACCGCGCCAGCGCCAGCCAGTGGAGCCCTCGCCGAAGCGGGCCGTGGGAACGCCCTCGACGGGCGGTGTCAAACGGTCGCGGCCGGCGGGCCGGGACGCCGTGGCCGGGGCGGCGTCGGCGTCGGGGCCGGGCACGGCGCCGCCC
>Ga0208179_1001945_pt1 | contig 10053 bp, 7 predicted proteins | sample Malvired_Geostar_FD_184238 | JGI IMG/M metagenome (GOLD analysis project Ga0208179, IMG submission 184238) | Marine viral communities from the Global Malaspina Expedition - Malaspina viral metaG DeepMed_Geostar (SPAdes) (version 2) | ecosystem: Environmental > Aquatic > Marine > Oceanic | place...
AGGGCTATCGCCGCGCCCAGCACCGCTTCATCGGCGCCGGCGCCTCGGGCAAGCATGACGACGCCGGCGTGATCCCGGCCACCGGCTTCACCCTGTCGATCATGCTGGTGCCGCCAGGGCAGGGGAACGCCCCGCACACCCATGAGGTCGAGGAGGTGTTCTTCATCCTGCAGGGCCGCTGCGTGGTGTTCATCGAGGACGAGGATGGCCGGCGCCTGTCGCAGGAGCTCGGCCCCTGGGAGATGATCTCGTGCCCGCCCGGCGTCATCCATGGCTATGTCAACGAGACCGAGGAGGACTGCTACTTGCAGGTGATGCTGGGCCGTGGGCGCCCGGAAACCGCGGGCTTCGCCGACGCCAGCCTGTTCGCGCGGCGGGACGCACACCTGGGCGGCGGCTGATCCCGGCCGCTTGCGGCGCCCTCGGCGGTATGGTCTGAGAAGGCATGGAACCGAGCGGCGCCAATCTACCCTCGATGAATCTGCGGCATATCGAGGTCTTTCACGCGGTCTATCGGGCGGGCTCGATCAGCGCCGCGGCCCGCGCCCTCTATGTGTCGCAACCCTCGGTCAGCAAGGTGCTGAAGCACGCCGAGGGGCGGCTGGGCTTTCCCCTGTTCCGGCTGGTCAAGGGGCGCCTGACCCCGACCGAGGAGGCCCACGCCCTCTTCCGGGACGTGGACGAGATCTACAGCAAGATCGAGTCGCTGAAGGAGACCACCCGCAACCTGCTGAAGGGCGGCTCGGCCCATATCGGCCTGGCGGTGCTGCCCTCCCTGGGGCTGGGGGTCGCGCCCCGGGCCGTCGCCCTGTTCCGCAAGAAGAACCCCGGCGTCACCTTCGGGCTGCAGACCCTGCACGATGAGGACGTGCTGCGCGCCCTCTATGAGCGCAAGGCCGATCTGGCTGTGGCCTATGACGCCCCGCGCCACCCCCGCCTGGCCCACACCCGCATCGGCACGGGCGAACTGGTGGTGCTCTACCGGCGCGAGTATCTGCCCGACGCGCCGCCCCGGGTCAGCCTCGACCGCTTCGCCGGCCACGAACTGATCAGCCTGACCGGAAGCGGCCCGGTGGGCGCCCTCTATGCCAGCGAGGTGGTGCAAGGCAATCCGGGGCGTCCAGAAGGTATCGTCGTCCAGACCTACTATGTGGCCGCGGCCCTGGTCCGCCACGGCGCCGGGGTGGCGATTGTCGATGAGTTTACGGCCCGGGAAAATCTTGGACCTGATCTTGACTTCAGGCCGCTGGAGCAGCCGGTAAGCTTTGGTGTCTATTGTATCTACCTGGAAGATCGCCCGCTTTCCAAGATCGCCAAGGCCTTCGTGAATACGCTGAAGGCCGATATCCAGGACCAGCAGCAGGCGCATAACCCCGGGCTATAACACTCCTCTTTCTTTCGAGCTTCGCGCGCGCCCTGGTTGCGCGATGATTGCGCAACACCACTGCGCCGGCCCGAAGTGAGGCATTATGATCCCGCCGCCCTACCTGCTCTATCTTGGGGACTCCCAGAACGAGCTTTCCGTGAAGACCTCCCGCCGGGTGGCTTACTGGCGTCCCGAATGGAGCCTGGGCGAGCACCGGGGTTCGGAATGCACGGTCACCCTGGGGCTGCCGCACCTGGACTTCGCCGAGGCCGCCGCCAAGGGCGCCAAGACCCTGATCATCGGCGTCGCCAACGCCGGCGGCGTGCTGGGTCCCAAGATCGTCGCCGACGCCGTGAAGGCGCTGAACGCGGGCCTCAACGTGGCCTCGGGCCTGCATGAGCGCCTGACCGAGCATCCGGAGATCGTCGCCGCCGCGCAGCGCAACGGCCTGTCCCTGTTCGACGTGCGCGAGCCGCCGAAGAAGATGGACGTCGGCAATGGCCGGCCCCGCGCCGGCCACCGCCTGCTGACCGTCGGAACCGACTGCTCGGTGGGCAAGATGTACACGACGCTCGCCATCGAGCGGGAGATGCGGGGCCGCGGCCTGCGCGCCGATTTCCGCGCCACGGGCCAGACCGGCATCTTCATCGCCCAGTCGGGCGTGCCCATCGACGCGGTGATCGCCGACTTCATCTCCGGCGGCATCGAGGCCATCACCCCGGCCCGCACCGATGGCGGCTGGGATCTGGTCGAGGGCCAGGGCTCCCTGTTCCATCCGTCCTTCGCCGGCGTGTCGCTGGGGCTGCTGCACGGCGCCCAGCCGGACGCCATCGTGCTCTGTCACGAGCCGGGCCGGCCGCACATGCGCGGGATCACCGGCCGCGCCCTGCCGGACCTGAAGACCTGCCTGGAGGCCAATCTCGCCTCGGCCGCCCTGACCAATCCGGGCGTGACGCCGGTGGGGATCGCCTTCAACACCTCCAACCTCGCCCCCGATGAGGCGCGCCGTCTCTGCGACGAGACCGCCGCGCGCTTCAACCTCCCTTGCCAGGACCCCGTCTCCATGGGCGTGGACCAGATCGTCGACAGGTTAGTTGAATGCTTCGCACCGTTGCAGTCCGAGCAGAGCGTTGGCCGCTAAGCACGCCGTTCCGCATCTCCCGCGGGGTCAAGACCGCCGCTGACGTGGTCGCGGTCACCCTGGTCCAGGACGGCCATCGGGGCCGGGGCGAGGGCGTGCCCTACGCCCGCTACGGCGAGACCATCGAGTCGGTCCTGGAGCAGGTGAACAGCCTGTCGACCGAGCTGACCAACGGGATGACGCGCCTGGAGCTGGCCAGCCGGCTGGGTCCGGGCGCGGCCCGCAACGCCATCGACTGCGCCCTGTGGGATCTCGAAGCCCGCCTGGCCGGCCGTGCGGTCGCCGACACCCTCGGCCAGCCTCCGCTCCATCCCCTGGTGAGTGCGCTGACCGTGAGCCTGGACACCCCACAGGCGATGGGTGAGGCGGCCGCACGGATGACCGGCGCGACCCTGATCAAGGTCAAGGTCGACCGGAAGAATCCCGCCGCCTGTCTGGAGGCGGTCCGCGCCGCCGCGCCGGACGCCGCCCTGATCGTCGATCCCAATGAGAGCTGGACGATCGAGACCCTGGCCCAGCTCCAGCCGGTCCTGCGCGACCTGAAGGTCGCCCTGATCGAACAGCCCCTGTCGGCCGACGAGGATGGCGACCTGCTGGGCTTCGAGAGCTGCGCCCCCATCTGCGCTGACGAGTCCTGCCATGTGGCCGCCGACCTGCCGGGGCTGAAGGACCGCTATCAGGTGGTCAATATCAAGCTCGACAAGACCGGCGGCCTGACCGAGGCCCTGGACCTGCTGACCGAGGCCCGCCGCATGGGCTTTGGCGTCATGGTCGGCTGCATGGTCTCGTCGTCCATGTCCATCGCGCCAGCCTTCCACGTGGCCCGCCACGCCGACTTCGTCGATCTCGACGGCCCCACCTGGATCGCCGACGACTATGCCGGCGGCGCGGTTCAGCGCGGCGCCGAGCTGCTGCCGCCCGAGGCCCTCTGGGGCGTGCCCGACACCGCGACACCGGACGGCGCGGCCTGATCCCAGAAGGGGTCGCCGAGCTCAAGGATCGCCCGCCACCTCGTCCTGGAGATCTGCAGATGAGCGACCTCGCGCCTGAGCCCGCGGCCCCCGCCACGCCCGACCGCAAGGGCTTGGGCGGCTTCATCCAGCGCTACTGGCTCGAGGTCACCCTGTGGAAGCGGATCCTGCTGGGTCTGGTCCTGGGCACGGTCCTGGGGCTGGTGATCGGCGAACAGGCCGTGGGCCTCAAGTGGATCGGCGACGTCTTCGTGCGGCTGATCCGCATGATCGTCACCCCGCTGGTCTTCTTCTCCATCGTCTCGGGCATCGCCGGCATGGGCGATGTGAAACGGCTGGGCTCCATCGGCGCCAAGACGCTGTTCATGTACCTGGCCCTGACGGCGGTGGCGGTTTCGGTGGGACTTTCGCTCGGGGTGCTTTTCCAGCCGGGCGCCGGCATGGACTTCGCCGGCACGACGCCCCAGGTGCTGGGCGAGGCGCCGACGCTCGGCGCCTATCTGATGAGCATCATCCCGCTCAACCCGTTCGCCGCCCTCACCAACGGCGACATTCCGGCGGTCATCTTCTTCGCCATCCTCATCGGCATGGGGGTGCTGATCATCGGCGAGCCGGCGGCGCCGGTGGCGCGGCTGTTCCAGATCGGCTCCGACATCATGCTGGTGCTCGTGCGGGTGATCATGGAGCTGGCGCCCTTCGGGGTCCTCGCCCTGGTGGCCTGGGTGATGGGGACGTCCGGGCCGGAGACCTTCATCCACGTCTTCCTGCTGGCCTGCGCCCTGGTGCTGGGCTGCGCCATCCAGAGCCTGATCGTCCATGGGGGCGTCATCCGGCTGATCGCCCGCCTGCCGGCGCTTCCGTTCTTCCGCGATATCGCCGATGCGGTGATCGTCGCCTTCTCCACCTCGTCCAGCGCCGCGGTCCTGCCCGTGGCCATGCGGGTGGCCGAGAAAAATCTGGGCGTCAGCCACACCGTGGCCTCCACCACCCTGCCGCTCGGGGCGACGCTCAGCATGGACGGCACGGCCCTCTATGTGGCGCTGCTGGCGGTGTTCTCGGCCCAGGCCTTCGGGGTCGACATGACGGTGGCCCAGTACTTCATGGTCGGGCTGGTCTGCGTGATTGTGGCGGTCGGCACGGCGCCGGTGCCCTCGGCCTCGCTGTTCATGCTGGCCGCCGTGCTGCAGGTCATCGGCCTCAGCGCCGAACAGACCGCCCTGGTGGTGGGCTTCATCCTGCCCTTCGACCGCATCCTGGACATGACCCGCACCGTGCCCAACGCCACCAGCGACCTGGTGGTGGCCGTCACCGTGGCCAAGTGGGAGGGCGAGCTGGACGAGGTCGCCTACCGCGCCAAGCCGGTCGAGTAGGGGCGGCTAGTTCGCGCTGTCCCAGACCGGCAGCAGCCGTTCGGCCCGCGTCCATCCGGATCGCCCATCGGCCAGCCTGACGCGCCGCCAGCCCAGATAGGCCTTGTCGACCCGCCCCGCCGTGCCGCCGGCCAGCTGGATCTCGGCCTCCTCGGCGGGCGTGTCCACCGGCAGGGGGCGCAAGGGACCGGCGCCCCAGACCAGGACGGCCTTGTCGCTGGCCAGGACCCCATAGCCGCTCAGGGCCGTGGCGCTGATCACGGCGCCCGCCATGGCCAGGGCCGCCACGGCGAGTCCAGCCCGGGCGAGATGGCGCCTTGGCCGGTAGCGGGCGTAGAGCGCGGCGGCGAGCCCCGCCGCTGCGGCCCAGGCGAAGCCGATCAGCAGCCAGCGCCAGGCGGCCGGCGAGGCGAGGGCGATGGCCCGCCCGCGCCAGTCCCGGGGACGGGGCACGCTGGCGCCGGGCTCCAGGCTGTAGCCGGCCTTGGCGCCGGTGGTCATCCACAGCTGGCGGGTCCGAGGATCGGCGGGATTGTGCAGCCAGGCGATGGCCGCATGGCCGGCGGCCTCTTCCCAGCGGTCCTGGGCGGCGAGCGCGATGGACAGATTGTGCCGGGCCCGCCAGTCGAGGGGGGCCTCGGCCACGCGCTCTCGCAGAGCCTGCGCGCTCATGTCCTGGGCCTGGGCCTGGCCGCTCATCACCACCAGGGCGAGCCCCGCCATGGCGGCGGCGGGCAGCAGATTGCCGCGGCGCAGGGCCGTGGCCGGCTTGAACGGCGGGGGCGGGCCAAGCGCGTCCAGGGCGGCCCGGGCGCGCTGCGTCCAGTGGTCGGGAAGGACGCCGGCGCGGGCGTAGAGGAACTGATCGGCCTGAGCCCACAGGGCGCGCCATTCAGGGGCAGGGAAGGCGTCCGGCGCCGGCGCCGCCAGGCCGAGGCGCCAGCGCAGGGCGGCGTCGGCCTGCCAGGCCCGCACCAGGCGACGGCGCTCAGGCGTCTCGGGGCTCAGGGTCAGTCGGGAGAGGGTGGCGGCCAGCCGGCGATGGGCGGCGCGGGGGATACGGTCGGGGTCGGTCTGATGGGCGCGCCACAGGGCCAAGAGGCCCCACAGGGCGGCCAGCATGAGCGGCAGGGCCAGCAGGGCGCCGATCCACAGGCCCCCGGCCGGCGGGGCCAGCGCCGAACCCCGGCCCTTGAGCATGGGGGGAAGGCGGGCCTCATCCTCGGCTTCGTTGGGAGAGGCCTCCTCGGGCGGGAGCAGGTCGCCGTTGGGACCCGGCAGGACGTCCAGGGTGATCGCCTCGGCTTGCACCCGCTCATACCGTCCGGCCTGCGGATCGAACACCACCATCTCGAAGTCGCTCAGCACATAGCGCCCGGCCCGCTGGGGGATCAGCGTCACGGTCTCGCTCAGGCTCCGCTCGAACAGGCCCGCCCCCTCGGCCTCCTCAAGCTCGGGCGCGCCGACGACCTCGAAGTCGCGGGAGACCTGGCGGGGGGTCAGGCCGCGGATGGCGGGCCAGTTGCCGGTCCCAGACAGGGTGACCCGCCAGCTCAGGCTCTCGCCCACCCGGATCTCCTTAGCCTCCACCTCGGAGGTGACGGTGAACTGGCCGACGGCGCCGGTGAAGCCCTCCGGCGCGGCGGGCAGGGGGCGGATGACGAACTCGCCCGGCGCGCCCTGGATCGTGCGGGTCTCGGTGATGGCCCGCTGGTATTCTTCCATATCGACGACCCCGGTCTGCAGCCGCATGACCTGGCTGGCCGGCGCGACCCTGATCTCGCCGGGCTGCAGGGCCATGGCGCGGGTCTTGAATTCAATCACCGCCCGGGACGCCCCCGGCGCAGGTGGGCTGCGGAGCGCCGGCTCTCCCCAGGGTTCGGCGACCAGGGGCTCGGACGCCCATTCCAGCTCGCCCTCCAGATTGCCGAAGGTCGACCAGTCCACGGTCCAGGCCAGGGTCAGGTCGAACACCTCTCCGGCCCACAGGGGCTTGTCGGGCGCCTCGAAGGCGCCGGTGACGCCCTGGCCCAGGGCGGGGACGGCCCACAGGGCGGCCAGGGCCATGAGCGCGGCGGCGGCGTGGCGAGGTCTCACCATGTCTGGGCTCCCGGCGGGCGGGGCTCGGCTGTGGCGCTGCGCAGCCGCTGGAAGAGCTCGGCCGGGGAATCGGCGGCCCGCAGACGGCGCAGCTCATCGAGCGGCTGGACGAGGGCCGGATTGCTCCATTCGGACGGATCGTAGGCGTCTTCCTGCGAGCCGCCGACGTTCTGCAGACCCTGTTCGCCGGCGGTGGGCTCCTGTTCGTCCTCCGGCGGGCCGTCGCCGCCGCTGTCGCGGGCGTCCTCGCCGGCCACGGGCTGCTGGCCCTGGGCGCCCATGGGCTCATTGGCCGGATCGGCGGGGCCGGGGTCCTCCATGGGGACCGGCGGCGGCGGGACCAGCAGCCGCTCCAGCTTGGCCTCGATGGCCGCCCAGTCGGCGAGGTCGGGGTCCTGGGCGCGGCCGCGCCGGGCCGCCATCAGACCGTCGCGCATGACCCCGTCCTCCAGGGCGTGGCCGTGGCCCCGGTGGATCTCGCCATAGCGGGTGGCCACCTCGGCGATGCGCAGATGGTCGGCCGCGCCCAGCCGCGGCTTGGCGATCAACTCTTCGGCCAGGTCGCGCATCTGCACCAGCGGATCCTCTTCCCCCTGCAGGTCGGCCTCGGTCAGCAGGGGGGCCTGGGCCTGGGAGCGGTCCGGGGGCAGGAGGGCCAGCGCCAGCAGGCCGACCAGGGCCGCCTGCGCTGCGGCCAGGGCGCGCCTTCGCCGCAACCTCGGCCGCGCGGGAATCTCCACCGCCGCGCTCCAGATCAGCAGGGCCAGGGCCGCCAGAACACACCAGGCGAACTGATCGGCCTTGGCCGTGGGGCGGCCCTCGATGGCGCCGGCGCTGTCGGGCGGTGTCAGGCTGGCGGCGCGGACAAGCTCGGTCAGGCCGGCGGCCTCGGCCAGGGGGACCACCTGGCCCCCCGTCGCGCTGGCCAGGTCGTTCAGGGCGGCCGGCGCCAGGCGGGAGACCACCGGCGCGCCTGAGGCCAGGGTCAGGGGCTGGCCGTCCGGCCCCGGCGGCGTCGCGCCGGCCTCGGTCCCCAGACCCACGGCGATGATCCGCACATGGCGCGCCCGCAGGTCGGCGAGCCGCTCGCGCCAGGCGCCGGGCTCAGCCTCGCCGTCGGTCAGGAGCACCAGGACCCGGCCCTGGTCGGCGTCGCTGAAACTGGCCAGGGCCAGGTCCAGCAGGCCCGCGAAATCGCTACCCGGGACCGGCATGTGCTCGGGCGCCATCTGCGGCAGATAGGCCGACAGGATCGCCCGATCCTCGCTGACCGGGGCCAGCAGATGGGCCGTGCCCGCAAAGCCGATCAGGCCGATGCGCCGGTCGGGCAGCTCCTCGGCCAGGCGGGTGGCGAGGCCCCGCGCCCGGGCGAGCCGGCTCGGCGATACATCGGCCGCCAGCATGCTGCGCGACAGGTCGAGCGCGAGGATCACCTCGCCCGGCGCCTGGTCGCCCTCGGCCGGGGGCGCCTGGCCCCATTGCGGCCGCGCCAGGGCGAGCACCACCAGCAGCAGCGCCAGCCAGAAGCGCCAGGCCGGTCCAGGCTCGCCGCGACGGCCGTCGAAGCGCACCCGGCCGCCAGCGGCCACGCCTCGCCGCACTTGGGGTAGGGCGGTCTTGGCCTCGCCGCTGCGCGACAGCCAGGCGTCCAGAACCGCCAGGGTCGCGACCGGAGCGGCCAGCCAGAGGACCATGGGCCAGAGGAAGCTCATGCGGCCGCCTTGCGGCGAAGGCCGCCCAGGCGCGCGCCCAGGCCGCCCCAGATCGGCGCGGCCAGCAGCAGGGCGATCAGGGCTGCGCCCAGCGGCCAGGGGAAGAGTTCGGTGGTGACGACCCGGGTGCGGGTGCTGAAGGCGGTCTTCTGGGCGGCGTCGATGGCCGCGAAGGCTGCGGTCAGGGCCGCCACGTCGCCGGCCTGGACGAAGCGGCCGTCGGTCTCCTGGGCCATGCGCTGCAGGGCCTCGATGTCCAGGGCCGAGGGGAACTGGCGGGTCCCGACGCGCTGGCCCTGATCATCGAAGATGGGGAAGGGGACCATGCCGTTGCGCCCGGCGCCGATGGCGTAGACCGGGACGCCGCGGTGGCGGGCGATGGCGGTGGCCTGGGGCGGGGTCAGGCTGCCGCTGGTGTTGGCGCCGTCGGTGAGCAGGATGACGAACTTGCCCACCGCCGCCTCGTCGCCGTCGCGCTCGTTCTCCAGGCCGGCCAACGCAATGGCCAGGCCGTCGCCGATGGCGGTGCCGTCGTCCAGCAGGCCGATCTGGATGGAGGCCAGCTGGTCCTCCAGCCAGGCATGGTCGGTGGTCAGGGGGGCGAGCGTATAGGCCCGGGCGGCGAACACCACCACGCCGATCCGGTCGTTGGGCCGCTGGGTGACGAAGGCCTGGATCGCCGGGCGGACGGCCTCCAGCCGGTTGATCGGGCCGTCCGGCCCCACATAGTCCTCGGCCAGCATCGAGGTGGAGAGATCGATGGCCAGCATCAGGTCATAGCCGCGGGAGACCACCTCCTGCCGCTGGTCGGTGCGCTGGGGCCGCGCCAGGGCGAGCGCCAGCAGGGCCAGGCCCACGCAGAGGGCGACCATCCGCCAAGGGGCGGCGGGCGTGCGGCTGCGTGGGTTCCAGGCCGCCGCATAGGGCACAAGCCAAACCGGCGCGCGGCCCCGCCACAGTCGCCAGGCGACCAGCGCCGGGATCAGGGCCAGCAGCCACAGGAAGGCCGGGGCGGCGAGCTGGAACTGGCTCATGAGGCGTCGCGCAGGGCGCCGAGGCTGCGGGCGCGCAAGAAACCCACCAGGGCGGCCAGGGGATCCTCGTCGGCCCGCACCACCAGCCGGTCGCCGGGATTGGGCCACCAGGCCGCCCAGCGCGCCTCGCGCTCGGCCCGCCAGGCGGCATGGGCGGCGCGGCCGGCGGCCGTGGCGTTCATCCAGACCAGCTGGCCGGCGGCGGGATCATAGGCGGTGGCGCCTTGGGCTGCGGGGCCGTCCCGTTCCCAGGCGTCCTCCACCCGCACGCCGATCACCGGGTGACGGCGGCGGAAGGCGGCCCATTCCGGCGGCGGGGCGCTGGCCGGAACCTCGCCGAACCAGACCACCAGGGCGCC
>Ga0208179_1001953_pt1 | contig 10035 bp, 7 predicted proteins | sample Malvired_Geostar_FD_184238 | JGI IMG/M metagenome (GOLD analysis project Ga0208179, IMG submission 184238) | Marine viral communities from the Global Malaspina Expedition - Malaspina viral metaG DeepMed_Geostar (SPAdes) (version 2) | ecosystem: Environmental > Aquatic > Marine > Oceanic | place...
TGGAAAAAGACTTTTCAAGAATGCAACATACAGTCCATCATTTTTAGATTTAGTTTTCTGAGAAATAATAAAGAACGCCTTGTCGATATCACTTTCAAATCGGGGTAGATAAGCTAACCTCCCCAGATTATAACGAGGCTTTGCCCCCCTAAGCTTCTTTGGCAAACTTGGATCTACTAAGATTTCTGCTGCCTCACCCGTCGCTCCCGCGGGTGGTGGAAATGATTCTGGAAATGGATCAGTAGCCTTAATATAATCACCAGCTCGTTCGTTAGGGACGAGCACATCAAGATCAAATAAAGCTAATTGACGCGGAACAAATCGTGGCGCTTGTCGCATACCAGCTTGCTCTACCGCCTCTTCTGCTACCTCTCCAACTGCTCCCGCAACAGGTGCGGCGGTGGGAGTGGGTATATCAGGCGTGACCGGGGATGTTGGAATATCTGGCGTGACCGCCCCCGCAACAGGTGCGACGGTGGGAGTGGGGGAGGGAGATGGGAGCCTAGCTACTGCCGCATCTCTAACTTTTAGAGCCTCATCAAAGTCGTCAAAGATGGGAATGGAATCTCTAATCTTTCCGTATCCCCCAGCCCTTGGAACCTCTAATAATCCCGATACGCCATCAACATCACGCACCATGAGCACGATGTCTGGTTCACCCAAAAGTTCGTAATTCCAACCCTCTGGTGCATAGTCGGGATTGAATCGCACACGAGCGGCGGGCCGCCAGCCGTGTCCCGCGTACAGGTTGGGGAGCATTGCGCCGATGTCGTAAGCGTCAAGGGTTCTAGACACCTTCGATGCTTCGTTGAGAAGAGGGCCTATCCGCTGTGTCGATGCTATATCTTTATAAACAGAAACAAGGTCGCCATCAGGAGTGACAGCAACACCAGCGGTATCATCAGGGGTTAGATAGAGTCTTGTGGTAGGGTCAGAGTAGAAGGCTGGGTCTTTGACCTCAACTGCTGCTCCGTAGGGATGGGTTTCTCTAACCCGTAGTATTCCCTGATAGAAGCCTCTTCCTCTGGACTGAGGTTCAGCAACATATGTGTCGAGAACGCCTTCTGGAACGCCGCTTTCGTCGATTCCTTGCTCATAACGTGTCCTCCCTAACTTACTTGCACTAGTATACACTGGTCTTCTTAGAAGGCCAAGTCCTCTCCCAACCCCTTTGACTCCCCTTACTAATCCTCTCCCGAATGCCTCCTCAGCCTCCCACGGAGCGCGTAAGGTATGCCCTATTCCCCGCACCCCTCTCTCGGCCCCTCTCGCAACTGTGGGTCTGATAGCAGAGGGCGCTACTTGAGACAGCCCCCTTGCAATTGGAGCTGATTTGGCTAGAAGTCCTGTGCCGGCAGCCCACGGAATCCCTGTGGGAAGAGCAGCCGCTAATACTTCAGACGCTCCCCAATACCCAGGCCCAGCATCAAGTATATCCTTATAGGCTGTCATCCCAGCATCCCAGTCTCCCTGCTTTCGCAGTTCGTTGAATGCTCTTCTCGCTTCAGTTAACTTTTCTCTGTCTGGTAAGAAGTCTGCGAATGAGGTAATCGCAGACTCTTCCCCAATCTGCTCCCTTAGTTTTGCAGAGTCGTAAGGGAAAAGTTCGTAAGGGTTCAATAACTGGCTAAGGACCTCTCCTCCAAGTCCCATACCGCCCAGCTCTCCCCCTCTCGCAACATACCGTAAGGGAGTCGAAATGGGCTCTACCACTTTAGGTAATAGCGGTTCGCCAGCTACTTTCATAACCGAATCTGCTGGAGGCACAATGCGCGGATTGATTAAAGCGTCAGCACTCTGTCCAAGAAAACGCAGGAAACCTTGCGCTGCTTCCCCAAGATTTATATCTGGGAGTTCTATAGCCAAAGCTGAACCGAACCCGCCACCAGAATCCCGACGCTTCGCGGTGGATTCACCCCTGAGCCTACGTAGCTTCTCCCGTATTTCGTCTCTCTCTGTCGACATTAGTAATTAAACAGGAACCTCGTCCTTGGGTTAGAGGCCATCCCTGTCACTCCTCGTGTTGATTGTGGTAATGAAGAATACCGTGCGGTCCACGGATCTGTCTCAAGGAAATCCATAAACGACATAGGAGCGCTTCCGCCCCGCATGGCTGCTCCGGCAGTGCCGTAGTAGTCCTGTAGTATGCTCTGGTATTCATCCCCGAAAAATCTTCTTCTCCTTGGGCTACGCCCAGCAAACCCAAGCCCTCTTGGGGAGCTGTAATACTGTGCCGGCTCAGACTGTTCAAGAACCTCTTGCCACCAACCTGGGTTAAACCCTTGGAATGTAGTTGGTTCTATGTGACCTGGTATATGTGACATAATTTCTGTTAACCCCTCTCACCCTCTTGTGCGATCTGAGTTGTTAAACCATATCTGGGAAGCACCTTTGGAGCCTGTCCCGGGCGTGGAGATACGAACCAATTAAGGAATGATTCTGGATTAGCCCCCAGCGCAGCCCTTCTGTTTTGTAGATTAGCGACAGCACTACGTATGGCATTTGCAAACTGCCCGCCATAAGCTCCACCGGTTGGTTTTTGCAGTGCAAGAAGACCAGCAATCTCTCGCTGGTTTTGGAGAGATTGCGCCCCTCCTTGAGGGCCGAACATAGAACTTAACCAGGCAGCTCTTGCAAACTCCGGGGTCCCTCTTTCGTGCGGAGCTACAAATTTACCCGGGTCTGTAATCCCAGCTCTTCCCGCTTCCATTGCACGAGTTATCAACTCGTTAGGATCTGAATACGCAAAATAATTAGGAGCTGTTCCAGTAAATCCCCCTTCCGCATAGGGAGCCCAGTCCCGGAAATACTGCGCCATTGTCGGATCAACACCCTCCCTCATATCCATAGCCATTTCAGGAGCCGCAAGCATATACCTTGCCTGGAGCCTTCTTCCTAGTTCCCTCGCAGGGGTGCGAACTTGCCAGAAGGGATCCATCTGCGCTTCAACCCCAGCCCACATCTCCTCTGGGGTGCGCTGATACGCTGGGATCCATCCTTCGTACTCGGGGAGGTCTGCAAGGTTAAAGAAACCCTGATCCATTTTGAGTCCAGCTGCTGTCAGATCAGGCGAATACAGATCACTAGTCGGATCATCCACAGAACCATCGAGATTACGTGGGTCTATCGTGCTTACCGGATCCGAATCCAGGGCCTCAATGTATTCTAACGGATCACCTAACGGCCCCCCTAATTCTGGTTCTTCTAGCACATCTTCCATTGAAGGTGGTAGGTCGCTCCAGCCCCCCTCTGACCAGATTGAATCTCTAAGCCTTTCCACCTCAAATGCCGACAGGCCACGCTCAAAGGCGACCCTTGCAAAAGATGCAGAGTCTAACCACCCACGCACCTCTTCATCTGAGTACTCTTCTCGATTAAGACCTTTAGCGATAGACCCAGCAGTCATAAAGTGAACACGTGTAGGGTCCAAGTACTCTGCGCTAAGAGACTCATATAACTCACTTTCAAGACTTTCCATTAGTCCCAGTAGTCGAGAACCACTTGTCTCTCCGCCTCCAGTTACTTCTTGGTCCCCCGCCGCGGTCTGAGCACCTATAACAGGAGTGAGCGGATCAAACAACGGCTTTCTGATAATTCTACCATTGTCCATATAGTATTCGTCTGACGAGTAGAAGTAGTCTCCAACGTACCAACCTCCTACGTCTGCTATTGGAATTATTGTATTCCCTTCGGAGTCGAGGCCCTGAGCGGCGAGTGCCTCAGCCCTCGCCTGATCCATTGTACTCATGCCCGCCGCATCTATAGCATCACTCCATTTTTGGGCCTCTTGAGCTGCATTATATTCTTCCATTGCGGCACTCGCCGCCCCCATGCTGGCGTTCCTTGCTTCTGCTTCAGCCCTAAGATTATTCATGAAAGCAGAATCAGCATCTAAAATATCTAATGCCGTGAAATACGCATCTTCCTCAAAATCTGCCAGATCAAGGTCGTCGTACTCAAACCCGTAGACAAGATCTTCCTCCTCATCGACCTCATACCCAGCTAGGAAATCTGGCTCATCTAAGTCCGCAAGTAAATTCCCAAACATATTCGGTATGTTGCTGTAGTGAGTAGGCATTTATATTATCCCTCCTTGTGCGCCGGGTCTTGGAGTCCCGGGCGGTACGAGTGGTCCTGCCTGTGGTGTTGGGATTGGCGGCGGGACTCCCATCATTGCACCCGGCATTACTGCTGGGTTAATACCAGGGGGTCCGCCATCGGGTGACGGAGGAGGTGGTCCTCCCATCGGCCCGCCCGGTGCGCCACCAGGAGAAGGCGGCCCAGAGATAATTGCCTCTGCCGCTTTCCGTTTCTGCATAAGAATCATCATCAGTTCATTTGAGTAGAACTGAACAAGGTCATCACGTCCCTGTCTCTCCGCTGATCGGAGCAGTGTCCATAGTGCAGCTTCAGGAAGCATCCGTTCTGCAAGCTGCTCATTGATGGAATCGTTCATCTGGTCAGCATCCTGTATCGCAAGAATCCTGTCCCTGATTGCCTGGTCGGAGAGCAGCGGGGTTGGTCCTTCCCGTGCGATCTGCGCCATCGAGAACTTCACCATGTCGTCCTGCGGGAGTTGCCCGACGAGGTTGACCACTGGCTGTCCCGTTTTCTTCAGGTCATTTGGGTTTATATTCTCCGTGAAGTACACCCGGTTCCTGTCCATCCCTGAAACATCCATAGACTTAAAGGAACCTTCCGAGTACTGATCGGAGATCAGGTTGAAGATCATCTGGTATGCCCGCTCCGTGCCTCTCAGGTATTTATTCACGATTGTTTCAACGCCCTGTCTCAGGGTATTGATCGCGAATCCAGAGAGCTGGAACGGCACTTCGCCGTACACCGAATAGGGGATAGAGCCGCGCTGCATCTCTCCAGATACGAGCGTCATGAACGCTCCTGTCTCTCTCGACATCTCAAGGAGCCCGAGTGGTTCCACGTTCTCATTCTGAGCGAGTGAGATTTCAGACCCTTCGAGGTACGGGTCTTCATCCAGTGATTTCGTTCCGTCGCGGGAACGCACGATAAGTCCCTGCCGTCGTGAACGTGCTGTCAGTTCAAGCATGGTACTCATCATGAGGTTGTGTTTCGGATAGAGATCCCTTGTCGAGCGGAACACGGACTCACCGACATCGGCGATAGTATCTTCCATGTTCGACTGTGAAAGGGAAACAATATATGGGTTTGCCCCGATTGGGCCAATAAACGCCGGCACCTGGTTTGCGCCGTGACGCGTCTGTTTCTTCACCACCCGTGTCAGTGGCTGTGATGTCGAGCCGTTATGGATAAGGATCGTATTCATATCCTTATCATAAAAGTCATAGACGTTTATCCCGTCTGCTGTATACGAAGCTTCCCAGTCTACCTTCACGTTATACTGGGAAAATATCTGTTCTTTTGTCTTCGGAACCTTATAGCATACCCAGTCAAGACCGTCTGCTCCCACTCCCCAGTATGTATGGAGCGGGTCCCACGGAGTGATGTCCACGTATGTCGATCCGTCTTCCCGTTTTGCGAGGAGTGCTCTCCCTGCGTACCAGCCACGTATTGCGACATACCATGCTATCTGGTCTCGGAGGGTAGGGAGCATCATCCTGCACAGGCGTTCGTCTGCTGCTTTGAGCATCCCGATAAGGAATCGTTCCTTCATATCGTTCCGCTCCCTGTCCTCATCGTCCCCGCCGTCATACGGAATTCTCACGGTCATATCAGCGCCGGTGATCCATCCGATTACTTTCTCTGCATAGGTCTGCGGGTCATTGCTCGTGTATGCCTGGTATCCTTCGCCCGCGTCATATGGTTCAAGCCTGTAGAGGGCGTGGTCGTCCTGCATCCTCTGGCGCATAGGTTCCGTAGAATCATAGTGCGACTCTACGAGTTCTATAATATCTTCCGGCTTCCGGCGTGCCATTAAGACCACCTCTTTACCCGGATGCGGTCGCGTCCTTCGACGTATCCGTACCCGAATCTGTCTATAAGCCCGTATATAATAGCTTTCACCCCGTGGTTATACCTGTCATCGGGGATATCTCCAACGATATTCCCTTCCCGGTCAGTCTTCCAGCGGTACGCTTTTGTCTGCCCGTCAAAAGGATTGGGAGCAGAGCCGAACTCACTGAGTATCCCTGAGCATTTCGGGTGGAACACGATTCGCGGAGCGTGTGTGGAAGGGTTAACCTTGAGCCAGCCCTTCAGTCTTTCCGTCCCCTCGTTGATCCGTATCTTCTGGGAGGACAGGTAAAGCCCTGTCTTATCGAGCCATGCTTCCGCGGGAGCTGCCATTGCCTGGTGCTGCGTCCCCGCGATATCAATAACCCCGAACCGGACATCCTGCCACCACGGCTTCGACTGTGCGATGTCGATTATATCATCGGTCACGAGGCCCTGTTCATATATCTCATCTATAACACAGACCTGTTCGCCGCGCATCTGGATAACTTCCACGGCATATGCACCTGCATAACCGGGGTCCATCCACAGGTACACGGGTTCTCCCTTTTCGTATTCGACTTCCTCAATATGGAGATCGGGGCGGAACTCGGGGAACACAAGTCCTTTCGGCGGTGATGGTTTTCCTTCGATGCGTTCCATGAAGAAATCATCACTCGATACTTCTTTCAGCCTGAGTATCTCTGGATCTCGAGCACCGCCTGGGTACAGGTGGACATTAGTGTAGCTTGGGAGGGAGAAAGCTCGAGCCTCTTTGTCAGCACCTGATGCCCAGGCAGTGAACATCTGGGGATACCATCCGAGGCTTCCCTCGAAAGTCCCCGATAAGAACATCCATCCACGTTTCGGGGCACATCTTCCCCGAAGGCGATAGAACGTCTCCATATCAAGTTGACTCGCTTCACATCCGAGTATCCCGTTAGGAGCCCTCATCGCGAGGGTTCTCGGATCTTTCGCGCTTTTCGTCTCGATCCTCGTCCCGTCGGCGAGAAGCAGGTGACCTGGGTCAACCCTCTTCGATGCCTCCTTGAGAATCCCGAGAGTGGTAAAGTCCTGGAGCAGGTATTCAAACTCTGCCCGTGTGCGTTCGTAATCAGCGGCAACAAGCCAGTAGAGTCCGCGCTGCTCGGTTTCCGCAAACCTCGACAAAAGGTACTTGGAGGCAATCAGGCTTTTCCCTGCCTGTTCTCCACCGGCAACAAGACTGAAGCGGTAAGGGTTTTCAAGGATCGCCTTCTGTTCTTCCGTCGGGTAAAACCCAACCTTATCGAACAGGTAGTCCTTGAGACTAGGCCCTCTCGCTACTGTTGTCATCGCTTCTTGCCTACCCTGTCTGCCCTTCTTGACTTCTTCCGAATCTTCTTGCGTTTAGAAATACCCTTATTCTTCGCCACTTACCGGCTCCATCCTAGACCCCCGGAGTGAGTCACAACAACCTCGCTTGGTCTGACTGCCCATCAGGAACACGAACCTTTTGCCTCACCTTACGCATGAACGCGTCTGTCATCTTCCTGTCCCCCGCGATGGCCTCCGGCACATCAGGCTCCACTTTACGAACAACCCGTCCGAAAAAAGAAATGTCCGCCTCATTATTATCCTTCAAACCCCGATAGTGCCGGTACTTGTTTCCAACCCATGCCTGGAGGATCGCCCCGGGAGTTAACTGGATAGCAGCACTGTAATTCCCGTTTGCTATATCAAGCAAGGACTCCCACTTCTCGTGGTCGTCACCCGCCCAGTCATTGATCTCTTGCATTAAATACACGGGATCTAATGACCTTACTTCCCATATAGGTTCCTTATGGTGGGAAGTTAGGTTTTCAGGTTCTTCACTGCTAGCAGCGTTGTATGCGTCTCGGATCGTCATTTGTCGCCTTCCGGCTCTTCCTTATCCCCATACCCCGGGCAAGTTCACTGGCTCTGGTTCGGGTGGTGTCGTGGGGGTTCGTAGCGGAACTCCCATCACACTCGGTATATCCCGATGATTTCGTATGAAACCTTCCTTTGCCAGTTCATTCATCATCTTATTCGTGATATTCTTGCCCCTTTTTCTTTTGGAGATCCATTGCTCGCGTCGTGTGTCCCAACTAAGAGTGTTCCTTTTGTTAACAGATCGACTTTCTTGAAAACGCCACTCCGGCATCGGGGAATGATTCTTTTCGTACCATACCTTATACGCATCCCATTTTCTTTCCTGTTCCTTTTCGTATTCTGATTTAACGGGAGGGGCCGGTTTGGGTTCCTTCCGATACCTAGGTGGGATAGGTCTGATTTGGAATAGCGAATGGGACATTTCATCCGGGGAATCGATCAGGGCCAGATTTTCCTCTACCTCGTCGGCAAGAAGAAGATTTTCAATCTCCAGAGCCAAATGGTCACATTTGCACTTCCAAGTCTGTGCTTCGATAGAATAGACGCATTCGGAGACCTGGAATTCACCCCGTTTACTCTGGGTATTTCCAAATAACCTTTTCCAAATCCTAGTGAAAATCATACTATCTCTTATTCCTTGTCTTCCGGCTCTTCCGTTTCTTTCGGGGCATTTCCCCGTCTCGAAAGTATTTCCGTAAGTGTATCACTTATATTCGGCGCAAGGTCCTCCCCGGGTTTCTCAGACGAAGCTGCCTTCACAACTTCCCTGGATGCCTTTCGCCATTCAATAATCAGATCCTTCGCACTATCCTCACTCATCGCAACCTGCGGACGATACTTCGATGGCATATTCGCATTCAGAAGCCCGATAAGCAATAGGTCACTCCCACGGTTCTTGTCAGGATTCCTCACACGGTCAAGCGCCAGCTCCTCAAGACTCTCCGCAAATGCAACACGCACCTGGTCAAATTCCTTCGCAAAGTCCGCATCCTCTACAACCCACCGCTGGTATGTGTGCCGCTTGATCTGCGTAACATTACACGCACTACGAATAGTCCCGCACGTCTCGTATACTTCAAGGAACTTCGCCTTCCTCTTCGCCATGTCCTCCTGACGCTGCGTGTTGGAGCGACCAACATGGTGCGGCTGACTCGGCATATTGCGTCCCATTATCTCTCCCTCTTCATCAAAACCCTTGACAGCATTGCTTTAAATCTTTAAAATATTCTCTACTAACTAACTACTCTATACTAGTATCTTAAATAATAATTACATCTTTCCTAAGAAAGAGATGTAATTATTTTTTAAGATTTAGTTATATAACTACTAACTAGCTACTCTACTATACTAACTAGTATACTAGAGAAATTACATGTAATTTCTTGTAATTCTATGTAATTTTATTAGATTCTCCCCATTTCCGCCCACCACGTCAATGCTTTTTGGAAAATTACACGTAATTTTATGTAATTTCATGTAATTATTCTCTATTAGAGCCGGATACTAATAACTAGATCTCCTGGGACCAAACTCTCTTTTAGCTGGAAAACTCTGGTGAGGGTATCTTTATACCCCGTTGTAGATTTGTAAGCCATGCCCCCTTCTCATATCTCTACTAGCTACTAGCTAATGATATTGTTATAAGCTAGGTTGGGGGGAATTCCGCCCGCTCGCCTACGTTCTTGATCGCGCGTTCTTGATCGTGCGTTCTTGTTACGCCTGTGATTGTTACGCGTACATTTTAGGCCTCGGGAAAAGTCTCTAGGTCTGCTGTCTGTCTATGTAGTCACTTAGCACCTAGTCACCAAGCCACTAGCAGCCAGTCGCCCCTACTCGACTGGCTGCCCTAGGGTTGATAGCCTAGCCAGTAGCGACATAGCAAAGCTAGTAGTAGCCGTCTTTTGTGGTATCTATACGCGATTACGACTATACAAAACCGACCCACCCACCAACCTATCCTACAGCTCCTACCAGCCGCCTCCCAACCCTATCCTCCCGCCTATCCTTGCCCTACTCTTGCCCTACTATCAGCCGCTATTCTTGACGCTATTTTTGATCTTGCCCAAAATTGGTCGATTTCGTATCTAAATTCGTATGAAATTGATGCGGAAATATGCCCAAAAACAGCCCAATTGACCCCAAAACCTATTGACAGGGGTATTGCTATCTGCTAGTCTGTAGCTACTCAGATACGAGAGGAGTCAACAGAATGGC
>Ga0208179_1001957_pt1 | contig 10026 bp, 8 predicted proteins | sample Malvired_Geostar_FD_184238 | JGI IMG/M metagenome (GOLD analysis project Ga0208179, IMG submission 184238) | Marine viral communities from the Global Malaspina Expedition - Malaspina viral metaG DeepMed_Geostar (SPAdes) (version 2) | ecosystem: Environmental > Aquatic > Marine > Oceanic | place...
GTATAGGGGTGGGCGTGGCGCCAGTAGTTGCCGATGGGCGTCATCAGCACGAACTCGACCCGGCGAACCCACATGTCCACATGGGCCTTCTCCAGGGCCGTGCGGCCAAACAGCGGCGGCTCGGGGTTCGTCTCTTCGAAATAGCGGCAGATGGCGACGGTCTCGGAAATGGTCGCCCCGTCGTCCAGCTCCAGGGTCGGAATCTGGCCGAGCGAGTTCTTGGCCCGATAGTCCGACGACTTGTGCTCGCGCTTGCGCATGTCGACCGTGGTTTCCGGCAGGTCGATGCCCTTTTCCGCCAGGAAGATACGGACGCGGCGGGGGTTCGGCGCCGGCATGGGCGCGCCGTAGAGGATCATGGGTCAGCTCCAAATCGCTTAAACGAATGGAGCGACGCTATTTCGAACAGGCGTTTACGGAAACCCTGACCTTGCGTCAGCCGGACGGGGGCGCATGGCCCCCTCAGGCGCTCTTGCGGCGGGCCAGGCGGCGTTGTTCGTGGCGGTCGAGGACGTCCTTGAGATAGCGGCCGGTCCAGCTGGCCGGCTGGGCGGCCACGGCCTCGGGCGTACCCACCGCGACGATCTCACCGCCGCCGTCGCCGCCCTCGGGGCCGAAGTCCAGCAGCCAGTCGGCGGTCTTGATGACGTCGAGATTGTGCTCGATGACCACAATCGTATTGCCCTGATCCACCAGCTCGTGGAGCACATCCAGCAGCTTCTGGATGTCCTCGAAGTGCAGGCCGGTGGTCGGCTCGTCGAGGATATAGAGGGTGCGCCCCGTGGCGCGGCGCGACAGCTCCTTGGACAGCTTGACCCGCTGGGCCTCGCCGCCCGACAGGGTGGTGGCCGGCTGGCCGACCTTGACGTAGCTCAGGCCCACCCGCTTCAGCGTCTCCATCTTGTCGCGCACGGTGGGCACGGCCTTGAAGAACTCGGCGGCCTCCTCGACGGTCATGTCCAGGACGTCGGAGATCGACTTGCCCTTGAACTGGATCTCCAGGGTCTCGCGATTGTAGCGCTTGCCCTTGCAGACATCGCAAGTGACGTAGACGTCGGGCAGGAAGTGCATCTCGATCTTGATCAGGCCGTCGCCCTGGCAGGCCTCGCAGCGGCCGCCCTTGACGTTGAACGAAAACCGCCCCGGCCCATAGCCGCGGGCCTTGGCCTCGGGCAGGCCGGCGTACCAGTCGCGGATCGGCTGGAAGGCGCCGGTATAGGTGGCCGGGTTTGACCGCGGGGTGCGGCCGATGGGCGACTGGTCGATGTCGATGACCTTGTCGAAGTTTTCCAGCCCCTCGATTCGCTCGTGCTGGGCCGGCGCGTCGCTGGCGTTGTGCAGCCGCCGTGCTGCGGCCTTGTAGAGGGTCTCGATGGTGAAGGTCGACTTGCCGCCGCCGGAGACGCCGGTGATGCAGGTGAAGACGCCGACGGGGATTTCGCCGGTCACGTCCTTCAGATTGTTGCCGCTGGCGCCGATGATGCGAACCATCTTCTTCTTGGAGATGGGCCGACGATCCCGCGGCACGGCGATCTCGCGGGCGCCCGACAGGTACTGGCCCGTCACGCTCTTGGGGTTGGCCACCACCTGTTCAGGCGTGCCCTCGGCGACGATCATGCCGCCATGGACGCCGGCGGCCGGCCCCATGTCGATCACATAGTCGGCCGTCAGGATGGCCTCCTCGTCGTGCTCGACCACCAGCACCGAATTGCCCAGGTCCCGCAGGCCGCGCAGGCTGTTCAGCAGGCGGGTGTTGTCGCGTTGGTGCAGGCCGATCGAGGGCTCGTCCAGCACATAGAGCACGCCGGTCAACCCTGAGCCAATCTGGCTGGCCAGGCGGATGCGCTGGCTCTCGCCGCCGGACAGGGTGCCGGAATTGCGCGACATGTTGAGATAGTTCAGCCCCACATCCACCAGGAACCGCAGGCGATCATTGATCTCCTTCAGGATCCGCCGGGCGATCTCCATCTGCTTGTCGCTCAGGCTCTGCTCCAGGGCGCTGAACCATTCGCGGGCATGCTGGATGGACAGGCGCGAGATCTCGCCGATGTGCCGGCCGTCGATCTTCACCGCCAGGGCCTCGGGCTTCAGGCGGTAGCCCTCGCAGACCTCGCAGGGCGTTTCCGACTGGAACCGCCCCAGTTCCTCGCGAACCCAGGCCGAGTCGGTCTCCCGCCAGCGGCGCTCCAGATTGGGCAGGACGCCTTCGAAGGTCTTGTTGACCTCGTACTTGCGGGCGTTGTCGTCATAGACGAAGTGGATCTTCTGGCCCTTGGAGCCGTGCAGGATCACGTCCTTGGCGGCGTCCGGCAGCTTCCACCAGGGCTCGTCCATCGAGAAGTCGTAGTGGCGCGACAGCGCCTGCAGGGTCTGGGTGTAAAGGGGCGAGGGCCCCTTGGACCAGGGGGCGACCGCGCCCTTGTGCAGCGGCTTGTCCTTGTCGGGGATCACCAGGTCGGCGTCGAAGGCGAGCTTGGCGCCCAGGCCGTCACAGGCTGGGCAGGCGCCGAAGGGATTGTTGAACGAGAAAAGCCGGGGCTCGATCTCGCTGATGGTGAAGCCCGAGACCGGGCAGGCGAAGCGTTCGGAGAAGATGATCCGCCGGGGCTCGGTTTCGCCCTCGGCCACATCGGCCCATTCGGCCGTGGCGATGCCGTCGGCCAGCCGCAGCGCGGTCTCCAGGCTGTCGGCGTAGCGGCTTTCCTGGTCGCCCCGGGTGACCAGCCGGTCCACCACGATGTCGATGTCGTGCTTGAACTTCTTGTCGAGGGTGGGCGCGTCCTCGATGGGATAGAAGGTCCCGTCGATCTTCAGGCGCTGGAAGCCCGCCCGCTGCCACTCGGCGATTTCCTTGCGGTACTCGCCCTTGCGGCCGCGGATCACCGGGGCCAGCAGATAGAGCCGCTCGCCGTCGGGCAGGGCGGTCAGCTTGTCGACCATCTGGCTGATGGTCTGGCTCTCGATCGGCAGGCCGGTGGCCGGCGAATAGGGGATGCCCACCCGCGCCCACAACAGGCGCATATAGTCGTGGATCTCGGTGACCGTGCCGACGGTGGAGCGCGGATTGCGGCTGGTGGTCTTCTGCTCGATGGAGATGGCCGGCGACAGGCCCTCGATCAGGTCCACATCCGGCTTGCTCATCAGTTCCAGGAACTGGCGGGCATAGGCCGAAAGACTCTCCACATAGCGGCGCTGACCCTCGGCATAGATGGTGTCGAAGGCCAGAGAACTCTTGCCCGAGCCGGACAGGCCCGTGAGCACCACCAGCTCGCCCCGCGGGATGTCGACATTGACGTCCTTGAGGTTGTGCTCCCGCGCGCCGCGCACGCGGATGAAGTTCAGCTGATCGGCCATGATTGTCCTGGAAGCCCTGCCGGCCGCCCAGGTTCCAGACAGCCGGTTTCTATGTAGTGCCGGGACTCAGAGATAACACGAGAACAAGCCGGGAACAAAGAGCTCAGCGGGCCGCCGCGGCCTGGACCTCGGCGAAGACCCGCAGGGCGTTGCCGCCCCAGAACTTGTCGAGATCTTCCTGGGAGAAGCCGGCCGCCACCAGGCGCTCGGTGAGCGTCGGGAAGGTGGTGACGTCCTCCAGCCCCTCGATCCCGCCGCCGCCGTCGAAGTCCCCCGACAGGCCCACATGGTCGATGCCGGCCACCTCGACCACATGCAGAATGTGCTTCATCAGGTCGTCGAGATTGGCCTGGGGCAGGGGATAGGCCGCCTCGATGGCCGCCAGCTCGGCCAGATAGGCGTCGCGGTTTTCCGCCGCCACGTCCCGGCGCTGGCCATACTTGGCGGTCAGCGCGGCGAGCGCGGCCTGACGTTCAGGAATGCGCGGCACATCGACCATGTAGCCGGAGAAGGCGTTGACCTGGATCACCCCGCCCTTGGCCGCCAGCTTGCGCAGCAGGTCGTCGGGGATGTTACGCGGGTGGTCATAGACCGCCTTCACGCCCGAGTGGGACAGGATCACCGGGGCGGTGGACAGGTCGAGGATCTGGTCCAGGGTCTGGTCCGAGGCGTGGCTGGGATCGATCACCACGCCCAGCTGGTTGGCGCGGGCCACGAAGGCGCGGCCCTTTTCGCTGAGCCCGCCCCATTCGGGGCCCTTGGGATCGGTGGAGGAGTCGGCCAGGTCGTTGTTGGCGAAGTGGACCGGCCCCATCATCCGGACGCCCAGCTTGTAGAAGGTGTCCATCAGGGTCAGGTCGCCGGCCACCGGCGCGCCGTTCTCGATGCTGATGAAGACGAACTTCTTGCCGGCCGCCTCAGCCGCGGCGGCTTCGGCCGGGGTGGTGACGAGGGCGAAGTGCTCATGCTCCCGGGCCGTCATCTGCAGGATCTCGCCGGCGCGGACAAAGGCGTGGTCCCGGGCTTCGGCGTCGGCCTCAGGGCCGCGGCCCCGCTGCGGGGTGAAGATCACGAATACACCGCCATCGACGCCGCCCTCGACCATGCGGGGATAGTCCACCTGGGTGCCGTCCACGGCGACGTCGTGGCGCTCCATGATGCTCCAGCCCTCGGCCCCGAAATTGGCCGGGGTGTCGAAGTGGGTGTCCAGCACGGTGGCGGCCTCGTGCATCTCTGCGGGGGTCTGGGCCAGCGCGGCGCCGGCGACCGTGGACAACAGGCCGGCGAGCAGAATGGAGCGGATGTTCACGAGACGGACCCCCAGGATGCGATGGAGGGCGGAGGTTAGGTCGCGCCGCCTCGGCAGCGCAACGCCGGAGGTCGTCAATCGGCCGCGAATTTGCATGCCGCCCTGAGGACGACTACATCCGAGGCTCCAGCCCAGAGGAGAGACAGACATGCGCGCCGCAAGCGATTTCCGCTCCGCCCTGCACGCCCACGTCGCCACGGTCTTCTCCCATGTCTGCGCCCTTCGTCACCCTCGACGGTCTCTCCTACAGCACCCCTGACGGCCGTCGGCTCCTCGACGACCTGACCCTGGCCTTCGGGCCAGAGCGCACGGGTCTGGTCGGCCGCAATGGCGTGGGTAAGACCACGCTGATCCGCCTGATCCTGGGCGAGCTGACGCCGGCCGCCGGCGCGGTGGCGATCCAGGGCCGCATCGGCGTGCTGCGTCAGATGGTGGAGCCGCCGCCGGGCGCCCGGGCCGCCGATCTCATGGGGCTGGGCGAACCGCTCTCGCGGCTGGCGCGGCTCGAGGCGGGCGTCGGGGACGAGGCCGATCTGGTCGAAGCCGACTGGACCCTGTCGTCGCGTCTTGACGCCGCCCTGGTCCGGGTCGGCCTGGCAGGACTCGACCCCCTGCGCCCCGCGGCCAGCCTGAGCGGCGGAGAGGCGACGCGGGCGGCCCTGGCCGGTCTGCTGGTCCAGGCGCCTGATCTCCTGATCCTCGATGAGCCCACCAACAATCTCGACGCCGAGGCCCGCGCGCTGGTCGCCGATGTGCTGGCACAATGGCGGGGCGGCGCCATCGTGGTCAGCCACGATCGGGAGCTGCTGCGTCAGACCGACCGGATCGTGGAGCTTTCGAGCCTGGGGGCGCGGCTCTATGGCGGGAACTACGACCTCTATGCCGAGCGCAAGGCGCAGGAAGAGGTCGCCGCAGAACAGGCCCTCGACAGCGCGGCCCGGGACCTGGCCCGAGCCGGGCGCGACGCCCAGGCCGAACGGGAGCGCAAGGCGCGCCGGGACGCCGGCGGCCGTCGCTTCGCCGCACGCGGCAGCGAACCGAAAATCCTGCTGGGCGCGCGGGCCGAGCAGGCGGAGAACTCCGGTGGTCGGCAGAACCTGCTAGCCGAGCGCCGCCGCGAGGCCCTGAGCGCGCGGTTGGCCGAGGCGCAAGGCGCGGTCGAGCAGGTGCGAAGGCTCGGCTTCGACCTGCCGTCCTGTGGGCTGGCGGCCGGACGACGTGTCCTGACCCTCGAAGGGATCGACTACAGCCTGCCCGATGGCCGCCGGCTGTTCGATGGCCTGTCCCTGGAGATCACGGGACCAGAGCGTGTCGCCATCGCCGGCCCCAACGGGTCGGGCAAGACCACCCTGCTGAAGCTGGCCGCCGGCGAGATCGCCCCGCAGGCCGGCGTGGCGCGGCTGTGGGTCCCAGCCGCCGTGTTCGACCAGCAGACCGCCATGTTGCGGCCGGACGAAACGCTGTTGGACGCCTTCCTGCGCCTGAACCCGGCCGCCGACGCCAATGCGGCGCACGCCGCGCTCGCCCGCTTCCTGTTCCGCAACACCGCGGCCGAGCGGCGTGTAGATAGTCTCAGCGGCGGCGAGCGCCTGCGCGCGGCCCTGGCCTGCGTGCTGATGGCCAAGACGCCGCCGCAGCTGCTGATTCTGGACGAGCCCAGCAACCACCTCGACCTCGACTCTCTGGCCGCGGTCGAGGTGGCGCTGCGGGACTATGACGGGGGCCTCCTCATCGTCAGCCACGATCGCGATTTCCTCGCAGGCGTCGGCGTCCAACGGGAGATCCGCCTCAATCCCGGCTGACGACCCGGAACACGCCATTGGCCCGCGCGCACGGCTTGCCGTCGGCGGTGACGAAGGCCTGGGTGAAGCACAGGGTCGAGCCGAGCTTCACGAAGTCGGTCTCGAACGCCAGCCATTGGCCAAGCTGGGCGACCGCCAGGAAGTCCAGGTTCAGGTTCACTGTCACCAGCGACCGGTCGCCGCCAAGCCGATGGGCGCAGGTCAGGCCCATGGCGTTGTCGGCCAGGGCCATCAGGAGACCGCCGTGGACGAAGCCCCGGCCATTGGCGTGGGCCGGGCCGGCGCGGAGCCCCAGGATGACCGCCGTGTCCGTCTTTCGGACGAACAGGGGTTCCCAGGGCTCGGTCAGCGGGCTCTGTCGGTCATGCGGAACGAAGCCCTCGGGCGGGACAAGTTCGGTTTCCATGGCGCTCCCTCACGCCGCCAACTTGGCGAGGTTCTCCAGGGTGAGCACGCAGGCCTCGGCGGCCTCGGCGCCCTTCTTTCGGAAGTGGGCGTGGAAGAAGGCGTGATGCGCGTCGTGCTCATGGAAGTGGTGCGGGGTCAGCACCACGGAGAATACCGGCGTCTGGGTGGCGAGCTGGACCTGCATCAGGGCGGCGACCACGGTCTGGGCCACGAAGTCGTGCCGGTAGATGCCGCCGTCGATCACGAAGGCCGCGCCCACCACCGCGGCGTAGCGGCCGGTGTGGATGAGGCTCTGGGCGTGCAACGGGATCTCGAAGGCGCCGGGGACCTCGAAGCGGTCGATGCGGTCGGGGCCAAAGCCCCGCTCGGCCATGGCGTCGGTGAAGCCGGTATGGGCTTCATCGACGATGTCGCGATGCCAGAGGGACTGGACAAAGGCGATGCGTCCGGCGCGGTAGGCGCCATTGGCGGTGGGGAGTTCATAGGCAGCTTGGGTCATGGTCGTTTCCCTGACGGGTGGATGAACCACGACTCAGGGGCGCGCTGGACGGACCATGCGGGCGCACGCGCCCTCAAGGTGTCGCCCAACGGTTCTCATAACCGGACTCTAACCGTCGGCCCCGGGATCACACCGGGTCTGCTCGTCCCTGGCGGCGGTGAGGCCGACAGGCGCCCGCGGGCTCGTCCGGATCTTCGCAGACCCGGCATTACCGCCGGTGGGGAATTACACCCCGCCCTGAGAACGTAGATCGCCGGAACCCCCGGCGACGGCGCCAGACTAGCCGCATATCTGCGCGGCGAACAAGCGTTTGGATCAGGCGCGCTTGTTCAGGGTGATGGCGGTGGCGGTGTTATTGGCGGTCTGGCTGGAGCGGGGGCCATAGCCCACGGCCTGGCCGCGCTGGGCCGTGACCTCGTCGGCGATGGCCTTGACCAGGCCTTCGGTGATGGTGCGGGCCGCCTCAATGGCGCGGCCCTGGCGGGCGAGGACGGCGTCGAATGCCTCGGTGGCGCGGACCAGGCGCGCGCGCTGGGCAAGGGGGGCGCCTGCCACCAGGGCGGGATCGGCCCGCACCCGCGCAGATTCGTGGCGGTAGAGATTGGCCAGGCGGGTGGTCTCGTCGAGCTGGGCGGCGGCCTCATGCGGGCGGCCCTCCTCGAAGGCCTGGGCGCTCTTGGCCACCAGTTCGGTGAGGCGGTCGGTCAGCATGACCAGTTGTTCGACGCGGTCCTGCGCGTCCGTCGCGGCGATCGCCATGGCGGCTACTCCTCCAGGCCTTGAAGCTTCAACATCTCGCGGGCCACCGTATCGGCCAGTCCGATCCCGCCGCTCTGGGTCGTCTCCTTGGCGAAGGCCTCGGTGAGGAAGGAGCGGAACTGGTTTTCCGCCTGGCCGCCGCCGAATGGGGCGGACACCTCGGTGGCGGTGAACATCTGCTGCATCATGATCGACAGGAAGGCGGCCTCGAAGTCGTTGGCGGTCTTCTCGATCTGGCCGCGCTTGGCGAGTTCGGCGGTGTTGGCTGCGCCCTCGGCGGCATGCGGGGCGGGGGTGATGGCGGAGATGGGGGAAAGCGCGCTCATCACATCACCTCGATGTCGGCCTGCAGGGCGCCGGCGGCCTTGATGGTCTGCAGGATGGAGATCATGTCCCGCGGCGTGACGCCCAGCGCATTGAGGCCGGCGACCAGGTCGGAGAGCGAGGCGCCGCTGCGGACGGTCAGGAACTGCCGGCCGCGCTCCTCCTCCACATCAACCTGGGTCTGAGGCACGACGACCGTCTCACCCTGGCTGAAGGGCGCCGGCTGGACCACGGCGGGGAATTCCTGGACGCGGATGGTCAGGTTGCCCTGGGCGATGGCCACGGTGGAGACGCGGACGGCCTCGCCCATGACGATGACGCCGGACACCTCGTCGATGACCACCTTGGCCGGGGTGTCGGGATTGACCGAGATGTTCTCGATCTGCGCCATGAAGGCGGTCATGTCGTGGCCGGCGGGCGGGCGCACGGCGACGATGGTCGGGTTCTGGGCGTAGGCCGTGCCGGGAAACTGCCGGTTCACCGCCTCGGCGATCCGGCGCGAGGTGGTGAAGTCGGGATTGCGCAGGGTCATGCGCATCTGGCCCATGGAGGCGAGCTGGAAGCCCAGCTCCCGTTCCACCAGGGCGCCGCCGGCGATGCGGCCGGCGGTCGGCACGCCCTTGGAGATCGAGGAGCCCGAGGCGCCGCCGGCCGAGATCGAGCCGGTCTGGACGGTGCCTTGCGCCACCGCATAGGCCTCGCCATCGGCGCCCATCAGCGGCGTCACCAGCAGGGTGCCACCCTGCAGGCTCTTGGCGTCGCCCATGGCCGAGACCGTGGCGTCCACCGGCGATCCGGCCGCGGCGAAGGCCGGCAGGCGGGCCGTGACCATCACGGCGGCCACGTTCTTGGTGTTGATATTGGCGTCGCGCGTGTTGACGCCCATCCGCTCGAGCATCCCCTCGAGGCTCTGGCGGGTGAAGGGCGCGTTGCGCAGGGAGTCGCCGGTGCCGTTCAGGCCGACGACAATGCCGTAGCCCACCAGCATGTTGTCGCGCACGCCCTCGAACTCGACGATGTCCTTGATGCGGGACGCCGACAGGGCGGGGCTGGCCGCCAGGCTGGCGGCGATCAGGATGGCGCTGAACAAGCGGAACGGGTGGGACATGGAGTCTCGCCGGGCATGAGGAACCTGGACCTGCCCTTGCGACGACCATGCCAGATGGGAGCGCCTGAAAAGTCTAACAATTACAGTTAATGGTCGCAGGTCCGGCCTGACGGCGAGGCGGCAAGCTGCAGAATTTGCCCGGCATTAACCATACCCTAAGGCCGCCGGCCCAAGGTCTGGCTTGAGTTCATTCTGCGTGATGTGGGTCGCATGAAAGTCAGTGGTGCAGGCGGCGCAGGGGGCGCTTCAGGTCCGGGTCGGGCCCGGGGCGCGCAGGGGGGCGAGGGGTTCAAGCTGCCGTCCGCGGGCGGCGCAGCCTCGGCGGCCGCTGCCGGGCCGACCACCGGGGCTTCGGCCTTGGGCGGAGTCGGGGCTCTGCTCGCCCTGCAGGAGACGGGGGGGCCGCTCGAGCGCAAGCGCCGCGCTGTCAGGCGGGCAGGACGCATCCTCGATGTCCTGGAGG
>Ga0208179_1001965_pt1 | contig 9997 bp, 8 predicted proteins | sample Malvired_Geostar_FD_184238 | JGI IMG/M metagenome (GOLD analysis project Ga0208179, IMG submission 184238) | Marine viral communities from the Global Malaspina Expedition - Malaspina viral metaG DeepMed_Geostar (SPAdes) (version 2) | ecosystem: Environmental > Aquatic > Marine > Oceanic | place...
GCAGCGGATTCTCGGCGTCGCCGAAGCGCTTGCCGGTCAGTTCCTCGACCCGGGCGAGCCCCTGCTCCACCTGGGCCTTCATGTCGTCGGGATAGCGCTGCTCATTGGCGTAGTAGTGGGTGCAGCACTCGGTGGTGATGGTGAAGCCCGGGGGCACCGGCAGGCCCAGGGACGACATCTCGGCCAGGTTGGCGCCCTTGCCCCCCAGCAGGTTCTTCATCGAGGCGTCGCCGTCGGCGGCTCCGCCGCCAAAGGCGTAGACCCAGCGCGTCTTGGTCTGGCTCGTCATCGTCCCACTCATCCCGTCACTTGGCTGAAATCCGCCACGCGCCCCATGGCGTCGCGAACCTGGCTCAGAAGCCGCAGACGGTTGTCCCGTTCTGCGGGGTCTTCAGCATTCACCAGAACCTGCTCGAAAAAGGCGTCCACAGGCCCGCGCAGACCGGCCAGCGCCTGCATGGCGGCCACGAAGTCCTCGGCGGCCAGGGCCTCGACCACGGCCGGCTCGACGCCGCCCAGGGCGCGGACCAGGGCCAGTTCGGCCGCCGGCGCGCCGTCCATGGCGACCGCCGGGCCATCCGGCAGGACGCCCTTCTTCTCCTCGGCGCGGAGAATGTTGGTCGCGCGCTTGTAGCCGGCCAGCAGGTTGGCGCCGTCCTCTGTGGTCAGGAACCCGTCCAGCGCCTCCACCCGGGCCACGATACGCACCAGGTCGTCGTCGCCGAGGGCGAACACCGCATCCACCAGGTCGTGACGACGCCCCTGCTCTCTCAGGAGCACCTTCAGGCGGTCGGCGAAGAAAGCCAGCAGATCGTCGCCGGCGATGTCGCGGATCGGCAGACGCAGGCCGCCCTCCAGCACGATGCGGATAACCCCAAGCGCAGCGCGACGCAGGGCGTAGGGATCCTTGGAGCCGGTGGGCTTTTCGTCGATGCCGAAGAAGCCGATCAGGCTGTCGAGCTTGTCAGCCAGGGCCAGCACCTGGCCAAGCGGGCTGGCCGGGACGGCGTCGCCCGGCCCCTGCGGCTTGTAGTGGTCGCGGATAGCGTCGGCGATGTCCGGGTCGAGGCCCTCGGCGCGGGCGTAGTAGCCGCCCATCAGGCCTTGAAGCTCGGGGAACTCGCCGACCATGCCGGTCACCAGGTCGGCCTTGGCCAGCCGGGCGGCCTTGGCGGCGGCTTCGGCGTCGGCGCCGACCAGGGGCGCGAGACGGCGCGCCAGCTGCCCGATCCGCTCCACCCGCTCGAACATGGTCCCGAGCCTGGCGTGGAAGGTGACGCCCTTCAGCTTTTCCAGCCGGTCTTCCAGGGTGAGCTTGCGATCCTCGTCCCAGAAGAAGCGGGCGTCGGCCAGACGGGCCGACAGCACCTTGGCGTTGCCCGCCGCGATGGCCGCGCCGCCGTCGGCGGCCTGGATGTTGGCCACGGTGATGAAGTGGGGCGCCAGGCCCCCGGTCGCCGGATCGCGCACGGCGAAATACTTCTGGTGCGTCCGCATGGAGGTGCGGATCACTTCGGGCGGCAGGTCGAGGAAGTCGGGGTCCATGTCGCCGAGCACCGGCGTCGGCCATTCGGCCAGACCGGCGACCTCGGCCAGCAGGCCTTCATCCTCCACCAGCTCCAGATTGCGGGCGAAGCAGAGGGTGCGGGCGCCGTCGAGGATCGCGGCCTTGCGCGCCTCGGCGTCCAGGACGACGAAGTGCGCGGAAAGACCTGCCTGATACTCGTCGAAATTGCGGGCGCGGAAGGGCTTGGCGTCGCCCATGAAGCGGTGGCCCTCGCTGGTCTCGCCGCTGGCGATCCCGTCGATGGTGAGCGGCACGACCGCGCCGTCGAACACGCAGACGATCCGCTTCAATGGCCGGACCCAGCGCAGGGTCCCCCGCCCCCAGGTCATGGACTTGGGCCAGGGGAAACCGCGCACGATGGCCTCGACCATCTCGGCGATGATCTCCGGCGTCGGCCGACCCTTGCGTTCGATCTTCGCGAACCAGACGCCGTCCTGGTCGACCAGTTGGTCCAGGGTCAGGCCGGTGGAGCGGAGGAAGCCCTCCATGGCCTTTTCCGGCGCGCCAACGCGGGGGCCTTTGCGCTCTTCGGTGCGATCGGCCTGGGCCTCGGGCAGGCCCTCGATCACCAGGGTCAGGCGGCGGGGACCGGCGAAAGCCGTCATGGCCTCGGGCAGGAAGCCCTGCTCAGCCAGGCGCTCACGGGCCATGCGCTCCAGGTCGCGGGCGGCCTGAGCCTGCATGCGCGCAGGGATCTCTTCGGAGAAGAGCTCGAGAAGAAGTTGGGGCATGAGTTAGGCGTTGCCCCCTTCATTGGCCACCCAGGCCTCGGCGCACATCTTGGTCAGGTCGCGGATGCGGCCGATATAGCTCTGGCGCTCGGCCACCGCGATGGCGCCGCGGGCGTCCATCAGGTTGAACAGGTGGCTGGCTTTCAGCACGTGGTCATAGGCCGGCAGGACGATGGCCTGGCCCTGGGGCCCCTTCATCGCCAGCAGGCGGGGAACCTGGGTCTCCATGTCCTCGAACTGCCGCTTCAGGGTGGCCACGTCATAGCCGTCGAAATTGGCCGTCGACTGCTGGCGCTCGTTCTCCAGGAACACCTCGCCATAGGTCATGGGCGCAGGCCCATCCGGATCGTTGAAGGCCAGGTCGGTGAAATGGTCGACGCCCTGCAGGTACATGGCCAGCCGCTCCAGCCCGTAGGTGAGTTCGCCGGCCACCGGCCAGACGTCCACGCCCCCCACCTGCTGGAAGTAGGTGTACTGAGTCACCTCCATACCATCGCACCAGACCTCCCAGCCCAGGCCCCAGGCGCCCACGGTGGGGTTTTCCCAGTCGTCCTCGACGAAACGGATGTCGTGCAGGCGGGTGTCGAGGCCGATGGCCTCCAAACTGCCCAGATAGAGATCCTGCAGATCATCCGGGTTCGGCTTCAGGATCACCTGATACTGATAATAGTGCTGCAGCCGGTTGGGGTTCTCCCCATAGCGGCCGTCCGCCGGGCGGCGGGAGGGCTGCACATAGGCCGCCCGCCACGGTTTGGGGCCGAGCGCGCGCAGCACCGTGGCCGGGTGAAGCGTGCCCGCCCCCACCTCCACGTCATGCGGCTGCAGGATCACGCAACCCTGGCGGCTCCAATAGTCATGGAGTTTCAGGATCAGGCCCTGAAACGAGAGCGGTTTTTCTGAGGACATCTGGGGCTGATTTGCAGGCGCAAAAAAAGTCGGCGGACCATAGGGCCCGCCGACCTGTGCATCAAGCGCGCGGCGAAGATCAGTTGCCGGTGGGCTCGGTCATCTTGCCGGCCCGGGACTGCGGCCCGCCGTACTTGGCGCGATTTTCCTCGGTATCGGGGATCGGCCCGTTGGTGACCAGGGTCGCATTGGCCGAGGCGCCCGTCCGGGCCGAGGCCATCGTCCCGGTCTCCGTGGCCGCCGCGGCGTCCCCGCGGGCCATGGCGCCGGGCTGATTCACGGCCCCCGACGCGCTGGAATCCATCTCTGCACCGGCCGACATGTCGCCCGACATCGTCTTGCCGGCCTCAGCCCCGGTGGGGCGGGTGGAGTCCACGGAAGGCAGACCCGTGCGGGAATCCTTGTGGTCGGACGGACCGGCCTGGGTGTTCATCTCGCCCTTGGCTGTTCCGTAGGCCGTCTGGGCCTGAGCGGCCCCGGCGGTGAGAAGCGCCGCAGCCGAGGCGGCGGAGAGGATCATCTTGAGGTTCATGGCTGCGTTCCTTTGCGTTTTAACGAAGCCCGCAGGTCCCCCCCCCGCCGCCCTGTGGGGCCTTAGGCCTAATTGCCTCGCGGCGCCGAATTCTGGCCGGCGTTCGAGAGGGGTTCGCCGTATTCGGCGCGATTTTCCGGGGTGTCCGGAATGGGTTGCATGGCGCTCGCCGGGGCAGGCGCCGTGGCCGAGGTGTCAGACTCCATTCCCGTGGGCGCAGCCTCGGTGGCGGGCGGCGCTGGCTCGTATGTGGACGCAGCGTCAGCGCCTGCGGCGGCGTCGGCGGTCGGCGGGGCGGCGGCGGCGGCCGGGACGGCGCCGGGCGTCAACACCTTGTCGACCACATGGACCACGCCGTTGTCGGTCATGATGTCGCCCTGAAGAACACGGGCCTGGCCCACCATCCAGGTGTCGCCGCTGCCGTCGACCTCGATGTTTTCACCGGCCACGGTCGGCACCGGCCCCTTGGCCCCATCGATCTTCGAGCCGTCCAGCACCGCATTGACCACGTGGTAGGTCAGCAGCTTCTGAAGCTCGGCGCGGTTCTCTTCGGCCATCAGCCGGTCGAGTTCGCCGGCCGGCAGGGCGGCGAAGGCGGCGTCGGTCGGGGCGAAGACGGTCAGGTTGCTGTTGTCCTTCAACAGCCCCACGAGGTTGGTCGCCTCCAGAGCCTTCACCAGGGTCGTGAACTGCCCCGAGGCCTGAACCGTCTCCACGATGTCGCCGGCCGGGGCGACCTGCACGTCGGCGCGCGCCGACGCGCCGGCCTGGGCGGCGGGCACGCCTTCCGAAGGCGTCGACGGCGCAGGCGTCATGGCGTCCTGGGCGTGCGCGGCGCCCGCGATCAGGGCGGCGGCGGCTGTGGCGGTCATCAGGCGGGTCAGATGCATAGTCATCCTCTCGTCAGTTGGGAGCGCGACCCAGAGAGCCCGGGCCGCGGGTCGAGAGGTTTACGCAGCCGTCGTCGATCAGTTGCCCGTGATCACGCCCTCGTGATCGCAGCGGCGCTTGCCCACAGCTCCGGCGCCCAAGGCGGCGGCGGTTCGGCAGCTTATGATCAATTCTTACGCATTCCCGCCCCGTGCGCGCTCAGAAAACGCACACCGGTTGGCTTTCCTTAACCTGGGGATGTGCGACGCCCCCCCGTTTGGCTGACCGTCGATAGCGTAACAGTCGCCGTCAACCGACACCGTCGGAATGGGGCCATGGGGCTTGGTGACGGCTCGAACCAAAAAGGGGACGCGCGGCGTAAAGCCGTCGCGATAGCGAGCGGATGAAACTGATCATGGCGATCGTCAAACCCTTCAAGCTGGACGACGTGCGCGAAGCGCTCGTCAGCGCCGGCGTTGAAGGCCTGACGGTCTCGGAAGTCAAAGGCTATGGCCGCCAAAAGGGCCAGACCGAGATCTATCGCGGCGCGGAGTACCAGGTGAACTTCGTGCCGAAGGTCAAGCTGGAGGCCGTCGTCGATGACGCGGCCGCAGCCAAGGCCGTCGAGGCCATCAAGGCGGCCGCCGCCACCGGCAAGATCGGCGACGGCAAGATCTTCGTCGTCAATGTCGAGGACGCGGTGCGTATCCGCACCGGCGAGACCGGGGCCGCCGCCCTTTAAGGGCGCAAAGAAACGGGACAAGGGGATAGTCAAATGTTGTCATTGAAATTCAATCGGCTGGCGGGGCTAATGCTCGCCGCCGCCATCGTCGGGGCGCCCGCCGCCTCGGCCTGGGCTCAGGAAGCGCCGCCGCCGGCCGAAGCCGCGGTCGAGGCGCCCGCCGAAGAGGCCGCGCCCGTGGCCGAAGCTGCGCCGGCCGAAGCTGCGCCGGTCGAGGAAGCGCCGGTCGAAGAGGCCGCCGCCGAAGAGGCCGCGCCGACCAACCTGTTCGCCCACCAGGTGCCGCTGGAACTGAACGAGGCCTCCACGGGCTGGATTCTGGTCTCCACCTGCCTGGTCCTGCTGATGACCGTTCCCGGCCTCGCCCTCTTCTACGGCGGCATGGTCCGGCAGAAGAACGTGATCAACACGGTGGCGACCAGCTTCGCGATCACCGCCCTGGTGACCGTGCTCTGGATGGCGGTCGGCTACAGCATCGCCTTCGGCACCAATGCCGACGAAGGCCTCAACGCCTATATGGGCAGCTTTGACGCCCTGTTCCTCGGCGGCGTCACGGTCGAGACGGCGCACGCCCTGACCTCGGGCCTGCCCGAGTTCCTCTGGATCATGTTCCAGCTGACCTTCGCCATCATCACCCCGGCCCTGATCGCCGGCGCCTTCGCCGAGCGCATGAAGTTCTCCGCCATGCTGCTCTTCATGGGTCTGTGGTCGGTGTTCGTCTATGCGCCCATCTGCCATTGGGTGTGGGGCGGCGGCTTCCTCGGCGGCGCGGGCGTGCTCGACTTCGCCGGCGGCACCGTGGTGCACATCAACGCCGGCGTCGCCGGTCTGGTCTGCGCCATCGTCCTGGGCAAGCGCAAAGGCTACGGCGTCGACAACATGGCGCCCAACAACCTCGTCTACACCATGATCGGCGCCAGCCTGCTGTGGGTCGGCTGGTTCGGCTTCAACGCCGGCTCGGAATGGGCGGCTGACGGCCTCGCTTCCGCCGCCATGATGAACACCCAGGTCGCCGCCGCGGGCGCGGCCCTCACCTGGATGGTCATCGAGTGGGTCGAGCGCAAGAAGCCCGGCATGCTGGGCCTGGCTTCGGGCGCCATCGCCGGCCTCGTGGCCGTGACGCCGGCCGCCGGCTTCGTCAATCCGCAGGGCGCGCTGATCATCGGTCTCGTCGGCGGCGCGGCGGCCTATGTCGGCGCGGTGTGGCTGAAGAAGATGCTCAAGTATGACGACAGCCTGGACGCCTTCGGCGTGCACGGGGTGGCCGGCATCGCCGGCGCCCTGCTCACCGGCGCCCTGGCCGATCCGGCCATCAACGGCGCCGGCGAAGGCGCCAGCGTGATCACCCAGGGCTACGGCATCCTGGCCACGATCGCCTGGTCGGCCGTCGTCACCTTCATCATCCTGATGATCTGCAAGTTCACCGTCGGACTGCGGGTCTCCGAGGAAGAGGAAGTCGAAGGTCTGGACCTTTCCCAGCATGGGGAAGCCATCCACAGCTGATCCGGCTCTCAAGGCTGATCGCGGAACGGGGGTCCTTCGGGGCCCCCGTTTTTGTTTGGGTGTGCTTCGTCTCTCAATCGGCGTCGGCGCATCTGGCGCCAAAGCCGCCTCAGATCGTCTCAGGCCAGGGACCACCCAGACGGCACCGGCGCACCCACCAGTCGGGGCGCAGGCTCTCCAGCCGCTCGGCCAGCTGCTCGGCTTCGATGTCGCTGGGACAGAGGGCGAAGCAGGTGGCCCCCGATCCCGACATCCGGGCCAGCAACACTTCCGGCTCAGCGGCCAGATCAGCCAGGACATCGCCGATCTCGGGGGCGATGCCGATAGCGGCCGCCTCCAGGTCATTGCGCTGCAGGCTGAGCCAGCCGGCCAGTTCCTCGACGCTCTCGAAAGCCTCGGGCATGGGCGGCGGAGCGACGTCACCGAAGACGCCCAGAGCGTCTAGCCGCCCATAGACCCCTGCGGTCGAGGCTGGAACGCCGGGATTGATCAGCACCGCCGGGCAGACCGGCAGGCCTGGGGCCGGCGTCAGGACCTCTCCCCGCCCCTCGGCCAGCACTGGCGCCCCCCAGAGGCACGCGGCCCCATCGGCGCCCAGGTCCGCCGCAATCGCCTGCAGCGCGTCATCCGACAGCTCGGGGGCCCAGGCCCTCCGCAGCAGCCGCAGGGCCGCCCCGGCGTCGCTGGAGCCGCCGCCCAGGCCCGCCGCCACCGGCAGAGCCTTCTCCAGCATCAGCCCGACGGGCGCCCGCGGGCCCCGAAGACCCCCCAGCAAAGCCTGAGCCGCCCGAACAACGAGATTGTTGCCCTCCCCGGACAAGGATTCGGCGAAGGGACCGCTCAGACGAAACTCCAGGGCGTCAGCCGGCGCCAGGGAGAGGCGATCCCCCACATCGGCAAAGACCAGCAGTGAACTCAACGGGTGATAGCCATCATCGCCAGGGGCGCCGACATGCAGGAAGAGATTGACCTTGGCCGGCGCAAAAGCCTGTCCGAACATCTCCTGCGCCACTAGCGGGCCACGGATGGCGGCGTGGGCGCCGCGGCGGCCTCCGTCGCCGCAGCCACTTTCGGCTGCGGCCCCAGCCCGGATTCCAGCTTGGCTTCGGCGTTCCGGCGCATCCGGTCGTCCGGCTCAAGGGTCAGGACCCGGCGCCACTGGAACACAGCCTCGTCCTCGCGGCCGACCTGCCAGTAGGCGTCGCCCAGGTGGTTGTTGACCTCCGGATCGCCGGCCTCGAGTTCGACGGCCTCTTCGAGGAGTTCGACCGCCCGGTCATACTGACCCAGCCGGTAGTAACCCCAGCCCAGGCTGTCGACCATGGCGCCCGAGCGCGGATTGGCGTCCACCGCCATCTGGACCATGGCCAGGGCCTCTTCCAGGCGTTCGCCGCGATCGATCCAGCCATAGGCCAGATAGTTCAGGATGTCGGGTTCGTTGGGGTTGAGCTCCAAAGCCGCCGACAGATCTGCCTCGGCCTTGGGCCAATCGCCCATGCGCTCATAGGCCGCCCCGCGGGCGAACAGCAGCCGCCAGTCCGGCGCCGGACTGGAGGCGATCAGCTGGTCCAGGGGCGCGATGGCCTCAGCATACTTCTCATTGGTCCGCAGCAGGTCGGCCAGGGTCAGCAGGGCCACGGGGTCGCCGTTGCTGGCGTTGGCCCGGGCGATCTCCAGGGCGCGCTCGGTTTCATCGGCGCCCTGATAGCTCCATGCCAGCTTGCTCTGAGCGGTGGCGTATTCGGGCTGGCTGGGCTTCACCCGCTCATAGGCCGCCCGCGCCGCCTCCAGATCGCCAGCCGCGCCCATCAGGTCGCCGACCATCATCCAGGCGTCCACCCGGTCTGGGTCCAGGCGCAGGGCCAGCCGCACATAGGCCAGGGCGAACTGGCTCTGTCGGGCAGCCAGCATGGCGGCGGCGGGGGTGAGGAGGGCCTCGGCGGCGCCTTCTCGCACGGTGGGCGGCGGCGGTGGGCTGCGACGCGCCGTCGCTCGCGCCCTGGCCTCGGTCAGGGCTGTATCCCGAGGGAAGTTCGCCATGGCCTGGTCATAGAGCGCCACGGCGTCATCGCGGCGTCCGCGGCGCTCCAGGAATTCTCCGTAGGCGACCACCAGCATCGGGGCGGCCTCGGCCCCCTCGGTCAGGGCCTTGAAGTCCGTCTCGGCCTCGTCATAGCGCCGCGCGCGCTCGAACTGATAAGCCTGCCCCAGCATACCGAAATACTGGACCAGCCGGTCGCCGGGCACGTCAGGCCGGCGGATGGCCGCCTGCTGGTCGCCGGCCGAAGCCGCAGCCCAGGGGGTCAGCAGAGCCGCCGCCGTGCGGTGGGGAAAGCCGATCTCCTGTTCGGTCAGAAGGGCGTAGGCCGCCGCGCCCTTGCCATCGGCCAGGGCTTCGACGGCGCGCACCAATCGCCCGAGGCGCTTGGCGCCTTCCGACGCGTTCTCATCGACAGGGGCGATCTCGGCGGCGCGCTCGATCTCGCCACTTAGTACGGCGGCGGTGAAGGCCCGCTCGGCCAGCAGGCCAGGCTGGGCGCTCACATCCGTCGCGCGGTCGAAATAATCCGCAGCCTGTCGGCTCTCGCCGTCATTCAGCGCCGCCTGTCCGGCCAGGAAGAGGCCGTATGACGAGCGAGCTGGCAGGTTGGCGCCGGGCGGAGCTGCGCTCGCGCAGGCGGCGAGGAGGAACAGGGGGACCATCACGGTCAGGGATCGAAGACGCATCCCCCTAGGGTTTCCTTTTCCACGCGTCGCCGCAAGCGCGCGTGCGTTACATATTCGGATAGTTGGGCCCATCGCCCCCTTGGGGGGTCGTCCAGACGATATTCTGCGACGGATCCTTGATGTCGCAGGTCTTGCAGTGAACGCAGTTCTGGAAGTTGATCTGGAACTTCGGGTTCTGGCCGGCCTCGTCGTAGAGCACCTCATAGACCCCCGCGGGGCAATAGAGGCGCGCCGGCTCGCCGAAGCGGGGCAGGTTCACCTCGATCGGCACCGACGGATCCTTGAGCCGCAGGTGGGCCGGCTGGTTCTCGTCGTGGTTGGTCGCCGACAGGAAGACGGACGACAGCTTGTCGAAGCTGATCTCATTATCCGGCTTGGGATAGACGATGGGCTCGTAGTCCTTGGCCAGGCCGGTGGAC
>Ga0208179_1001970_pt1 | contig 9976 bp, 10 predicted proteins | sample Malvired_Geostar_FD_184238 | JGI IMG/M metagenome (GOLD analysis project Ga0208179, IMG submission 184238) | Marine viral communities from the Global Malaspina Expedition - Malaspina viral metaG DeepMed_Geostar (SPAdes) (version 2) | ecosystem: Environmental > Aquatic > Marine > Oceanic | place...
CCGACTTCATCACCCTGCACACCCCGCTCACCGACAAGACCCGCAACATCCTGTCGGCCGAGAACCTGGCCAAGACCAAGAAGGGCGTGAAGATCGTCAACTGCGCCCGCGGCGGCCTGGTGGACGAGGCCGCCCTGCGCAAGCTGCTCGACGACGGTCACATTGGCGGCGCGGCCTTCGACGTCTTCGTCGAGGAGCCGGCCAAGGAGAATGTCCTCTTCGGGGCCGAAAACTTCATCGCCACCCCGCACCTGGGCGCCTCCACCAACGAGGCGCAGGAGAATGTCGCCCTGCAGGTGGCCGAGCAGATGAGCGACTATCTGCTCACCGGCGCCGTCACCAATGCGCTGAACTCCCCCTCGGTCACCGCCGAGGAAGCCCCGCGCCTGGCGCCCTTCATCGCGCTGGCCGGCAAGCTCGGCGTCTTCGCCGGCCAGATGGTCGACTTCGGGGTCAAGTCCATCGACATCGCCTATGAGGGCGAGGTCTCCAAGCTGAACGCCAAGCCGCTGACCGCTGCGGCCCTGGCCGGCGTGCTGCGTCCCATGCTGGGGGACGCGGTCAACATGGTCTCGGCCCCGGCCGTGGCCAAGGAGCGCGGCATCACGCTGTCGGAGTCGCACCAGGAAGACTCGCCGATCTACGAGACCCTGATCCGCATCACCGTCACCACCGAGAAGGGCAAGCGCTCCTTCGCCGGCTCGGTGCTGGCCGGCACGCCGCGGGTGGTGGAGGTCAAGGGCATGGACCTGGACGCGCCCTTCGGGCCGACCATGCTCTATGTGAACAACGAAGATAAGCCGGGCTTCATCGGCGCGCTCGGCGTCATGCTGGCCGAGGCGGGCGTCAACATCGCCACCTTCAATCTGGGCCGGGTCTCGGCCGGCGACGACGCCATCGCCCTGGTCGGCGTCGATCAGATCCCCAGCGACGAACTGATGGCCAATATCCAGGCCCTGCCCCACGTGAAGGAAGCGCGCACCCTGCGGTTCTAAACACCTTGCCAGGCGGCGGCGTCAAAGCGACGCTGCCGCCATGGCCGGCCCTCCTGACGAAAAACATTCCCGCACCGTGCCCGGCGGGCGCGGCTACTGGTGGACGCAGCGCCTCTGGGCCCTGGCCGCCGACCTGCCCATCGAGCAGGTCCCGCTGACCGAGATCTCCGAGTTCGACCTCGATTGCTGGTTCCAGGGCCGCCATACCCCCAGCATCCGCGAGGTGGCGGGTCATGCGCGGCGGATCTTCAACGCCGACCTCGCCTATCCGGTGATCCTGAATTCGCAGGGCCAGCTGATGGATGGCGGTCACCGTCTGGCTAAGGCCTGGCTCGAGGGCCACAGCCATATCGCCGCAGTCCGCTTCGTCGAGACGCCCGAGCCGGACTGGATCAAACCCGAGGCCGACGCCCCGTAGGGCGCCGCCTCTCAGGTCGAGGGCAACGGGTACATCTCGCAGCCCGACGGCCCGCCGCAGTCGGTCTGGTTCACTGAATCGATTCCCGATCGCCGGCGGCTCTGAGCGTTCCACTCGCTGCGAGGCTTGCACACCTTCTGCATGGACGCCCTCGACCCGGTCACCTCGACCCGGCGGCAGATCACCGGATCGGGATCCGGTTCCGGCTCCGTCTGGCCCTGCACATCGACGCCGGCGACATCGGTCGGCGACTCGGCGACCGCCGCGGCGTCCTGGGCCATGGCGGGTGTGGCGATCATGGCCCCCAGCAGCAGGGGGAGCAGGATGCGGCGCATGGGGGTCAGCCTCTCTCAGATCCTCCCCGGCAGAGTTCACCCTGGACTCCAGACGGGCAAGAAATTTCTTCTCCCCCGCTGCGCCGGGGGGCGACGAGCCTGTTTCCTGGGCCAGCCTGTGCTAATCCGCCGTCCACGGACGATCAGCCCCACGGACGACCCTTTTGGCCAAGACCACGCTCGACAAGGACCTGGGAAAGGTCACGCGCCTGCAGAGCGCCACCCAGGACATCTCCCGCCAGATCGCCCTGCCGGGGCTCTCGGTGCTGTTCCTGGTGGGCGTCACCGTCTTCGCCACCCTGGTGGTCGCGGACGGACCGCTGGCGATCTACGCCATCGTCGGCGCGGTGGTGGCTGGCTACCTCGCCCTGAACATCGGCGCCAATGACGTGGCCAACAATATGGGCCCGGCCGTGGGCGGCAAGGCCCTGCCCATGGCCTGGGCCCTGGTTATCGCCGGGGTCTGCGAGGCGGCCGGCGCCATCCTGGCCGGCGGCGATGTGGTCTCCACCGTCTCCAAGGGGATCATCACCCCGCCGGCGGACCTCGCCACCATCGACTTCATCCTGGTGATGACAGCCGCTCTGTTCGCCGCGGCGGTATGGATCAACCTGGCCACGGTGATCGGCGCGCCGGTCTCCACCACCCACTCCATCGTCGGCGCGGTGCTGGGCTCCGGCGTCGCCGCGGCCGGCTTCGGGGTGGTGGCCTGGCCGACGCTCGGCGCCATCGCCGCCAGCTGGGTGATCTCGCCGGTGCTGGGCGGGCTGGTGGCCGCGGGCCTGCTGGCCCTGATCAAGTTCGCCATCCTGTACCGCCAGGACCGGATCGCCGCAGCCCGCACCTGGGTGCCGGTGCTGATCGGCCTGATGAGCGGCGTCTTCACCCTCTACATGCTGAGCAAGGGGCTCAGCCGTATCTGGGCGCCCTCTGACCGCACGGCGCTGACCCTGGGCGCCGTGATGGCCGTGGCCGGCTGGCTGGCCGCCCGGCCATGGATCGCGCGCCGCTCAGCCCTGATGGAGAACCGCCGCAAGGCGGTCAGCCGCCTGTTCGTCCTGCCCCTGATCTGTGCGGCCGGCCTGCTGTCCTTCGCCCATGGCGCCAATGATGTGGCCAACGCCGTCGGTCCCCTGGCCGCCATCGTCAGCGCCGCCCAGACCGGCTCGGCGACCACGCAGGGGGACGTGATCCTGCCGCTGTGGGTGCTGGCCATCGGCGCGGTGGGCATTTCGCTGGGCCTGGCTCTGTTCGGCCCCCGCCTGATCCGCACGGTGGGGGAGAAGATCACCAAGATGGACGCCATGCGGGCCTATTGCGTGGCCCAGGCGGCCGCCATCACCGTGCTGGCGGCCTCCAGCCTCGGCCTGCCGGTCTCGTCCACCCACATCGCCATCGGCGGCGTCTTCGGCGTCGGCCTGCTGCGCGAGCTGCTGACCAATCGCGGCATCCGCCGGCGGCCCAATGGAGGTGTGGTTATCGAGCCGCCCGCGCTCGCTCCGGTCCCGCAGACCGCGGAACAGGCCGAGCGCCAGCGGGAAAAGACCGAGAAGCGGCGGCTGGTGCGGCGGCGCCACGCCTGGGGCATCGCCGCAGCCTGGGTGATCACCGTGCCGGCCGCGGGCCTGTTGTCCGGCGGGCTCTATACCCTGCTCAGCGCCCTGATCCGGCCTTGAGGCGGCGGCCGCGGGCCTCGGCCTTGCGGATCTTCTTGCCCTTGCCGCGGGCCTGATCGGTCGCATCGGGCGCCGGGGCCGGGCGGGCGGCCAGCTGGTGGGCGGCGGTGCGCAGCATCTCGCCCAGGGCGGCGTCCGCCAGCAGGGCGATGGCGGTCTCCAGATCCGCCCAGCGGCGCTGACGCTGGGCCTTCTCGTCCCAGCGGTCGAGCTGGCGAGTGACCTCAAGCAGATAGAGGGTGACGGCGATGGTCTCGGTCTGAGCGCCGCGGATCCGCCGGGCCGTATAGGTCCCCAGGGGCTGGTCGCTGACCACGCCCTCAACGCCGGCCTCCTCCAGGGCCTCCTGGGCGGCGGACGCCCAGGGGGTGCGGTCGCGCATCAGCCCGCCCTTGGGAAAGAGCCACCTCCCGGTGCGCCGCGAGGTGACCAGCAGGAAGACCGGGCCATCCTTGGTCAGGCGATAGGGCACGGCCCCGGCCTGCGGGGTCGGCGGGGCCGCGGCGTCCTCGGGCAAGGGGCCGCGCCACCAGTCTAAGAAGCGCCTCAACATGGAATCCGGTCATCAATGGCGGCGGGCCTTGTCGCAAGCCCGCAGGCCTATAATTCCCTGATTCCCTCTTCGGCTCCCCGAAAGGAACGACGTTCGGCGGCGTCCTTCTAGATCCGCGCCGGCAGCACCACCTGCATGTCCTCATAGCCCTTCACGAAGATCGAATAGCTCCGCTTGGGCTCGGCCAGCACCTGGATGTCGGGGAAGCGCTTCATGATCTCCTCCCAGATGATGGTCAGCTGCAGCTCGGCCAGGCGGTTACCGACGCAGCGGTGGATGCCGAAGCCGAAGGACATGTGCTGGCGCGGCCGGGGTCGGTCGATGATGTAGGCGTCCGGGTTCTCGATCACCGTGTCATCCCGATTGCCCGAGACGTACCACATGGCCACCTTGTCGCCCTCGCGGATGGTCTTGCCCTCCATCTCGAAGTCCTGGGTCGCCGTCCGCGCCATATGCGCCAGCGGCGTCTGCCAACGGATGGTCTCCGAGACCATGGAGGGGATCAGGTCCGGGTTCGCCCGCAGCTTGGCGTACTGGTCGGGGTTCTGGTTGAGCGCCAGGACCGAGCCGGAGATGGTGTTCCGCGTCGTGTCGTTGCCGCCGATGATCAGCAGGGCGACATTGGCGTGGAAGTCGGCCATCGACATGTTCCGCGTCTCCTCCCCATGGGCCAGCATGGAGATGAGGTCGCCGGTGGGCTCGGCGTTGACACGTTCGTTCCACAGGCCGGTGAAGAAGCCGAAACAGTCGGCCATGGCCTGGCGCAGTTCGGCCAAGTCGGCCACCGGCCCATGCCCCGGCGCCGTGGTCATGGCGTCGGACCAGAAGGTCAGCTTGCGCCGCTCCTCGAAGGGGAAGTCGAACAGGGTCGCGAGCGTCATGGTGGTGAGCTCTTTCGAGACCTTGTCCACCCAGTCGAACTCCTCGCCGACCGGCAGGCTGTCGAGGATCAGGCCGGCCCGCTCGCGGATCAGCGGCGCCATGACCGAGAGCGCCATGGGCGACAGGGCCGGGCTGACGGTCTTGCGCTGCACGTCATGGCGCGGCGGGTCCATGGCGATGAAGTTGGACCCGGACTCCGCATTCGGGTCGCGAAACCCCTGGGCGGCCTTGGCCGTCAGGGTGATGCCCTTGGCCGAGGAAAACACCTGGTGGTTGGAATCCACCGCCAGGATGTCGTTGTAGCGGGTGATCGACCAGTAGGCGCCGTAGTTGCTGTCGGGCGTGTAGTGGACCGGCGACTCCTTCCTCAAACGCTCGAAGGTCGGCCACATGGCGTCGTCGCGAAACAGCGAGGCCCGCGCCGGGTGAAGCTCCTCGATCGGCGTCTCGTAGGCGACCTTGCGCGCCTGAGCCCGCTTGTCGCGCAGCACGTCCACATATCCATCGGCCATAGCCGGTCTCCTGCCCTTGGCGGACGAAGGCTCTTCCCGGCCCCGCGTCCAAACGTCTCCAACCCCCATGGAGCCCAACCAAACACCGTTCACCAAGGGAAATGTGGGGCGGCGGGCTCAGGTCACCCCAGGCCGTGGCCGCCGATGGGTGTCGTCTCAGCCAGCGTCTCCATGCCGGCGATCAGCGGTCGACCCTTGGCGATGGCGGCCTGGACGGAGGGCAGCGACAGGGAGGCACGGTGGGCGTCCTGGCTCGCCCAGGCCTCGGTGATCCACAGGACGTCCAGATCGGCCGGGTCCGCGGCCACCACGTAGCTGAGGCAGCCAGGCATGCCGGTCAGCCCCTCCAGCAGGATCGCCGCCAGCGCGCCGCGTTCCCCGGCCTTGGCCGTCATCTTGCCGATCAGTCCGTACATCGCGACCTCCTGAGCCTGGGCGGGCGGCCCGGCGAGCGCCAACCACGGCGCGGCCACACCGCCGATGAGGACGCTCCGACGCGGCGGACCGGCTGGCTCTTGTCCCATCAGAAGCTCCTCTCCGTCAGGAGGAAAGCACGGCGCGACTTATGGCAGAAGGGCTGATCGGCCGAGATGGAAGGGCTGGACCTCCGCCCCATCACCTGAAAGGCTAGGCCTCATCTGAGAGAGCGCCGGGGGGCGATCATGGTGGAGCAGACGGGATCTCCACGGCTGGAATTGTCGCGCGGCGGAAAGATCGCGCTGGGCTTCATCGGGGCCTGGTGCGCCATGCTTATCCTGCAGAATCTCACCGTGACGGCGACGGTCATGAGCATGATGCGCGGGGTCCCGTCGGACAGCGACCTGGGCATGATAAACAAGCGCTACCTGTTCTTCATCCTTGTGAAGCTGGCCCTGGTGGCCTTCGCCTTGGCCAGGGTGGTCTTGGGCCGTGAGCGCAGTGCGCTGCTGCTACTGGCCGGCGTGATCCTCTACGCCTTTCCGTTCGGGGTCTGGATTGAGAACCGGCTGTGGCCGAGCAGCGGAGCCCTGCCTCCCAGCCCTCTCCTATCGCTGTCGGCCATTCTCTCATACGCCTCGGCCACAACGGCCGTCGTCCTCTGGCTAAGGACGGGCCGCAGGGCACGCGGAGGCGAGGACGCCCCGGCCTGAGACTCTAACGATGTCTTGGAATACCGCTCACGCCGCCTGGCGCACCCGACACGATTCGAACGTGTGACCTTTGCCTTCGGAGGGCAACGCTCTATCCAGCTGAGCTACGGGTGCTTGGCGCCTGAGGCGGAGCGGGTTTCTAGCCGAAAGGGGGCGGGACCGCAAACGGGTTTGGCGGCCCACGCCAGGGCGCTTTACGCCACCTGCGGGGTCTTATCGGTGGTGAGGTCGACGAAGACGTCCTCCAGGCTCGGATCCTCGGTGGCGATGTCCTTGATATGCAGGCCAGCAGCCCGGACGGCGGCCAGCACCTGCTCCACGCTGGACTGGCCGGTGCGATAGGTCACCTGGAAGGCGCCGCCATTGCGCAGCTTGGTCTCGAAGCCGGGCAGGGTCGGGGCCTGGATCACCGGCTCCTCCGGGGTCACCAGCACGGCGCGGGTGTCCAGGCGCCCCAGCAGGGTGGCGGTGGACTCACACGCCACGACCTCGCCGCGGTTGACGATGGCGATCTGGTCGCAGAGCTCCTGGGCTTCTTCCAGATAGTGGGTGGTCAGCACGATGGTGACGCCCTTGCGGTTCAGCTCGACCACATAGTTCCAGAGCTGGCGGCGCAGCTCCACGTCCACCCCGGCGGTGGGCTCGTCCAGGATCAGGACCGGGGGATTGTGCACCATGGCCTTGGCCACCATCAGGCGGCGCTTCATGCCGCCCGACAGCTGGCGGACATAGGCGTTGGCCTTGTCGGCGAGGCCCAGCGCCGCCAGCAGTTCGTCGGTGCGGCGCTCCTTGCGGGGCACGGCGTACATGCCGGCCTGGACCTCCAGGGACTCCCGCGGCGTAAAGAAGGGGTCGGCGGCGATCTCCTGGGGCACCACGCCGATGGCGGCCCGCGCATCCCGGGGCTGGACGTCGATGTCCCGGCCCCAGATCTTCACCGTGCCCGAGGTCTTCTTGGTCAGGCCGGCCAGGGTGTTGATGAAGGTCGACTTGCCCGCGCCATTGGGACCCAGCAGGCCGAAGATGGAGCCCCGGGGAATGGCCAGGTCGATCCCGCGCAGCGCCTTCATCTCCGGCGTGGTCTTGGTGGCCGGGTAGGTCTTGACCAGGCCGCGGGCCTCGATGGCGAATTCCGGAAGATCCATGCCGTCCCCTTGAGCGGCGCCGGGCAAAGGGTTTGCCGGCGCGATCATTGACGGGCCAAGCCCGCCTCGCATACCTAGGCGCGAGCGGCGCCTGCGCCAAGCTTCCGAGCGGAGATTTCCCCTTATGGCCCGTCCGACCGAAAACCGTGGCGTCCAGGCCCAGACCGCCCCTGAGCCCATGCCGGCCAAGCCGGCGGTGACGACCCTGACCGCGTCTGCGCGGCCGGCGCCGGAAGTGGTCCATGTGCGCACGGGCCGCATCGCCTGCGACGGGGTGGGCGGGGCGCTCGGCCATCCGCGGGTCTGGCTGGAGATGGGCGAGGCGACCTTCGTCGAATGCCCCTATTGCGACCGCCGCTTCCAGCTGGCGCCTGCGGCCGGCGAAGGCCCGGAGAACGAGCGCCTGGCGCCCGGCGTCTACGAGGGCCCGCACGGGCACTGAGGTCTCGGCGTCTTCGGGCGCCCGCCGTCTCCCCATCCTCAACTCCCCGTCATGTCGAGGGCTAAGCGCAAGCGTCGAGAGGGATCCTGGGCACAGGGCCAGGACGACGGTTGAGGGGGTCGTGCGAAGGTCGCCGTCACCAGCGTGCCGCAGGCGCTTCAAAAGGCGGGACACAAAGAACACCAAGATAGCCAAGGACACGAAGGGGTCGGCAGCCTCGCCTTCGTGTCCTTCGCGCCCCCTTTGCGTCCTTCGTGTCCCCTCTTTTCTGCGCTGCGCGCGGCTCAGACCACCGGCGCGACGGCGGCCGGCACGCGGCGGGAGGCCCGCCACAGGCCGTAGGCGAAGACGCCCGCCCCGACCCAGATGAAGACGAACGAGGCCATGTTGAGCGCGGTCAGGGCCTCGCCCTGCAGCACGCCCATGACGAAGGTCATCGACGGGGCCAGGAACTGCATGAAGCCCATGGCCGACAGCGGCAGGCGCCTTGCGGCCCAGGTGAACAGGACGAGCGGAATGGCCGTGGCCAGGCCGGAGAAGATCAGCCAGGCGGCAGGCGCGATCCCTTGGGTGAAGTGGTCGGCGCCGGCCTGAGCCAGCCAGATGGCGAAGACCGCGCCAGGAATCCCCAGCAGCAGGCACTCGATGAACAGGCCGGTCTGGGCGTCGGCGGCCACCCGCTTGCGCACGATCCCATAGCCGCAGAACGAGGCCGCCAGTGTGAGCGAGACCCAGGGCAGCCGCCCGAGCGCCAGGGCCTGCAGCGCCACGCCGACCACGGCGAGCGCGATGGCGATCTGCGCCGTGCGGTCGATCCGCTCACGGAAGAACAGCGCGCCGGCGGCCATGTTGAGCAGGGGGTTGATGAAATAGCCCAGGCTGGTCTGCAGCACCCGCTCATTGTTCACCGCCCAGATGAACACCACCCAGTTGGCCGCGATCAGCAGGGAGGACAGGGCCAAGAGCCCCAGCACCCGGGGCTTGCGGAACACCGCCAGGGCCTGGCCCCCTTGCCCGGCCATCCAGACGAACAGGCCGGCGATCGGGATGGCCCAGAAGGTGCGGTGGGCCAGGGTCTCCCAAGGGCCGACGCCATAGCCGCCAATCACCTGGAAGACGAGCGGGATGACGCCCCAGATCAGATAGGCCGTCAGGCCTGCGGCGAACGCGATCGGCGGCGGGGAAGGCGGCGTCTGGGCCAAGGCGCGGGCTTTCGGCTGGAAGAATTGGGAGCCTCCAGGCGCGGAGCCCAGCGGCGGAGCCTTACCTAGGCCTTCGGCCAGGCTTCACAAGCGCAGACCAGGGCCGGACTGGCGGGAAGCGGACATGCAAATGGGCGACCGCGGGACGGCCGCCCATTCGTGTCGGTCTGGAGCCCTTTCAGGCTAGGCGATGGCCTTGGTCTTGATCAGACCGCGCTCGTCCAGCAGCTGGGCGATCTGGATGGCGTTGAGCGCCGCGCCCTTGCGCAGGTTGTCGGCCACCACCCACAGGTTCAGGCCGTTCTCGACCGTCGGGTCGTTGCGGATGCGGCTGACAAAGACCGGGAACTCGCCCTGGGCCTCCTTGGGGGTCATGTAGCCGGTCTCGTCGCGCTTATCGATCACCACTAGGCCGGGGCTGTCGCGCAGCAGGTCGCGGGCGTCGTCCTCGTCCAGGGGTTCGTGGAACTCGATATTCACCGCCTCGGCATGCCCGACCATGACCGGAACGCGCACGCAGGTGACCGTCAGCTTGATGGCCGGGTCGATCATCTTGTGGGTCTCGTTCCACATCTTGGCTTCTTCATCGGTATAGCCGTCGTCGTTGAAGGCGCCGATGAAGGGGATGACGTTGAACGCGATCTGCTTGGGGAACTTCTTGGGCGGCGGCGCGCCCAGGACGAAGA
>Ga0208179_1001972_pt1 | contig 9963 bp, 7 predicted proteins | sample Malvired_Geostar_FD_184238 | JGI IMG/M metagenome (GOLD analysis project Ga0208179, IMG submission 184238) | Marine viral communities from the Global Malaspina Expedition - Malaspina viral metaG DeepMed_Geostar (SPAdes) (version 2) | ecosystem: Environmental > Aquatic > Marine > Oceanic | place...
GCAGATCGACTTCGGCCGGGCGATAGAACTTCGGATTGACCCGCATGACGACCTTGCCCGTGGCCGTGTCGATGGCCTGTTCCTGCTCGCCGGAGCCTTCCCATCGAAGCTCGGTATCGACAGCCTTGAAGGCCAGGGTGACGAAGTCACGCACGGTTTCGGTACGGTTGGTCGCCAGGACGAATACGTCGGGTTCGTCGGCCTGCAGCATGCGCCACATGCCCTCGACATACTCCTTGGCGAAGCCCCAGTCACGCTTCGCGTCGATGTTGCCCAGTTCGAGCACATCCAGTTGGCCCAGTTTGATCTTGGCCACCGAATCGGTGATCTTGCGGGTCACGAATTCGCGACCGCGCAGGGGCGATTCATGGTTGAACAGGATGCCGCTGCACCCGAAGATGTCGTAGGACTCCCGGTAGTTGATGGTCATCCAGTGCGCGTACAGCTTCGCCACGCCATAGGGACTGCGCGGGTAGAAGGGCGTGGTTTCGACCTGTGGAATGGCCTGGACCTTGCCGAACATCTCCGAGGTGGAGGCCTGGTAATAGCGAATCTTCGGGTTGACGATGCGAATGGCTTCGAGCAGGTTCACCGCGCCCGCGCCGGTGATGTCCAGCGTGGTCAGCGGTTGCTCGAACGACACCCCTACGAAGCTTTGAGCGGCCAGGTTGTACACCTCGGTTGCGCCGGTGCTCTCCAGCAGCCGAATGCTGGAAGACAGGTCGGTGAGGTCATACTCGACGAGATGCAGGTTGGGATGCTTGTCGATGCCCAGCTCTTCGATTCGCCAGAAGTTCACCGAACTGGTACGGCGGAAGGTGCCATATACCGTATAGCCCTTTTCCAGCAGAAGCTCTGCCAGGTAGGCGCCGTCTTGTCCGGTGATACCCGTGATGATCGCGTTCATTTTCTTCCCTGTATGAGGTTAGGTTTTGAAGTTTGCTTTGTGCGGCACTCCCATCCGACCGATACCGGATGGGAAGCGACGCGTCGTTCGATAACCGGATTCGGTTACCTGGGCCTGCCAGCTGAACGATGATCAGCCGGGCCGATGCCACGGTTCATAGCAATCAGGATTCCTGTTTGGCCGGGCTGGCCTTTTGTCTGGAATTCTTTTCTCGAACGAACGCGGGCACGATGTACATCGCATCGATCAGATAGCGTTTGGCCAGTCGGCGAGGTTCCATGCACATGCGATGGAGCCACTCGAGCTTGTATTCGCGCATCCATTTCGGCGCGCGCTTGATGGTGCCGGTCGCGAACGAAATCGAAGCGCCAATGCAAAAACCCATGCCGGTGCGTTCTTGCGGCTGGGTCGCTGCGGCGAGGATCTCGCCACGCGGCGTGCCGACTGCGTACAGCACCAGTTCCGATGGGTTTTCACGAACGAACTGCAGGCAGCGCTGCACTTGCTCGGGATGCTTGATGAACCCCATCGGCGGGTTGTAGTGATACAGGACGATGCCGGGATAAAGGGCGCGGAGCTTGTCGGCTTCGGTCTGTAACGAGCCGATCAGCACTACGCGCAGGCGATCCCTGTCAGCCCACTTGAGAATGTCCAGGGTGAGGTCGCTGCCGGGGATGACTTCATCCAGATGCACGCCCAGACGGCCGAGCAGCGACAGCAGGATGCGGCTGTCGCAAAGCCGCCAGCGCGCTTTAGCGTAGGCATCGCGAAGCGCCTCGTCATGTTCGAGTTGAACCAGATGATCGACATTCGGCGTTACCACGAATGAATAGGGTTGCTTGACGCACTCACGGATGGAGGTCAATAACGTTTTCTTGGTGCCAGAATAGAAATCTATCCCGAACGCAGTAGTATCACTTGACACTCATTGCTACTCCCTTGAAGGCGCCCTTGATACCCGACCAGGCGAGGGTGGGGTTTCTGTATTCCTTTATCGTCGTCACGGCCGACAGCAGGAATGCCGAAGTAAGAGCAAAGACCGGTCCATAGAATCGCTTGTTGAAGCGCGTTGCCGCGCGGTTGCGGTAGTAGTGGTAAAAGGCCGAGCGGTTGCCCAGGCTGAGCGAGCCGTAGTGGTACAGGCGGCTTTGCGGTATGACCTTGATGGAGATGCCGTAGCGCCTGGCGCGGTACTGCCAGTCCACCTCTTCGAAATACATGAAATAGCTTTCATCCATCAGCCCGATTTCTTCAGTCAGCGCGGCGGAAAACGCGAGGCTGCAGCCCATGATGTAGTCAGGTACATGCTGGTGTTCCTGTTGCTGCAACGCCTCGATGCTCTGGTTCTTGCCGAGCAGTCGGGCCTTGCCCAGGATCGGATATAGCTTGCCGCCGCCATAGCATTCCAGCCGCCCGGTATCGGCGCTGAGCACGAGCGAACCGACGAACTGGCGATCGTCACGCTGCAACGCCTCGAGCAGCGGCGAGAAGGCATCGCTGTCGACGTAGGTATCGTTATTGACGACCCAGAAATAGTCCGGCTTGAGATTGGCCATCGCCCAGCGCAGGCCGTAGTTGTTGCCTCCGGCATAACCGTTGTTTTCCGGATTGCACAGCAATGTCACCTTCGAAGTCGGCTTCTCGTCCAGCCACTGCTGGAAGGCAGCGGCTGACCCGTCCTGGGAGTCGTTGTCGACGATGACGATATGGTCGATCGTCGGGCAGAACGTGAGCAAACTTTCTGCGCAGCTGATGGTTTCAGTAGCAGCTTTGTAGTTGAGAATAAGTGCGACGTTCATGTACTCGTTCCTTGCTGCGAAGATGGCGTGCGCGTAAAGCGTGTATGACGAAAAGCATGGCGACGATCGGTTGCGCATATTCGAACAGGCCACTGAGCGGCCATATCACGAAGAGCGCCAGCATGACCGCGTAGTTGAAACTCATGTCCGGGTTGATGTTGCGAGCGATGCGCTGATAGATGAAAAGCGACATTGGCACCAGCAGGAACGTCAGAAACCCGAAGCGAAACATGGTTCCGATGATGCCCACGTCGGAGAGGAAAAAATGCTCGCCGAAATAGGGAATGAAGCCGTCCTGCCACATCAGCGACAGCGAGCCGTTGGGTAGCCAGTTGACCAGCTCCAGATGATTGAAGATGGCGCTGATCGTATAAGGGCGCACGCCGTCGTCGACGTCGCCCTCAAGGCTGTTCTGGTAGAACTCGATATTCAATCCCAGCGTTTCGAGCAGTTCGGGATAGAAAAAGAAGGGCGACAGAATCACACACAGGGATGCGGCCCACACGACCGCCTTGGCCCTGAGGCAAAACAGCGTGAAGGCCAGGCACAGCACGATGAGCTGTCGGGTCTGCGTTGCGAAAACCAGCGTCAGCAGCAGAATCGCAGCGATGATCAGGTAAAGGTTGCGCTGCCTCGTTTCGCCGTTGATCGGCGACTTGCCTTTCGCCCAGATCTGGATGCAATAGAAATAGGCAAAGCAGATCAGGAAAGGGCCGATGGATGACCGATCCGGGCGGTCCCAGGCTGTCTGTTCTTCGCGCCAGTCCGGCAGCATTCCAAACTTGAAACACCAGGACAGGAATACAGCCAGCAGGGCGGCATATATCAGCCCGTGCTCGAATTGACGTGTGGTCAGTTTTTTCGCGAGCAATATAAGTGGCACGAAACCGAAGGCGAACAGAATCCTTCGCTCTTCGATCAGGCCGTAGACGATCGGTTGGCCGAAGGTGTAGTACGAGAATATTGCCGGCAGCAGCGTAAATACCAGGACGCTATAAAGCGCATAGTACATGAGCACGCGCAGCTCTCGGGACGCATCCTCCGCAGCGGCGAGAACCAGCAGCAATGCGGTGCCCAGGCACACCGCCAGATACGCTTCGTTGAGAAACTTGATTCCGATGGGGTTGTGCGTGCTGTCACCGAACACGGAGAAATGCAGGACGAACGCCAATACGGTCAACGGCAAATAAAATAATTTCGAGCTGATGTTTGTCATCACCTGAGTCCTTAGGTGCTTTTCCATGGTCCAGATCAACTACGCCGCAACAAACTCAAGCCGTTCAACATTGCCCTTGCGATGCTTCCAAGCGTCGTCATGTGTCGCTGCGGGGCGTCGATTCAACCCCGACAGCGCGTCGCTAACCAGACGCATTGGATAACCGCGGGTCATTCGAGTTCCGCTCGGATTAACCCGCTGATCCTCGGTCGAAAGTTTGGACAACCAGTTGGGGGTTGGGTTGCGTGCGAGTGCCGGGTTTCGCCAAAAATTTCTGACTGCGATCGCCGCTCCACCGGCGCCCGTTCGGGCGGCGCTGGCCAGGGCAGACGACATGGCTCATGGGCGCGGCGTCGGTCCGTATTGCGTACAGTCGTTGGCGATGTGCTTTTGCAGGACATCCATCTGCGGCCTGTCCTTGCCGTCGATGGGCTCGATGGCCAGCACGTACTTGCCCCAGCCGGGACCGCCCGCCCAATAGGCGCTGGGAATGCAGTGTTCGTTGAGGTAGCCCAGCATATTGTCCATCGCGACCAGCATCGACTCGGAGTGTCCCGGCACACCGTATTCACCCACGAATCCCTTCAGGTTGTGCTCCTGCAACCACTCGACGAATGGCCGGACACGCTCTACACCGAGCATCGGATCGACCGTTTCGTCGCGGGCATAACGTCCGGAGAAATCCTTGTCGAAATACAAGTGCCCCTCGTAGACCAGTTTGCCCGCGGGATCTTCGATGAGAAAATCCTCATTCACGTAGCGCCAGTGGAAGGTGCTGGCCCATCGATCGCCTTCGACGAAGATCAGGGTGTTCATGTCTACCTGGCGGATCGCATCGACGGCTGCCTGGGCCGCCGCGGGCCACAAGCCGTCAGTAGAGTGGGGCTCGTTCATGATGTCGTAGCCCAGCAGCGCCGGATGGTCCTTGAACGTCTGGGCCAGCTTGCGCCAGACATTGGCATAGGCCTCGTAGGGCACCTGCTTCGACCCGATCAGCTTGCCCTTGTAGCGCGCGTAGTTGTGCATATCCAGGATGACCTTCTGGTCATGCTGGGCGGCGTAATCGAGCGTCCTTCGCAGCAGGCGGATCTGGTCGAAATTCAAACCCTTGTGCAGGTCGTGCTGGAGTCGTTCCCAGATGAAGGGAAAACGAATCAGTCGAATATTCTTCTGCGCGTAGTACTGAAAGTATTTCTTTTCCGGATAGAAGTAGTTGGTGCCTACTTTTCCAGGCGTGATATGGGGGGCGAAATTGGCGCCGGACATATTGATACCGATCAGATCGATACCTGCGCTCTTTTCGCTGGGCTGGGCCTGGGCGATCGTTACGCAGCCGGCCAACAGCAGAGCGGCCACCCGCCGTATCGCGCCGAAAGAGGGCGACTGAAAGAGACCTGCCATGTGTTCTACCTTGATCGTCGAGTGAGCCACCTGGCCGCTACGCGGTCTTGCCTGCGCAGCTCGGCAACCGGTGCGGGCCGTTCGCCTGGCGAGGCGGGCGAACGGAGCGAATGGGTCGATGCGGGCCAATGGATGGCGAGCGATGTTCGTGTCCGGCATGCGGGCATGCCGGGTGCACTTACTTGCTCTGATAGTCGTACTGGTAGTAGCCGTACTCGCTGTAGTTCGATGCCTTGCGAACCACGGCGTTGAAGATCACGCCCTTGACCAGAAGTCCGTTCTGTTCGAGGCGGCGCTTGGCTACCTCGATTTCCTTCACGCCGTTCAGGCCATAGCGGGTCACCATCAGTGTGGTGCCTGCCTGGCTGCCGACCAGGGCGGCATCGGTGACCGCGAGGATCGGCGGCGTATCGAAGATCACCATGTCGTACATGCTGCTGATTTCCTTGACGAAGCGAGAGAAGTTCTCGTGCATCAGCAGTTCGGACGGGTTCGGCGGCAACTGACCGTGAGCGATCACGTGCAGGTTGTTAAGCTGGGTCTTCTGGATGGCGTCGAACAGCGTGATGCGGCCGGACAGGATGTCCGAAAGGCCCTTCTCGCCCTGACAACGCATGACCTTGTGCAGATAGCCCTTGCGCATGTCAGCGTCGACCAGCAGCACCTTCTTGCCCGATTGCGCGATTACGGCCGCCAGGTTGCTGGTGACGAACGACTTGCCGACGGCGGGGCTGGGGCCGGTGATCATCAGGATGTTGTTCTTGGCCTCGATCATGGCGAAGTGCAGGCTGGTGCGCAGGCTGCGCATGGCCTCGGTCGCCAGGTCAGCCGGATCGTTGATCGACAGCAGATAAGAGGCGCTGCTCTTGTCACGCTTGAAGTTGGCCAGGCGCTTTTCCAGCATCCCTTGCTTCTCGCTGAAGGGGATGGCGGCGTACACCGGGATGCCGGCACGTTCGATTTCTTCCGGGTTCTCCACGCCACGCTTGAGTGCTTCGCGGACATAGACGAAGGCGATGGCGAGCAGCCCACCGAGCAGCGTGGCGGCAATGACAATCAGTGGCTTGTTCGGCTTGACCGGATCATCGATGTCGGCATCGGCGTGGTCGACGATATGCACGTTGCCCACGGTACCGGCGCGGATGATGTCCAGCTCCTGCGTCTTGTTCAGCAGCATCGAGTAGGTTTCCGACGACACCTCGACGTCCCGGGTCAGGCGCAGCAGCTCCTGCTGGGTGGAGGGGAGGGTGCCGATCTGCTTCTCGAGTTCGGTCTTCTGCGTCTGCAGTTGGTTGATCTGGTTCATCAGCGCCTGGAAGTTCGGATGCTGACGGGTGAAGCGGCGCTCCATCTCGGTGCGCTTGAGGTTCTGCTCGGAGATCTGCTTTTCAAGGTCCACAATGCGATCGAGAACCGACTGGGTCTCGGCCGAAATGTCGACCGAGCGGTTACCGGTCTGGTATTTGTTCAGCGCCGTCTGCGCGGCATCGAGCTTCTTGCGAACCTCCGGCACCTGCTCGCTGAGGAACTCGAGGCTCTGCGTCGCTTCGGCGGCGTTGCGGGCGACGTTCTGGTTGACGTAGCGCTGCGCCACTTCTTCCAGCACCTCGATGGCCTTGTCCGGATCGGTGCCTTCCAGGGTGACGTTGATGATACCGGACTGCTTGCCCAGCTCACCGGCGGAAAGGCGGTTGCGGTAATCCTCGGTGGTGGCGTAGGTGCGGTTCTTGATGACGGTGAACGTGGTGCCTGGGCGCGCATTGAGTTCCATGACGGTAATGCCGTAGTCCGGCGTTTCGACCGGCTCGCCAACCACGCCCTGGGCGACGACTTCACCGTCGGGGTCGCGCAGGATAAAACCGTTGTTCTCGGCCGCCTCCAGGGTCAGCTCTTCGCCATGCATGGCGTCCGGTACGATCAACTGCGTCACACGCAAGGATTCTCCGCCCCACGCGTAGGATTCGAAGCCGTCCGGGTACCAGCCCAGTTCGCCTTCCTCGGTAGGTTCGAAGCGGCGATACATGAAGCCGCCGATCAGCGGGAAATGGTGGGGTTCGATGATGATATCGAGGTTCAGTGCTTCCACCGCGCCGCCGACGACGGAGCGTGACTTGAGCAGCGCGATCTCGGTCTGTGCCGGCGACACCGCGGGCGCGTTGCCCACGACATCGGTGAGGCTGGGCAGGCCGTTCTTCGGCTCGATCTGGATCATGGCGCTGGCCAGGTAGACCGGTGTCGAAAGCAGCGCGTAAGCGACACCCAGCGCGGCAAAGAAGCCGGTAATGGTCAGGATCAGGGCACGGTTGTTGATGAGCGTGTCAAAGAGGTGGGCCAGGTCAATGTCCTTGTCCTCTTTGGTTTCATAGATTGGGCGCGGCATGGTGGTCATTGAAGTTCCTTCTTCTTATTTCAGATAGGGAAGCCAGCTTTCGACGGATTGCGTCAGAAGACTGTGAACATGTTCGAATGCGGGCTTGGATTGACGAAAGGGATCGGGAATCTCCATGTCGTCCAGCCATTTGCCCATCAGGAATGTCTTGCCATGTACCTCAGGCGCTATCTGGCGGATGTGCTGGACGTGGCTCTGCTCCATGGTGAGGATCAGGTCAGCCTGGTGCAGCATTTCGCTGTCGACCTGCCGAGCACGGTGGGCCCTGTGTTCCAGGCCGTGGTCCGCAAGCACCTCATGTGCGGTTTTGTCCATTGGGTTGCCTACTAGTGCACCTATGCCTGCCGAGCTGATCGTCAGGCCTTTTCCCTGGAGTCTGTGTGTGAGCAACGCTTCGGCCGCCGGGCTTCTGCAGATATTGCCGACACAGACGATCAATATGTTCTGGAACATGCTGCTTAGCCTCTGAGCCCTGGATTCATGGGCGGGTGGGCATGCGCGTCACAGAACGCAAATCTGATATTGGCTCGCTTCATTAGTTCAATCTTCCTGCGTGTGCTCGTGCACGGGCTGGTGGTCGCCGTGGTGAGGCTGTCAATGCGAGCGGCAGTCAGTAGACGTCCTTGTTGAGCAGCAGAGCGGGGATGGTCCGAGCGAGGATGTATATGTCGAACCAGACCGACCAGCGCTCGATGTAATCCAGGTCGTACTCGACGCGCTTTTCGATCTTTTCCAGGGTATCGGTCTCGCCGCGGTAGCCATTGATCTGCGCCCAGCCGGTGATACCCGGCTTGACGCGATGGCGCGCGGAATATTCCGAGACGGCGTCTTCGAACAAGACGCCCGCAGCCTTGGTGGCGGTCGCGTGGGGGCGTGGGCCGACCATCGACATGCTGCCCAGGAACACATTGAGCAGCTGCGGCAGTTCGTCGAGGCTGGTTTTGCGAATGAAGCGGCCGACCCGGGTGATGCGGTCGTCGTCACGGGTGGTCTGGCGTTCAGCGTTCGCATCGGACTTGGCGTGGTACATCGAGCGGAACTTGTACACCTCGATCAACCGATTGTTGTAGCCGTAACGCTTCTGCTTGAACAGAATCGGGCCGGGAGAATCCAGCTTGATCGCCAGCGCCAGCAGCAGCATCACGGGGGCGGCGGCCAGCAGCGCCAGGCTGGACAGAACGATGTCCTCGATGCGCTTGAACATGGGCGACCAGCCGCGCAACGGCAAATCGGAAGCGATCAGTGTCGGCAGGCCGCCCACCTCGGTGATGCGCTTGTTGGCATGGCGGAAGGCAACCATGTCCGGCACCAGCAGCACGTTGACCGGTAGCTTGCGCAACTCGTTGATCACCTGCCCGATGCGGCTGTCGGCGAACCAGGGCAGCGCGACCAGCACCTGGGTGACCTTTTCTTCGCGGATCATCTGTTCCAGGTCGCGTGTGTTGCCCAGCAGTGGCAGGTCGGCCAGGGTCTTGGGCAGGCGCTCCAGGCGGTCATCGATGAAGCCAAGCACACCGGTACGGATGTCGCGGTGATGAGCCAGGTATTCGGCGACGCGCAGGCCGTTGTCGGTACCGCCGAGGATCACCGCGTTCTGCAGGTATACGCCCTTGGCCATCAGCCGGCGGAACAGTGCAAGCATCATCAGCCGTTCGGCGCCAAACAGTACGCCACTGGTGATGAACCAGAACGTCAGGTGCTTGGCTTCCAGGTAGCTGAACATGCCGAGTCCCTGGTGCATGAAGACCAGCAGGCTGAACGCCGCGGCCCAGGCCACCAGCATCGTGCGAAAGCGCAGCAGGGTGCTGAACACTTCCTCGCTGTAGATGCCGACCGATTGGAAGATCACTACGCTGATCACACCGAAGAACATCAGGAAGGTGCTGAAGGTTCCACCACCTACCGGCAATTCGAGCGGCAGGAACAGCAACAACAGGACGCCCGGCAACACCGCGGTCAACCCGTGAATCAGGCGAACGCTGGCGAGAAAATAATCAACGAAACTGGGGTGGGCGTACTCAAGGGTTCCAACGGACTGTAAGCGCATACAAGGCTCCTTCCTACGGCTATTGCTAGCTCAATACTCGTTTTGATCGCCGCGATCCGCGGTTCTGATGGCAGGCCGCTATCGCAACCCTTCACCTGGACATGTGCTCCGACCGCCTTGCTGGAAATGAGTTCACCGACCGGACGCAAAGTACTAAGCAGACAGGAAGGATCAGAAGGTGCATCTAACCATCTGATAAATATG
>Ga0208179_1001983_pt1 | contig 9934 bp, 16 predicted proteins | sample Malvired_Geostar_FD_184238 | JGI IMG/M metagenome (GOLD analysis project Ga0208179, IMG submission 184238) | Marine viral communities from the Global Malaspina Expedition - Malaspina viral metaG DeepMed_Geostar (SPAdes) (version 2) | ecosystem: Environmental > Aquatic > Marine > Oceanic | place...
GCGGAAGAGAGAAACTGTGCTACATCACTACCTACTCCAGCAAAAGATTGTGAATATTCTGCTTCAGCTTCCGCAAAAGCTTGCTGTGAATCCATATCGGGTTCTTCAGAACCACTTCCCCAAAATGCAGAATTATCTTCCTGCCCTTCTCCAGCCCAACCCTGCCTCATCGCTTTATCATAACCCAACATAGAGTCGGTTTGGGTTACATTTGAGGTATCACGATTCAGATTCTCTCGTGCAGTAAGAGCGTCAGATGCTTGCATCTCTCTCACCATACGATCAAGCGCCCCTATATCATTACTTAGAGCTTCCCAAGAATTAGAGGCTCCAAAATCTCCACCCCACTGAAGATCGGCTGCAATAGACGCAGGTGGTTCAACACCTGCCACTTGAGAAACTTCATGACCTAATGCCTGACCGGGATGTCCAACTCCTGTCATACCGACTGACAAATCTGGACCTGCATCACCTTGAGCCATTCCGGGTCCAGAGTATTCGGCTTCAAACGCTCGTTCTGCTTCGTCTGCCCATGCCATATCAATATTCCTTTTTAAAATCCATTATTACCACCTTCCCTCATAAAAGCTGGAGGCTCTGGAAGCTGTAGCCCCTTAGATTTTTTAGCCAAATAAACTTGCATAAAATTAGGATCATCAAGAAGTTTAGTTTTTTGTCCAGCATCTAATCCATCCATTTTATTATAATAGTAAGTTGGAACACAAGAATTTAAATCTTCATCAAAACTATAACCTTCAGGACATTGAGGAGTAGGGGGTTGTGGCATAGAACCGGGCATTCCCATACTCTGTCCCATCTGTGGACTCATAGAAGCTGGACCCATAGGAGAGGGACTCTGCATATCGGGTGCAGGACTATCTAAAATACTTGCTGCTATACCAATAAGATCAGACTTATTTGCCATAACTAATTCCTCTGGTGGAGGCGGGGGGAATCAAACCCCCGTCCAGAAAGTGAATTAACCTTTGTTCCTGTCGAAATCATTGCGCCCCCTAATGAATGCTCTTTTCCATTTCTTCTATACCTTTATTAATAGCCTTCTCAAGAATAGCATCAACATCGACTTTCTTTTTGACTTCCACTGTTCCAGAATGCTGAACTTCTTTCTTCTCATCTTTTCTGCTATGTGAGGAAGTCCATCCAAAACGATTAACCATATTCATCAACCAAAGCCCGTGATTAAATCCGCGAGTATCAAGATTCTCTCGACCCTGACGAATCCACCAAGCCTCAGATGCTTCTTTACCAATATCAACAACTTCTCTGAAGTTCTGCTTTTCTTTATCCGTACCCTTTAACCAACGATTAAAAGTAGAACGATTTATCCCCATTAAACGAGATGCCTCTACAAGAGTTCCACCTTGATCGAATAAAGCCTCAATGCGCCTAGACATTATAGGGGTCCATAGTGTAGCAAATTTACTTTTACGAGGCACGGGGTCTCCTTTTCACGCTATCCTTTTTTCCCTTGGGTCTACCGGGGCTTTGATTTCTGTTACTTGAACGAGCAACTAAAGACAGATTCTTTTTAGAGTTGTTCTTTGGGTTCTTATCTTTATGATGAACATCCTTAGAACTTCCCTTCTTTACAGTGCCTGATGCAATTGCTCTACGACGGGCTGTATTACGAGCAGCCCTATTCTTTTTTTGTTTAGGCTTGGAATGGTACCTATCGTATTCTAATCTATAGCTACGAGCCATCCTTTCTTCCCTTGAACTTTATTGGACCCGGCATTAACCATGAAAAAACCATGGGAACCACCACTATAAGAATTAAAGCCCAACCGCCCATTTCTATTAACTGGCCCAATAGGGTCCAGAAATTCGCAGGGGCTTCTTGAACAACTGTATCAGCAGTCACGTTAATCGGTTCTCCTTTCACTCGGCTCTCCGCAGTTATCGCAGAGACAGTCGCAGCCGTTACTCCTCCGAGGACCGCTGGAGCAACAATCGCAGCCGGAACTAAGGCAGTCGTCGCACCGACAATGGCCGACGTTGCTAACCCTGTCTTCAGGTGTGAGCATCCTAGTGTTATACAGCAGGTGGTGATGACCACCAACCAGTAGCCCAGCCTACGAGAGCCAATACCACGATAACCCCAACAGCGATAAAAAATTTCTTCCTTCCAGCGCTTAAATCTTTCCATTTGTCCATGTCATCTCCTTTAAGAACAGATTTCATTTAATAGTAAACAGTTTGCCAATAATGCCGACCCTATAGATATTCCAAATATTATAACGATCATTAATATAGCAAACCAACCATCACTCATACAGTAAAGCTATTACCACATCCACAAGAAGTCGAACCTGTAGGTGGCGTGAAATGAAAAGAAGGACGAAAAGGATCATCATCCCAATCCATTACAGCATCACCTAACAACTCCAAAGAGGTGGCATCTGAGAATATCGTTTCTGACAACTTCTCCGCATCCTCTGGTAGAGAGGTGGTAGGAGACAGTTTTATTTGATAACCAGAACATCCGCCACCTTCTAAATAAATGCCTAAGAAACCTTCTCCATTCAAAGTTTGGTCTACTTTGTTTTGAGCCGATTCCGTAATGGTCATTACTTAAGACCATATTTCTTACCGCCAGCAGCTTTACGAGGTCCAGAAGCCATTTTCCTGCGACCAGCTTTGCTGACCTTATTTTTCAATTTACTTCGTGCGCCGCGACGAGCGCCTAATGACTCATCTTGTCTAGATTTATAGCCCTGCTTTTTAGCCATCTCTATCTCCTTAGTGTGGATGCCTTCCTAAGGCTTCCTGTTGAAAAGCTTCTGCCAGTGCTTTTATTTTATCAGAAACCGAATGGACCCAGATAAAAGGAAATATTCCATGGACCAAGGCAATCAATGACAAAAGAAATAATTTCAAAGCCAGATTCCATGCAAAACTCAGATGCATCGTGTAGTTCATATGAACATCTTCTAAATGTTTCATTCTCCATTACCATCCATTAGTTATACGGATTACCTCCCTTCTGTTGCATGGGACTGGACTGCGCCATCCAGTCGAATATCTTTTCGTGTTGAGTCATGATCTCTCTATCAACTTCTCGCAAGGATGCAATCTCTTTGCGTAGTTCATCTATCTTAAACTCAAGAACATCTAATCCAGATATAGCTTTATCGTGTTCCTGTAGTTCTTTAATAGCAGCTTCATTGTTATGTATGGCTATACCACACTTTTGCGCTTCAGCCTCTAAAGCTGGTATTGAAAGTCCCTGTATACCAGCAAGTCTCTCTACCTCACTAGATAGATTACTTGCCCACCATATACCAGTAGCACTTTGGACTATTAAAAATAGTAATACCGTTAATACTCTACTGTCTATATTCATTGTCCTAGCCACCTAGTAAATAGTGATGCGCCTACACCCGACAACCCAACGGTTGCGAGTACGATGCCGATTCCGATGCCTCTAGTTCTTTCTAATTGTTGGTCTAACTTATCTAACCTTATGTTCTGTTCCTTTACCATCGCTTCCAATGTAGATATTTGCTGGATTAGTTTGCCCAGTTCCACATCGGATACCTCGCTCATGTCTGTGTGTCCTGATTTGCTTCACCCATTGGATGGTCTGGAGGTCTAATGAACTCCTGACGATCCTCACCTGAGAAGGCAATGCACGTTTGTTCATCGGTTATAATAAGCACACCAGCTAATCCAGTAGCGGGATTCTCAATGATTGCAACCCGTCTACTCTGATCCAGACTCGCGCTGAAGGTCATAGAGATGTGGACACCGTAGTCAGTAATTAGCGCACCCATGAGGACAGCGAAATGATTTTCTGCTACCGTCGCTGGCAAGCACATTGCGGGGAACGGGATCATCTGTTTTACCATCCCTTCCGGTGGGCCAGCACTAACTATAGAAGTCATAAAAGAAAGAACTCCAATACTCATGAATATTAGAAGCTTTTTCATTTTAATACCCTGTCTTTATGCGCTTAGTTTTTTTCGCTCCACTTGATGCGATTTTAACTGCTGGTTTTCTTACGGTTTTAGAAGAGCCTTTCCTTTTCCCATTCTTAGAAGCCTTTCCCCATGAATAAGCAGTAGGCATTACTTCTTACCTTTTTTGGCTTTACCACCGGCTGATTGTTTCTGCTTTGGTGCGCCCCTAGTAGGAACCGCCCCGATTCTTTCACCCTTCTTCATTTTAACTTTTTTATACTTAGCCATTTCAGTACCCTTTTGCTTTTTTGACTTTCTTACCAGTTTTTTTGGCATGTTTCTTGGCTGCTGCCTTACCTTTAGCAGTATACGCGAAATGTTTCTTACCCACTTTTGGCACGACGCTTTCTCCTTTTTGATTGACCAGTTTCGTTAAGCATTATTGCTACAGCTTGTTTTTGGTTCTTGACTACAGGACCACGTTTACTGCCTGAATGAAGTTTACCAGACTTCCATTCACGCATTATCTTTTTAGTCTTTGCTTTTCTTTTCGCCTTCTTCATTGAGCGCCTTCAGCCCCATATTGAGAAATCATTCCACCATAAGGCTGAGTACCGCCAAATCCATATCTAGTAGGCTGTACTACTCTAATATCCTTTAAAGCATTCTCAAGAAGACTAACCGCTTCTGATCTTTTCATTCCGGTTGCCACCATTTCTTCAACCATATCCAATATCTGAAGAGCATCCCCCGGCATATTGCCACCATATCTCTGGTAAGTTCTCTCTATACTTGAACGCTTACCCATCTTCTGTGGATTAAATATAGAACGCACCATATCCAAACCCCTAAATTTTCCGGAAATAACATCTTTGAGGGTTGTTCTTTCAACATCTAGAAAACGCTGCAAACCATGTAGTCTAGCATAAATCTCATTTGGAGATCGAAGTCTGTCACCCCTCGCTCTTAAAGTAGGATTATCCTTACCAAGGCTTTTATTTATTTTAGATTTTGCCTTTACAGCTGCCTCACTAAACGCATTTACAGAGTCTATTTTAGAAGAAATCTCCAAAAACCTTGGATGCCTTCTCTTCGCACCCGGAAGTTCTCGGCTGAGCGGATAGGGATAATGACTTTTAACAGCGTCTATCGGTCGAAAAGTTCCTGCATAGTCCGGATAAATGTTTGTGCCTCTGGGAAGTGGCTTGCTCGTAGAAGCGGTAGACGAATAAGGGAAAAGATGTCTTGCTGCTTGTGCGTCTAAGAAATGTGTAGCCTCGTGCGTCAATACAGGTTGTGGATACATATCGTAATTAGCAGTAGCTCTAGCTACAGCGTTTCGATATTCATTAATTTGTGGCTGGTCAACCCCCTCTTTATAAAAAGGTTCTTCACGCGCCCTAAATGCCTCTTGAGGAGTTCCACCACGGGTACGCCTATGCGCCTTATCCAAAATTCTTGCAGTAGCGTCTGCAGAAATCCCAGTATCCCCCATCATTTGGACAGACTTTTCAACAGCTTTTTTTCTAGCCTTGACCTTTGGAATATTTTTCAAGTTTGCAGGATTTAAAACACCAGAAACTATATTCTGAACAAGTATCCCAGCCTTAACAGGTAAATTAGCCTTTTCTACAGCTAACTGACCAGCTTTTAAAACTGCTCTTCCCTTCCATGTTGGAACATTCTCCCCCGGAACCATAGTAAAATCACCAAGAACATTACCCCTTTCTACTTCTGGTTGCCTCCACTGAATATCTTTAATACTTGATCGAAAAGCATCTTGTACTTTAGGAATCTCTTCCAATATATATTTTCTAGAGAGAGAAACATTCCCATCTATAACGCTCCATAATTGAGGATCAGCCTGTCTCCAAACAGTTTCTACCCATGCCGGATCATTTACCGCTAGGTATAATTCTTTCTCTGCTAATTTTACTCTATTCTTGAACTTAGAGGGATCAAGTATCCCTTCCACTATTTTTTTAGCCCCCCAGTCGGTTGGGGCTTTACGTCCTTTTACCTTAACCATGGGAGCAGCGTATAATGCTCCATTAACAAGACCTGCTACAGTATCACCAAAATCCTTATTGCCACTGAAATGAGTAGCAGCATTACCCAAAGGTTTTGCAACATAATGATCCCATGTTCCAAATACAGCAGCCATTCCCGATTCAAACTTTTGGCCCCCTTTAGTTTGTGCATGGTAATCCGGTATAAACTCATCAACTTCCTGAGAAGCTTTCGCAGCAATCCTTACTGCCTCACCATAAGGCATTCCTTGTTTCATTAAAGTATATAGGGTTCCAGCCCCAACAAATGCAGAAGGAACTACATTAGTTATTCCTGAAGCCATAGAGGTTGCCGTATCCAACGCGGTAGTTACAGGCGTTGCACCCTTCTTCACCGCATCCCACCAACCTTCCCAAGTAGACAAATCTTTAACAGCCTCACCAACAGAAGAGTCCTTTAAATCCTTTAACATCAGTTCTGGCGTCCCTGATATAGATTCCCAAGTATCCTTTAAAACATCTATCTCCGGCTGAAACTCTCTAGAGAGATTCCTTTTAGAAAATATGTTTTGTAAATGTTCACCCCAAGTACCGTGCTGTCTTATCTGTTCATTCCAGTCGTCGAACGTATCTACTAGATAGAAATCATTCTTGCCAGTTTTAGGTACGCTAGGTACACCAGAGCCTACCTCGAAATCAAATGAATCCGCTCCCTGCGGGCCAGAATAGGCAGAAGCATCTTTAGTTGTTGTTCCAGTTCCCCAAGCCATTATTCTAGTGACTCCGGCCCTAAAGTCTCTATTTGCTTCATCAAAGAAAGTAAATTTATTTGATTACTATGCAAAGTTGGAAGAAACTTATGCACACCTAGAAACTGCCTAGCAATTTTTTTATGCGCATTCGCCCAATCCTTATCCTCAGCAAGTTGCTTATTTAGATTCTGAATATTTGTAACAGCTTGACCAACCTCATCAGAAAGAGAAGACATTTCTCCTGATCTAATTTTATCCATTAACTCGCTCATTGCCACCAGCTGCTCCTTTCTTGCTTCCTCTATAACTGATAGCATTTGATTAGACCATTCAAGCTGATCCTTACTTTCATCATAGGCTGATTGCAAAAAATCTTTGGCATTTTTTCTCATTTGAGGGCTTATAGCATAAAGAGAATCCTCGTATCTCTGAACCAACTCCTCTGTTTTATTAAACTTGTTATACATCATTTGATCAAGTTCAGGGAGTTTTTCAATCAAAGATGTACGTTCAGCGCTAGTATCTTTATGCATCAATTGGTCTATAGAAGGACTCAGATTAGAAGGAGCAACAAGCGTATGTCCTAATTCATGCGCCCATATATCCAAAGGATCAGACACTAATTCATCTTCGTCACCAAGAGAAGCACCCTGTAACCCTTGAGGCATCATATAAAGATCGCCCGGATTTATTGTTTGTTCTTCCACCCCATACTTTGCACTCCCTATATGAGGAACATCATACCTCACATCTGTCCAAGGCCCATGCGAAAAATACTCCTCTCCTTCTGGTGAAAACTTTACTAGTTGCTCTCTTTGCATTATATCTGCTGTTTCGGAAGCCGAACTTTCCATAAAGGGAACAAATCCCCCTACCCCCTGACTTTTAAATGCATACTGGTCATCTGGGTGACCCCCCGGCATAAGAACATGCATTCTATTAGGGTCACTTAAAAGCGGGGAATAGTATCCTCTATGCATATTCGGGTCTAGTCTAGATTTAATCTCATTAGCAAGTTCTGTACTTCCCCAATCCTCTATGGCTTGTCTAGCCGGGCCTGCTCTTCCCGCAATCGCATCGCTTAATAGAGACTGATCATATTCCTGACTTGGGCCAACTATAGAAGAAATAGGGAGCGCCATAAAATCCTGCGCATCCGCTCCTATTTTTATAGCAGTTGACAAGCGGGGGTCCATATCTATCAGAGAGCCAGAATCCTCTATGGCTTGTATAGTTGGTCTATTTTGCCCAATCATTCCAGATGGAGCGGGGGAATCATCGCCTAAATAGAACTCTGTTTTAGACGCGGGAATAGAAGACCGCTTATCACCACCCCTCTTATTAGCCTCATATTCTCTGGCAGAAGCAGTAGCGCTACCATAATCAGCCCCCATGCTGACACCACCGCCCCGGCTTCGACCACCACCCATTGTTCCAGCGCCTCTAATTCCTCCGCCTCCCAATCCGGGGTGTCCAGTAGCCATTATTCTATTATCCTAAGCGTGAGTTTTCTTGCTATATCTTTCGCTTCAGATAAGGTTTTCCCTTCCACGAGACCAGCCCATATCTCATCAGACATATTAAGATGGCCCGGTTTTAACTGAAGTATAGCCAAGTGTTCAAAAGCTTTGGTCATTGCGTCACTGATGGCCCTAGAACCCAGTCCAAGTCTTTGCCGTTCAGCATTAGAAAGATTGCTTACCAATTTATCCCTAGCCTTAATCGCTGCATTAATCTCTGCAGCTAATGCAGAGTTCCCAAGTTCATCCGCCAAGGATGCCATAGCTACATGTACTTCTTTTCCCTCATTAACCCAATGAATTGTTTCGATATCCTTTCTTGTGAGATCAGCATTTTTAAGAAGACGATCCTGAATCTTGGTGTCCATAGCGTAGAACTCATCCGCTGGCATCCTCATAACATCCTTTGCAGAAGGAAGGTCTTTCAGTAGCGCATTTGCATTAAGCCTTAGAGCCTCATCCCCTAATGCGGTTCCCCGGTATATAGTGGGAGCGGTTTCCGGAAAGGCCAAATACATATATGGATCATCATATTTTGTACCCCTTAAGGTCATACCCGGTTTTGCAGGGATAGTTCCAACAGTTTCTGTCTCTCCCGGTTTAACAGACCTTAACCTGAGTCCTAACTGACTAATGGGTGTATCTAACTCTTGAGGTGAATAGTCTGAACCTAATGGTTTATAAGGTGGTCGAATCCTGTTAAGCGCGTTCTTGACATAGGGAGATGCCATTCTAAGTGCAGCAGGACCAGCAACAGGAATCATAGACAACCCTAAAGCAGCGTAATCCCACGGACCGGGTTTCCCTCCCCTCTGCAACATTCCTCTAGGGTCAAGTCCTGCCATACGAGGTAATGGGTTTTCTCCAACATATTCTGAAATGGGATTAGAGTATGTGGAACGAATCCTGTCTTTAGGGTCATTTCCCCACGCTGTTGTAAGACCTTCTCCCGTCAGCCAGTCAGATTGAGTCCCATAAGTCTCATATTCCCCTAACCAAGCCGGAGCATCAAATTGTACAGTTGGACCAAAATGATCATCTAAATAGCCAGTACCCTGAAGACTGCTTAAAGAAGGGTCCGATCTGGTTGTATCAGTTCCCCATCCGGGATGACCATTAGCCATTTAGTCAACCATCCTTAGAATGATCCATAATAAAACGCTCCATAAAACATCCTCCAAAATTAACCCCCACAAAAAATATAGCCCTGAGAGGCTCTGTATTGCCCTGTATGGCGTTTAAAGGATTACCCCTTAGTACCCCTACCCATACCTATATTTGTTCCCCCCACCGCCCATTTCCTAAAAAATACCACTATTTTAAAACGGCCCCTCTCCATAAGGTCCGATAACTCCAAGTACTTGATTTATAGTCAATCCCTGAAAAATCCCCCAAAATATATATAGAGACCACCCCTTTTACCCCAAGACTAGGCTATGTATGAGAGCGTGGTATCCGGAACGGCGATGGGGGCGGGTGGATCGTTCCACTGGAATCTCGGATTGACTTGGCTGAAAAGAGACTCCTTTTCGATAGGAGAACTCTGGCTTAGATTGTATGGGCATAGAGGTTTAGCCCTATTCCACTCGTGCTGACTGGGCTTGTTCCCGTAACCCGTTGACGTTGTGTATGCGGGCGCTACGCGGTGCATCTCTCACAGTGTGAGTACCATTGTTGTAAACAACACGAGACATGTAGTTCTACAAGTCTCTACACATTAGGATTAATTAAGA
>Ga0208179_1001985_pt1 | contig 9929 bp, 7 predicted proteins | sample Malvired_Geostar_FD_184238 | JGI IMG/M metagenome (GOLD analysis project Ga0208179, IMG submission 184238) | Marine viral communities from the Global Malaspina Expedition - Malaspina viral metaG DeepMed_Geostar (SPAdes) (version 2) | ecosystem: Environmental > Aquatic > Marine > Oceanic | place...
GGAAAAGAACATGTAAAATTTCAAGGAAATCTTCGTCCTAATACTGGTGGTAATCCAACAAAAGAAACTACTACCACTTCGAGTAAGTTAAGTTTTGTGGCACCAGGAGTCTCAGCTCTTATTCGTCAAATCATTAATATGGATGCTGTTGTTCTCACACAAACATTAAATGTTCATCCAAATTTGCTTATGCTGCATGATGCCTTGATGGGAAGTCCTGAACATATGTCTCAAGTATCTGCAGACTATGGAAGTCAATTTCTACGATATAACCGAGATCATAGTATTCTAGAAAAATCATATAATCAGATGATAAAGGTTCTAGATATATTTTCTACTATAGAATTAGCGCATTCAAGTAATGAATTATATTATTGGATTGAAGAGCATGGACACATTAATAAATATAAAAAAGCAGAAGACATAAAAACTTTGGATGAGTTAACAAAAGAGATAGAACAAATTGTCAACATTGTGAAAGAAAAACGACAGATATTGTATAGTCAAATATCAGAACAAGGTATGACCATTGAACAGTTATATATGCCACGACCAGAAGCTGAGGACTTAATCAATGAAGGTGTTAGTCCTGAATCTAAAACAAGTACAGCAACGCAAGTATTTGAAAAAACACATATCGACCCAGCTATAAAAGAAAGATTACAAAAGAAAAAAGAAGAATTACAACAAACAAAAACAGATGAGTGGTACATACTTGATCCTCGTCTTCTAACTCCTGATGTTTTTAATATGTTACGTAATATGAAAGGATGGTATGTAGGAAATAATAATGAAGTATTTATTGCTAAATCTGGTCAATGGTATGCAATACATATGGGAAAAGGATATCTACCATTTCCTTTAACAGATGCTGTCGTTCTTAAACCAGATGGAAGTGCTCGTATGAAACCAGTATCTGGTTTTGTTTTAAAGGCTCTTACAAAATCAGAAGCTATTGAAGTAGCACAAGGTATTTTTGCTATAGCTGCTAAGCACAATATTAACCTGGTTAATGTAGAAACATTACCAGGATCAGTTTTAAAAGATATCAATCATATTCTCACAAATATTGCTAGTCGTAGATATTATGAAAAGAAAGTAAAGGCAGCTCAAACAGCGATAGATAAGAATCAAGATCCAAAAAAATTAGCAAAGCTACAAGAGAACTTATCAAAGGCACAAATACAACTTGATAAATATATACCAATCCTTCCTTCAAAAGATAAAATATCTCCGCATTTGCCTAAAGCAACACCTAAAGTAAAACCTCAAGCGAAACCTCAAGCGAAACGTAAAGATCCTGTTAATCCCTGGACAGAATTGATGAATCGATTAACAGCAGTAGAAAAGAAAAATTTGTTGGGGTATATGAAGCAGCCTATTAATCCATATACTCAAAAAGAAATTTTAAATTTGATTAATAATCCAGAAGATCTTGATAACGCCATAGATACATTAGCTCACAATGTATCTAATACTGAAGATGGTTATGATTATGAATCTGAAGCTAATCTGAGTTTCTTGAATGACCTTAAAAGTATTCAGCAACGATTTCAATCTGGTCTTCTTTCAGAAGATGCAGCAGCGTTAAGTCAGGAACAAAAAGAGATAATAGAAAAAGAAATAAAAAATAAATTATTTAGCATAGCTGATGTACCACGAGATCCAATTAATCCAGAAAAAGATCTAGGTGATATTACAAAAGGCAATTTTCGATCATTATTTAACAAATTTAAAGAATTTTCTCAGGGCTTTTATTCTAGTCAGGAATCTATGGATAGCCATACAGATATTCTTAACAAAGTACTTGGAATATTAGATGATGGAATATCAGAAGTAGGGGGTATTAAACTTTCTCTTGAACAAATCAATGGCGTTACACAAGGAGAATACGATATTGCAAGTAATGCCATACGGGTATCGTTAAGTAATAACGCACCTTTTTCTAATAATAGCCAATCTCCTCAGGAAGTATATGTTCATGAACTTCTTCATGGTACTACTTTTCTCGCTATACGAGAAAATCCTTTAGTCGCCGCACGTTTAGAAAAAATATACGATTATATTGAAGATAGTCTAAATAAAAAACGAAGTGAAGGAGGATATGGTGAAGGTCAAGGATATAAAGTTTTTTTAGATGGTATTGAAAAGCCGTCTACAAATGACATCACTATGGCTAAAAAGCAATATGATTATCTCTTTAAAGGTAAAGAGAAAAATAAATTACATGAATTTTTAGCATATGCGGTTACGAATCAAAAAATGGTCCAGTATCTTAAAAACAAACCTGTACCAAAACGAGCAGATATCCTTGGTAAATTATTAGATCTTGTGATGATTGTAGTTAATACAATACGAAAAGTATTTGGACAAAAAACTTATGAGAATACAGATGGTACAGCTCTTACAGAAATGATGGCTGCTATGGAGCACCTTGTTGCGCTCCAAGCTAAACATGAAAGTAAATATGAGTATGTTAGAAATAAAATTTATGGTGGGATAGATAAATCAGATAAATTTATTCAACAATTAGGTCATGATGCTTTTATGAAATTTGGAGGGCCTCCTGACCAGATGCCAGGTAAATTAACACGAGTTGGTCAATTATTTACTACACCTCTGTTTGTGTTGTTTTCAAATAATCCAAAAATGATGATGAAAGCACAAATATATTTTGACAAAATTTTGAATAAAACTTTGAGAGGAATTGCTCATGAAGTAGGAGCAGGAGCAATGACGAATCAAATGATTGATCAATTACTTCATGTTAAATCAAATCTTCAAAAAGCGCGACAACAAGCTGAAACTTTTACAACAAATTGGTTTGACGGTAACAAACAACTAGGTTGGGAAGGTATTTGGAAATCTGTAGATTCAACTGATCCACATGCTATGCCAGTTGAAACAAAAATCGCATTAACTGATGTTATATTTAAAACAGATCTTTCTGCTCTTCGTAATAAAGGTACAGAATTTGAATTAAGTCATGCCGCCATTGTGAACTTACTTGTTGATAAAACAGCTAGAAAAAATCTTCAAAATCGTATTGCTCGCACATTAGGATTAGCGCATTCAAGTAATGCATTACAATATACCAATGAATTAGGATTTCATATTGCTACTAGAAACACAGCATTAACTCAATCACATCAGAATGTTCGAACCATTGCTCTTGATTATCTTAGTAAAGATCCGTCTGATGAACAGATTGCTTTATTAGATATGTATGCCACTTTAGTTGCGTTGAATCATACTGATTCTCGTCAAATTGATTTAGTTCACCAGTTAGCTATTAATGAATTTGCAAAAGATGGAAAAGCAAATGGCATCATTGATTTGATTGATAGTCATCTTGATTTTAAACAAGAATCCCGATCCCAATTATTTAATGATGATCCGAATCATATAGTTAAAGGATATATTGTTGAACGAGTTGATAACTTTACTCATATTACAACTGGAACAAAAGCAGATATACCAAGAATGAAAAAGCTTGGATATACTGAACATTATGAGTTAACAAAAGTTGATCCAGCCCAAACTCATGATACGTTATTCGTAACACGAACAATACCGGAAGTTCCTGATATTTCTGGTGTTATGTCAACAACCAATCAACGACATATGGGAACGTCATTAGAAGAAATACTGTCTCGTGATCCAGCATTTCATCATACTACGGGACCGCATAAGGGACGTCCTAATTTACATAAAATACAAGTTCGTATTGATAAATTTATTGCAGCACAAGCACATACTGCTAAAAATTTATCATGGGACCATACATTACATATGCGTCCAGTTAGAGATGCTGATAATAAAATTATTGATTATCGCGTCATGATGAATTATCAAACTACAAACGAAATTTTACAGCCTCAATTAGAAATTCAACATGTTTTTGCTCATATGCGATCAGCATTAGTTGATCGGGTCAATACTATTGAATCTGATAAAAAGACTGTTGAATTATTAGTGTATGAACAAATGACTATGATGCCAGATAACCCGCATATGACTTGGGTTGATATTATGGATCCTACTACAGCATATGCTGATCGCTATAGAAAGATGCCATGGGCTATACGAGATCAGATTAAACGATATGCATTACATGGTAAATTTTTTGTTAGAGAGGATATTATTGATAAAGTATTTGGGTATAAGGCATTTGATTTAACACAACTAAAACTTGTTCAAAAGGCAGGTCCATTATTCACAAGAACGCTTGGAGTAACTCATAATATTATTAAACAAACAATTGGGTATGGGAAAAATCGTGTTGTAATGGCTATGCCTCAAGTAGTGTTTGGTAATATGTTTTCAAATATTTTTCAATTATTAATGAGAAAAATTCCCATAGAGTTTATTTTTCATAAAATCTATGAAGGAGCATACGAATATAATCGCTATAATACAGATTCAAAAGAATTAAAAAGACTTCAACATCTCATAAGTTCTAAAGGATTACATAAAGATAAAAGTGCAGAAGGCTTAAAAGCTGCAAGATTAAAAGATCGGCTGGAAGGTAATAAAGTTCATCGATTACATGAGGCAGGATTAGATAACCTGATTGTTGAAGATATTAATGATGCACAAACAGATGGATATTTTAATAAGATGCGAAAACTTCTTCTGGCTAATCAAAAATGGTATGGAAAAGCAGCCCGACAATTTGAAAAAAGTATGCCTCGTCAATTAGGAGATGCCGCAAAAGTTCTCTTTATGACAAAAACGAGTAAGCCATATCAATTTGCTAGACATCTTGTGCAAATGACAGACTTTTTAGGTCGATATGTCATGATTGAACATGAAACGAAAGTTAAAGGTGTGCCATTTGAAACAGCTAAGCATGATGCATTAAATGCTTTTGTCTTATTTGATGAAGCACTAATTCCAATATTAGAAGCTTTAGATGTTGTTGGTATAACTTCATTTCTATCTTATTGGCTACGTAATGCCAGAGCATCCAGACGGCTTGTATCAACTAATCCAACATCTGTTGGAATTTCGGCAATTATGCAGCAGACTACTGGATTACCAACATTAGGTAATGTCAATAGTTCATGGTTGTCTGGGGATTTTGCACCAAACTATCTTCAAACAGATGATCTGTTTGATGAGGCAAATAATATTACCTTATTTGAAATCCTGTCTGATCCTCTACGTAATTTATTTAATTGATGCTCTGACTCCTAAAAATACAGCATATCCAATAGCTACAACCAGTACTATTGGAATTAAAATCAAAGATCCCATTAAAATAAATACTGCAATTGCTAATACAAAAGCTGCAATAAACATTGCTTTCATATTAGTCCATAATTTACTTGCCTTTGATGTATTGGCTTCATAAATTGATGCATGTCCTTGTAATTCTCTTACCCTATTCACCATATCTTCATAAGCTTGTTTATTAAATTTTGAGTTCATTATTTTAGTTTCCAAATAAAGAATTTAAATTTCCTAAATCTTCTGTCTGTGGAATAGTTGCGGGAGGATCATCTAGTTTTTGAACCTTTTGAGGAGCTGGTATTTCCGCTTCCTCTTCTAGTTCTTTTGTAGCAGCGGCTAATCCTTCAGCGGTTATCTTCTCGATACGCGCTTTCTTAATCGTTGCTGCTTTTGCTTGATTCTCAGTTGTTTCATCTATTTCAACTAATGCCTTGGCTTCACCTTTTTCCTCAGGTGTAAGCATACGACCTTTTTTAAGTTCTAGATCATGTAAGGCAAGTTCTGCAGTTGTTCGTCGTTTGCCTGGTACAGGTCCAAATTCCCATTTCGAGGCTTTCCCTGTACTGGTCATATGCTTTGCGTTTACCGTAACGTCAATCGCATTATGATTAATTGTTAATTGTTCTCGAAGAAGATTACGAATCTCTTCACGAACAATAGTTTCAATATCAATATTCATATGTGATCTCCTTAATTGTATAATCCATAATGGGCAATCATCAGGGCATCAGACCGCCCATCAAGTAAGCCTCCTTGTTTACCACGTAAATTCGCTGTGGGGTACAAGGCAGTAGCAATATTGGCTACCTGTATTTTAATGCGTTTTCCTCGTTCAGTAACACCAACAAATCTTTGCCATATTTTAGGGGATACTGTTTTGATTATCTGGTGATGACCGACTATTTCAGCAATAGCAGTTATTGTTCCAAGATTGCGCCCAAATGAAAAATTTGATTTAGCAGACATACCATATAAGGAATGAATCTTTTCTATCCAAATTTGGTACCCATCTGGATGAAGTAATTCTGTACGTAGCCATTCTGCAATGTCATACGTTGAATATTTTTTAAGGTCTAACAGAGCAATGTATGCTGGAGCTTTATTGTCCAGCACACATATTGCTCCATTAGCCCCCGGATCTATTCCGCATATCCGCATTACGCAGAAGAATCTGTTTGGAATAAAGAATCTACAGGTGTACTTTCCATAATAGCAGCGGCAGAATTACCGCCTTTTGCACCTGACGATTTATTGATCACGGTACCGGTATTCTTTTGTGCCCACTTATCAAACTTTTCTGGACCTGTATTGTTTTCTATTTCCTCAGCTGTTTTTCCATCGGTGTTACCAAAGAACTTACATTGGTTGACGGTTCGAACAGTTCCAGTAGCGACATAGTCGCCATTGCCATTTTTGACTTGTCTATCTTCAATGACCTGGTGTACCGCAACTTTTACCGTCTTTCCAATTAAACTCATAATAACTGGACGTTCTGCCGGTAGCTCTTTTTTCTGCTCAGCATTCCAGATATTTACCTGTTTCTTCTCTGCTGATTTCATACATTTTGGAAGAGATTCACCTGTTACAGCCATACAGAGAGAATTAGCTAAGGCATAGCCTGGAAGAGGATAGTCTTTGCCATCCTTGGTATAATAGGTTTTCTTACCTTTAGCTTTACCAGATTTAATCCAGAAATTTTCTCGTAACTCTGAATAGTTTCCGCTAGTCTTTTCTAGAATAACATTAAAACTAACAGCTTCAGATGCGGCTTGATTCAAGTATACCATCTTGACTGTGGCATCATAGACGCCTGATTCCCAAGCAAATCCACTGCTTGTGTTTTCAATTGATGGTTTCTCAACATTTTTAGGAAGATCCCATTCGCTCATAAGTTTTATCCTTTCTTATATGAGTGTGAAAATAAATGGCTGTATATTAGCCATTATTAGTAGCTTTCGCTTGTGCTTTTTGTTGTTCAAGATAGATACCTAATATCTTGGTAAATTCCTTTAATGAAGTACCTGGTTTATGTTTAAGTGTTTCAGCTGCAACATCCTGGACAATTTCAATACCAATTTCTGTCGCAGCCAAGACTACATTAGTACCTAATCGAACTCGTTTTGGATCCATATTAGCTAGGATGCTTTCTATTGGTTGTTCTTCAATCATCATGCTCCTTTACTTATAATATTCATGAAGTCTGTTGATCACATTTTGTAGATTATTATCAATATAGGTTTCTTTGATATCCCACATTCCCATTGGACTTCGAATACGTTCGTTAACGGTTTCTTTTGTTAATCGTGTTTGAAAGACATATTTAAAGCCATTCTCTTTATCTTCTGCTGAAGCACTAAAGAGTGAAGACTTGGCTACTTTATCATCGAGTTTACCAAGGGCCACTTTCTTGGTCGAAATGACACAAGTAAAAAAGCTTTCAATACCCTGATTCATTAACGATCCTTTTACTTTTACCATGGTCTCATTAATCATTTCGGCTTCATTGAGCACATCTGATGTATGTGCCAGAAAAACGACATTCTTCGTTGACTTTGCAACGATTTGAGACATGAGTTGTTTCATGTATTGAGCATACTGTCCCCAGGCTTGCATGGTATTCGTAGATGTCAGGACTTTGGTACTTTCATACATATCCATTAAATATGTGAGGGTATCAATAACAATGGTATGTATGTCTTTCATTTTTTCGGCTTCACTAAATGCTTGGTAAATTTGAGTTGGATCCGTGACGGTGTGCTCTTTAAATTTACTTTTAAATGGAAGTTTCTTTCCATTTTCACAGTTTAGATACATCACACCTTCTGGTTTATCCATACTAAGTAAACTAGCGCTTTTCCCAGAACTAGATTTTCCTGAGACTAAAACAAGATGATTATTTGTCATGCACATTCCTTTCTTCTTTTAATGTTCGAACTTGTTCTTCAAGATCTTTAATTTTTATATGCATTTCTTCATGTTCGACAAATGCTTTATCAGTATTATCAAATATGTTGTTCCACAGGTTACCGCAGACATCCCATAATGAAGAGAATGCATGTTTGACCTGCGTTTGATCCTTGTCAGACAATCCTAGTTTCATGTTAGATCCCCCGTTTCTGAAATTCTTTACTAATAGATTTTACAATACTATTTCTAAATTGATCTTCTGGTAACGGTGTTTTCAGAGAATGATTAAATGCTTCAAGTTTTTCCACAATATCTCCTAATGCATACTCGGCATCGATCATCACCATCCCATATCGGTATAAATGATTCGCTCGATTACCTTGTGAGGTGTGAGATTTAAACCAACGCTCAATATTACCGACACCAATAGCTGTAATCTGAGCCTTAGTTTCATCAGATCGTTTTGTTTCTGGAATAAACATCGTCGCGTCAATGACATCACCGGTATTATATTCATAAATTCCGGGATGTGAGGCCCATTTTCTGGCAATATCTTTAGCTCCTTCATCAACAGGAAAGGGTAGCCATTCAAAGACATTCATCATAAATTTGGAATAATCCTCTGCAGTCAGTTTTAATTTATGTGACAGCGGAAGGATTAATCTGAATCGATTGAGCTCTGCCGTATGGCGTTTGGTTGTTGAAATCAGAAAGGTATAGTCTTCCAATAAGACTTTTACGGTTGAAATGCTGATATCTCCATCACAATCGAGAATCAGAAGATTAAATCCTGGAATGGCATTCTCACTTTTTCGATGTCCATTCACGAATCCATGGGCGGCATAGTGACAATCTTCTGCCGTTGTGAGTCGATACAGGAGTGAAAAGGGAGGAGAGGCTATCTCATAGTTATAGGCCAAATCCTTGCTAATACTGACACTGAGGCGCTCAAGATCGGTCTCAGCCAAGGTTTCCCCAATAAAGAACTCGATATCATCCAATGTCCGCTTTTTGATAATAATGTTATTTCGGTATCCAAAGGACATCGCAAGGGTCATCAGATCCTTTCTTTGGGCCTCTGAACCCTTATAAAAGGGAAGTTCCTCCATCAGCTCATGCTGGGTCACTTCATTGTCACAATCGGCCAAATAATGCGCTAAACGCTCATATGGGCCCTGTTTCCTCATCAGGGTATGAAAAGCCTCCCCAGAGTCCTCTATGACGCTTATGGCGTAATCTAGATGATCCTGTGTGATTTCTGTCACATTATCAGCAAAGGTATAGGCTCCAGCCAATTTGAGGGCTTTATAGTGTCGATGGGCCATTTCTGCCTTGTGGATATTCTGGTGATCCTTGAATTGATCAGCGAGTTCCTCACATTTCATTTGATATTCAATCAGGTAAATATGATTTTTCTCTGACATCTGGAGAACAGGATTAAACGGTCGTTTCGCAAAGTTGGTAAACATTTGCTGGATAGACTCAATATCCTGAGCTAGGGCAATATCCGTCATTTGTTTATACCGTTCCTCAGCTGAGGCATATTTGGTTCGATGATTCTCAATAGTGTACCCATAGAGTAATCGTCGTGCGTAGCCTGTCTCGAGAAATTGTTTAAATTCCTCCTCGGTTTTTCCACCATCTAATAATTTGGTCGGTGTACCAAACATCATAAGATTTGTAGGAGTATTTCCAGGGATTTCCTGGGATCTCCGATTCTCATGAGTGTTCTTAATCAGCTTTTGCTTAATTAACCCGATGTCATAGAGTTCAAGAAAGGTATTTAG
>Ga0208179_1001989_pt1 | contig 9910 bp, 2 predicted proteins | sample Malvired_Geostar_FD_184238 | JGI IMG/M metagenome (GOLD analysis project Ga0208179, IMG submission 184238) | Marine viral communities from the Global Malaspina Expedition - Malaspina viral metaG DeepMed_Geostar (SPAdes) (version 2) | ecosystem: Environmental > Aquatic > Marine > Oceanic | place...
CCAAGAAGACCAAGGCACCCAGGTTCCTTCACGAGACCAACGTGCCCAGCCCTGTACGGAAGAAGCGTTTTGCAGACATGACCGAGTTCGAGCGTCTGATGGAAACACAGGGCAATGGTAGAACTATCTGATTTCCAGAAGGCTCTAGAACAGGGGGACTGGGCGGAAGCACAGCGCATCCGCGACCTACGCACGCCTATCGCACCTGGCTCATTTGAAGGGCTTCTATCCCCAGAGAAGATAGGTATGTGGGGCAAGACCATCCAGCCCATCTTCATCTATCCCAAGATGACCCAGGGGCAATTACAGCAGTCTGGACAGATGCAGATGATGGGCGAAGACCACTATATCTGGACAGGCGAGTGGAAGCTGAACGACGCCCAGTTCAAAGAACTAGATAAGAACCTTAACCGCGCACTCAGCGAGAGCGGATTAAAGGTTCTCCCTACGCAGATGAAGGACTCCGGTCAGGACTTGGATTCCTGGCGCATCTCCAATCTTCCCGAACCCGAATTAGGGATATCTAACCGGGACTTTGAAGATGGCGTCGTTCCCATGTATGTCGTGCGCGGCATGGGTAATTACGCGGGGGCCACGCCTGGTACTGCTGAGTTTGGGGCACCGTTCGCATTACTAGGGGATGGAGTCATCGAAGCCCTGGCTGGCTATGAAGGCCCGACTTCTTACGCTCGATTTCTCATGGATATCGAGGGCCAAAGTCGAGAGTATGCCGACTACCAGGCTAGTAGACAGGCCCAGATGGGTACCGCGCTACATGAAGCGATGCACATGACAGGAGCCTTGCCTCATACCGGGGATGAGGAAGAGGTCTTAGTCTACACCTCCAACTACGGCGGGCAGCACGGCGAAGAGTTCATGAAGGCTATCACCTCTGATATTAGAGGTGCGCGTTCTGAAGACGTGGGCGCAGCGATGCGGCTAGTCATGGGCGAGCCTTGGAACTACGGCTGGGGCACGGATGTTAACCCCGAGGGCGTACCTGCCGCCCCTATCACATCAGACAAAGAATTTAAGATGATGACCATGGTAGACCCACCATTAGATAAGGTCACAGTATCGCTAGACCCGATAACACCGATGGCAACGACAGACCCAGCCGTAGTAGAATCACAACCAGATACAGTCGAGGGAGCTGACAAAATGGCTAACGGAGTACCGTTTAGAAAGAACGCCCAGGGTACGTGGGAGATATACGACAGAGCCACAGACCAGTGGCATACCACCCCCCAATGGCAGTCCGTGCTCCAGAACGTGCGCAGCGTCAAGCGCGACCCTGCCACCGGCGAATATCAGTTCAACTACATGCTTCCTGGCGTTGGAGGTGGGTCGGGCCGTGCTGGCACCTGGAGTCTGGCCGACATCCAACAGATGTATTCCTCCGTCACTGGCACACCTGTAGCCAAAAGCCAACAGCCGACCAACATCCACGAAGCCTGGTATTCGTCGAACCAGACCTCCATGCCCGACATCTGGATGCGAAATGATATGGGCGATATCATCGAATCTGAGGAGTGGACAGACAGCAGCGGTGCTGTCCACCCCGCAGCTGATATCGTTGACCCGGAGAAACTAGAGCGGGTCATCGAGATACTCCGCCAGCAGGGCGCGTGGGACATGGGAGAACCCGAGGTATTCAGTGTCCCAGGCGTGAACGAGCCGTTTATAAGGATAGGCGACAGGGTATTCAAGGGCACTGCGCCTACCACGGACGCAAGCGGCATAACCACGTATGACATCCCCGGTACCGATTACAAAGCGGTCATGGGTGCCACGGGTGGAATCACCACGGTCAAGAAGTCCGACCCCACGTATACCCCAGGACGTATTGCCGAGACAGGCCCAGGAAGCATCGACCTACCCGGCTACGATATCCTCCAGACGCGGGAGGGCGAGCTAGAACCTTACGCTGAACGCTATACGCCTAGATTCATCATAGACCCCACGACTATGACCCCGTTCATCCAGCAACCGGACGGCTCACTGGAAGTCGCAGAGATGCCGACGATGGACGAGCTAATCACCCAGTATCTGCAATCTGGCCAGACGGGGAAGGCCGTCGCAATGGCTAACTTCCGCGATAGACCGGCTCCGTTGGAATACTTCAATGCTGCTATGGAATGGGCACGAACTCCCGCTGATATGTTCACGGTCTCCGCTATCGTGCGCGGCCTATTCCAGCCGGAACAAGGGGAGATAGGCGATGTACGCCGTATCGGTGCTCCGCCAAGCTGGGCCAAAGACGCATGGGTGGCACTCCAGTCATCTATGGGTCTATCTGCCCAGGATATAACAGCAGAACCTGGGGACGATGCAGGCAGCTATGTTGCAAAGGGCGGTGACGCACTTGCCATCCCCACCATCCAGAGCGAGTTCGGAGCCACCAATGTAGTTGACGCCAACCAGACGGTGACTCCTATTAATGCCGGATTGCTCTTTGACCAGGAGGGCGTGACGGTTGCAGACCAAGCCGCCGCAGCGGCAATGGACGCTGACCTTGGTGGTGATGTATCTGGTGCTGTTGGCATGGATGCAGCGGCTATTGCCGAACAGTACCGGACGGAGACCCTGCCGTTCCAGCCCCAACTAGAGGAGTACGATGAGTTCGCGGCTTCCATGTCCGAGACCGGGTTCAGGTTCGGTGACGTACAGGGTATAGGCCAGGACGACATGGCTGACTTCATCGGCCAACTACAAGAAAGAGATATCACTACCAACGATGGGTCGTTCGATTTAATCAGCCAGATATTCCAAGACCAGGGTGGTCTGGAAAATGCCGGAGCGTTCTTCGATAGCGTCACAGGGCTAGAGAACGCCATCAACCACCACCTAAAGAACAATGGCATGGAACCTGTAGACCTAGACGACAGCAACGTAGACCCTGTTATTAAGAAAGACCCAGACCCAGACCCCGACCCCGACCCAATAGAAATCGTCACAGACACTGGTGATACCATAACTTCAGATGCGGGCGGGACTGTATGGGATAGTTCTGCTCGCTTTAAGGAGATGGTGGACAGAGCCCGATTGGGGGACGCCGAAGCGGAGAGCCAGGTCGCAGGCGGGGGATTGGACTTAGAACCTGAATGGATGGGCCTGGGTGTTGAAGGTGCCCTGCCCAGTGGGGAGCGAACTGGAGATGTCTCTGCTGCCGTTACTGGCAGTCAGTTTGACCCTATGTTCGATGTAGGTGCACCGTTCTCTCCTGGTAGTCTCTGGTGGCAGGAAGCCCTGAAAGTAGACCCGGTACCCATGACTTTTGATGAACAGTTCACCTACGGGCCAAATACATACGCAGGTAGGATGGCAGAGTTCGAGAGTTCTGGCCCTTATTTTGGGGAAGAACCACTATGGGACTTCCAGCAACCGGGCAGGGAGTGGCCCCTCTCACCCGAAGAAGCAGATGCCATCGGTGCCACCATACCGATGAATATGGCAGAACGCATCGACGTATTCGAGAGTTCTGGCCCTTATTCTGGTGAACGACCCGCGTGGGATTTTCCTAGTACATTTACGGTAGATGCTCCACCGTATGACCCGATTAGTACAGACCCTGGCATGATGCCTAGCGAACTAGGGCAAAAACGAGAACTTCAATTCACAGACACATATGTACCTACGGCTGCTGATATGGATGCCATCGGTGCCAGTCTGCCGATGTCAATGGCAGAAGCTATTGAGATATCTGCATCTCAAAGCCCCTATAGCCAACCGCGTGTAGAAGTTGAAACAGAAGAAGACGACCCTTTCGATTATTGGATTGACACTGGGGACTTCAGTGCCAGTATAGAGCCGACGATGGCAGACCTGATTGAGATATTTGAGGCTGAATCAAGCCCGGCTGTGACTACAGCTGAACTGCGCGAGGAAGTGACACCAGAGGCTCAGGCCGCAGGCTACACGGATTACTATGATGATGCCTTGGCTGTCTCTGATTACTGGGAAGACGTGAACGAAAATTTTTATATAGAACCCGTAGTTGAGGATTATGCAGGAACAGGTGCTTCGGAAGCAGCATACTGGGGGGACTATGGCGAAGGTGCAAGGGGAACACGTACTGATGATAGGCTCACCCTCGTTGGTGAGTCCGGCCCTGAACTAGCACTCTTTCCTAATGGTACGGAGATAATCCCATTAGACAGAAAGATGAAGCCCAGCCAGGCTAGGCGATTACGCCGCCGTGGTGTCCGTGGGATGCAGGATGGCGGCTTTGTATTCGGGGCTGAAGAAGCTACTGCGCGGGGTGGTGCTGGTGGTTTTCGTAGTCTTCCAGGCTACCAAGGTGACGACCAGCGTTACATCACTGAGGACACATTATCGAGGTTAAGCAGCGGAGCATTAAGCCAAGACCCCAATGACCCTACCAATATCTTTGACCCCTACGCGCCTTCTCCGCAACCAACGCCATTACCTTCTGGTGGCAGTACGATATTTGGTGGCATGGGGCCAGAGGTTACGGACTTGCCAATAGGCGCACAGACCAGGCCCGCAGGCATCACTGAGATGTTGACTGGACGGCCTACTAGACAACCACGCTCTTTAATGCGCCCGGCAGGTATGCGAGTACCGTCAGCACAGACTATAGGCAACCTTCTTCCTGAGGAGATTGAGATGTATCAGGAGATGGGGCGGCTAGCTGGCATCCCTGAAAAAGCGTTTGAACGTGAGTTCCGCTCGATGGTTCCGATGGGCCAGGGCGGCACACGACAGGCTAGATTCACTCCACGCAGGACTGGGAGAACGAGGTATGGGAGTATTTAGTACGCTCTGTAAATGGTTCGGTCATTCGTGGGAGCAGTCCACATCAATGTGGAATCTGCGCTATTGCAAACGCTGTGATGCCAGCGAGCTAACCTTTTACACTAAAGAACGTGGGCTGTACCGAGAAGAAGTGAATTGACCACTCCTGATTTTAGTAACATCTGGGACGAAGTTCCGACTGCAAAACCGGGGATACCGCCGATGCCGCCCGGTATCGTGCCGACTACGACAGCTATTCCTCCCGGTGTACTGCCTACTGAAGCCCCAGTATTAACCCCAGCACAGCTGCGTTTACAAAGGCTGCGCCAGCAGGCAGCACAGGTCTCGCCTGGTGCGGCTTCTATGGAACCGGCAGACCTGGGTGTGACTGACCCATTCGCTGACCCTTTCTTTACTGCTGACGAACCCGCCGAGCCACCTGACCCACAGGAAGGACTGTGGCCTTCGTCGTTTGGTGAGGCTATCAAGGGTATTTTCGAGCCTAGTGAGGCGAAGAAGGCTGGATGGCTTGGTGATGTAGCCAAATCTGTCGCGCCAGACTTACTGGGTCAGATGGCACAGACCTTCATGCCTTGGGCTGGATTCTTGCCAGACCCGGCGCAGGAACAGCGTGATGTGCAAGAGTCGTGGTACGCGCTTTCCCCCGATGTACGGAAGAAACTCTTTATGGAGAGTTTCAGTGACATGTACGGAACTACCGAAGGCCGCATACCGCTTGGCGATATTCCTACTGACTTCGATTCCGTATTTACCCGCAAAGCCTTGAACGCCTTAGATGTAGGTACAAGGCCGCTGGATGCTTTTGCTGAAGCAGGATGGCAGACACTCTCCTCTGACATACACAAGGGAGAATTTAATCCTGACCTTATTGAGATGATAGGAGACCTCTTCAGCGACCCATCACAGATGATTGACGAGGAATACAAGTACATCGAGATGTTCCGCGAGCGTCCTGTCCTGCAACAGCTTGCGGTTGGTATTATCGACCCGACCATCCTCTTTAGCATGGCTGCCAAGGGCAGCAAGTTAGCTTTGATGTTAACCAAGACGGACGCGTTTGTGGCTAAGGCGGCACTACGCGTGCCCGGCCCTGGCCCAACTTGGGCAGCACACATTTCACCTGATATATTCCCAGGCGTTATGGACACTAACCGCCCAACCCTTCAAGGGTTCCTGCGTGCGCAAGAAACGCCGCCTTCATCGCCGTTGGTGCCGCCACGAAAAGAGCCACAGTATTCTGATGCCCGTGCCCAGCAGTTTGTTAACGCGGAAAGAGATACACCGGGTCGGTTCTCTAACGCTATAGACGAACGAGGCCGAGTATCACCCGAACTTATGGAATTGATAGATGAGGGCATCCTAGCTATTCGTAAAAATCCTGACGGCTCGGCCCAGGGAGACATTATTGCTGGGCCTAATGCTAGAACTGCTGACGGCGGCGTCATAGCACCAGAAGTAGGCCCACGTGGGTTTGGCATTGAAACGTCAGTCTCCCGCATTGACGTTGCTGCATCGAGGCGCGCTTCTACTCCTGGGCCATCTCTTGACCCAACACTTGTTGGCGCACGGCAAGACCCGCCGGTTCCTTACGGGCAGCGGTTCGATATTCCCTGGCAGCCGTGGTTACAAAAGACTACGCCTGACGTATTGCCCGCTGAAGTGTGGACGTTCGACCAGGGAAGGCTTGTTAGTGAACCTGCGGGTCGGCTTACTATCCGGTACGCCGAAGCACAGGTTGACGAACCATTGGGCCGTATCCTGGAACAGACGCCGTTGGAACGGCAGAAGCAGCTAACGGACTTTGAAGCGGAGATTGCTGCTAAACAACGGCGTATCATCGAACTTCAAATCGACAAGAAGGCCCGTCGAAAAGCCACGCGGATTAAACGGCTCGAAGATGAGATTAAGGAATTAGAAGCCAAGATAGCTGGCAGGGCTGGCCCAAAGGCTGCAAGCAAGCTGATATCGCAGTACAGCCCCCTATACCGCGACTCTGGTAGCCCACTCTTGGTGCAGCCACACGGTGCAACCGTAGAGGAGATAATCGTCGTATCGGCTGACCATCCGCAGGGACAACGCATCGGCCTTACTCATAACCGACAGACCACACGCCAATTAACCGAGCTGGGCCTGGAGGCTAATGGCGACTTTACGATACTTAGCGGTGTCGCCACCAGGGCTGAGGTTGCAGAAGCGTCGGCACGGTTGCTGTCGGTCTGGACTGAAACAGGCCGGAATTTACCAGGCAATCCTAGTGGTTTGTTCGATATTAACCAATTCAACCCCAACCTTGTCTGGTCACGGCCTGCGTTTGCAGACGCCATAGACCCTGACCTGGCACGTATACCTGGTAATGTCACTGTTCCACCTGGCAGCTCGCGTGCGGTACTTAACGACATCCTTAGCCAGATACCTAAAGAACAACGCTGGGTAGACGCCGCAGGCAATGCCCTCCCCACTACACGCCGTGTCACGGGTGACGTGCGGGCTGAGTGGGTGCCACCCCCGCCTGGCACACCACACGCCTTTGGTGGCTATGACCTGTTCCGTATCATAGAGGAGACCGCAGACGGCCCTGAGACCGTGGCTATGGTCGAGATGATAAAGCCGAAGCGGAGCCAGGTAGCCGAGGTCGGACACTTCTACCCTGTCGTAGAGGGCGGCGGCCCCGGCATGTTAACGACTGAAGGTATGCAAAAGGTACTGCATGATATCGCTGGCGTCTATCCCGATTTGATGGACGTGATGATAGCGGGGCGGCAAGCCTTCAAACAGGAATCGTTAGTTAATAAGGCAGCTGATGTTCTTGAGCCTGGGGATGTGCGTATCGGGGATATGTCCCGCGTATCTGACAGCCAGGCTAATAGAATCAACGAAGTGGCACCGGCACCCACGTCTGCTGACCCACCACCTGGCGTACCACAGACGGCTATTTCTATACGCCGTGAGGCTGGCCCAGGTATTCGTACCGACGCAGATATCGCCAAAGAGGTACGGGACATGGATGCTGCCACCCCGGAACAACTGGCGGCACTGTCCGAGCGTAACAACCCAATCGACGTATCCGACAACTTTTACCGCCAGCAAGAATATGGCGCACATGAAGTCCTGGTTAGTCCAGGGACAAATTCGTGGGACAAATTCGTGCGTGGGCTGCCTGGTATGCCAAGGGCGATACTGGGCGTGTGGAGTCGGGCAGCTACTACACGGGATTCGGTCATAGCGCGAATCGGCGCAAAGATGGCCCGCCACATAGAGATTGAACACGCCCGCGCCCAGTTGGCAGTGATGAACTGGGCGAATGAATCGGATAAACTTCTAGGTTGGAAACATACAGGCGTTAGCTGGGTTGACATAATGCGGGGTCGCAGGGGTACATGGCGAGCCACAAAACTTGATGGCTACGACCCGACAATCACTGACCCCTGGCACGCCACGATAAATGACATCATGGACGACCTGGATAATATCGCTGAACATGAAGCTGCCGGGACAGTCTACTATGGCTATCCCGATAAAGTCGGCCCAAGATTTAATCTTACTCCCTCACAGTTGCGAAACATCCGGCAGGGTCAGAACATGCAGACCGGCACAGCCCTGGATGCCCAGAACGCAGGGGCAAACTTCGAGCTACTGGAAGCAAACTACTGGCATCGTATCCTGCGAAACGAAGAAAACTCGGGCTTGATAGAAGCGGAGTTAAAGAAGTTTGAGCGTGTCTTTCAGGAGACCCGCGCTAGTGGCAGACGGGGATTCACCAGGCCACGGCACATAAAGGACATCGAAGATGCCGTCAAAAGTCTTCGGTATAACTATGAGACCAGCCCCAGACTCACGATGCTGGCCCGGATGGAAGCTGGCATCGAAGTCACCGCTCACCAGCGTGCACTGAATGAGGTGTGGAGTCTTACCGATAGCGATGTAGGGATTGGAACGACTGGCGAACGGTTATTCAAAGGCAAAAGTGCGCAGTCTATAACAGACGAACCGTTCATCCGAGAAACGCTTGTAGCAGCAAGAAATAATCGCAACGCGGCTAAAAAAGAATATCTGGTCATGTTCAAGGCAGCCACCAGGGAGAAGAACCCTATCCCGTGGGACACCACCATAGAGCTAAAATATCGGCAGGCTGAAGCTAATCGCTTGACCGCTGAATGGTTAAACATGAAGGCGGGGGAGCGCGCTGTATCACGTAACTTGGTAGAGCATTGGCAACCAACTGACCGAGTTAAGGCAAAGGACGTTTGGGACGATATCCAGCACAACGTCTTTGTCCCAGCGATAATGACCAGTACACGCGCTGGCCCTATGGAGATTACCAGACAAGCGTTCCAGTTAGCCCGTGCCCTTATCACCAATGCCGACGCCGCTGCCACATTCATCAATGGGCAGTTTATATTCTTCAGGCATCCATTAGTCTGGGCGCACGCAACTGCTATATCCTGGGAAGCCTTTGTCAGGAATCCCGACGCGTTTGCAGCGAAAAACTTCGATGTCATGGACGAAGGCATGAACATAGGTGCCATCTCACGTCCTACGGAATATATGTTTGAACGCACAGGTCTGGCTGCGCTTCCGACACGCTTACCGTTCGTGGGTGACGTATTAAAGCGGTTCAACAGGACGTTCGAGTGGTACGTCATCGCCGGACAGACCGAGCTTTACAAGTCTGCCCGCAAAGATTTGATACCAGTGAAAGATATGCCGTGGGGGGCCGCCTACGATAGCACAGATGCCATGAACCAGCTAGTTGGCCTCGGTAAAGCCATAAGAAAGGAACTAGGCACGGAGAGCTATGCCATCCTTGGTATCCGACCTACCCAGCAATCCATCGAATCAATCCTGTTCTTCGCACCACGCTTCTTCCGTGCCAATATCGGACTGATTATGCAGCAGTTCAATACAGGTCAGGCTGGATGGGAAGCACGCAAGGCATTGGGAAGCATGATGGCAGGCGGTGTCGCCTTAACGATGGGCATACATCTTGCAAAGACTGGCCGTCCGGCGAACGTCACAGACCCATACGCACCCGACTGGATGCAGATTCCCGTTGGTAGTTCCTACATGAACGTGTTTGGCCCGTTCTACGGCTACATGAGAACAGTTGCCAGGATAGGCTACAGCCTGGAGC
>Ga0208179_1001990_pt1 | contig 9910 bp, 8 predicted proteins | sample Malvired_Geostar_FD_184238 | JGI IMG/M metagenome (GOLD analysis project Ga0208179, IMG submission 184238) | Marine viral communities from the Global Malaspina Expedition - Malaspina viral metaG DeepMed_Geostar (SPAdes) (version 2) | ecosystem: Environmental > Aquatic > Marine > Oceanic | place...
CTGTTACGCCAACTCCTGAAGAGGAAAAGGATATTGTCAGATATATAAAGGATGCTGACCTAGATATACAACGCATGTGGTTTAACTGGGATTTTTTGTGGTCAGAGGCAACACTTACTCCAGTTGCGGGAGTTTCTACGCTAACGTCTCCAACTGATCTTGCTCAATGGAATACAGATTCTGTTGTTTATAATCCTACTGCTGAAGGTTGGCAACCATTGGCATTTGTGCCATGGCTACAATACAGGGAAGATTATAAATACGGCACTGTTGCTACTGGAACACCAGAATTTTTTAGTGTAAAGCCAGATAATGTAATGGATATTTATCCAACTCCTGATTCTACGACTGCTCTTACCTCAGAGTATTGGGCAACACCAACTGAATTATCAGCCGCCGCTGATGTATCTGTAATCCCAGTAAGATTTCACAGGATAATAATTGCTAGAGCTAAGATTTATTACGCAGAGCAGAATGATGCCTCAGAAGTTTTATCTGGCTCTATTGCGGAGTTTACTGATCTTCTATTAAAACTGGAATCTGACCAACTTCCGGGCCAAAGGAATAGAAGGTTTTCATTGGTTCAGGATTTAGCTAATTATACGGTGGTTCCTGAATGACTTTAGCGAGACAACTAGCAAAGACTTCTGTAGCTTCCCAGTATTTTCCATTTTCTGGTGGATTAAATATTATTACTCCGGCTCTCTCTTTAGAGCCGGGAGAATGTATTGCCGCTGATAACTTTGAAGTTGATATTCGTGGGCGCTATAGAAGGTTCGATGGATATGAGAGGGATGATGGTACTGGATTACCTTCTGCAATAGTTTATTACAGAATACCATATACCCTTGGTAGCGCAAAAGATTCTGTTTTTGATAGTGCATACGGTATAGCATTTGATCTTCAGATACCTCGCGTTGGTAGTACGGTAAAAGGAGAAACTAGCGGGGCTATAGGTCAGGTTCTAGTTGTAACTGTGGAACAGATAGTTACAGCGGCGGGAGCATTTATAGATAACGATGCTGAAGGATACATTTACTTTACTGTTACAAGCGGAACGCTTGAGGACGGAGAGACTATATTTTTTCTAAATACAGATAGCGCATTTGGCGCTTCATTCAATGTGGAGTTTGGCTAATGGGAACACCAACAGCTTTAAGAAAAGAAAGATCAGTTTTAACTGGTACTAGTTTTGCAAATAATACTACTGGTGCTATTACAGCCCAGATGGTTAGGCAGTTCGTGGAATCTGGTATGGGTGGATATGGAACTATAAAATCACCAGCGGGAACACCAGCAAGTCAGGCGGTAGCATCAACAGCAACAGCAACTATAGATTGGAATGCTGATTCAGTTGGGGCTAATGGGCCTGATGATACAGGAAGCGTAACGTCTACAACCGTAGGAACAGATGCAGATTTTGCTAATGATAGGATCAGGATATATGACAAAGGATTCTTCATGGTTAATCTGGGCATTAGTTTCGCACAGACTGGAACAGATACAGTAATATGGACGTTCAGAATTGCAACTCAGGCAGACGCAGGTTCTGTGGTATACCCCGGCTATGATTGCGCGGTTCAAAGAGTGGTGGCTACCTTAGAGAATATGGTGTCTGCTTCTGGAATAATTGATACTACAGGACATACCGACTATACAGATGTCCTTGCCCAAGTTAAGAACGGACATGCAAGTAACTCTGAGAATTTCCAAATGCATTATGGTCAGTTATCAGTCTTTAGGGTTGGATAATGGGGCTGTATGCAACGTGCCTTGCACATGGGCCTCCAGTTCTAAGGGATGCCACAGCCGATTCTACCCTAGTTACTGAACTGCAAGAACGTATTGAGGAAAAGAGGGAAACTATAACTGTAGTTCCCGGCGAGGGTAATGTTCTTGGTGTATGGGGATACTTAGGTAATCTCTATGCTTTCAGGAATAAAACAGGTAATGTTACGGCGGGTATGTATAAGGCCACAACTGCTGGCTGGACAGAGATAGACCTTGGTACAGCCTTGAATTTTGATGCCACTACAGGCAATGGTGAAATGGTTATAGGGTCTTTACTCACTGGCGCTGGTGGCGCTCAAGGAACTATAACAGGTCTTACATACTACGGTAACTGGGATGTTGGTGCGGAAGGGACTGTAGTTCTTTCAGATGTAACAGGAACTTTCGTTACCGATGAAACATTAAGTACTCCAACCATTTCTTTTGATGCTGGTACTGTAGAAATTTTGCAAGGAGATACTATAACTGGTTCTACTTCCGGTGAAACTGCTGTAGTAAAGATTATCACTCTTGCGTCTGGAGGCTGGGCTACTGACGACGCGGCAGGTTTTCTATCCATAACTGGTAATACTGGTACGTGGACTGATGGTGAATCAATACTAGTTTATGGCGCGGCTAGGGCGGATGTGAACGGGGTGGCTGAACCATCATCAAAAACCTTAGCGTATGCTTACGGTACTCAATATGCACAAACACTCCAACCCGGAGGTACTTACGATTTTGTTAATTTCAACTTCGAGGGTGAAGAGGGAATACAAACTATGTATGGTGCTAATGGAATAGATAATGCGTTTGAATTCGATGGAACTAATTTCACAAAAATAAGAACAGGTATATCTTCTGATGACACTCCAAGTTATGTAGAGGCTTACAAGAATCATTTGTTCTTGGGCTATACAAATGGCTCTCTTATTAGTTCTGCGCTTCAATTGCCAACCATCATGAGCACAACGATGGGTTCCACAGAACTTATAGTTGGAGAAGGCGTTACTGGATTAAATGTTGAATCAAAAGACTCGCTGGCAGTATTCGCAAGAAACACTACTTACATTTTGTATGGAAAAAGTAGGGATGATTGGAATCTTACGACGTTCTATACTGGTTCTGGTGCGGTTGACGGCACAGTTCAAAAAATACATACGACTATATTCCTAGATGATAGGGGATTGACTTCACTGGGTTCGACTCTTAACTACGGTGATTTTAAACAATCCATTATCTCTGAAAAGGTTGATCCTTTAATACAGAAATATAAGGCTCGTATTAAGACCGCATTAAGAGTAAGAGAAAAGAATCAATATAGATTGTACTTTGATGATAAGACTGGCATTGCCATGACTTTTATTAATGGAAAGAATGAAGGGATACTTCCATTTACTATGCTGGATCAAATTATTTGCGCTTGTTCCACAGAAGATTCTAATGGAGACGAGGTTTTATATGGTGGATTCGATGACGGTTATGTTAGGAGATTAGACTCTGGAACTTCATATGATGGAGGTTCAGTAGCCGCATTTGTCAGACTTGCTTATTTTCATTATGGAACACCGCAACTCAAGAAGAGATTCAGAGAGATTCTCCTTGAATTGGCGGCTGATACAAGTACTACACTAAATATATACCCAGACTTTAACTATGGGGATGCAACTGTTCCAACGGCAACTGTCTATGATATTACAGTAACCGACGATGAATGGAATGTAGATGATGTGAGTAATCCTAATTTAGGAATAGCAGTAGTTGATAAAGCTAGGGCGCGAATACAAGGTGTTGGAGAAAACATGGGAATCCTTATTAAAAATACATCTATATACGACAAACCAGTTACGTTGCAGGGTGCTGTAGTTCAGTATTCCGACAGGGGGTTGAAGCGATGATGCAGGGGGAATGTAATGGCTAATATCAGTTGGTCGGAATATGTAGATAGATACGCAGATTTAGGAAACGTATGGAAACAAATTGAGAATAAAACAGCGGGAGATCAGTATAATTACTGGAGTAGTGTCCTTGGGGCTAATCCAACAAAGGAACAGTTTGGACAATATCACTGGGAAAAAGAAGGGGGGAGCACAGGAACTTACGGTGGTCGAGCACGTTCAATAGCTAGGGATTGGACTCCTACAGATACAAGTACTGTTATTACCGTCAATACTAATACAGACCCTACTACTGGGCAGGGAGTAGGGCATGGTGTAACGCCGCCAACTAATACGTATACGTCGCCGGGTACTTATCAAGGAGTTGATGATTATGTATCTCCTGACAAGATAGTCACTCCAGATGCAGAGGAAAGGCCAGATTATGCGGGGCCAGCGCACGAGGGCTATAGAGACTATGACCCCACTCCTGTAGGAATAACTCTTGCAGAGGTGCAGGATGACGAGTTAGTCGAGAATAGAATAGCTTCTATTATAGACAAGGGAAGTCCTTTATTTAGACAAGCGGCTGAAGCCATGGCTAGAAGGTTTGGTAATCGTGGGCCTCGAACACAAGAGGCCATGATGGGCGAGATAATGAAAGTTGCTGGCCCAATTGCAATGGCTGACGCACTCATGCTTGAGCGACATAGAACGCTACGTAATACCGCGTACTATGATCAGATGAAAACAAGGCTTGCAGGTGCTATTCAGGAAACTCTATCCCATATTGCTGGGGGTTACCAGATTCAGGCCACCCTTATTAATGACATTACTAATAGGTGGAAGGCTCAGTTAGCGGCTGATGTAACGACCTATGGAATTGATGTAGAAGAAGCCACAAAAATATATGGGATTGACGTAGAAGAGGCTTTGAGATCACATGCTATTACTGTAGACGAGGCCGTGAAAATCTATGGGATTGACGTAGACCAAGCTACAAAACTTTACGGGACTGACGTAGGATTCCAAAGCGCTAAGTATGTAGCAGATATACAGAAGTTCTTAGGGATAGAAGGGCTTAAGGTAAAGTTTGCTGAAATATTTGCAAACATTGAAGACAATGCAGAAGCCGCCGCCTTTATCTGGGATATGGTATTTGGGGATAATAATCTTAACCCCTCTGAATGGATAAAAAAGTGGAAAGATAAGTATGCCCCTGACGATGATGACGATGACGATGATGATGACGATACTGGTGACGAATGATGACGATACTGGTGGCGAAGGTTAATGATTAGAGTCGCTAAGACCAGTGACATAAAACAAATAATAAAAGTTTGCAAAGAAGCACACCAGTTATCCGTCTCCAAGGACGTTCCCCTAGACGATAAGATTCTCTGGAAGAATCTCCAAATTTGTATCCTGTCTGCGGAACATCAAGTTAATGTGGTAGATGTAGCTGGATCAGTCGAGGGTGTCTTCATCGGAGTCACCCATCAATTGTGGTACTCAAGAAAGAAACAGTCTACTGACCTGTTCTTCTATGTCACAGATAAAGGCAGAGGATGGGGCAGTAGTTTACTCCGTGCTTATATACGGTGGGCAAGAATGAACAAGGGTGTAGCAGAAATTACCCTAGGAATTACGTCTGGTATCGGTGATATGAATAGAACAAGACAACTATATGAAAGGATGGGTGCGATAAAAATTGGTGACAGTTTTATTTTTCCCCAAGGAGGCATAGATGGGCGGAATAGTTAAATCTATAGGAAAGGCTATAAAAGGAATAGGGAAAGCACTTAAGAAAATAGCACCCATCTTGCTCGTAGCCGCCGCTATCTATGTCGGCTATGGGTATATGACGGGGTTTCAAGCTGGAGGCTGGCCTCAGATTACGAACTGGGGTAAATCCTTGGTGACTGGGGTAGGTCAAGGACAGACTATATCTCAAGCGGCGACTGCCGCAACAGACATGACCGCTATGGCTGGTGCTCAAACTACGGCTCTTGGAGCGGCTGAAACAGGCGCATCAACCTTTGGAGCAGACGCACTTACCACTGGCCTTGGAGCAGAACAAGCTGTTACAGCCACCGCTCTCCCCGGATTAGATCAAGCCAGCACTGGAATGATCGGACAGGTAGGAGACGTTGCTTCAACTGTAGCCGACGCAGGTGCTGGGCTTATAGGGGATGGTATGGGATTGCCCAGTGGCGCACCACCCGGTGGTTGGGCGACTGACTCTATTGCTGAAATCAGCGCTCGTATGCAACCTACTTATCAAGCGGTTGATGCTGGTTGGAAAGATATGACACAGGGAGTTCTAGATTCCTTATCTTCTCCCGCACAGGCCGCAGGATTTGGCTCTAATACACCCCCATTTTTACAAGGTTCAACTTTTGATCCTGCGTTAGGTGGTGCAAGCCCTGCGTATCCCGGTCTTGCAGAATCCACTTCATACAGCGCTCCCGGTGGTATAGGCTCTACCACTAGATTTCCCACTGGAACTGATGTTGCTTCAGTTAACCAAGCCGCCGCTAATCAAGTAATGGGGGGAGTGCCTACAGCCCCTTCACAGGCTACGGTTCCATATGGTGGGAGAAATCCTTACGGATTCCGTGCTGATCAATACGGGGGGATGTCACATCTTGATCCAGCAGTAAGGAATGATTTTTGGGGTAAGTTGGCCCAGCTAGGTAGAAAGGGTTGGGAAGCGTATAAAAAGATGTGGGCTGAAAATCCCGGTATGGCTATGTGGACTACGAGCAACGTGCTTAAAACCATTCTTGCAATGCTCGATGACACAGACGAGAAATTGGCTCATAGAAGAGCGCACGTTGGAGGCTTTGCTCCCGGCGGTTATGATGCACTTGCGGGACGATATCATGGTAACCTTCCCGGTGGACGGGGCGGAGGTGCAGGATACACAGCGCCTCGCGGTAGGTCTAGGCAAATTAAAACTGGCCCTCTACCAGAAGCAAACAGAGGTAGATCATCAGCAATAGATACGCGACCCACTAGAGAGTATGGCTCTTCTCAACAGGAGATAGTGTCATGATCGGACAAGGACATACAACACCCGCTACAGCGGAAGAGAATGAACAAGCGCAGTCCGTAATGTCTAACATTGAGGATTTTGTTTTAGACCCGGAGGTTCAAGAGGCTCTTATACAAAAGATGAGCGAGGGTGAACCTTCTGAGGCTATTGGGAAGATTGCTGGACAACTTATTCATATGCAGGTTGTGGTTGCTCGTGGTGCTGAAGTTGATATCTCTAGGGATATTCTATTAGCAGTCGCGGCTGAAGTTATAAATCTTCTTATAGAAGTAGGCATGGAAGCAGGGATAATTCAGATACAGGACGAGAAACAACTGGAGAAATTACAGGGAGATGCCCTGATAGCCGCCGTTGATGCTTACATGACACTTGGCGATGACAAGGTAGACGGGGAAGCCGCCGCCGCATTTGCCGAAGAATCTATAGGTGGTGGAATGGATTCACCTCAAGCACAACAGGGTATGGTAGACAACATGGCATCACCTACGGGTATGCCACCTGAAGGCCCACCACCTGAAGGCCCACCACAGCAGGGTGGTTTGATAGGAGGGATGGTCTAATGTCTATTAAACAAACGATAGCGGTTCTTGATGACATAGGCAAGCAGGGCGCGACAATATGGGCGGCTGATAATGCCGCCAGAGCCGCCCAAGCAACCAGAGATGCGGCGAGTGCACAATGGGTTGCCGAGCAGAAAATTGATGTTTACAAAACATTCTATCAGGATGCAAATTCCAAACTAGAAGACCTTAATAAAGAAATTGCCGCTGGAAATTTTGAAATAGATGATCCAGAAAGTTCTCAATTTGCATACTGGAAGGATAACTTTAATGCAAGAGGCGAAGCATTTAGAAATTGGGCGCACGCAATTGGTGAACCCACGTATGACTCTGAAACGGACATCATAAAATTAGTTGACGCTATCTATGCAGAAACAATTAAGACCACTGATAACCCTAAAAAATACCTGAAGTTTGGAGATATAAAGGGAAAGTGGGGGCAGTTTATTAGTCGCGCTAGTCCCGGTGTTGACATTGATCTGGTTAAGATTGTATGGGATGACAGGTATTCAAAACTTACCGACACTGAACCCTATTCGATGGAAGAGATTCCTAAAACTGGTAAGGGGTGGGTATCTGAGATTGCTGGTGCGCCCGTGGATATAGCAACAGCCGCAATAAATTTACCAGCCGACATACTCGCTGGCGCTGAGATGTGGTGGAAAGGAACAACTGATGTCGAGCCTATCTATCAACTTGAAGACCCCGTTGGTGGTAGAGAGTGGTTGAAAGGAGCCTTTGGTGACCCCAGAGGAAGCCGCTATGAGGGTAAGAGTTTAAACCCTTTCGCTCGAAGCACTGACCCACAGCCGGGAGATAAAGATGCAACCCTATCTCAATATGAAGAGGCCGCTCAACGAAGAGAACGAAGAGACAGCGCTAACAATTTACTGGCAAGTATTGGTAATGCATTAGTATCGCCATCCGCCGCCTCTGGGCCATCTGCATATGACAGAACAGGACGAGCCGGAGTTATTGCTCGACAAGGCGCTGAACAAATAGACCCATTGATGGGGCCACAAGGACTAATCAGCGGGTTCTTATCCCAAGACCCTGAAGAAGACGAGTTGCCTGATATAAGCAGACAGGCTATGCGATTCTTGGAAAGGCTTTCCGCCATGATACAAGAGTACGGCCCAGAAGAAGCCTTTAAACTAATGAGCGGTCAATTTAAAGATTTGAATAAAGCTGACAAAGCAAAGATAGAAGAGTATTTAGAAAACAGATAACAGTTTGAAGCCTTTGCCTAAGACTGGAGAGAAATAATTATGGCTATTGGAGTACCAACCACACCATTTGGCGGCACTGCTGAACAACAGTCCAGCGATGTGTCCATTGCATTCCAAAGAGGACTGCGTGGCCTTACGGGAACTACTGGAATAACCGCCAAAGGAATGGGTGGTGAGTTCTTAAGAACAATCGGCCTAGAAGAACAAGGTAACCAGTGGCTAAGTGATGCTTATGCCAGCGGCCTTCTCATGGGCATGGACTTGAATGAACTGGAAGAACAGTTCAAAGGCCCAAAAACATGGAGAGACATCCCCGACGCCAAGGGCGCTATCGCCTATGGTGTCAACACCCTCGCAGATCAAATGCCTACCCTCGTGGCGCAGTTTGCACCCGCAGTTGCCGCCACAGTCCTACGCAGATTCGGAGCGCCCATTCCTAAATGGGTTACACCCGCCTCCGTCATTGCCACAATAGATTGGTTAAACACATCAGAGGTTTATGCAAACCTACTCATGGAAGCAGGAGAGTCACGCCCTAAAGTTGCGGCTGGCACTGGCGCTCTCATGAGTTCACTCGATATGGTGCTCCCATTAAGGGTAGTCCACCGTATGGGTAATGGTCTGGACTTTGCCAAGTATGTAGGAAAGAAATTAAAAACCCCCCGATCTCCTTTAAGAACTGCTCTCGCTGGTGCGTTGGAGGGAGGGGCTATTGAGGGAACTACAGAATACATTCAGACGATCTTTGAAAACATGGCCCTTAACTACGTTAAGGAAAATGATTTGTTTGCTGAGTTCTCTGCTGAACAAAGGACAGAACTAGAAGAGGCAGGAGTTAGGGGAGCCATCGTTGGTACTTTCTTGGGTGGTACTGTCTCTTACGCCCGTGCATACAAGAACGCTAAGGATAGGGCAAACCTGTACAAGAAACTTTCGGCTTTTGAGGAAGAAACATATGTTCCGGGTGGTGGTATAGCCGGAGAGGGCTTTAGGATGAGACCCGGTGAAGTTGGTGGAGGTTTTACAGATCGCTCCATGGATCAAAGAAGGTTGCCAAATATGCCACCTTGGTTGCCTACGATGCCGGACACTAAGCTACTGACTGGCCCCATAGATATTGCAATCGCGGATAAGATTAGAGATATAACTGAGGCACGGGCTAGAGGCCCGTGGGCCTCAAGGGATCAACACGTCGATTGGCAGATCGAAGACCATAAGAAGCTATGGGAAGCCATCCTTGTTGGTGACATGGAGACTAGTCTTAATATAGAAGATCAGGACAGCCTCCATGACCTCATTGAAAGAAAGCGCCACATGGACTGGCAACTTGAGGAAAAAAGAAGGCTTGAAGAAGCAAGGATCGCTCCCATTCTACCCGGACAACAGCGTGTCGTTGCAGTAGAAACACAGCAACGT
>Ga0208179_1001998_pt1 | contig 9860 bp, 6 predicted proteins | sample Malvired_Geostar_FD_184238 | JGI IMG/M metagenome (GOLD analysis project Ga0208179, IMG submission 184238) | Marine viral communities from the Global Malaspina Expedition - Malaspina viral metaG DeepMed_Geostar (SPAdes) (version 2) | ecosystem: Environmental > Aquatic > Marine > Oceanic | place...
ATTTATTTGTTACTATAGCTGGCATGGTATTAGTTCTCTCTAATATTTATTATTATTTATATAGGTTACGCTACGTCTTTCCTACTGTTATTTCTGCATCTATGCATCGACCATTCTTCGGAGAACCCAACCAACTGGTTCTATTGTTAGCATAACCCTGCATTACTTTTGCAATTGTTACTGTGGTTAGTTGATCATCGAATAATGCCCAATCGGCAATTCTCCAACCTACCTTGAGTTTGACTGCATTACGCACTTCGGTTAGATTGGCATTAATTAAATGAGATGCAGCAGCCGTACTATTCGCACCTCTTGTTGCTCCAGTAAGGTTACCCGCACCTGATGCAGTAGACCTTCCTGTATATGTTATTTCTTCTGTTCCTAATTTAATAGTTCCAGCAGTTGGTAAATCATCTGTCGCTGTTACAGGTATAGTGGTTACTGAATCATTTATAGCACTGCTTATAGTTGTTATCATATTAAGATAAACTGGATACACGTCCATACTATTAAATGTTCTAGTAGATGTCGCCGAAGCAACTTGACTCGGTACCCATTTCCAATTATCAACATCACGGTAAGCAGGTGCGAACCCATACCTCTGTCCTGTCATATATTTTGGCGGAACAATTATCTCTAAATGTCTAGTAAGTGTAAGATCCCGTTGACCTAATAAACCATAAACAGTAACAACTGTTGCTGTAGTAGCACCACTACTAATTGTTTCACCAACCAAAAAGATTCCAGTAAGTGATGTAAAATGTATTAACCTTTCATCTGCTGGTGTAGTGTCACTGAAAACAAGACCCGTAGCGCCAGATGTACCACCTGTAATTACTTGACCATTCGTAAATGAACCAGAACCAGTTACAGCAAGTGCTGGAGTCGGAGTAGAAGGATCAGATACACCTGCATCTGGAGATGTACTCAAAGTACCTTGATCTGTAGTTCCTAAGCGACGACCTATTAAAACATTCCAGATCAATCTATACAATCCACCAAGTCCAATGATAGATGTTATATTAGCTATTGACTGAACTGCTGTTGCAATATCTACTTGACCAAATACTTGCCATCCTGCTGGGTGAACTGCAGCAATCAGTCTATCTCTCCAAATATTAATAGACGATCCGGTCTTTACTACATAAGAATAATCTTGATAATAATAACTATCTTGAATCTTCTTAGAATCTTCACTAATAAATCCATCTTGATTTAAAAATCTTCCTGTAGTATCTCCTAAAGTTCCTTGATTAGCTTGAAGGGAAACTGGAGTATAGGAATTTATTATAGCCGTTTCGCCAGAAGTTCCACCTGTAATAGTTTCTCCCGATTTATGAACTCCCCCAATAAATACTCCAACTATATTAGAAAGTTTTATAATGTTTCTATCAGCATTAGTATCTTCATAGGTACCTGTAGCACCAGATGTTCCACCTGTAATGGTTTCACCGGTTTCAAATGTTCCTGTAAAATCTGTGCATAAGAAATTGGTATAAGCATTAATTGTTACAGGTGATGTATAATGAACACCGGCATCAATAATCTTAACATCTGCAATCTTACCTACACCTGTTCCTTTAGCATATACGGTACCGCCTGTTCTAGAACCCGTTGTAGGAAGAGTCAATAATGGTGTTTGAGTGTATCCCCAACCTTCTGCTGATACTCGGACATTTGTAACATCTCCATTACCAGTTCCACTTTCCTGAACAATTAAATCACCAATTACACCATCAGCAAATACGGTATCAGGTTCTAATATAAAATGATCTGTAGCAACCATATTATAAGCTTCTTGTTGCTCTACATATACATCTGTATCTACTGTAGTAATGGTAGCTGTTGCAGTAGTTACTCCTGAAACAACTGCTCCTGTAACGACTTCATTAATAACAAAAGTCCCAGTTACAACAGCATAATCAAGGACTGTTGCTTGATCATTAAGTATAACTGTACCTGTAGCTCCTGATGTCTTACCAGTTATTGTTTCACCAACACTAAAGGTTTTGTTAGAACTTCTAATTATTAACTGTGCATTTTCTGTTATTATAGAACCAGGTGCTCCAGTTGTCGCAGTTTCTAATGAGATGTTCCAAGCCCCAACTAAATCACCAGCTTCTGGAGCTATACCACCATTAACTACTGTAACCTCACCGGCTAGTAATGCCCCATTAGTATTAGCATTATCTACAGTAATAACATCCCCTGTCTCATAACCAGAACCACCTGCATCTACAATCATTTCAGTAATAGTACCGGAAGTCAATGACAATATATTCGCAGAAGCATCAGTTCCGTTATCGGCTGTTATTGTAAGTGGATCAGTTGTGCTATAATATTGGCTAGATGTTGAAGCCCCTGCATCATAAGAGGTAACTATACTTGCTAATTTACCATATAATGTAGTATCAGGATCATCATTAGATGTCGCTGTAATAGTATGACCTGTCGCAAATGTTCCAACAGCACTATCTTTACTTAATATAATTTCATAAACAGCCTCACCATCAAGAGTATAAGCAACAACTTGGTCAACTAAAGCCGTAGCTGTACTAATAATGGCATAATTATAATATTGACCAGTAGTACTATTAATTTGATCTGTATAATAAGCGCCACCTGAGAGAACACTTAAATCAATAACAGCCCGTTGAGTGATTTCCTGTCCTACTAGTTTAAGAAGATCCGAAGTTCCAAGTACACTATCTTCCAGTTTAACTTGAGCTCCATCTTCCAACAATATAAAAATATCACTACCCGCTGCAGCATTTTCCATCAAGATGGTATCATCACCAAGGGTTACTCGTAAAACCTGATCTGTAGACCAATTACCATCTGATACCCTAAGCATATCCTCCTTAGGATAATATAGTATGGGTTCTTCATTTAGAAGTATTCTAAAAAATAATTCGTGTCCTTTTTTCGTTCCTTTAGACCGATAAAGGTCCTTAATATTTTTTAGAAGATTTCTTTCATTAACTCCTGCAGTTAATTCTCTAGGAATAGTTCTAAGGAAGGCTTCTTTAAATTGCTCAAAAAATGAACCAACAGTATTATCAACATCATCATAATCCATAAGTTGCTGGATATTCTGTACAGGGTTGGCTGTATAATCAGAAATAACACCAGTAGCATTTGATGTAGAACCGGTAACTGTTTCTCCTACAATCAAACTACTTTGAGCAGAAATAAACAACCTGGAATTTTCATTAACATCTGCAGTACGAATTATAGCTGTGGCTTTAGATGTGCTCCCTGTAATGGTTTCACCATTTACAAAAGCGCCAACTGTTCTTGCTACAGGATCTCCTACAACATCATATGCCTCTAATAAAATTGTATCTAGTTCACCAGGTCGGTATCTATTAGTATCTTGTAATAGAACATAATTTATAGAACTTGCATCTACAGGCTGAGCTTCTAACAATATAGAATCAACTGATCCTAAAGTAGTTAATTTTAACTCCGCAGATTCCATAAACTCATAATAAGCCTTCATAAAGGCTATAAAGTTTGGACTCTCTGCCCGAACAAACTCAGGAAGTTGTTGCTCTATTTGTAGAGAAACTTTATCTTTAAATGTTGTCATACTTAATAAGTAGCACTTGTCGTATAATTCACACCAGCATCACCGGCTCCCGCTGCTATTGTGTCTACTGTTCCTGTTACAGAAAGATTAGTAGTATCTATTTGGAGTATCTGATTTCTAACTGGTACTATATCATTAGAAGCAGGTTGCACTGTTAATCTAATAACAGTACTGGTAGCACCATCAACATCACCAACTGTAGCAAAATTCATTTTAGTAAGTACAACATCACCTGTAGTATAATCAATAGTTCCAACTGATGGTGTTTTATATACTTTCGCAGCACCTGAAATATAATAAGCATTTACTAGTCCAGCACCATCATCTTCCAAATAGTAAGTATAGGCTTCTGATGTTAGAGTAAATCCTGTAGACGAAAGAATTCCACCTGCTGTTGTTCCTGTTGTATCTGCTGCATGACCACTATGTGGATTAAAAAATGCATTGGAAAAACTGATTGTGTATTTTAATGCACTCGCCAAAGTAGGTGTAAAAGTCTTACTAATTTTTATATTAGTAATGTTAGATAGAATAGCCGTATCTGCATTATCTATTAAAGTTACAAATGGAGAATATCTAAAGACAGTATCAAATACTTCTAAGTCTGTTGTTCCATAATCAGTAATTGCAGTTGTAATTAAAGCTCCCAAAGCTTCTGCAGTTTTAGTTGTTGCATTAGCATCATACTTAAAATTAACAGTTGGAACAATTTTTGTTATTTGTAAATCAATAAGTTCAGGTGTTATACTTACTACATTATAATCTTGCAATTGTGTAACAATAGAAGCTTTAGTAGAAGTAGTTAATGCAGTTCCTGTTTTAGGTAAGATACTTGCATATACTTTGCCATATACCGCAGGACTATTATACTCACCGCCCCATACTGCTATTGCTTTCACATTAGGATATAACTGTGGAATAATTGCTTTATAATCTTGTGCGGTTACTGTTCTATTTTGAGCTGCATAACTAAAGGGTGCATTGTATTTTATAGTATCAATCCCTTCAGGTTCGGCCCCACCAGCAGCAGCTGTATTTGTTACTATAGTAAAATCACCAAACCCATTAATATTCGTAGACGATGTAAAAGCTGTAGCCCCATTGGCATCAATTCCATTTGTTACAACATATGAAAGGATGACAATATTTCCATCTATTGGTTTTGTTCCTACAACACCATCACCAAAATATACTTCCCATTCTCCTTCTACTGTTTCTTGGATAAAATAAGCATTAGTTGTACTTTTAACTTCTACTAAATTATTAGCTTTAGTAAACGTCGTCGTAGTAGTATCTTCAGCACTTGTTTGTATCGACACAGCCAATGTAGATATATCAACATTATCATTCGGTATAATAAACAATTGATCAGCGTCACTAATGTCTACAGTAAATTTTGTAGTAACCCATGAACCCTCATAGATTGGTATATTAGAATAAGTATATACTCCCGCAGTCGGTTGTAAAATTCGTTCTGTTATATTTACAAACTGATAAGTAGTGCCAGCTATAGTTGTATCATATGCATGTCCCGCGTTCATTGTTATAGAAGCTGTATTAGCATTATTAACTGTCACATCAACATAAGCAATAGGAGCTTTGGCTGATGTTGGTGTATACCCTAAAGATTTAGCATGAGAGGCGACACTATTTCTTTTAACAGCCGAGTCTAAGAACATTTCATTAGCAGTCATGTTGGCCATAAAAGCATTATAGTGTGTATTATATGCTAAAGTATCCATTAAAACTGACATAGATGAACCTTCAAAATTATAATCTGTAAATTCACTTTGTCCTTTAAGATATGATTTTAAATTACTCTTAATTGTATCAAAATCTAATTGAGTAATCTCCATCTTACCTCTTGTATTTACGCCTGCCATTTATCTAACCCTCTCTAAAAATACATCTACTTGTTCTTCTGTATCTGGTGCATTTTGTAATGTAAAAAACACTTTCAAATTTACAGTATTGTTGTCCATATTTTGTCCCGAAGGATCATCTACAAATATACCTGTAACATTAGCTCTAGGTTCATATGTTTCTAAAATACTTCTAATTTTATTTTTAATATTCGCTATCGAAACTGGAGTGAAATTTTCAAAAAGTAGTTCCCGCACACCAGAAGCAATCTCTGGATGAAAAGGTCGATCCCAAGCTTCAGTTAAGATTAAATTACGAACCGACCTTTTAATGTCCTGCACGTCTGTAACATTTGTGACATCTGCTGTTACAGGATTTGGAGTAAAGAATAAACTAAAATCTTTATATAGATAAGTTGTTCTTGAACTTTCATTAACGGATTCTGCATCCGCAAATGTTGTATATGATTTTGCCATTGTCTACTATTTATGTTCTCTTATAGTTTTTCTTCACCTTTCCTGTTTTCTTAGTTGTCTTATTATTATGGTGATGGTGGTGATGGTGCTCTTGTAACATCTGTTTGTTTGCCATAAAATTATACGGCCAAGCTATTCCCATCAAACCCCACACGACGGCTAATACTGAAACTGCCGTCCACGGATCTATTCCGTTTAGTCCTGCTATACCAAATACTACTAGAGTGATTCCACCCCAAAGTTTTTTTGTCTTTAATCTCTCTTTCAAATTTTTACTATCCATTATTATCTCCTTAACTAACTTTAACCGTACTTTGATTTACGGTTGTTATTTCTTCATCTAATCCGACATCATTTCCATATACACTTCCTTCCATTGCAACATTTTGAGTCGGGCCATCTGCAAACACAGTAGACGAATAACCATCATCTAATGTTGGTTCGTGATTTGCCCCCGGACAAGGATCTGCTTCTGAAAAATGTTCTTTATCTTTATCTCCTTTTCTTACTACCCCATAGTTAGCTGCAAATACTGTAGTAGAACATTCTTTAGTTTTTGTGGCAGTAGTACATAAATGATTCGTTGTTACGTCATCTTGCTCATCACCTCTCGCTACATTAGCCATTATGTTTTCGGCTCCGGTCTTGAATCAGAAAGACTTTGTGGTCCTAAAACATAAAAATCAGATAATGGTCCATCTGCATAACCACTCCAGTCTCCTGCTGTTGTTGTTGTTCTTGTACCTGTCGCAGTATGAGATCCTGTATCTGTTGGGTATATCCCAGTATGAGCTACAATCCCAGAAGTCATATTTGATAACAAGTCTTGCAAATCTCTAATGTTTTCTCCCCCACTTCCATATTCCAAATTATTTGCATTAAGTGCTAACCCATGGCTATCAGTAGATATCAATGGAGGATCTGCTGGGTCAGGATTAGATAAATCAGTAACCAACATAGTAAAGGTTTCTGATATATTAGATATGACTGCCGATGCTGCTGAAGAAGCTGTTGCCGCACTGGCAGCAGTACTATTTAAATGAACTTCGGAACCAGTATTTAAAATATTTCCACTTGCCTTAATATTAACTGCCCCACTACTAGCTTGAGCAAAAAAATCTCTACCCGATTTTAAATTCATATCAGCTAAAGATTCTATAAACAAATCTTCACCAGCTTTAATTCTTATATTACCATCAGTAGTATCTTCTGCATAGATACTAATATCTTTTGTATATGCTCTTACCTTTATATTAGTTCCCGCATAGTCATCAATAAATCCTTCATAAGCACTTCTATACAAATTCTTTTGTGTATATAACTCCATATCTTCAGCAGATGTTATATAGATACTTCCACCTTCACTAATAGTCTTAATCTGTATAGGCGACAAGTTAGATTGTAAAGCAATTCCCGCTATATCTTTTTTAGCTTCATTCCCTATCATTTCAGCATAGAGATGTCCAGCCTTCATCTTAATCTTGGACATTTCACCAACACCTTTCGTTCCTGCTTTATACTTTGCTTGATCGGCTGTTAGTGTAGTTCCTTGTAGATTAATATGACCATCTGCTTGTAAATTAATATCACCATCAGATTTTAAATTGATGTTTCGTTTTGAGTGTATATCTAAATCACCACCAGACCATATCTGCATCTTCCATTTAGCTGAAAGGTCTAGTCGGTCATTACACCGAATCAATACCTCATTATCATAGGTGTGTACCACTCGTCCTTTGACATACACATAATCATCATTCAAAGAGATGTCATAACGATCTCCCTTAACATAATCAACCTTGTTGCCCGCATGGTCAATCTCATAGAAGGTTCCAGCCCTATGGTATTCATGTATTCGCTCTGCCCCAGGTGTGTCATCATATTCTTTTATGTGACCTGATTCAGATTCATATACTTGATTAAATGGATACTGCGCATTGAAATCACTCGTTGGTTGATTCCAAAACTTTGCATTGAGTCCTGTTTCGGAATCAGGTGAACCTATGTTTATTTGTCGTTCTCTAATATCAGATTTATATTGTAATACTGGATGAGGATCTATAATGACTACGCCGCCATTTATATAAGATGAATAATTAGTAGAAACTACAGATGATGTTCCTGGTCCCGTCCAAGCTGTCCCATCTAAACTACCTAATTCTATTGTGTAATAAGGTCCTACATCAGTAAGAGATTTTACAGTAAAAACTCTACCGTTAAGTTCTTCAGTTCCTCGCAAACCAGCAATCATTATAATATCATCTTTAGCTAATTCTGGTTTTGCATTGGCTCCAGTTTGTGTAACTGATGTAGTCCAAAAGTTTGCAAGGGTTGAAACTGTTGTAGTAGTACCTAATGTTATTGATGCTATAGGAATACCACCCATCGCTAATCTATTAGTATCAGGTGTTTGTATTATAACTAAATCATCTGCATTAATTTGATCCCATGATATATCTTTCCTACCTACTGGTTTTTGTGTGTCATCATCCATTTCATAGATGCCACTACCATAATGTCCAGATTCATACAATAATTTAGCTTGAGCTTTTTGTGTGGGTGTAAGATTTTTAAATTTTACCCATTTAACTCTAGGATGTGGTAATCTAAACCATTCACCTGATTGTCCAAACTGTCCAGTTTCCCCTGTATGTAATGCCGTCGGTCTAGAATCTAGGGAAGAATCCATATGATACTTTGCCATATCTCTAGTCCAAGGATAAGAAGGTAAGTCTGTAGTTGTATCTCTCCAAATATCACTTTCAAGATATCCCGTACTAACAACTGAACCTGTTTTATCTTCACTCTTTAATTGACTAACATTTAAACTTTCTCCTCCTGGTTTAACTGGTTCATTATCTGCCCCAACTTCAGTATAGGTAATACTATCAGGCCACTTAAACAATCCTAATTTAACCCAAGATGTTTGTCGAGCATCTGCTGTTATTCGTCTAGTTGTTTTAAACAGCGCATGCAATAAATCAGAATGAGTTATTCTAGATGTAATAGGAGTAGATGTTTCGCTTGTGACTTCCGAAGAACCTTTAATTTTTTGTTCTTGTGCATCAACACTACCATAAAGAGGAGATGCTATTGTACTTTCTAAATCTTGTATTATTTCCGGTGACCAATTTAGTACTCTTGGTAATTTTGTAGTTTGTGTATAATCAAATTCAATATAATCAGAAGGTACTGTAGCATATCCTACAGGAGACCCATAAGTTAATTCACTTGGGGGATGGGGTACTTTACTTGTATCTAAAGTAGGATCAAAGAAACCAAATTCATAATCTCTATCTGTAGATTCTAAGCCAGCTACATGAGGGTTTCCTTTTTCATTTGTATCTTGACTAAAAGTTTTATACTTACCTCTATAAGCGGGCCATTTACCACCAACACCACTACCATCTACCGCAGTAGTAGTATTCATTCCGGGCATCGTTCCTATTACAACTGAATCTTGAAATGTACCGGGATCTCTAAAGAAACCAACAACCCATGTTCCTTCTACAATATTTACTGGTGCATCACCAACACCAGCCATAGAGTTACCACCCACAGATTGCATCACCTGTGACCATGGTAAATCTTTGGTTAGTATTTTAGCTTTATCTTCGGTGTGATAGCCGAGCCAACGAACTCTTACTCGTCCTACTTTCTCTGGATCAAACCTATCTTCAACTACACCGATAGCCCATATGAAACCATCTTGACCTAAAAATGCCATATATTATCCTCTCACAATATTTATATCGGAAAAAAGATAATATAAATAGTTGGCTCCATCGGAAGGATTCGGACCTTCACCCATCGGCTCTCACTTATTGATGGCACCCTATAAACGGTAGGGCTGCTATACCATTTCGCATACGATGGAATATCCGTTTTTACATATTAGCAACTATTTGTCTAACACTATAATCATTCAA
>Ga0208179_1001999_pt1 | contig 9858 bp, 14 predicted proteins | sample Malvired_Geostar_FD_184238 | JGI IMG/M metagenome (GOLD analysis project Ga0208179, IMG submission 184238) | Marine viral communities from the Global Malaspina Expedition - Malaspina viral metaG DeepMed_Geostar (SPAdes) (version 2) | ecosystem: Environmental > Aquatic > Marine > Oceanic | place...
ACACATTTCTCAGTCATGACCACCACTTACCTTGCCTGCTAGCACATGTCAAGCACTAGCTAGCACAGCGGCGATATGGGCGGTTATTAGGAAACCGTGTCAAGTGTTTTGTTTCTCTGCAATCCCCGGGGGTTAGCTGAAATCAGGCGATATGGTGGCAGCTAGTGTGTTATGACGGTCCTAACTCCCTCCTGAAGTCGGGTTCGGCGATGGGTACAACACTCAAAAAGAGATCACTCCTTTTTCGTTTCCAAAAGATAGTCCTTAAGTGAGTCTAAGACGGGGAGGATTGCTAAGGAGGGGCTGTCTGAGCCCTTCCTTAGCGAATGGGGTGGTATGTCTTATCTTTCTATGGGCACATCAATCTGCTCCATAGTCTTTCACTCTGTCTCGAAGTCTTCCGGATGTTCCGCTGAACGGGTCGAATGCGTCGGTCTGGCTCGAGCTTTCCTCTGCCTTGGGCTCTAGTCCTTTCTTGGGTTTGGCCGGGAAGACTGCCCGGTCAACCGTGACGTTCACGAACGTGCGATTGCCTTCGCTGGTCTCTTTCACCTTGCTGCTCAGTCGTCCCTGAATTGTGATGACCTCACCTTCGGTGAAGTACTCCTGAATGAACTCGGCAGTCTGCCCAAAAGCGCAGCAGCTATGAAACATAGAGTCCCACTCTCCTTTGCTTTTGTACGACTCTCGGATGGCAAACTCGTGTCGATTCTCTTTGGGTTCTCTCGGGTAGTATTGTCCTGACAGTATTACTAGATTCATTTCCTCTTTCCTTTTTTGGTGTTCAGTTCTGCGACGAGAGCGGCAATGCCTTCATCGATGTTTTCTTGTTTCGTAAATGGGCGATATAGCTCGAGCCAGTTATCAACCTTCGGCTGACCGAATCTTGTAACAGCTTTGACGGCTAACTCGTCTAAGCGTACTCGAGCATCGAGTGCATCTGCGGCTGACTCCATGTCATCCACGTTGTTCATCGGGTTTGCTTCCACCATATCGTTGAAGACTTCATTGCCCAGCTTTCCTCTGATGGACATCATTCTTTTTTGTGCGGCCTTCTTGCGTTCAGTCACGCTAACCCGCTTCGGTGTTTTCTTCTTCTGCGGAGCTGGCGAAGGAGGCTTACTCTTTGGTGTGTCTTCGTATCCCGCGTGGTCGGGGTCATCTTTGCGATCTGGGTCACGCTCACTTCTCTCGGCAAACAACACGCCTCGAGTCATATACTTCAAGCCGTAGCTGTCAGAACTCCCGACAGCTTTCTCTGGCTCTTTGCTCCAAGCAGCCGGGTTGATGGGCACTTCGTATTGTAGCGGCGCTGAAAAGCCCGTTGCACTGTCGCCGATGACGGCATCGATCATCCAGCTTCTTACGTTGTCTCCTTTCATGACGATACATGTCTGACTCTCGTACATAGTAAGGCCGGCCTCGTTGAATGCACGCTGTGCTTTACCGACGAACTGGTCAACGCCTGCGTAGTTTCTCCCTCGCTGGTCCCTCGTGTCCTTTAGTATTAGACCAAGGTTTTGCTGAGCCTTCAACAGCTTAGCAAAGAACCCCGCTTTGTCTTTCATTTGGTCTTTGCACAAGACCAGAGCATCCTTACTCTCGACCCCTGCGGCAAGAAGACTTTCCATGATTTTTATTCGATTCATTTCTCCCCCTCATCGTACATCTTAATTCTAAGTGTGCGCCTTCCCCTTCTATCGAAGAGGAACGTCGCCTTTCCTACATTGGGTACATCTATCCCGTCATCTGGTCCGATTCTCTGTCGCAACTGATTGTCTAGAAGCCCAAGCTCGAGTTCGGCCTCGTTCATCTTTTCCTTAGCTGCTGTTCTCTGCCGCAGTACATCGCCGGCCTTTGGGTCATCGCGCATTTGCCTTGATGTGTCTTCGTATTTCCGCGCTAGGTATCTCTTTGTTGCGTCACCACTGCCAAGCGGAAAGCCTTCCTCGGCTACGACCCACTCCCAAAAGGTTTCGGCTCTCTCGAACAGCTTCTTCTCCCAGGCATAATCTCGCTCAAGTCGCCACACTTTTATGTCTGTGCCACAGATGTTCGCGAAGACATAGCATAGACTCGTACCTTCGACAGCCATTTGCGTAGCGACTTGACCGCGCACCTTATTTGGTATCGCGTCATACCCGTCGTCTGGGTGACCCCAGTTTAGGTGTTGACCGAGACCGACTAGCTTGGCTTCGACTGTTGCGATTTCCCCGTCCTCGGTTTGCGCCATAGCGTCAACCGTTGCAAAGACCCAGTCATGGTCTTCGTGGGTTTTCGTTTTGTCATCGGTTGCGAGCAGCGTTATACCGGAGATCTCTGCACCGATCTCGAGTGTGATGTGTTCCGTCGCGTGTCCTAGTCTAGTGGCCAGGTTTCCGCCGAAGGGCTTGACGTACTCTTTGCCTTGTCGGGCTCCGAGTTTGGAGTAGTATAAGTGTTCGTCCCAGCAGTAGGCTTTCCACATTTCTGAGGCACCGAGACCTGCGGCTCGGTTGTATTTGTCATCGAAGGGCATGAGTTCTCTTTGACCCACGGGCTCATGACCTCAACAAAATCATCGAGGAACATAGCTACGAATGGGCGAGAGCGATCATCCTTTATGACCGCGACAGAGTATGTCACTGCGGTCCTATCTTTTTCCGCTTGTCTTAGTGCCGCTCGGACATTGGGTAGCTTTCCGTGTTTGCATTCAATCCATAGGCCCGGCACTCCGGTCACGTCGCAGACCTCTGCGCCTCTCGCTTGCCAGCCTCTCTGTGTGTCGAGAAAGGGAAACCGCTCGCGAAGTATGCGGGCGACCTCCCTCTCCCAGCGTTGACCTTTGTTTCTACTTCGCTTGCCTGACACGCGGGTCAGCTTATCACGATTCTGGTGGTCTCCGGTTCCTCGCGCTCGGGTTCAGGTTCAGGCTTCGGTTCCTCGCGCTCGGTGGGCTCAGGGTCGGGCATACGTATCCTCTCGAGCCCAAGCACCGTCTCCACCTCCTTGACCATTATCATCACCGCTTTACGGATGAACCCAGCTTTGGACCGGCCATCCTTTTCGACGGCACGGTCAAGTCTCATGAATTCGTGCTTGGTGAACCCGGCAGTCGTCCGCCAGTCGACCGGGTCTCGTATGTCGGCTGCCTTCTTGGGCCGATTGAGTGTAATGCCACATCCTCGGCACGTCCGGCGCACCCAGTATGCGAAGGGCACGGTTTCCATGTGAGTACATTGCGGACACTCACAGTCCACGATGTAAGAGTTACTGCTCTTACGCCTCCGCTTGTTTCTCATCAGCGCAAAGCTCATGATTCACACTCCTTAATCGCTGCATCGATTGCCGCCATTAAAGCCTTGTAGACCTCGGCTTTTGTCTTTTCTTCGTCCTTCATGACGTAGAAGAGAATCTCGGTGGCCTTTCCCACGAGTACGAAGACTAGCGGGAGGGGTGACAGGATATTCCTGTCGGCTACGCCAAAGACAAGCGCGTTCAGTTCCTCATTGAACGTGTTGTACTCGGTCTCTTCTGTTTCGTTGTTCTTCTTCTTACTCATCGCTCGCCTCCTTCTGTGCCTCCCAGCGCATTCGCGCATAAATATAGCCACGCCATAGCTGCCTGTACTGGCACCACGGCATTGCCGAGTAATCTAATTTGTTCAGTGCGAGGCAGTCCGCCATCGGCAACATGCCCATGAGCCACGCTACAAATCGCGGGTTGAGCACCGGGCGGGATGCTCGCCCAGTCTGTGGAACTGATTCCTGGTGGCCAGACGGGGACTCCCATCGGCTTGCCAGTGTCCACATGCTCGGTGTCCCCGCGCTCGGTCTTTCGAATTCCCCCCCCCTCCCGTTTATCCCGTTCTGACTCGAGCCGTATCGGCTTGCTGTTGGAGTCGGCCAGTTCCGGCTCCGTATTGCATCGGTGAGAGATGTACCGGGATGCATTACTCCAGTACTCGTTGTGTGTCTGCCTGAGGATTTCGAGTCCGTCCCCACGGCGGTAGGCCAATAGGAAAAGTCTACGTCGCTTATGTGGAGCCCCAACCCCATCGGTGCCGCCTGCACCGAGTACTCCCCACTGAGCATCGAAGCCCAGTTCCATGAGGGAATGAAGGACGATGGGCAAGCCTCGTGCTCGGAATCCCGGGACGTTCTCGAGGAAGAGAACAGGGGCATTTGTCCCCGCGAGGATTCTCTTGACTTCGTGCCACAACCACCGCTGGTCTGCGGTGTGCCGTCTCTTCCCTGCGGTACTGAACGGCTGGCAAGGGATGGACGCAGTGACCGTGTCCACTCGGTTACGCCACGGCTCAGGGTCGAATGTGGCAATGTCATCCCAGATAGGGGCCTGAGATATTGCCTTCGCTTCCATCCCCGCCACGAGGGCTCTCGCGGCAGAGGTATCCCGCTCGACATAGCATATGCACTCGTAGCCGGGGACCACGAGCGAGAGTCCGATTTGTTCACCACCAATCCCGGCACATAAAGCCATCCCATACATCCTTATCCCCTCTTCCACGTGATCATCATTTTCAGAGATTCAAGGGACTCCAGTCGATGCATCAGCTCTTTGGGGTGCAAGCCCGTCTCGACCTCGGCATGATTCGCATCTTTCACCACCCATCGACCAGCATCGCCGTCAAAGTGAGTAACGCGCTCCAGGAATGTCGCACCGCTGCGCTGAAGGCAGTTTCTTAGTTCTGTGTTTTTCATCCTATCTCCCGCCAGTCACAACGGTCCCAAAGGCTAGCCATCTCTGCCTTAATCCTGTCTTCGAGATCCTCGTCGTTAAAGGTGTCGCGCCCATCGCATGATTCGCACGGGTGACGCACCTTGCGTCTTCCCTCAAAGCCAATGGTGCATCCAAACCCGCTGCATTCCTCGCAGGTCTGCACATCCACTGCGCTTTCGCCCTGTTCGTTGACTGCCTCGACCTCGGCGTAAGGGTAGAGCCTGGCTAGTTCCTCCCTCGCCCAATCCCGGTATGCTTGGCAGTCCCTCACGGTCATGCCGTCACCCATACTGTCGTCCGCTGCGCGGTATATGATTCTTATTTTACTCATCTGTCTGTACCTCCCTGGTTTGCGCCGGAGACCCCGACCGTATGGTCAAGGCCTCCGACATTGTTTAATCTACGCCGCGACTCGCTTCTTGCGAGTACGGGAACTTAGCACCGACCGGTAATCGAGATATGACCCGTCGAGACGGAGAGGCATTATTACCCCATAAATATCAACAAGCGGTTCATCGCATGAAGACTCCCGCTTCGCTTGAACTACTGACGGGCAGAGCTTGTCTTTCGGGGAATTAAACCTTACAGCGTTAACCCCGAATGCCTTGACTACATTAAAAAACCCGCTGAGCACGTCAATTCCAAACCCTGCAAAGGCAGCGCCGCTATCCTCATCGGTAGGCAGCGCCGGAACGACCTGGTCAATGTCGGGGTATTCGAACACGCCATTGGTATAGGCAATCATGGTTTCATTGCCGCGCTTGCTAACCGCCTTAATGCCCGTCGGGGTAATAAAACAGGTGTCGGTTGCCCGCAAATCTAGCAACCGACTTGCGAGAACATAACTGGGCGCTTCCACGTCGAACCCATCTAGACCCGAAACCACCGTCAGATAATGGCCGTTCGTGGTGACAATTTCGTTTGGTGTAATCTGGATGTGTGCCAGATTGAACCGGTCTTCGCTTGCAGTTGTTTTCGCGATTGCGAGCAATTCCCTTCCTGAGAATGTTAGCATGTTGTACCTCCCATGGTAATCCCGCGATGTTGATTGCACCGCGGGTAGACCCTAATGGTCAATGTAAAGGGCCACTGCGATCAGTAGCAGCCCGGTGAGTGAAAGCGTAAATATCAAACCTCTATCCCGAGCTCGCAAGCGAGCTGATGTGCGGTTTCCTCGAAACCAAACCAGGCTAGCAGGTTTTGATTGTAGGTGTCGTTTGCAAGTGGGTCATCGGCTTCCCACTTGTCACCAAAGAGTTCGTGGACAGGCAGCCCGGTGCTGTCAATCATCTCTGCCAAAAGACGGTCAATCTCCGCCTTGTGGCCCCGGTAGAATTCAGCGGTATCGCTGTAGTAAACAAGGTGAGAGACATAGCCCGACTGACAGCCGCCATAAAGGAGGTCTTTGAAGACCCCCTTCATCCCGTCATCATAGTCTTCGGCTCTTTCGGTTGCCCAGTCTTTCACGTGGTCTTTAAGTGTGTTCATCTATTGTACCTCCCTAAGTACTGATGTTATTTGTCAAAATATCCGTTGGCTACATAGACTTAGCACCCCGCCATTGGGGGCTGTTGATGTCGATGTAGACTTCGGATGCTTGCTCCCAATCTTGGTCGGCAAGCCCTGCTGGCGCGAGTGGTGTTGCGCAAATGATATCGACAAGTTCTTGCCGAGTGGCCGCAGTCTTGAGAATGGTATGAGACCAGGTCAGCAGATAGGCACGATTGATTTTTGAATATTGAATCTTGAGCATTTGTTGTACCTCCCAAGTACGTGGACATTAAAGACATGACGTAAACACTATGTCAAGGATTATTTGCATCGTTTTTCCGGGACATAAAAAACCCAAGAAGGAGAGAGGCGCGGATGGAGGTCGAGAGAGCCTGAGGGATTCGATGTGACGCACTGAACGATGCGCGTTAAGGATAGGGAGCGCAAGTGAACAGAGAGTGTCAGAGAGCGTCAGAGGAGCTCATGGCTGTGATTTGCTGGAGGGGGATGTGGGTTTGCCCGGAATGGTGTTCATTAAGTGAATGCCGTTCACTTTTTTCGACACACCGCGTAACATCTGGTCAGAATCGAGCGGAACTGGTATCGTCTGCGGCATGGCAACCAGGTATAGCCCGCGAAACGCCAGGGAAGTCAAGGGATTACAGGACGTGCAGGCACTTTGGGAAAGTGCGGAAGCTCGAGACCCCCAGTACCCCCAGGGGACGGTCTGTGAGCGACCGGCATCATCCCCTCAAGTATATAAATGGGACTCCGTTAGTGATAACCCGCGATATAACCCACACAGGTTCTTCAAGGATGCAGGCAGAGACCGACATACCCATCCCGCCTACAGAGGGCAAGACCTTATACGGGCCACGATTGTTCCACGTGAAACACCTAACACCGCCCGGGTATGGTATGCCCCACCTTTGCTGCCTTCCGAGTGCAAGTACACGCGCAAGCAGGTAGCTAGCACAACTTCTTGCGAGATCCTGCATATCGTTTCGGGTATTGTCCAGGTAGTAAGGGGCACGGGCACATGGGTAGAGGTAAGAAGAACGGCAGAGTTCCGTTTGGCGGAAAAGGTGGCTTCGGCGGGAGTGATTTCCGAGAGATCGAGTTGGTTAGCGCAGATCCGGAGCACAGACCTGCGACGGCAGAGAGCCTACACTATTTCGCGGGTGTCAGAAGCGATGAAGGGCTCTGTGCTCATCGGCACGAAAGCCTAGCGGAGGCATTTAGGTGCTCGAGGAAGGTCGTGGTTGTCGACGAATACAACCAGGCGTGGAGTTTATTCCAGGCGCACAAGTGGGGCCTGATCGATCTTGCTCCGATAGACACCTACGCGAGCAAGAAAGCCAATGATTTCGACGACGAAGAGGACTAGAGAGTTGCGAAATAAGCGAAATAAGCGAATTAAGGCTTAAGCCGATCTGAGTGGAACTCCCGACTGGGCTCGACCTTCTTAGGTGCCTTCATCTCTTCTCGGATGGTTTCGTATTCGGCGAGCAATAGGTCCACGATGCACAGATCTGACTCTTCACTTATCCGGGCCTTCAGCTTTTGTAGCTGCTCACCGCGCACCTGCTCGACGCTTTTCGGTTCTTCTTTGGGCTGATAGCCGTCAGTCAGCCATGTGTTGATATCGGTGCCCTTAAACCGGACGGTTCGAGGACCAAGCCGCACATGGGGGATTTTCCGCTTATGCACGAGGCAGTAAAGGGTTCCCATTGGGATACCCGTGATGTCTTGAACTTCCTGGTATGTGAGCAATTCTTTCATGGTTCATCCTATCAAGCCTAATGTTAATGGTCCCGCACGGTAAGGCTAAAATACCGTGCGGTAATCCAATGTCCAGCATACGAACAAGGCCTCTCGTATGCTTGACTTCCTCGGATTAAGATAAAGCCCTGTATTTGATAAGTCCTGCACGACTTTTAGCGGTATGCACTTTTTGCTTGACCTGTCATTTACGCGAATTCTGTTTTTGCGTGAATGGTCCAGAATTGGTCCGAAATAACGACACCTCCCCGCAAGCTGCTTGATCTATTGCTGATTTCCAGGTGGACCTAGAATCTATTAACCACTAGGTCGCAAGGGTTAATTATTGCCGGAAAAACGAAATTCCCGGAAAACACCACTCAGTACACTCAGCACGCTTTACCCTGTTTACCGTGCGGGTATTTTGGTCTTTTTTGTGCTATGCTAAAAAGTTTGTCAGATTTAGGGGTTCTGGCGCGTCTATTGGTTGTAGGGCTGCACCGTGGGGATGTACCGACTGTGCCCCAGGCACGCGGAGACGAACCTAGCTGTTCCTCACACCGCGGCCCTACAGAAAAACACCGCTCAGTACACTCAGCACTGGATTAACAAAAAAAGCCCCCAGAGGTGGACACCAAAGGGGGCTCAGTACGTCAGGTCGTATCTTTTGGGAGGTACAAACTTGACTCTCTTCGGATAACATAAGGTGTTGCCCTTGTCTATGCTGTTTGTGCTAGAGTGCTCTCATGCCATACACCCCTCCCGCTCGAGTAACCCGCCCCGGTCAAGCCGCCTTGCTGCGTCAAGAATTAAGAAACCTTGCCGCAGTCGTCGCCCAACTCGAAAGGCTCAAGCCTCCCGGTCCCGTACCGACCTCCGAAGACGTTCGCCTGGGCGCGGTGACCCCGGAGCAGTACATGTCGGGGCAAAGGTATCTAAAGGCAAAGCGGGTATATGAGCAAAAACTCGCACATCAGAGGGCAGAAGAGACGGCCTCGACAGCCAGGGATCTCCGTAGAGCAGAACTCGGCTACCCCACGGGCCTTGAGGGCACCATCACGGGAGGCACTTTCTCTGCTCCACCAACAGCAACGAATCAGTTCGCAGCCCCCCCGAGTCCCCTGCCACCCTGGGCGAAGGGACTGGCTAAGCCTACGAAAGGGTGGGAGCCGAAGGCTGCGCCTGGCCGATTAGGCTTTGAGACACCCTCCGTTGTAGAAGGGGCGGTCTCCCCTCCGGGGATTATGGGGCTAGAGGGCACTATCACAGGGGCAACACCAGCAGAGGCCCCACCCGTAGACGAGTGGCCCGATGCGATGAAGGCCGCACAAGACCATTATGTGGTCAAAAAGAACGACACGCTTACAGATATTGCCACGGCACATCTGTCTCAGGGAGGCAAAAAGCCGACCAAGAAAGAGGTATGGCGGCAAGCTGCTGTTTGGGCAGACTCGCTAAATCTTGAAGGCAAGGGCAAGAAGCTGAAGACTCGAGGCACAGACCTCAAGCCAGGGATGAAGCTGCCGGAAGTGTCCGCAGATCTGGAAACCAGACCGGGTGTGTATATGGACCTATTCGGTGCCCCAAAGAAGCCCCCAAAGAAAGCAGTCAGCGATGCTGGACAGGTAGCTCGTTCGGCGCTTGAAGCCGCTGGTCCAATAGGAAAGACCTCCAAGGGTCCGTATGGCACGGAGGGCTTCATGCCCGATCCGTTACCCGATACCTCGAAGGTGGTCTCTGCGCCACTGCGTGAGCTGGATGTGCTTCCGTCGAGAGGCATTGCGCCACCCGCCCAGGTTTCGGCTGCGCCCAGTCCAGGTCGATCCGCAAGACGTGAATTGGTGCCCCCAGGCCAGGACTATTCGGCATTCAACGAAGGGCTCCAGC